>Ga0315282_10018270_pt1 | contig 10039 bp, 9 predicted proteins | sample YL17G07_20_MG_FD_203693 | JGI IMG/M metagenome (GOLD analysis project Ga0315282, IMG submission 203693) | Sediment microbial communities from Yellowstone Lake, YNP, Wyoming, USA - YL17G07_20 | ecosystem: Environmental > Aquatic > Freshwater > Lake > Sediment | place: USA: Wyoming | collected... | reverse complement strand
TGTTTTTCCTGCAATATTGCTACTGCAGGGGACTATATATGCTTTCCTTACGGTCATCTGGCAAACTTGATGGTAGTAAATCAAATTTGTCATTTGAGTAATGTCATTCCGGGCTTGACCCGGAATCTAGAACTGGATCCCAAATCAAGTTTGGGATGTCAAAACTCGCGACCGCCGGTCGGCCATAATCCCGTTCGCTCCCCACGCTTTCGCATCTCAGTGTCAGGAATAGCCTAGCAAGCTGCCTTCGCCATTGGTGTTCTTCCCGATATCAACGCATTTCACTGCTACACCGGGAGTTCCGCTTGCCCCTACTATCCTCTAAGTAATCCAGTATCAAATCCAGTACCGAAGTTGAGCCTCGGAATTTAAAATTCGACTTAGATTACCACCTACATGCTCTTTACGCCCAATAAATCCGGATAACGCTCGAGCCCTACGTATTACCGCTGCTGCTGGCTAATTTAAGAGTGTCTTATTTTATATGCAAAGCATGGTTGAATATATGGCTTGATAAGCGTTATAAATTTATCCATACTTTTGGAGGTTATGTAGAGTCGATAACGCAACTTCCTTCGCATCAGACATCTGCATACTCTCACATCAAGATTGAAATTTATTTTCAATGCTTGCGCAAGTAATTGACAATTTTTACATGAAAAACAATGTGTAGCGATTAACGCATTGTGATGATATCGTTTTCTCGAATCAAGCGTGCCGTCGTCTTGATACCACACAGCCACTGTTAAAGGATTTGTTAGGTATTTAGCGATATCATTAGGAATCGTCTTTTTGCCGTTCGTATAAAAGATGTTTCGAAGTTTACCGATTTCAGTATGCCGTCTTGTTACAAATCGATACTGTTTATCCATCTTTCTAAGTTTAAGATTAGACGCTCCCAATGATTTCAATTCGCTATTTAACCACTTCAAATATTCTAATTCTTTTTGATTAGCTTTCATATCTAGGGCTGATTTATGACTTTTCCCGACAAACGGCGTCAGATATCCATCACCCAATATCAAACCAATCAATATTGCTCGTTGTTTTTCATTCATTTTTCTCTTTTAATTGGACTATATCTTCATCCTAACATTTCCAGTTAGGAGTTTCACGTGTAGTCTCTGGGGATTTCCCGTGAGATAATTTTCATATCTAACGGAATCTTTCCTGCTGATTATTCCAGAACCCATTACTGTCCAGCGGTGGACTTTGCGGGTTGAGACGAAATTGTCACAATCGTTTAATTGATTGTATTCGCCTATTTCCGGAATGTTCCAGCATATAGTGAAATTTTCTCTAACTTGTTACCAAGTTTCTACGCACCAACTTTATTTCAAGTTTTACGTAGTTAGCAGGCTCTTATTCTTAGGGTACCGTCACAATCGTCCCCTAAAAAAGGTCTTTACACCCCGAGGGGCTTCTTCGACCACGCGGCGTCGCTGCATCAGACTGTCGTCCATTGTGCAATATTCCCAACTGCTGCCACCCGTAGGTGTATGGGCCGTCACTTAATCCACTATTACTAGTAGCGTAGACTATATCTTCTTTCCCGCGTTAAATGCGGGAGTGTCGGCGTATTATATCGATTTAATTCTAGTACTTGTAGAATCGATATCTCGGTCTTTCGACCTCAGTCGTTACGGGGTCAAGTTAATTGATGATAGAAGATAGAAAGTAGAAGGTTGATGTTGAAATTAGAAGATTGAAGCTAGAAAATTCTAACTTCTATCCTCAAACCTCAAATTCTATCTTCCACACTCTATCATCTACCATCAAATAACCGACTTCCCACGGTATTGCCCTCTTATCTTTATCATAGCATATCGCCTTAGATAGAAGAGTCGGGTTTCACCGTTATTAGCCGAATTTTACTCCGACGTTACCGTCGGAGGAGATAACTTTTGTTGTCTCAGTCCCATTGTGGCTGACCATCCTCTCAGACCAGCTACCCGTCAAAGCCTTGGTAGGCATTTACCCCACCAACAAGCTGATAGGAGTAGGGCCGATCTTATTCCGCCGGAGCTTTACCGAAGCGAAGCTGCGGAAACACCAAATCTCAAGCACCAATGACCAATCAAATTTTCATTTCTAAATCCCAGTTTGGATTTTGGAATTTAAAGATTGATTGGCTGTTGTGATTTGCAATTTGGAATTTCCGACGCTCCGCGTCGGACCATGGGACATTAGCCCACCTTTCGGCGAGGTATTTCCCGGGATAAGGCACGTTCCTTGCCATTACTCACCCGTTCGCCTCCGCCTTGCGGCGGAACGACTTGCATGTGTTAGGCACGCCGCCAGCGTTCATCCTGAGCCAGGATCAAACTCTCAAAATTGTTATGAGAATCTAGATTGCTCTAGATAAACATCTGACTTGAAATTGTTTAACTTCTATTTCGAAAGAAGAAATAATTTTTACTTCGATATTTAACGAAGTTCTTGCAACCGTAAAAAAACTGAAAGAATTTCGTTTTTTTACAGGTTCGTCCTGTAGATCCCGCACGATGTGACAGAATGTAATTCTGTAAATCAGTAAGGGATTCTACTGGGGCAACCGTAAAAAATCTGAAAGATTTTACGGTATTTGTTAAAGTGCCTGTCAAAGACAATTAAAAAAATTCCTGACAGTCGGAATTTTTTTGACTATCTTCGATCTAAATATTTAAGTCAACTTGTTAAAAATTTACCTCCATCAAATTCTCTTTCGATTGTATTATAGCATACCAATTATCCATGTCAAGTCCGGTGTATATCTCCATATTATTCGTGTTAATTCGTGTGTAAAACCTGCCTGCCGGCAGGCAGGTTCGTGGATGTAAGAATCAGGAATGAGGGGGTGAGGCGGCGTACGCCGCCTCACCCGATGTGTCTGTGGCCGGGTAGCCGAAGAATATCGCTGGGATAGGCCCGCAAGCGTGAAGCCTGGGCCGGACCAGCGAATATCTCCGTGTCATCCGATCGCACGGACACCGCTCCGCTATGAGCGCAGTGAAGTGGCCCCGGCGGGATTTGGACCCGCGATCTCTATCCCGGGTCACTGCTGTGACCCAGTAGCCTTAGACCACTTGGCGACGGGGCCAAACTACACCAGGCCTCCGCTTATCGATGTGGGGCTGAAGTTCTCTTCGCTGCCGTCGAGCGAATTGCCACCGCGCCTCCGGGCTGGTGAAGAATGGCCGAGTCCGAGTCCGCATCCGCGCAACAATATCTTGTGCCCGCCGGTGACTTTTCCGAAATTATCTGGTAGTGGAATAACGAATAAGATTAGTGAGTAGGCAATAACCGCAATCGAAAACCATAACAAACCACGGGTTCTCATCATACCTTCAATCCCTCAACTTTCAGCACGCAACCGTCTATTGTATGTCCATCTTCGATAGGCGCTGTGTATCCTCGGCCTGATGGAGGCGAACTGCTTTCGCACCCCACCCAAGAACTTCAGCACTCGAAGCTCGGGGACTTGTACCTGGATCGGTTCGATGTTGTAGTAAACTGGTCCGCGTTCGTGGGTCCGACAATATTCCTCAAGCTTCTTGGCATCGCGGATGTTCAGAAAAGAGGCGATCGTTGTGAACGGACCTTTGGGATAATCCCAACCTGCTCGGTTTGGGTCACCTGCCCACTTTTGCTCTGTCACCCTGAATCCGATGATCAATTCTTGTGGATCCCTGCGCCAGTAGTGCTGGCCGATGACAAACCGATTCAACAGCCACTGTACGAATCCCCAGAATGATATCTTAGGGACTTCCCGACGACACCTTTTTCTCATCTAGACGCTCCTTCCCTTTCAGTCATCCTCAAGCTGTCCTTTCCATTCGGCCAGGTCTCGCTCCGCCTCCGACGTGAGCGTCACCATCCCATCAGGAGAGACGTTGACCATGCCGGCCACTTCCATCATCTCGGTCGGGGTAAGCGGACTATCAATCCTACCAACTGGTATCTCAAGGCCCAACTCGTCACTAACAAGGTGCAAGAGCTTCAGAGTTCCATGTCCACGCCGAAGGGTGTCGTGGTACGGTTCTGGACTGCTCCAGTGATCGGCTTCCATGGAGATAGCATCTCTAAGCGCTTGCGCGAGGATAAGAATGTGGTTGCGATCTACTGCAGCGGTAACGAACTCCTCCCATCTTCCAGGAGCATCATGTTTGGTGGAATCTTCGATCCATCTCAGCCAGCAATCAACTCCCAGATCCGATCCCCTCTCCTTCAAAGCCGTGATGAGTGCTTCCACGTTGGCGTAGCTCACTCGTCGTTTCCCCTTTCTTTCCCTCATCCCTAATTCTTAAAGTACCCTACTAATTACCAATTAATACTAATGTACAAATTATTAGTACATTCGTAAAGATTAGTAATTAGTAGACTATTTCTTAATCACTTCGTCAATAATCCCATATTTCTTGGCTTCGGCGGCGGTCATATAGAAATCCCTATCGGAATCTTTTTCGATTTGTGAGATTGTTTTCCCAGTATGTCTGGCTAAAATTTCATTGATGGTTTTTTTTACACGTAATATTTCGCGAGTTTGAATCTCAACGTCAGTCGCTTGACCTTCGGCGCCACCCATCACCTGATGTATCATTACCCGCGCGTTAGGTAAGGCAAATCTTTTTCCTTTAGTACCAGCCGCAAGTAAGATTGCTGCCGCCGAAGCGGCTTGGCCGATACAAATAGTTGAGATATCGGCTTTGACATACTGAATCGTGTCATAAATCGCCATGCCGGCGGTAACTGCTCCTCCCGGCGAATTTATATAGATCGAAATATCTTTTTTCGGGTCTTCGGCGTCTAAAAACAAAAGTTGCGCCATTACAAGATTGGCAACGGCGTCATCAATCGGCCCGCCGATAAAAATAATTCTGTCTTTAAGTAAACGGGAGTAAATATCATACGCCCGTTCGCCAAACTGCGATTTTTCCAAAACCATCGGGACGAGATATTGGTTTTTTATTTCTTTATTCATATTTAATTCCCTAGGCCGCATTCTGCGGCCGGGCGGTCGCCTATGGCGGCTTAGCCTTTCGATGTAAAGTATAGTTCACATTTCCTGACTTGTCAAGTGAGCCGCATGCCACCCAAAACTAACTCGCGCAGGCCGAGCCGCATGGTCAAGGGCGAGGCCGGGCGCGTAGGGCCAAATTTCCTCGCTGGGGAAATTTTAGGCCCGGTATGTTTTGGCGTGGCTGCGGCGAGCGATATTACTTTGTCGCAATGGCGATAAGTTTTTCGAGAGCCTTTTTCCCGGCTTCTTTATCTTTGGGATCAATCCGCCAGCTGGCGGATTCGCGCTTTACAATTTCTCCCAATGCCAAACCAATTTTGATTGTTTTTTCGGCTTGTCCTCGGAAATCTTTTCTAAATTCTTCTTCGGTTTTTTTAAGACTCTCTAAATATTTTTCAAAAGTCATTCCCATCGCCGCCGTGCGCTCTCGGATATTATTCATTTGGCGGTCAATTTCTTGATTAATAAGACTTTCGGGAATTTCAACCTCAATGATTTTTAACAGCTCTTCTAAAACGGCATTTTCTAAATTTTGTTTTTCTTGCAATTCTTTTTGTTTAGCAATATCAACTTTTATTGCCTTTTTGAGATCTTCTAAAGTGTCTTTTTGATACTTTTTGGCAAAGTCATTATTAATCTTCGGTAAAATTACTTCTTGAGTTTGTAAAACTTCAACTTTAAAATCTACCTTTCGACTTTGCTCAGGGTGAATCTTTTTTTGACCAGAGCCCGAACCAGGTTCGGGCATTTCGAGGTTAAATTCTTTTTTTTCGCCCTTTTTTAAACCAACGAGTTTTTCTTCAAATGCGGGGATTAAAGTTTTGCTGCCCAAGATTACCGGATAATTTTGGCTGGTCAAATTTTCTATTTTTACACCTTTTTCAAACCCTTCAAAATTAATTTCCATTCGATCGCCTAATTTTACTTCGCGGCTGATTTCTTTAAATTCCGCTCTCGTTCGGACCAAATGCGATAAAACCTGTTCGATTTCGTCTTCCGATACATCTTTTTTTTGATCGGCTTTTTTAATTTTGATTTTTTTATAGTCCCCAAGTTTTATTTCCGGCAACAAATCAATCTCAGCCTCGTATTCCAACTCGGCCGTGTCGGTCGTTAAGTCTTTAAGCATCTTAATATTAATCTTTGGCGGAGCCACCGGAATAATCATTTCCTTTTTGATTGCCTGACTATAAGTTTCTTGCAGGGCAAGGTCAATAACTTCCGAAGCTAACCGATTCTCGCCAATGGCCGAAATTATCATCGAGCGAGGCGCCATCCCCTTGCGAAAACCTTTAACTTCAATTGCCGGGGCAAGTTTATTATAAGAGCGAGCAAAAAATCCCCGCATTTCTGGGGAAGAGACTTTAATTAATAATTTTACTTTAGATTTTCCTAAATCTTCTTTCTTGATTTCCATAGATGTTTATTATACTAGAAAACAGAAATTAGTTCAAGGATAATTGAAATTGGTTTAGAAATTGGACTCTGGAAATTAGTGGCTATTTTCAATTTTCCATTTTCGATACAATTTTCCGATCTCCTCCAATCATTTTCTAGTTTAACGCCTCCAACCCCGGCAGCTTTTTTCCGGCTAAATAATCCAGCGTTGCCCCGCCGGCGTTGGAAATAAAATCAAAGTTATTGTCTAAACCAACTTTACGAATAAAGGTAGCAGTGTCGCCGCCGGCGGCGAATTTACGGGCTAAAGCATTACCAATAGCTTCGGCAATTTTCCAAGTGCCGGTTCTAAATTCTTCGACTTCGGAAATCCCCATGTTGCCGTTCCAAAAAATCGTTTGCGAATTTTTTATTTCAACCAAAAACTCAGCTAAAGTCTCCGCGCTAATATCAACCGCGTAATAGTCTTTAAGATTATTTAGATCTTCGAGGTTTTCATATTTTAAATCTAAGGGCTTTCCAACCGACTTCGAAAAGACTAAATCAATCGGCAAAATAAGTTTCTTCGATTGATCTTGGTCGAATTCTCGCAAAATTTCGTTTGCCTCTCCTAAAAGTTTTTCTTCGATTAATGATTTGCCTAATTTAAAACCTTTAGCCGCTAAGAAGGTGTTGGCAATGACTCCGCCGATTAAAAAAGTCTGGGCTTTGTCAAATAAATTGGCAATTATCGGCAGTTTATCTTCCACTTTTTTACCGCCAATTATAATCGTAAAACCTTCCACCGGACTCGATAAAATTCTTTGCAAACCTTCAACTTCTTTTTGGATAGCCAGCCCCGCAAATGACGGCAGTAATTTGGCGACCCCGACCGTCGAAGCATGAGCTCGGTGGCAGGTGGCAAAAGCATCTTGGACAAAAAGATCTTGACCGGTCGCCAATTGCTCGGCAAACCCAGGATCATTTTTTTCTTCACCGGGGCTGAAACGCAAATTTTCCAAAATTTGCCAATTGGTGTGCGAAGCCAAAAACTCGATCAACTTATCTTCGACCGGCCGCATTTTTAGCTCAGAAACTTCTTTTCCATCAGGCCGGCCAATGTGTCCGATAATGGTAACTTTAGCGCCACGCTGGAGCAAATATTCAATTGTCGGAATGCTGGCTTGGATTCTTTCATCATCGATAATCTCCACCATCTGTCTTCCGTCTTTTGTCTTCTGAATAATCGGCACATCGGTATCGATGCGGACTAAAACATTTTTTCCCTCAACTTGTGCGTCTTGGATTACTTTCATAGTTATATTGTACATCAAAAAAATTTACTAAAAAAGAATTTCGGCTCAAAACATTTCAAATCAAAATATTTCGAAACATTACATTCCTTTTCATTTCATTTCAAAATATTACTTTTCATTTCATTTCAAAATATTCCTTTTGCAAAAATCAAAAATCCTCCTACCCTCTACCCCTTTATCGCGACCGCGATATAAAGGTAGATATTTACTCCTTAAAATTGGTCAGTTTAAATTTTTCCAATAAATTATCCTGATTTGTAATGGCTTTGGAGAGAAAATAATCGACATTATTTTCTAACCGCAACACATCTATTATTTCTTCTAGTTCATAAGAAATATCATTAGGGGTGATCCAAACTGATTTTTGAAGCGGCTTGCAACCCAATTGACTCAATTTGATTCTAAACACATCGCGCGTTTTCTTTCTCTTTTCCTCGATATCAAAAGCAATAATCCGCCAATAGCCGTCCCATTGTTTTAAGACCTTCTTTTTAAGAATTTTTAACCGGCCTTTTGACGTCATTCTCAAATATCTCTCGCCCTCAATTTCAACTTCAACAAGATAACCGTGGTCAAGAAGATCATAAACCGCCTTGGTAAAACTGCCGCGATATTTTTTAAAATATTTACCAAGTCCGAGATATGGGTACATCGATAAAGCAAGACCTTCTTTCGCTGAAGCTCCAATCAGTAACAATATTTTTTCTGTAAGGGTTCTTCTTTTGGCCAATTCTACCTCTTTTTCGCGATCGCGATAATAAGGTATAATTTTATATCTGTTATTTGGCTATATTTTTTATTAATGCTAATGGCTCAATGGTATGAGCCATTGAAATTACTCCTTATATTCTTTAAGAAGCTCCCCAACTCCTAACGCAATCTCTTTAATTTGTGCTTGTTAAAATGTTTTCATTTTTTTTTCCGCGTTTGAACCTTTGTTTACACTTTTTTAGCAACAAATATCACAATTATGCCGATTATTAATAATACTAAGGCAAAAGGGAGCAGCAATATTATTCCTCCTTGACCGCGGGCTTCGCCCATAAAAAACCAATAAAGCAATAAAAATATTCCAATTGCTGTCATCAAGATACCCGAACAGCTGTTGTTGGTTTTTCGAGCGTTTAAAAAAACTAACACAAGAATGAATGCAAAAAAGACGACAGGTAATACTAATGGATGTAAAATTCCCCCGAGTGTTAATACCGGTTCCCAAGATGATACAGAAGCTCGTCCAAACATATGGGCCTCCCTCCTCAACGGCTCGCACCTTGAACCGTTGGGATTAATCTTCTTTAATTTTATCTTCGTTCTCAATTATTTCATATTAAAATTTCTTTCTTGAATGGTGTATGGCTACCAATGACATAATGACTGTAATAATTATCCATCCAATTAGTAAAATAAAACTAATAAATAATCCACCTTCACCACAAAGGGAGTGGCATCTGACCCATAAATTCAACCAATAATAAACAGGTATGATTGTAAATAGAATCCAAATAATTAAGTCTGTAATAATCAAATCTCGTCTGATTTTTTTGCGCTCGTTCTCATCTTGATTTATCTTTTCTCCTTCGATGCGAATTTTAATACTCCAAACGCGATAATACTGCCAGCAATCGCCGTCACGATTTGGGGCCAGGACATCATGGTCGCGGCATATGGCATAGTTCCATTTTACTTAAAAACCATATAAAATAATAGTATGGATAAACCACGAATTGCTATCTTTGATTTAACTGATTGTGAGGGCTGTGAGCTCCAGTTTTTAGGATTGAAAGAAAAATTGCTCGATTTTGCTCAAGATTATGAAATCGCTAATTGGCGGCTAGTTCAACCCCATATCGGTGAGTTGCCGGAAATCGATGTCGGGATCATTCAAGGTACTGTGATCACATTAGCCGATGTTGAACAAGTTAAAAAAGTCCGCGAAAAAGCCAAATTTCTCGTTGCCATCGGCGAATGCGCCCGCACCGGCTGGATCCCAACTTGGATCAAAAAAGAAAATCGCGAAAAGGCAGTAAAATATGTTTATGGCGAAAATTATCAGCCCCAAGCAGTTGATGCTCTGGCCGTCAAATCAATTGTTAAGGTTGACTTGGAACTCCCCGGTTGTCCACCGGAGCCAGCATTATTAGAGAAATTTTTAAATGACATTCCGAGCTTATTAGCAAAATGAACTTACCAGACTACGTTACCAAAATTGAGGGACATGGCGTTCTAAACATTCACTTTAAAGAATGTCGGGCACGCCTTGAAGTCACCGAAGGCGAGCGGCTTTTTGAGGCGGTTTTGCTGGGACAAGACGCCGCCCGCGCGCCTTTTATTACATCGAGAATTTGTG
>Ga0315282_10018269_pt1 | contig 10039 bp, 9 predicted proteins | sample YL17G07_20_MG_FD_203693 | JGI IMG/M metagenome (GOLD analysis project Ga0315282, IMG submission 203693) | Sediment microbial communities from Yellowstone Lake, YNP, Wyoming, USA - YL17G07_20 | ecosystem: Environmental > Aquatic > Freshwater > Lake > Sediment | place: USA: Wyoming | collected... | reverse complement strand
TAACCGATATTCATCACGCTCTGGACTTGATCATCCATCCCCTGCGGTTGAAGGCAACCCTGCGAAAGTGAATAATACGGATGCCGATTCTGCCAACGGGAAGAACGGGTTAAAAGAATGATGAAAAGAAAAATAGGCTATTGATTAAATGTCCCTATTGTACCTTGTCCTGGCCGCAGTCTTTTCGACACTGGCAGCGCTCTGCGCCTTCGTGATTACATATGAAGAGTATTCGAGGCATTTTCCGGGCAAGCGGAAGCCCGTAAAAATCGCCGTGCAGATGTCGCTGAGCGCGTTCGCTTTCTTCATGGTTATGTCGGTGTTGCTGATGGTCGTCATAAGTTTCTTCTAAAAGCGAATGGCTATCGGCATCGAATTCAACCTGAAACCTGCGTGAAAATATCATAATTTGAGCTTGTCGATCTGCTTAAGCGCATGTTCGATCACGTCCTTATGCCAGTAATTCGCCGGAAACTTGAGAGTCGGTTTGTTTCCCGTTCGGGTTAACTCTCCCGGAACCAAGAGGATCTGCGCCCGCATGCTTCTTAATGTCATTTTCTGAAATTCCTTCGGCAGGCAGAGCCGCTTGAACCAGTTCACAAGATTGTAGGCGAAGAGCTGCAGGTGAAAATACGCCTCGTTGGCGGCAAAATACTTCGTTGGGATTTTCGCCAACGGGTAATCTCCTTTCAGCTCTTTGATGATCAGTTCGATCCCGGCGCGGGCGTTGTAGAACTTCCAGACGTTGAGCGGGTTGATCCCGAGATTCGTGACGATCACCTGATAGCTGTATTTTCCCAAAGCAAAAAGCGTTAGCTGGTCCGAGGGTTCCTCGGGAATCGGTCGGCGGATGACGATAAATCAATACGCCTTTTTCCACTTCGTCGGTTGGTAGCTAAACTCCGAGGTTTCGGTACCGGAGGCATAGGCCTTGTAGCTCAGGGCCGAAAACTTTCGCTTCAGCGGCTTGGTCATTCGAGCAACGATGGCAAACAACGCCTTCTTGGATTCCAGATATTCGATCGTTTTGTGGTCGTAAAATCCCTTGTCTCCCCTGACAATTTTGATTTTGACGGAGGGTGGGATCTTCGCGAATGCCGTCTGGAGAAGCTCGACCGTGCCCGTGGCCGTGTGTGTGTCGCCAGGACGGAGTTCCCCCTGCCAATAATCCCTGGTGATGCCGTTGAAACAGAGCAAGGGATGATACGACGGGCGGCCTTTTTTGGCCGGATTGTATCCGATGGTCGCCGCTTCTTGCTTTCCGTACAACGGCAGAACCGTGGAGTCGAGATCGAAAATGATTTTTCGAGGAGCGCTGGGTTTGTAGATCATCATCAACAACATTCGGTCGTGAAGTTTTCGCAATCGGCTCAGCGACATCGGAGCCATCCGTAAAAGGAATCGTCTCAGCGTCGTCGGATTGGGATAAGCCGGCAGGCCGGTGATATATTGGAAGAGGCCATTGTGTTTGAGAAGATGAAACGTCTCGATCCGGCCTAATCCGAGAATGATGGGATATAAAAGCGCTAGAAATTCTTCGGCGATGCGGTATCGAATGTTCCGTTGAGAGAAGGACAGATGACGATTCAGAAGGTAACGGAGACTGATTTTCTGAAAATATTTTTGCAGGAGAGACAAGCCGCCAAAATGGGTCAGACTCCTTCCGGAAAATTCGATTTTTAAGCCTTTTGGACTGCGTTTCACGGTTGATTCTTAACCTAACTAAAAGGTAGGTTAATAATCGCTCCCAAAGATATTTCTTATTATAGTATAATTCCTTTGAAAATAAGATGATGCAAGCGTTCTGTGCTATCATTGATTCAATGATTCACGCAGGTTTCAGGTTCAAATCTATGGGCAACGACGCCCCAGGATAATTATGAGCTGGATGAAAAAGACTCGTTTGTCCCGGAGAACCGCGCTCAGATTCGTCATCTTGCTTGGCCTCGTGAGCCTCTTTGCGGATGCGACCTACGAGGGCGCGCGGAGCATAGCGGGGCCGTTCCTGGCAGTCCTGGGGGCCAGCGCCGCGATGGTCGGAATCGTCGCGGGCTTCGGGGAACTTGTCGGATATGGCCTGCGCTCGCTTTTCGGTTATATCAGCGACAGGACGGGCAAGTACTGGACGATGACCATCCTGGGATATGCCCTGAACCTGCTGGCCGTGCCTCTTCTGGCGCTTGCCGGACGCTGGGAAATCGCCGCCTTCCTCTTGATTGCGGAGCGTATGGGCAAGGCCGTCCGCACGCCCGCCCGCGATGCTATGCTATCGCATGCGACGGCAAAGACAGGACGCGGCTGGGGGTTCGGCCTGCACGAGGCCATGGACCAGATAGGCGCCATGCTGGGCCCGGCCGTCGTCGCGCTGGTCTTGTATTTCAGGGGCGGCTACCGAAACGCTTTCGGTCTCTTGCTCATTCCGGCGCTCCTGGCCCTGGGAGTCCTGGCCGCAGCGCGTTTTCTATATCCCCGTCCGCGCGATTTCGAAGAGAGTCAGGAGAAGCAGGGAAAAAAGGGCTTCCCGCGGATTTTCTGGATCTATCTTGCCGCTGTTGCACTCCTTGCCGCTGGATTCGCCGACTTTCCTTTGATCGCTTATCACTTCAATAAAGCGTCCGTTCTTTCGGATGAATGGGTTCCCGTATTTTATGCCATCGCCATGGGAGTCGATGCGCTTGCCGCGCTCGTGTTCGGCCGCCTGTTCGACCGGAAAGGCATTCCTGTCATGGCCATCGCTGCTCTTATCTCGTCGCTTTTTGCCCCGCTGGTTTTTCTGGGGAGCTTTTATTTCGCACTTCTCGGCATGACCTTGTGGGGAGTGGGCATGGGAGCGCAGGAATCCATCATGCGGGCCGCCATCGCGGAAATGGTTCCCGCCAACAGGCGAGGTTCGGCCTACGGCCTGTTCAATACGGGTTTCGGCATTTTCTGGTTTCTGGGAAGCGCCCTAATGGGAATAGTCTATGACCTCTCGCTCCCCTCCATGATAGCTTTCTCTGTCGCGGCTCAGTTCGCTTCTGTTCCGCTGTTCTTATGGATTCAGCGGCTGGCGCACGAAAAAACAAAATAATCAACGAAACTTTTTTCATCCATAAGCTTTTTCCCTTCGCGCTCCATTCTCTTTCCGGCGCTATCTGCAAAGTGCAGCGCTAAGGCTCATTCCATCATGTGACTTATTTTTTGATGGAACAGGCGGTTTTTCCCTTGGTGTACATTTCCCGGGCCTGATCTTCAAGCTCCTTATAGGCCCGGGAGCGGTCGATGAGGTTCTGGAAATCGACGTCGGCGCCGTCGAATTCGGGGCCGTCCACGCAGGCGAAGCGGGTGGCGCCGCCGACGATGACGCGGCAAGCGCCGCACATGCCCGTGCCGTCGACCATGATGGAGTTCAGGCTGACGACCGTATGGATGTGGCGCTCCCGGGTGATGTCGCAGATGGCCTTCATCATCAGGACGGGGCCGACGGCCAACAGATAATCGACCTTCTCTCCCTGGTCGAGCATCTGACGGAAGGCGTCGCTGACGAAGCCGTGCAATCCCTTGGACCCGTCGTCGGTGGTGATCACCAGACGGTCGCTGAGGCGGGCCAGGTCCTCCTCCAGGATGAGATGCTGGTGCGTCCGGCCGCCCAGAATGCTCACCAGATGATTGCCGGCTTCCTTGAGAGCCTTGGCGATGGGATAGACGCAGGCGCAGCCCACGCCGCCGGCGATGCACACCACTTGGCCGAAGTTCCGGATCTCGGTAGGCCTGCCCAGCGGACCCACCAGGTTCAAAATCTCGTCGCCCACCTTAAGGTCCTCCAGCATCATGGTCGTCTTGCCCACCACCTGGAAGACGAGGGTGATGACGCCTCTTTGCGGATCTTTTTCCAGCACGGTCAGGGGGATGCGCTCGCCGCGGTCGCTGACCCTGAGGATGACGAACTGCCCGGCCAGATGTTTCCTGGCCACCTCGGGAGCTTCGACCTCGACCCGGTAGACGCTGGGGGCGATGAGTTCTTTCTTCAGTATCTTGGCGCCCATGGGGCCTCCGCTTTCGTCAAAATAAGACACCTATTATTGATAGATGGGGCGCTCTTGTAAAGTGGCTAAGGCCTTGATGAGGGCTTCAGTGCTTGGCCGCGGTTTTTAACGCCGCGGAATCTCCGGGTTTCTGGGCGGCTGCGCAAAAGGAAGCATCCCCCTCCTCTTGTTGAATGCAAGATCAATAAAAGGAGATGCGGCTGATTTCGCCCGAGAAGTTGAGACGCTCCGGCTTTGATTGGCAGCCGCCTAAAACGCGGGACGATCGCGGTTTCAGAAACGGCAAGGGCTTGGGTTTTGGCCGGAGCGAGCATCAGGCCGGATTTAGCCCTTCTGAAGCGCTCTTCGAGGATCTCCGGCATTCTTTTTGCCGGCTGGCGAGCATGTTTGAGCCTTCCGAAGGAGGGCGAGTTGCGCAGCCCCCGAGAAGAGCGCCAGGAAGGGCGTGAAAAATCCGGCCAGCGAGCGAGGTCAAAATCCAAGCCCTTGACTCCTTTATGACGCGAAAAAAACAGCTTCGATCTCGACTCATCAAGTTGTGAAGGGCTTCCTTTTTTGCTATGATACTGCCTCATTTTTTTCCTGTCCTTATCAAAGGAGGACTCATGAATATCGGCGTCATCAATGAAAGCCAGAAGATAGAGAACAGAGCGGGGCTTACGCCCAGCGGCGTGTCCTTCGTTGTTGAGCGGGGGCACACCGTCTTTGTCCAGGCCGGGGCCGGGCTGCGGGCCGGCTACTCCAACGAGGATTACGCCAACCAGGGGGCCAAGGTCGTCTTCACCAAGGAAGAGGTTTTCGGCCGCTCCGACGTCGTCCTCAACATCTCGCCCCTCAACGAGGAGGAGAGCAGGCTGGTCAAGGAGGAACAGATCCTGTTCGGCTTCCATCATCTGGCCGTGGCCAAGAAACCCATCGTCGAAGAGTTTCTGCGCAAAAAGGTGACCATGATCGGCTACGAAATCGTCATGGACGAGCACGACGGCCTGCCTTTCCTGGAGAGCATGGGCGAAGTGGCCGGGCAGTTGTGCTCCAACATCGCCGGCCACTATCTCCAGACTCAGAACGGCGGATTGGGGACCATCCTGGGCGGCGTGGTCAGCGTCCCGCCGGCTACGGCCTTCATTGTCGGCACCAGCGTCCTGGCCAAGAGCGCGGCCAAGGCCATGCTCAACGCCGGGGCCCACACCATCGTGGCCGGGCTGCACATGGACCGCATGCACGAGCTGGAGGAACTTTTAGCCGGCAAGATCGGCACCATCATGGCCAGCAGGTACAACCTGGCCCGCCTGACCCGTATCGCCGACGTGCTCATCGGCGCCGTCCTCCGGCCGGGCGAGCGGGCTCCGATCATGATCACCCGCGACATGGTCAAGACCATGAAGAAGGGCGCGGTCATCATCGACCTGGCCATCGACCAGGGGGGCTGCATCGAGACCAGCCGGCCCTGCACCCTGGACCATCCGGTTTACACCGAGGAGGGCGTCCTCCACTACTGCGTGCCCAACCTGACCGCCTCGGTCAGCCGAACCTCCACCAAGGTCCTGTCCAACCACGCCATCTATTACCTGACCCAATTGGGCGAGCACGGCCTGGATAAAGTCCTGAAGATGAACGAGCCGCTGTGCCGCGGCCTGTATATTTACCGGGGCGGTCTGGTCCGCCGGAACATCGCTGAACGGTTCGGCCTGCCCAGCCAAAAATTGGAGATATGCGGCTAGGCTGAAAGCGGCCGGAGGGATAAAGTCGGACTCGGAGCTCTTGAGATTAAGTTAGACGACCATGCCTGAAAAAAAATCTGAATTGCCCGCCGAACTCAAGGAATGTCTCAAGGCCGGCTACAACCAGGAGTGGCGGAAGGAGCTCCGCCGGGCGGTCCCGGTCAAGGAACGGATGAAGATGCCGCGCCAGAAAATGCCGGAGCGGGAACCGGGGGTGCGGAACAAGGACTTCAACGAAGTCAACCGCGGCTTGTCGGGTGAGGCGGCCAGGGCGGAAGCGCGCCGCTGCCTGGACTGCGCCAACCCCCAATGCGTGGCCGGCTGCCCGGTGGCTATCGATATCCCCTCCTTCATCAAGCTGATCGAGAAGGGTGATTTCACGGCCAGCATCCGGAAGCTCAAGGAGACGAACTCCCTGCCGGCCATCTGCGGACGGGTCTGTCCCCAGGAAACGCAATGCGAAGAGGTCTGTACCATGCGCAAGGCCACGGGCATCTCGGTGGCCATCGGCAACCTGGAAAGGTTCGCCGCCGATTGCGAGCGGCTGGAGGGTGAGGTCTACATCCCGCCCCCGCCCGCCGACACCGGCCATCGAGTGGCCGTTGTCGGCGCCGGCCCGGCCGGTTTGACCGTGGCCGGCGACCTGGCCAAGATGGGCCACCGGGTAACGATCTTTGAGGCCCTGCACACCTCGGGCGGCGTGCTGGTTTACGGCATCCCCGAGTTCCGGCTGCCCAAGGCCATCCTGGCCGCCGAGGTGGACTACCTGAAAAAGTTGGGCGTGGAGATCCGGACGAGCTTCGTGGTGGGCAAGACGGCCACCCTGGACGACCTGCGGGGTCTGGGGTTCGAGGTCTTCTTCATCGGCAGCGGGGCCGGCCTGCCGAGCTTCATGAAGATTCCGGGCGAAAACCTGGTGAACGTCTATTCGGCCAACGAGTACCTGACCCGGAACAACCTGATGCGGGCTTTTGATTTTCCCCGATACGACACGCCCATCTTCCGGGCCAAGCGGGCGGCCGTCATCGGCGGGGGGAACGTGGCCATGGACTCGGTCCGCACGGCCAAGAGGCTGGGCGCGGACACGGCTCAGATCATCTACCGCCGCTCGCGCCAGGAGATGCCGGCCCGCGAGGAGGAGATCAAGCACGCCGAGGAGGAGGGCATTGAGTTCCATTTTCTGACCACGCCCATCCGCTATTTGGGCGATGAGCGGGGCCGGGTCAAGGCCATGGAGTGCCTGCGCATGGAGCTGGGAGAGCCCGACGCCTCGGGCCGACGCCGGCCGGTGCCCGTGCCCGGATCGGAGACCGTCAGCGAGGTGGACCTGGTGGTGGTGGCCATCGGCCAGAGCCCCAACCCGCTCATTCCCCAAACTACGCCCGGCCTGAAGGTGGGCAAATGGGGCAACATCGAAGCCGACTTCAAGACTATGGCCACCAGCATGGAGGGCGTTTACGCCGGCGGGGACATCATCCGCGGCGGGGCTACGGTCATCCTGGCCATGGGCGACGGACGGGTGGCGGCCATGGAGATGGACCGCTATTTGAGAGAGAAGAGATGATTCCGAGATGACGGAGGATTTCAATGAGTTGGGTTGACGACTATAAGAAAAGGCTGTGCCCCCCCGAAGAGGCGGTCTCGGTCATCAAGAGCCATGAGCGTGTGTACATCAGCGGCAACGCGGCCACGCCCTATGTCCTGATGAAGGCCCTGGCCCGGCGGAAGGACGAACTGCACAGCGTGGAGCTGGTCCATGTGCTCCTGCTGGGCGAGGACCCCCTGTCCACACCGGACATGGAAGGCCACTTCCGGCACAATTCGCTGTTCGTCGGCCCGGCCGACCGCAAGGCCATCAATGAAGGCCGGGCGGATTATGTGCCCATTTTCCTGCACGAGATTCCCGGGCTGTTCCTGTCGGGACAGATGCCCCTGGATGCGGCCATCCTCCAGCTCTCCCCGCCGGATGAGCACGGGTTCATGAGCCTGGGCGTGGAGGTGCTGTCCTCCAAGGCCGCCGCAGAGAAGGCCAAGATGGTCATCGCCCAGGTCAACGACAAGATGCCCCGGGTCCTGGGCGACTCTTTCGTCCATGTCTCCCGGGTCCACAAGATTGTGGAGGTCTCCGAGGCTCTGCCCCAGCTGGAGAAGACCCCCTTCTCCGAAGTGGAGATGAAGATCGGCAAATTCATCGCCGACTTGATCGAGGACGGCAACACCCTGCAGCTCGGCATCGGCGGCATCCCCGACGCGGTGCTGGCCTCCCTCAAAGGACGGCGCGACCTGGGCATCCACACCGAGATGGTCTCCGACGGTGTCATGGAGGCCATTGAGGCCGGCATCATCACCGGAACGCAGAAGACCTTCCACCCCGGCAAGGTCATCATCACCTTCGCCCTGGGCTCCCAGCGGCTGTATGAGTTTGTCGACAACAACCCCATCATCGAGGCCCATCCTACCGACTACGTCAACCACCCCTTCAACGTGGCCCGCAACGACAACATGGTGGCCATCAACTCGGCCATCGAAGTGGATATCACCGGCCAGGTCTGCTCCGATTCGATCGGCACTTATATCTTCAGCGGTTTCGGCGGCCAGGTGGACTTCATCCGCGGGGCGGCTCAATCCAAGGGCGGCAAGCCCATCATCGCCCTGCCGGCTACGGCCAAGAACGGCGAGATGTCGCGCATCGTGCCTTATTTGAAACAGGGCGCCGGGGTGGTGACCACCCGGGGCGACGTCCGCTACGTCGTCACTGAATTCGGCGTGGCCTATCTGCACGGCAAGAACCTGCACGAGAGGGCCCAGGCCCTGATCAACATCGCCCACCCCAAATTCCGGCCGGAGCTGATCCGGGAGGCCAAGGCGCGTCATCTCATCCGCTGAGCCGCCCGGCCCGGAGCACGATGGAGCAGCCAGACCTCTTTCCCCAGGACCCCGGCCGCATCGGCACGGACGAATCGGGCAAGGGCGATTATTTCGGCCCGCTGGTGGTGGCCGGCTTTTTCCTGCCCGAGGGGCAGGAGAAGGTTCTCCGCGAGCTGGGCGTCAAGGACAGCAAGAAGACCTCGGACCGCCGGGCCAGGGAACTGGCTGATATCCTGCGGCGGGGCTACACCCACTCCGTGGTGGCCATCGGCCCGGAAAAATACAATCAACTTTACGAGCGGCTGCGGAACCTCAACCGGCTGCTGGCCTGGGGGCATGCCCGAGTCATCGAGAACATCCTGCTGGAGAAGAACGTCAAGCTGGCCGTCACCGATCAGTTCGGGGACAAGGCCTATGTCCTCGAGGCCTTGATGAGAAAAGGCAAGAAGATTGAGCTTGTCCAAAAGCCCGGGGCCGAGGAAGACCCGGCCGTGGCCGCCGCCTCCCTCCTGGCCCGGGCCGAGTTCCTGAAGCGGCTCTACTTTCTGTCGCAGGAGGTGGGAGTGGACCTGCCCAAGGGCGCCTCAACCCTGGTCGAGGAGGCTGCGGTCAAGCTCATACGCAAGCACGGCCCGGAGGCGCTCCAGCGCACGGCCAAAGTTCATTTTAAAATGACCGCCCGCATCCTGGAGGCGGCAAAACAAGAGGCTAAATGATCAGCCTTCTCAAGGTCGTCCTCCTCATCGCCGTCCTGCTTTTTCTTATCCGGAAAAACTGGGACCTGGGGCTCGTCCTGCTGATAGGCGCCGTCCTGACCGCCCTTTTTTTCCGCCTCAGTCTGAAGGGTTTTGGTCAAGGCGTTTTCAAAGGGGCGGTGAGCCTGGAAACGCTCAACCTGGTGGGCATCTTCTGGCTGGTGATCTACCTCGGCCATTTCCTCAAGAAAAAGGAATATTTCCGGATCATGGTCGACGCCCTGAAGCGTCTCGTCCCCGAGGAGCGGCTCATCCTGGCCCTGCCGCCGGCCTTCGTCGGGTTGCTGCCCATGTTCGCCGGCGCCATGCTCTCGGCGCCCATGGTCGAAGAGGCGGGAAGGCGCTGGAACCTGGAGCCGGCAAAAAAAACGTTCTTTAACTACTGGTTCCGTCATATTTGGGAGTATAGCTGGCCGCTGTACGCCAACCTTATCATCGCCGCGGCCGTTCTCAAAATTCCTATCTTGCGACTTTCCGTACACCAGTTTGCGTTCACAATTTTAGCGGCCGTGGCTGGTGGAGTTGTGCTTTTCCGGACCGTGCCCGCTCTGCCCAGGGAAAAGCATGACGGCCGGGCGCTCGATGCAGTCGGCCGGCTGCTGTTCAGCCTGTGGCCGATCCTGCTGGCTATTGTGCTGATTTTCGGCTTGCGTCTGAGCATGGTTCTGGC
>Ga0315282_10018268_pt1 | contig 10041 bp, 6 predicted proteins | sample YL17G07_20_MG_FD_203693 | JGI IMG/M metagenome (GOLD analysis project Ga0315282, IMG submission 203693) | Sediment microbial communities from Yellowstone Lake, YNP, Wyoming, USA - YL17G07_20 | ecosystem: Environmental > Aquatic > Freshwater > Lake > Sediment | place: USA: Wyoming | collected... | reverse complement strand
GAATTACGGCCAAGTTTCAGGCATTGACAGCCGAAACCGCATTCCGGCGGTCAAGCTGGAGACAAAACAGCAGCTCGAGCGGCCCGCGCGGAAAGACAAGACCGGCAGCCGGACCTTTCCGGGCGTGCCATGGGGGCTGAAACGGAAAACCACTTACGAGCTGACGACCTACCTGACCGGCTGGACCCAGCAAGGTATCGAGCCCGGATATGGACCACTGTTCCGGGCGGGCCTTGGGGCCGGGCCGGTATTCTTCAACGGAGGGATGGCGGGAAGCGGCTCGAGCGGAAGGACTCTGAACTTCACAGCGGCCCACGGACTGTCGGCCGGGCAAGCGGTGACCTTCGGAGGGGAACTGCGATTCGTGTGCTCGATCATCAACGCGACAAGCGTGGAGTTGAACGCGCCGTTCACGCTGACGCCGCCGGCGAACGCGCCGGTGGGGGGCACAGTGACATATCAGCCGGAGACCGAACTGGGCAGCGTGAGCGTTTTCGACTACTGGAGCCCCTCGTCGGCAGTGCAGCGCATCCTGTGCGGGGCGGCGGTGGACAAGCTGCGGGTGCGGGTGAACGCGGACTACCACGAGTTCGAGTTCAGTGGTCCGGCGAAGGACCTGATCGACAGCCTGAGTTTCGCCGCGGGGCAGGGAGAACTGTCCAGCTTCCCGGCGGAGCCGGTGCTGGACCAGTTTGACTATTCGATCGTTCCGGGGCACTTGGGCCAGGCCTGGCTGGGGAACACCCCGGACCAGTTTCTGACGCTGACCGGAGCGGAGCTGCTGCTGGACAACGATGTGGAGATGCGGATCCTGGAATTCGGCTGCCAGGCCCAAGCGCCTCAGTGCATCTCGCCGGGAGTGCGCGCGGTGTCGGTGAATCTCGATCTGTACGAGCGGAACGATGCGGCGACCCAAGCGCTGTACCAGGCGGCCAGACAGTACTCCCCGATGGCGGTGATGTTCCAGTTAGGACAGCAATCGGGGCAGCTCTTCGGGGCGTACCTGACAGGGGTGCTGCCGGAAGTTCCTGAATTTGACGACAGCGACCGGCGCTTGCAGTGGCGGTTCGTGAATTGCCGGGCGCAGGGCACGCAGAATGACGAGATTTACATAGCTTTCGGATAAGCCGATGGAATACCACAGCACGGTGACATCAGAGTCCAAGTGTTTCCCGGGAGTTTGTTTCACGATCGTGCGGATGTCGTTCGGCCGCCGGGTTGAACTGGTCCGGCGGATCCGGGAACTGGCCGGGAAAGTGGAGTTCCTGGAAGCGGGTAAGGATGCTGGGGAGAAAATCGAGGCGGCGCTGCTGGCCAGCGAAATCGACCGATTGTACCTGCTTTGGGGGCTAGTCAAGATCGAGGGGCTGGAGCTGGATGGGCAGGCCGCCACCCCGGAAACGCTGGTGAGGGCTGGGCCGGAGTCCTTGTGCCGGGAGATCCTGGCAGCCGTCAAGGGCGAACTGGGGCTGAGCGAGGATGAACGAAAAAACTGAAGGTCGCCTTCCATTTCCAGTTTGCGAACCAGGCCGGGTGGAAGTGCGGAGAATGCCGGAGATACGGTCTGGAAGTGAAGCGGAGATGCGCCTGGCTGGCGGCAGCGCTGGCGACACCCCGGCAGGTGGTGTGGGTGGGTAAAGGCGTGTCTGCGGAGTCCTGCCCCAAGTCGTTGATCACGGCGCAGAGCACGGCGTGGCTGGAGGAGCACGAGGTCTGGAGGCGCCTGGGGAGCCCGGAACTGAACGGTCTGACGGCGCGGCAGGTGGAGGCGTTCCTGCTCCTGGAGGGCGAACTTCTCAAGGAATTGAACCATGGCCAAGCATGATCTGGAGATGCTCTTGCAGCGAATCCTGAGCGGGGCGGGCAGAAGTCTCGGAGAAGAGGTGAACAGTCTGCTGGAACCCGCGGCGGCAGGCTCGCTGGCGCAGACTGATGGACTTCTGACCCTCCTGGCCGGGCTCCGAACGCTCCAGCCGGGGCAGAGCGTAGCGGTGGCTGCGAACACGCAGGCCGTGCTCCAGAGCACGGTGGCAAACGCTACATCGGGCGGCAGCTCGATGCTGGCCAGCGTGGGCAAGGCCGTCTGGAGCAAGCTGGGAGCCGGTCTGACCCTGGCGCCGCTCATATCGGAGCTGGTGCGCTTGTTTGGGGGAGGGACACCGGAGTCGCCTCCGGCACTGGTTGAGTACTCCCGGCCGCAGGCGATCCAGTTTGAAGGCGCGGTGGCGCGGTCCGCAGGCCCGCAGCTATATGCCCTGGGATACGACCAGTATGGCCGGCCCAGAGCACTGGGGGAGGAAGCGGGGGCCGAGGATGCCCGATCCGGAGACTCGCGGCTCGGTTCTCTGGGATACGACCAGTATGGCCGGCCCAGAGCACTGGGGGAGGAAGCGGGGGCCGAGGATGCCCGATCCGGAGACTCGCGGCTCGGTTCTCTGGGATACGACCAGTATGGCCGGCCCAGAGCGATCAGCGAGGGAGCGGTGCGGGAGGATGCCGGGAGGATGGATTACAACCAGCAGCCGGCGCCCCAGATCACGATCCAGGTGCAGGCTATTGACAGCCGGTCTTTTCAAGACCACAGCGCAGAGATTGCCCAGGCGGTGCGCGAGGCAATGCTGAATTCTCACGCGCTGAACGATGTAGTGAACGAGTTGTAGGGAGACACAGGCAGACATAGGCAAGAATGCCTGTGCCACGAGGGCAGGAATGAGCGATTTTCCGCAGCTTAAGACCGGAGCGGTGATGCAGTATCCAGCCAGCAAAACCCTGCGCCACGCGGCCCGGGTGATGCGGTTTCTGGACGGAGCGGAGCAACGCTATCGCGAGTACAGCAGCGCCATGCGACGCTGGGTAGTCCGCCTGGATCTGCTGGACGAAGAAGAGCTCGCGCGTCTGCAGCAGTTCTTCAGCGAGGTCCAGGGCCAGGCCGGCGAGTTTTCTTTCCAGGATCCCTGGGACGGCACGGTGTACCCGAGCTGCAGTCTGGAAAACGATGAGCTGGCCGTTGAACTGGCGGGGGAGATGCGGGGAAGCACGCTCGTGATCGTGCGGGAAAACAGGAACTGAAATGCTCTACTTTCCGCAACTCCTATCCGGTGCGGCAGCCCAGTTCCCGGTGCGCCGGAGCTTACTGACGAGGACGATCGTCAACACGGCCGACGACGGGCGGACGGTGAAGCTGGCCGATCCGGGGTCCCAGACGGTGGAATGGGAACTGGATCTCAGGGGTCTGGCAGGCCAGGAGTGGAACGCAATCCAATCGCTCTTTCAGGCCGTGGAAGGCCGGCTGAAGAGTTTTACCTTCTTGGATCCCACCGACAATCTACTGGCCTGGAGCGAGGATCTGAGTGCGGCGGTCTGGTCGAAAGATCCTGCCTTGCAGTTCAGCGCAAACGTTTCCGACCCCAAGGGCACTCTCAGGGCCACCCGAATAACCAACCCGACACAATCCCCCCTTCCGATTCAGCAGGCGTGCGAGGTTCCAGGCTGGTTCCAGTACTGCCTGAGCGTGTACGCGCGGAGCGAGCAGCCCGCGGAGATTAACTTGGTGCGAAGCAGCGCCGGGGGCACAGAGAAGAAGACGTTCCGAGTTGGGCCGGGGTGGCAGCGAGTGGAGTACTCAAGCAAGCCGACGGATTCGAGTGAACTAGTCAGCTTTGGGATGGAAATACCGGGCAGCGCAGCAGTTGACGTGTTTGGGTTTCAGTTGGAGAGCCAGACCTGCGCATCGATGTACAAGAAGACTGTGGCGCGCCACGGCGTTTACCGAGAAGCCTGGTTTCAGGAGGACGCGCTTTCAGTAGAGACGGAGGGCCCGGACCGGCATTCCTGCCGGCTCAGAATCGGGGCGCGGAGCTAGCGTCCTGCCGGGTCCGGGTGGGGCTCGGGCTGCGGGCGAGGGCAGAACTAGGGCGGGACAGGACACTATACGCAGCGTCACAAGTGATTGCGCATCCGCTCCCTCACGGTCGCGGCTCGGTTGTAGATTCGGAGCCGCGCGCGTCAGCGAGCGGTCTGGAACCTGGCGCAGGCATCAATGGCGCTGTGTATAGCAGGTTGCACACAGGCAGGAAGGCCTGTGCCACTCAGGGGGCGGAGTCAACAGATGGCAACGATTGCCGAGTTAAAAGAACAGAGCATCACCGAGACGCCGCTTTTGCTGTTTGAATGCGAACTGGGTCCTGGGGCCATCGAGCGGTGGAGCACGCACCGGGTGGAAGTGGACGGGCAAACTTACGAAGCGCGAGTGCTGCGGCACAATCTATTTGAAATCCAGTCGGGAGGGGAGCAAGGGATCGACGCCATCGCCAAGGTATCGATCGTTCTGGCCAACGCCGACTCGCACTTCTCCCAGATCGAGCGGAACACTGGCTGGAAGGGCAGCCGGGTCACGATCCGGTTCGTGTTCTTTGACCTTAAGCAAGGCGCCGCGGCGTCGGACAGCCGGGTGCTGTTTCGGGGAGTGGCCAATGCCCCGGAAGAAATCACAGAATCGACTTTGCGCTTGACGGTGAGCAACAGCCTGAACTTACAGCGGCTGCTGCTGCCTGAGGTGCGGGTGCAGAGGCGCTGTCCGTGGAAATTTCCAACCACCGCGGCGCAGCGGGAAGAGGCGGTCCATGGGGGCGCCCGAGGCAAATACTCGCCGTTCTTCCGCTGTGGTTACTCGGCCGACATGGCGGAGGGGACGGGCAACCAGAACGGGGAGCAGCCGTACACTGGCTGCGACTACACCCGCGCGCGGTGCGAAGAGCGGGGGATGTTCCGGCAGGACAGCACGGAAAGAGCGACGCGCCGGTTCGGCGGCATCGAGTTTGTACCGTCCGGGACCCTGGTGCGGAGTTACGGCGAAAAGACCTCCCATGTGTCAGAAGCCCTGGAGAACGAAACCCGCTACAACGATTTTGTGCCGCTGGTGTACGGCACAGTCTGGTACGCGCCGCTGATCGTGTTCTCGAAGAACGACGGCAACCTGACCCGCCTGGAGGCGCTGCTGGGGATGGGAGAACTTCAGGGAGTAGTGAAGGTACTGGTGAACGACATTGAAATCCCGCCGGGGAGCGCCGGGGAGAACATGACGGCCACGGGCTGGTACAACGTGTTCACGCCGGGGAGCCGCACGGGCGGGTTCAATGCGGATTGCTCGGACGGGGCCGGAAACCCGCTGGGCGACCCGTACGGCAGCATGGCAGCCGTCTCGATAGTGGTGCCCAACCGGATCAACGACGGGCGGAGCCTGCCTCGCATCCAGGTGCTGGTGGAGGGAATGAAACTGGCCCGCTACGCGCTGGACGGAACCTATCTGGGCGAGAGCTTCAGCAACAATCCGGCCTGGGTGCTGCTGGACCTGTTGCAGCGGTGCGGCTGGGGTTTGGATGAGATGGATGTGCCGAGCTTTGCCCAAGCAGCGGCCTACTCGGAGGAGCCGATCCAGGCGCACGACTTGTATGGGAATCCGGTGATGATCCCGCGCTTCCAGTGCAACCTGGCGCTGCGCAAGCGCCGCAGCGCGGCGGATGTGGCGCGGGGGATTCGCAATGCGGCGCGGCTGTTCCTCACTTACACGGCCGGCGGCCTGCTGGAACTGCGGGTCGAAAACACGCTGGCGCTCGAGCAGCCCAACAAGCCGGAGTGGACTAACAGCGTTGCGCCGCTGAACGGGGGCTGGCCGTGCTATGAGTTTGGGGATGGCTCGACGGAACATTCCGGGATTTTGAGGAGAGCGAACGGCGAAGCCTCCATCCGGATGTGGTCCCGGAGTATCGCGGAGACTCCCAACCGCGTGAGCCTGGAATTCCAGGACGCCTTCAACGATTATCAACAGGACAGCCTCTCGCTGGTGGACGTCGAGGATGCACTGGCCGCGGGTCAGGAGATCAGCCTGACGCTGCCGGTTCTAGGGGTGGCGAACTTCAACCAGGCGGCCAGGCTGGCGAAGTTCTATCTGGACAAGTCGATCACCGGGAACAGCTACATCGAGTTCGAAAGCAGCGTGCGGGCGTTCGGTCTCAAGCCCGGAGACCTGATCACGGTGACGTATCTGAAGGAGGGTCTGGAGAGACAGCCATTTCGGATACTGAAGATCGCGCCGGGAGTGAACTACCGGAGCGCGCAGATCACGGCGCAGATTCACCTGGACGAATGGTACTCAGACGACATTGCGGAGGGGCTGGGGAGCTCGGAGGGACGGCGCCAGCAGCGCGGAGGGATCGGATTGCCGCACCCGCTCAGCGGGGCGGTGCTGGACCCGGACGGCGAACCGCAGTTCGAGATTGCCGAGAAGACCGTGGAGAGCACGGATGGGAGCACGGACGTCAGCCTGGAGGTGAAGTTCGTGGCGCCGCAACGGCCGGCGCTGGCGGGAGTGGGCATCCCGCTGGTCAGTCTGGCGGTGAGAATCAGTGCCAGTGGCGGCACGCTGGCGGGCGGGCAAACGCTCTACTACGCGGTCAGCGCCCTGGACAGCAACAGCGGGGAAAGCCCGCTCTCGTTTGCGGTCCGGGCGGTCATTCCAGCCGGGACCAACACCAACGCGGTCACGCTGCTCGGCATGAGCTTCAGCCAGAACACCACCGGATTCAACGTCTACCGTGGCAGCAGCCTGAGTCAACAGTTCCGAATCGCCGCGAACCAGAGTGTGGCCGTCGAGTTCACGGATGCGGGGCTGGAGAAGGAGCTGGTGCTGCCGCCGGACGAAAACTACGACCACGCCAACTTCTACTGGCGGCTGGAGTGGCAGCCGGAGTACGCGGCGACGATCTGCTCGGGTACCACGATCGGGAACAGCACACTCCAGATGCCGGAGGACCGCTACCGGGGAATGGTGGTGCGAATTACGAAAGGAAAGGGCGCGGGGCAGGAGCGGGCGATCATTTCGAACACCGCCACTACCCTGGCGCTGAGTTCGGCCTGGAGCGTCCTGCCGGAGGCGGCGAGCCTGTTCGTGGTGGCTGAATCGGGCTGGCACTTCGGGGCTACCACCAAAACCAGCCCGGTGGAATTCCAGATTCCGAACCGCGAAGGCGCGACCGTACACGTCTCCGGGAGGTCGGCGAACGTGCAGGACGCCGAGTGCGCCTACGAGCTCTCGCCGCTCACTCGCTGGCGGATCAGCGGCGGGGGCGAGGTGCTGGACGCGGAGGCGCCTCCCAAGCCGGTCTTTGGGCTGATGCCCAGCGGGGAAGGGAGCGTCGAGTTAATAGGAGTTGCGTTCGAGAGCCTGACTAACACCCGCACCATCACGGCGGCGACTCTCACGCTGAACTACTGGGACGAGCTGAGCAGCCCGTCGCAGGTGTTGCTCGACGGCGCGATCGGCGCGGAGGATGGGTTTATCAACCTGTCGGCGGCGGGGAGTGGGCAGGCCGGGAGCCTGGTGCAGATCGACTCCGAGTTACTGAGTGTGGTGGAGGTTCTGAACGGCGGTCTGCGCTACCAGGTGGGGCGGGCAGCGCACGGCACCACGGCAGCCCCTCATTCCGACCAGACCTCCATCTATCACCTGAAGAAGAAAGTGTTCGTGGTTCCGTTCGTGCGGGATTTCTTCGGCAGCCCTTCGAGCGGGAGTTTCAGCTATCCGCTGCACCTGGCCGACGCTCGCATCGCGAGCGCGGAGTTGTTTGTCACGAACGTGCGAGGCGCGAGCGAGACCAAGACACTGGCTTTCACGTACACCGCGGACGGCGGACTGCGGACGCTTTCCGGGGGGCAGTTCTCTATTCAAATCGAGGGATACCTGGCCATTGAGTCGAATGCCGCGCCGGTCCTGGTGGTGCAGGACTCGCATGCGGTGCGCGACATCTTCGCGGTGGTGCGGGAGGCGCCCACAGGCGCCCCGGTCCTCCTGCAATTGCGGAGGAACGACGAGGTGTATTGTGGCCTGACGATCCCGGCGGACGCGACGATGTCGAACGTGGTGGACGGTTTCGGGCTGCCGCCCCTGGTGGCCGGTTCGCAGATCAACCTGGACATCCTGTCGGTGGGGCAGGGAACTGACTGCCTGCCGGGGCGCGACCTGACGGTCACGCTGCGCATGTGAGGAGGCGGCATGGCCGAGACACTGGAGAAATTGCGGCCGGACCGGGATCTTCAGTGCTACTTCGAACGTCCTTCCGCGGTGGCGGCGCTCAGCGAGACCAGCGCCAGCGGGTTCACCATCTCCGGGAGCTGGCGGCAGCAGTTTGACTGGGCGGTACTGGAGTGGAACCGCGACAATGTTTTCGAGCATCCTGCCTTCCGAAACCTGCCTGACGGAGACCTGAGCGGACTCACGCTCGCCTACGAGGAAACCCGAACCAACTGCGTGGCGATGGATTCGGATCTCTATCCGACCGTGGAGTGGCCGTACCTGCGGGTGTGGGCGGAAGCCGGGGGAGCGGAGAACTTCTACAAGGTCCGGTTGAAAGACTATGCCACGCCGATTGAGGGAAGCTATCAGGCGGCCTCGGCAGAGTTCGAGCTTCAGGGATCGCCGACCACCGGGGATTACATCGGGCTGGCCTGGATGTCCGAGCACCACACCTACCAGCTTTACGGTACGGACACGCTGGAGACCGCAGTGCAGGCGCTGGTGGACAGCGTGAATGCGTTTTCGAGCACCATGCAGGCCACCAGAACGGGAAGCCGCATTCGGCTGACGCGGCTGGGAGGCGGCGCCAACGGCAACCGGATCGGGGTATACACGCAGGTGGCCGGGGCGAAAACGGAGTCCTGGCAGCCGTCCTGGCAACAGTTGAGCGGGGGTACGTCGCCGGCCAAATGGCGCGTCGAGTTGAATTTCGGTGGGCTGGTGGACATGGACGGGAATCCTGTCCCGATGGCCGCGGTGCGCAAGATGAGATGGACCTATGCGGCCGAGCTCCAAGCGGGCGCCTACCAGCGCAGCGAGTTTCAGGTGACGGTCTCGAACTGGACGGTCAGCGGGACCAACCGGGCCTACATGCTGGCGGGCCCGGGCAGCCGGAGGATCGAAGACCACTCGGCCGAGATCAGCTATAGCGGCAGTTGGGCGGCGGCCAAGGGGAATTTCTCCGGCGGCTCAATTCATCACACCAGCGCGACAGGCGCCGGGCTGAGCTGCGGGTACCGGGCGTCGGGTACGCACCGGCTCTACCTGGGAACCAGGAAGACGTTCAGCGGGGGCCAGATTTCGATTTCGGTGGATGGGGCGCCGGGGGTGGTCAAGGACCTGCAAATTCCGGGAGAAGACGTGCTGGTGCGGATCCTGGTTGGGGAATACGGAGTGGGAACCCATACGGTGGCGGTGACGCATCTGGGGCCGGAGGGCTCGGATTTCTATTTCGATTTTCTGGAGATTGCCGCGCCGGCCAGCGACCTGCCGGTGATTGCGCCTGACGCGAAGGTCGCGCTGGCGACCGACTGGGACACCGACCACTCGATCTGCCTGGCGCCCGAGAGGACCGCCTGGATGATTCACTCGCTGGGGTTCCACGGGAGAGTGAATCACTATGTGGGCGCGCTGTGGTTTTACGAACTGACCCGAGTGGGGCACGAGTATGCCTCCGGCACGGTGACCTTCAGCGGCACGCCGGAGTTCAGCGCGACGACCGAGATCAAAATCGGGCGCACGGACGAGCCTCCGGAAAAGCAGACGACTCTGACGCACCTGAACCTGATGGGGGACACGGCGGAGAGCATTGCCAAGGCCTTCGAGCTGGAGATCAACCGGGGCTACATGGCGATGCGCGCGGCGGCGGAGGGCAGCGTGCTGACCATCTGGGCGCGGGCCATGGGGGCCGATGGGAACAACATCACGCTGGAGGCCAGTCCGGCGAGCGGGCCGTTCACTGCGCAGGCCAGCGGCGCGACCCTGACTGGCGGAGTGGACGGGAACTGGCGGACTGATCTGGAGGCGACGCCGCGTCTGAACCGGGCAGTGCGGGACTGGAGCCGTAGCTTCTTCGCGGCGCTGGGCGGGCACGGGCTCGCGGCCGTGGCGGCCTTCAGCCTGGAGTTGCAGCACGGCGATCCTTCTCCGGGGGCCGGGATCGCGCAGCGGTATCCGGGCGGAAACGCGGT
>Ga0315282_10018267_pt1 | contig 10041 bp, 6 predicted proteins | sample YL17G07_20_MG_FD_203693 | JGI IMG/M metagenome (GOLD analysis project Ga0315282, IMG submission 203693) | Sediment microbial communities from Yellowstone Lake, YNP, Wyoming, USA - YL17G07_20 | ecosystem: Environmental > Aquatic > Freshwater > Lake > Sediment | place: USA: Wyoming | collected... | reverse complement strand
GGCGGGCGGCCCTGCGGCAGCACCTGGAGGCGCAATTGGTCAAGGCTCTCGATGCCGCCACCACAGACGAGGCCAGGCTCTTCATCTGCGAGCAACTGAAAGTCATCGGCACCGACGCCTGCGTGCCAGCCGTCCAGAAGTTGCTCCTGGACGAGAAGACGGCCCACATGGCGTGCCTGGCCCTGGGCACCAACCCGAGCCCGAAGGCGGCGGCGGCCCTGCGCGACGCCCTCGGGCAGGCCAGGGGCAAGGCGCTCCTGGCCGTTATCAGCACGCTTGGCGGCCGGCGTGACGAGGCCAGCGTCGATGCACTGGCGAAATTCCTCTCCGGCGACGATGCGGCCGCGGCCGAGGCGGCCGCCTCGGCGCTCGGACGCATCGGCGGCGCCGAGGCCGCCTCTGCGCTCGCCAAAGCCCGCATGGGCGCCGATGCCAGGCGGCGGGCCGTCATCACCGACGGGTATCTGGCGTGCGCCGACCGGCTGCTTGCCGCCGGCAATGAGAAGGATGCCGCCGCCATCTTCAAGGAACTCATGGTTCCGAACGAGCCGCGCCTGGTCCGCCGCGGGGCGCTCGTGGGGCTTCTGTCGATCGGCGGCCCGGAGGCCGTGGCGCTTGTCATCTCGACCCTCAGCGGCGATGACGCCGCCATGAAGGCGACGGCCATCGCCGCCGTCCGCACGCTCAAGGGGCAAGGGGTCTCGGAGCGGTTTACGGCGGAACTGCCGAAGTTGCCCGCCGACCTGCAAGTGCTTCTCATCGGCGCGCTGGCGGACCGCGAAGACCCGTCCGCCAGGTCCGCGATGGCCGCGGCCGCAAGGAGCGAGAGCGCCGGCGTCCGCCTGGCGGCCGTCAAGGCCCTCGCCAAGGTCGGCGACGCCTCGTCGGTGGCCCTGCTCGCCCGCGCCGTGGAATCGGGCGCCGCCGAGGAGAAGCGGGCCGCCACGGTCAGCCTCCTGATGCTTCGCGGCGATGGCGTCGATGCCGCTATCGTCGAGAGCATGAAGGCCGCAAGGAGCGAGGCCCGGGTCCAGTTGATCCAGGTCCTTCACGACCGCGGGGCTGCCAGCGCCGCCCCGGCCATCCTCAATGAGGCCGCAGGGCAGGACGCGACCGTCCGTGCCGCGGCCCTGAAAGCCCTCTCGCGTCTGGCGGAACCGAAAGACCTGCCGGCGATTCTCGATGTCCTCGTCGGCCTGGCGGGCGATGACGGCCGCGACGAGGCCGAAGGGGCCGCGCTGGCCGCCGCACGCAGGATTACCGACGAAGCCGCCCGGGCCGACGCGGCGCTTGCGGCCATGCGCTCTGCCGGGTCGCCTGCGGCAAAGGGGTCGCTCCTGCGCGTCCTGCGCGGCATCGCCAGCGCCAAGGCCCTCGATGCGGTGCAGGCGGCTGCCAAGGACACCGACCCGAAGGTCCAGGATGCGGCCATCCGCGCCCTGGCCGACTGGCCCGACCAGCGGCCGCTGCCGGTGCTGACGCAGATCCTTCGGACCACCGCCAACGATACGCAGCGCGTGGTGGCCCTGCGCGGGTGCGTGCGGCTCCTGGGGATGGTTGGCGCCGCCACGGCGGAGACGGTCAAGGCGTACGCCGACCTCATGCAAGGCGCGAAGCGGCCCGAGGAAAAGAAACTCGTCCTGGCGGGCCTGGCGAACCTGGGCCACCCGGCGGCCCTCGGCATGGCCGAGTCGCTGATGGCCGACGAGGCCGTCGGCGCCGAGGCCCGACTGGCCCTCATCAGCGTCGCCCGGGCCATCATGGGCTCTTACCGCGAGGAGGTCTGTGCGGCGATGACCCGGTTGGCCTCCACAACGAAAGACGCCGACATCAAGCGGCAGGCCCAGGAGATCGCCCGCCAGGTCGACCGCCTCGGCGAGTACCTGGCCGCCTGGCAGGTCTCCGGTCCCTACGCCGAGTCCGGCAAGAACTACCTGCTGCTTTTCGACACCGTCTTCCCGCCGGAAAAGCCGGGCTCGACCGGCCTGGAATGGCGGGCGCTGCCGGTCCCCGAGGTCCAGGGCGGGCCGGTGGTCTTTGACCTGCTGAAGGCCGTCGGCGGTCAGGAATGCGTGGCCTACGTCCGCACGTGGATCCACTCCGACAAGGCCCAGGACGCGCGGCTCGAAGCCGGCGTCGACGACGGCATCAAGATCTGGCTGAACGGCCAGGTCGTTCTGGCGGCCAACCGGGGCGGAAAGTGCGTTCCCGAGGAGTTCAGGGCCGATGTCAGTCTTCGCCAGGGCGCCAACCCGCTCCTGGTGAAGGTGACGCAAAGCACCGGCCCGTGGGCGTTCTGCATCCGCCTTGTCAAGCGCGACGGCAAGCGCCTGGAAGGCGTGCGGGCCGACTGTAACCCGAAGTAGGGCCGAGCCGGCGTTCAGCCGGCGTTTAGCCATTGACCCGATGGCGAAAAGGCTGTACACTCACATGCCAAGTGCGGACGGCGAGGGGCCCTTCGCAGCGAAAGGAGCGCAGAGCGATGGCTGACAGAAAGATCACGCGGCGGGAATTCGTCAAGGAAAGTGCGCTGGCGGCCGGAGGACTGGCCCTGGGCGCCTCGGCCCTCCAAGCGGCCGATACCGACACCAAGAAGATCCTCAACTACAACCCCGACATGGAGTACCGGCGCTGCGGCAAGATGGGCCTGATGATCTCGGCGGTGGCCATGGGCGGCCACTGGAAACGCATCGAGACGGCCCTGCCGCCCGGCAGCGGCGGCAACGCCATCTTCGGCGGGAACCTCGGCAACGCCGACTTCCAGAAGAACCGCCGCGACGTCCTCACCCGGTGCATCGAGAGGGGCATCAACTGGATCGACGCCTGCACGTGCGACGAGGTCAAGGCCTACACCAAGGCCCTCGAGGGGCGCCGCGACAAGATGTACATGGGCTGCTCCTGGTACGAGCGTGAGATGCGCAACGACAAGTGCCGCACCAAGAAGGCGCTCTTGGAGACCCTCGATTGGGGGATGAAGGACGCCGGCCTCGAGTACGTCGACCTCTGGCGAATCACGATGCACGAACAGAGCATCCAGCATACCGACGCCGAGGTCGAGCAGATGATGATGGCCCTCGAGGCCGCCAAGAAGTCCGGCAAGGTCCGCTTCGGGGGGTTCTCGTCGCACCACCGGGAGCATATCCGCGGGATGATCGAGAAGTACCCGACCATCATCGACGGCTTCTCCACCCCCTACACCGCCAAGACCAAGGAGTTGCCGAAGGAGAGCCTCTTCGACACCGTCCGCAAGTACGAAGTGGCCGTCTTCGGCATCAAGCCGTTCTCCTCCAACTCGCTCTTCAAGGGCGACAGTTCCCTGAAGAGCCCCGATGCCGAGGAGGATGACAAGCGGGCCCGCCTGGCGATCCGCTACATCCTGTGCAATCCGGCGATCCAGGCGCCGATTCCGGGCCTCATCAACACGCACCAGGTCGACAACGTGGCCGACGCCGTCAAGGAGCGCCGCCAACTCGACCAGGCCGAGAAGGCCCAACTCGACAAGGCCATGGACGAGGCATGGGCCAAGTTGGACGAGCACCACCAGTTCCTGAAGGACTGGGAGTACGTGTAGCCGTCGCCGGCACGGCGACGTTATGTGGCGTAGGGCGCCGAAACGGCGCCACGACCGCGGCCGTACCGGCCGCGGCTAAACGGGCATGGGGGGGTGCTCGCGACCAACATCTAGCCGCCCCGCTCGTCGGGGCGCGTTTTCGGCCAAAGGAGGGCCCCCCATGTCGGGCAGGAAACTGACGCGTCGTGAATTCGTGAAGGAAAGTGCGCTGGCGGCCGGAGGACTGGCCCTGGGCGCCTCGGCCCTCCAAGCGGCCGACACAGACACCAGGAAAATCCTCAACTACAATCCCGACATGGAGTACCGGCGCCTCGGCAAGACCGGCCTCATGGTCTCGGCCGTCTGCCTGGGCGGGCACTGGAAGCGCATCGACAAGCAGGTGCCCAGCGAGGGCGTCGGCTGGCTGACGCAGGACATCAACGACCCCCAGTTCCAGAAGAACCGCTACGACGTGGTCACGCGGTGCATCGAGGCCGGCATCAATTACATCGATGCCTGCTGCGGTGCGGAGGTCATCGCCTACACCAGGGCCGTCAAGGGCCGCCGCGACAAGATTTACATGGGCTTCTCCTGGTGCGAGACGGAATTGCGCGAACCCGAGTACCGGACCGCCAAGGCGCTCCTCCAGGTCCTCGACAGCGGCCTCAAGACCGCCGGCCTCGACTACGCCGACCTGTGGCGCGTGACGATGCACGAGCAGTCGGGCCGGCACGCCGACGGCGAGGTCGAGGAGATGATGAAGGCCCTCGAGGCCGCCAAGAAGGCCGGCAAGGCCCGATTCACGGGCTTTTCGTCGCACGACCGGCCCCACATCAAGGGTATGATCGAGAAGTACCCGACTATCGTCGACGCCCTGTGCACTCCGTACACCGCCAAGACCAAGACGTTGCCGCAGGACAGCCTGTTCGAGACCGTGCGCAAGTACGAAGTGGGCATCTTCGGGATCAAGCCGTTCGCCTCGAACTCGCTCTTCAAGGGCGACAGTTCCTTGAAAAGTCCCGACGCCGAGGAAGACGATAAGCGGGCCCGCCTGGCGATCCGGTACATCCTGTGCAACCCGGCCGTCACGGCGCCGATTCCCGGCCTCGTGAACACCCACCAGGTCGATAACGTGGCGCTGGCCGTCAAGGAGCGCCGGCAACTCGACCAGGCCGAGAAGGCCCAACTCGACAAGGCCATGGACGAGGCATGGGCCAGGTTGGACGAGCACCACCAGTTCCTCAAGGACTGGGAGTACGTGTAGCCGTCGCCGGCACGGCGACGTTATGTGGCGTAGGGCGCCGAAACGGCGCAACGACCGCGGCCTGCGCATCAAGGGAGAGACGGCGTGAAGGGTTCGTTGTGGGTCGCTGCGCTGCTGGTCCTGGCGGCCGGTTGCCGGCAGTCGGCTGAAAGCGTGCCGCCGAGGCCGGAAGGAGGCGGGAAGGAAGCGTCCAAGCCTGTCCCGCCCGTCGTCGCTCAACTGCTGCTCGACGGGTCCGGCGGCGAGGCCGCTTTAGAGGACGGGCCGGATGGGATCAAGCAGCCCCCCCGGCACCCCAAAGGCAAGGAGGCCGACAACAGCCGCTGCCACGTCTGCCACACGAACTTCTCCGAAGAGCGGCTGGCGGTGGCCCACGCCTGGGCCGACGTCGGGTGCGAGAAGTGCCACGGCCCGTCCGACGCCCATTGCTCAGACGAGGGCAACGTCACCCCGCCCACCACCCTGTATGGCAAGGGGGACGTCGACAAGGCATGCAAGGTCTGCCACCCCGACGACCGGATCGTCGAAGGGGCGAAGTCCTGCCCGATCGTCGTTCTCGATACGGATAAGGCGAAGTACTGCACCGACTGCCACGGCCGACACCAGATGGCCCGGCGGACCGTCCGCTGGGATCCGGTGACGCGAAAACTCCTGCCGAAGGAAGCGTTGACGAAATAGGAAGACGCCTGCGCGTCGTGGGCAGGCTTGCTCGCGTTCACTGCTTCGGCACGTCGACCCACTTGCCCGTCTTGCCGGACTCCAGGACCGCGTCGCAGACCAACTGGGTCTGGAGGGCCTCGCGGAAGGTCGGCGAGGCCGGCTTGCCCTTGGCCACGCCGGTCAGGAAGTCGGCGATCTGGTGAACGAAGGTCTCGGCGTACCCGATGGCCAGGCCCGGCACCCACCAGTGGTCCATGTAGGGGTGCCCGCCGCCGTGGTCGGTCACGTGGATCGACCGCCAGCCGCGCAGTTTCCCCTCGTCGCGATGGTCGAACCACTGGAGCCGGTGCAGGTCGTGCAGGTCCCACCGGATCGAGGCCTTCTCTCCGTTGATCTCGAAGGTGTAGAGGGCCTTGTGGCCGCGGGCGTAGCGGGTCGACTCGAAGTTGCCCAGCGATCCGTTATCGAACCGGCAGAAGAAGGTGCAGGCGTCGTCGATGCCCACGGGCTCGACCTTGCCGGTCTCGGCGTGCTTGCGCTGCTTGATGAAGGTCTCGGTCATGGCGTTGACGCAGGAGATTCGCCCGTTCTGCCACAAGGCCGTGTCGATGCAGTGGGCCAGAAGGTCGCCCGTGACGCCGCTGCCGGCGGCCTTGACGTCGAGCCGCCACGTGGCCATGCCGCCCTGCGGCACGTCGGCCGAGATGGTCCAATCCTGGAGGAAGTTGGCCCGGTAGTGGAAGATGCGGCCAAGGCGGCCCTCGTCGATCAGAACCTTGGCCAGGTTCACGGCGGGGACGCGCCGGTAGTTGAACGACACCAGGTTCGCCACCCCCGCCTTCTCGACGGCCTCGACCATCTTGCGGGCCTCGGCGGCATTGAGGGCCAGCGGCTTTTCGCACACGATCATCTTGCCGGCCTTGGCGCACGCGATGGCGATCTCGGCGTGCACGTTATTGGGCACGCAGATGTCCACGATGTCGACGTCCTTGCGGGCGACGACCTCGTGCCAGTCGGTGCAGCATGACTCGTAGCCCCAGCGACGGGCGAAGGCCTTCGCCTCCTCCGGCACCAGGCCGCAGACCACCTTGAGGGTGGGCTCGAACTCGATGTCGAAGAAGTGCGTGACCTTGCGGTAGGCGTTCGAGTGGGTCCGCCCCATGAAGCCGTAACCGATCAGGCCGACGTTCAGCGGTTTGGTTGCCATAGGTGCTGCTCCTTCTCGTAGTAGGCCGGGACGAAGGCCCGGCTCGTTCCTGACGAAGCCGGGGCTGCGCCCCGGCCTACGTGCCTACTCGCGCCAGCCGTGGGCGTCGCGCACGGCGATCATCACGCCCAGGATATCGTTCCACGTCTGCGCCTGCATCATGACCATGTTGGGGAACATGCAGCCGTCCCAGCACACGTGCCTGAACGCCTTCGTGAGGTTCCCCTTTTCGTCGCGCAGCCAGAACCCGGCGTGGCGCGGGATGTCGAGTTTGCCGTTCGGGTCTTTCGGCAGGCAGTGGCGCCCGGTCTTGTCGTGCGTGCCGGAACCGTGGACCGTGCCGTCGTTCTGGGCCACGTGGAAGTCGATCGTCCACGGCCTGAGGGCCGCCGTCAGTTTCTTCAGGCCGGCGTCGAGCACGGCCTTGTCTTTGAGGTCTGCGCCTGGCGGCAGGATGGCGTCGACGGGGGCGTTGTAGCCCATCAGGTAGAGCATCGTGTGGGCCATGTCGGCCTGGAATCCGAGCGTCTTGGGCCGGCCGACGAGTTCGAGGAGTTTGACCATTTCGCGCCAACTGTGCATGCCGCCCCAGCAGATCTCCCCCTCGGCGGCCAGGCGCTCGCCGAACTCCTCGGCGATGGTGCAGGCCTCGCGGAACGTCTCGGCGATGCGCCGGGTGTTCCCCTCGGGGTCCTTCGCCCAGTCGGCGGGGCCCACGGCCGAGTCGAGGCGGACGATGCCGTGCGGCCGGACGCCCAGGTCGCGCAGTTTCCTGGCGATGCGGCAGCCCTTGCGCACCTGACCGAGGAACTTCTTGCGGTCGTCGGGGCCCCCGGCGGCCGACCCGCCCCCCGTCGGCGGCCAGACCGGCGCCACCACCGACCCGACCACCAGGCGGCGCGCGCGAACACGGTCGGCCAGCCGCTTCAGGTCGTCGTCGCCGGAGTCGATGTTGACGTGCGGCTCGAAGAGGAAGACGTCGACGCCGTCGAACTTGACGCCATCGACCTCGGCCGCCGCCGTCAGGTCGAGCATCGTGTCGAGCGGAATGGGCGGCTCGGACCCCGGCCCTTTGCCGACGACGCCCGGCCACGCCGCATTGTGCAGTTTCGGGAAGTTGTTGGAATGGCTCTTGCTCATGGTGCGTGCGGTCCTTTCTGTGTTTAGCCGCGGCCGGTACGGCCGCGTTTGCGTCGTGCGCGGCGGCCAAATCGGCCTGCTTGCGAACACGCGGCGCGCCGGGCCTACTAGAGTTTGCCCTTGCCGACCTTCGTGGCGTCGCCGATGTTCGGCGCGTCCGGGTTGACCTCGGGCCCGAAGTACCGCAGGATGACCAGCGGCTCGGTGGCCGAGGTATTCTCGTACGTTACGCCCGCCCGGGCCGCCGCCTCCGTCACGAACACCTCGTCCTCGGTCAACTCATGGAAGCGGATGAGTTTCGGGCAGTTGAGGGCCAGGCGGTTGAGTTTCCCCTCGCCCTGGACCACCAGTGCCCCGTAAGCGCCGCCGTCGCGTACCTTGACCTTGACGCCCGGGCCGACCGTGAGTTCCTTGGCCGTCACGCACTGGAAGCCCTTCACGCGGCCGTAGCAGATCCACTTGTCCGCGTAGCCTTCGCTCGAGGTATCGGCCACGGGGATCGGCTCCAGGTAGTGGTTGGCCTTGAAGTTCGGGTCGGTGTTCTGCTCCCAGTCGAGTTGATCGACCAGGTAATCGAGGTCGTGGTGCTTGGCTGGCGGCACGTCTTTCACGAGGAGCGACCACGGCACCTCGCGGCCCTCGACCAGGTTCTGGTACATGCCGAACACGTCGGAGCCCCACTGCGGCTCGTAGGTGCAGAGAGACCCCGGGGCGTGCAGGACGCACGGGGGCACCAGCCACCCCGTGCCGCACTTCAGCCGGTACGCCTGCGAGATGTCGAGGATGCCGTTGTCGCCCTTGTTCCAGTCCTCGAGGCACTTGCGGACCTGGGCCTTCGTGGTGCCGGGGTTGAGGCCGAAGAACGTATACGGGAAGTTGTTGCCGACGTTGTTGTGCTGGGGGGCGAAGTAGTACGCCTCCGGCTTGCCTTCCTGGCCGACCTTCCTGGCCTGCTCGTCGTTCTGGTGCATGTGATGCGGGATGGGCCCCATGTTGTCGAAGAACTTCGAGTAGACCGGCCATCGCTTGTACTTCTTCCAGATGTCCTGGCCGACGATGCCTGCGCCGACCTCGGCCACGGCGTCGCGCAGGGTGCACCGCTTGTCGCCGAAGACCACGTACGAAAGGCCCTCGTCGGGCACGCGGCCCTCGTTGGCGGCCTCGGTGGTCGAGGCGAACCACCGTTCGTCGATGCCGCCGCGGTTCAGGCCGTAGGCGTAGGTGTCGTCGGGGTGCAGTTTCAGGCGGAGGCCAGGATGGAGGAACGACCGGGGCACCCAGTTGGGCGCCAGGCGCAGGGCGCCGTCCCCGGCCTCCATCGCCGCTTCGACGATCTTGCGGACGTTGCTCGAAACCGTCTTGAGTTGCTTGACTGATGTGATGGCCATGACTGGTTTCCTTACAAGTTGCGCGATTCACCCCGTTTCTGCGGCCGGCACGGCCGCCGCTCGCCCGGCGACGGCCAGATGATGTTACGCCGTCACCACGTCGATCCGGGCGATGTCGGCCACGCCCAGGCCCATCTTGGCGGCCGTCTCGACGCTCGGGGCGTCCAGGGGCGGCTTGCTGAGTTTCGCCCGCTGGTCCTGGAGGATCTTCAGGCCCACCGCGTCGAGCGCCACCGGGTCGGTCGCCGCCATGATGGCCTTGTATTCCCACGTCCACTGCGTCGCGGCCTGCGGGCCGCCGTCGGCCACCGGCATCAGCGCATCGCAGATGACGAGGCGGGTCTTCTCGCGGATGCACTTCAGGGCATTGACGGCCGCGATGAACGGATCGCACTTGTTGCCGTGCGCCGCGCCCGGATTGTGGAAACTGCCGTAGTGGTTCTTCAATGCGCACGTCAGGCCCGCGATGGAGTGGTTCTTCAGGATCGGCAGGTTGATGAGGGCCGTAATCTCCTGCGTCAGGACCTTGGCCAACTTGCCCTTGCAGGTGTGGATGTCGGTGGGCGTGTCTTCCCACGTGGTGGCGATGCACCGGACGCCGGGGCCGCGGTTGATCGTGTAGCCGCTCTTCTTGAGGTCGCCCTCGGACTTGTCCCACACGATGATCTTGTCGGCCGGGACTCCCGCCATCTGGATGCCCTCGACCACGGCGGCCGTGACCTCCGGGTGCGTGGCGGCGCCGACGCCGAACAGGCAGTTGATCTTAACGCCAACCACGTCGTCGGGCTTGACGTACGTCTTCCACGCGTCCTCGGGCTTGGCCTTGCCGGAG
>Ga0315282_10018266_pt1 | contig 10042 bp, 8 predicted proteins | sample YL17G07_20_MG_FD_203693 | JGI IMG/M metagenome (GOLD analysis project Ga0315282, IMG submission 203693) | Sediment microbial communities from Yellowstone Lake, YNP, Wyoming, USA - YL17G07_20 | ecosystem: Environmental > Aquatic > Freshwater > Lake > Sediment | place: USA: Wyoming | collected... | reverse complement strand
CCGCTTCAGCTACCGGCTGACTTACCTGGCCGAGATTGTCGGGCAAACAGCCGGTTTGCTGCTGGTCTTCCCGGGCCGAGACACCTTCAAGCTGGTGCTGCCAATGTCCTGGCAGATTCTAAGCTTTTATAACCCTTGGGAGGTGCTGCGGCTGGCAGTGCGTGCGCCAATGGCAGCCGACGGGGAAGAAACCCGGCCCGATGAGTTTTATGTCTCCCACCTGGCCGTGCTGCCGGAATTCCGCAGGCAGGGGGTCGGACGCGCCCTGCTCAGCCACGCCGACACGCTGGCGCGCACCGCTGGTATGGCTAAGAATTCGTTGTGTGTGGATATAGATAATCTCAATGCACAGCATCTATATATTAGCCACGGTTACCAGGTGGTCAAGACGGTCAATACCCCCTGGCTGAAAAACCGCCTGCATACGCGTGGCTTTCTCCGCATGGTTAAATCACTTACCTAGTTTCACACTCTGGAGGGGAACAATGATCAACCCAATCGGCCGTGAATTTATGGAAATGAGCAAGTACAAGAATATGGGGCCCACAGAAGAGCAGCAGGGGATTATCCCGCAGCCGCCGCTGGAGCTGACTTACCCAGCCGGCAAACCGCTGATCAGCCTGCCTGCGCCCGCCGGGCTGAAGATGCCCGCCATGGACCTGCGTGAAGCCGTCGAAAGGCGCGTTACCCTGCGTAAATATATCGAGACGCCTCTCAGCCTGGATGAGCTTTCTTACCTGCTGTGGATGACGCAGGGAGTTAAACGTATCACCAAAAGGCCGGCTACCCTTCGCCCAGTGCCCTCTGCCGGGGCGCGGCACGCCTTCGAGACTTACCTTCTGGTTAACCTGGTGGAAAGGTTAGCTCCTGGCCTCTGCCGCTTTGCTGCCTCTCAGCATGCCCTGGTAAACCTCGAATTTGCCGCGGATATCAACGAACAGATTACTCACGCCTGCACCGATCAAAACCAGGTTCGCAACTCGGCAGTTACCTTTATTTGGGTCGCCGTGACCGAACGGATGACCTGGCGTTACAGCCAGCGCGGCTACCGCTACCTGCACCTGGACGCCGGGCACGTGTGCCAGAACCTGTACCTGGCCGCCGAACAGATCGGCTGTGGAGTGTGCGCCATCGCCGCCTTTGACGACGACCTGCTCAACGCCGCCCTTAAGCTGGATGGAGAATCCTTATTTGCGATTTACGCCGCTTCCCTGGGAAAACGAAATTGATCTATCTCGGGTCTCCCTCGATCCTTTTCACTAACCATTCACGCGCAAGGGCGCCAAACCTGGTCAAGTCATCTAAATTCTGCAGGTGATCATAAACCCTGTCCCAATCAACGCTCAGGTACTCATGAGCGAGAATATTACGAAAACCAGCAATAGGCGCCAGGCGGCGAGCATGATCTACCGGTATCACGCCTAGCTCCCCCATGAGAGAGATTGCCTCATAATAATCAGTTGGTTTACGAGCCTTTTCTAAAGCGATAATACGGTGACTAATATCAATGCAGCACTGCACCGCAACTTCGAGGTTACGCTCTACAATATCGCGTAAAAAGCTATCTTCGTCGAAATCATTCCTGGATTTTGCGCTTAGCGCTTTTAATCTGGCTAAGCGTTCGCTCAGTTCGTCTAAGCGCCTCTCGATACCGCTGAACTCGGTGTCCATAATCATCTCCTCGCAGGATATCTTCTCGCTGGGCACGCAATACAGGTAGATAGTCGCCATACATACTCAGAATCTGTGCTTCATACTCGATTCGTGTGGCAGTGTCTTTTTGAAAGATGCACTCTCCATGAGCAATGACGGAATACCCTAATTCAACTGGCGCATGATTAAGTGGCACCAGGTCAACCCGATCCGTCTTGAAAACATTGGCAGCGGCGTGGGTTAATTCGGCAAGGATATAATCGCTATCGTCAAAATTTTCCACCAGCACACCCAGATCATAGTCACTCATTGGGCCAATATTTTCGTCCAGGCGAGAGCCAAACAGGTAGACTAAACTTACCCCTGAAATCTCCGCGATTACGGTGCGCAGTTCATCAAAAAGGATTTGCTGCCTGTTCATAACAAAATTATAGCATTTATCCTATAACTTCTTATCTGCCGGGCGCAATCCCAACTGTTCAGGACTGACAGTCACCCCCTTGAATTCATCAAAGGTCAAGTTCTTGGCCTGAAGCCCACTCTGCTGGAGGCGGTTGAATAGGCCCAGGTAGCTCTCCTGGCTGCGCGCCTCCCAAACCAAACCAAGTGAATCGGCCAGAGAGCGGATCAAAGACGCATTCGGACCTTCGATCTCGCAGAAATTGCCGAAGGGCATTTCGTCCAGGGCAATGACCAGGTCGTTTACTTCGTACCCGGTGCGGTATTTCTCATACATAACGATAACGCGGTACCCCAGCGCTTCCAGAAAAGCCCGGGCAGCTTTATAGCTGTTGACCTCGAACTCTATTTCTTGCCGCACGCTGACAGCTTCGCCAGGACGAGCGGCGCCTTTATAAGTCAGGTGAACCCCGTAATCTTTGCGCAGGCGCAGCACGCGTGACTGGCGGCTCAAAATGCCATCCGGTGTGTCGAAACGCAGGTTGATCTCTTTAACCCTGCGATGAGCCAATTTTGCGCCTGAGTCTTGGATACATGCTTGAAAAGTGGGCAGGTCGGATATCCAGAATTTAGCTTCTATCTCATCACTTGTCTTGCTCATGTCTTACCGTGCTTTCTTCGCCCATCCTTCCAGGCTTTTCCTGAGGCGAATGAAAAAATATTCTCTGTCTCTGTGCTGCCAATACCAGGAAGACGAACAACAGGCAGGCTACCGTCATTCCGGCCGAAAACGGCCAGTTTGTCCAACTTGAAGCCGATTGGGTAAATAAAAGGCGATCGAACCAATACCAGGCTGCGGCTACTAGCCCTCCAGTCCAGGCAATCCTGGGCGCCCAGGGCTGGCCCAACCATAAACTCACCGCCGCGACTGCCCCAAACAGGCCGGTTATCATCCCGTAAATCGCCAGGTACAGCGGACCGGGAAATAAGCCGAGGCTGATCAACAACTGCCAATCGAAGATCGAAAGGTATAACCTCGACCAGCCGGTCAGCGAAAAGAGCAGGAAACTGAGCACCAGCACAATCAATGGAAAAGAACGTCCAGGCTGCCTGGTCTTTTTCAATTCCTCGCCCACATTTTCTCCTGGATCATTCCTTATTGGAAAGTCACTTCCCACACATGTACGTGCGCCGGCTCTAAGTCTAACACATTCTGGACTTCCAATGATACCGTGCTTACTTCATAGGTGTTCCCGAATTCAAAAACTACCGGCCGGGGATCAGGCGTTGCAGGTACCGTTTGGCTAAAAACCAGTGGAGCCGCCCCCTGAACGGGGTGAAGCTCCACCCGTACCTGAGTTGGCACTCCACCAACCTGTACGGTCACCGCGTGCAGGCGCCGGGGCTCTAAAAAATCGATCTCCAGCTTGAGCGGGTTAGCCTCCATGCTGCGTATCAAAGTGCTCAAGTCACCGTCAAATGCCATGGAGATATCGCCCATATCCAGGTAGGAATATTTGACGTGCGCCAATTGACCGTCGATGACCACGTCCTCCTCCTGGGGAACGCGGCGGGTGGCTTCTTCAGCCGCAAAAATAGCATTGATGTTGTCTACGTAACGTAAACGCACGAAGTAAAATCCAGGTTCTCCATCCGGGTAGGGCAAGGTTTTTTCTACCAGGATATCCTGGAATTTTCCGCTGGACTGCGCCAGCTCGAATTCGTCCGGGGTCATGACAAACAGGGTGTGCTGGTCGAGAGGTTGGCGTTCGGTTATGAATCCTTCTATGCTGCCCAGCTTGAACGGGGCCGGGTCGTTGAAAAAGAAACGCGCCAGCACGTCTGTGCCGTTAGCCCAGGTCGGGGAAAGAATGATGTTCGTTTCGGGTGAAACTGCCAGGTACTGGCGTACCTCGTCAAAAATTTCTATGGCCCCGTACTGCATGCCGTTGATGCCGTAATCAGAGAACCACAGCAGCCCGTTTGCCAGCGAATCCCACAACATGTAGCCATTAAAACCGGCCAGCAACACAAACACCACCAGGCGTGGCGTGAAGTTATTTTTCAACAACCTTTCAATCCAGCGCAGCAAAAAGGACAGCCCAATAGCGCTCAAGATAGCCGCCGGAATGACCAGGATCAGCACCCGTGTTATCCCAATCGCCACCATGGCTGCCCCGCAGGGCGCCGCCAGCAGGGCAATCAGCACGGTGCGGCAGCGGGACTGGCGGATTTTCCAGATAAACACCACCAATCCAATCACCAGCAGCGGGATAGTCGCCCACAGCATGTACCCGTAACCCTTCATCACGTGGCGGGGAATGTCAACCACGGTCGTCTGATACCAGTAAATCGGGTTCAGCCCGCGCCCATACTCTGTAAAGAACTGTCCCAGTTTTGCCACCAGGGGGGCCAGCGGCTTGGTCCAGTAAGAATCGAGCATCACCAGGTGCTCTTGAGCGGCATTGGGATGTTCAAGGGTAAACCGCAAGTAAGGCAAGGCCAGCAAGGCCGCCAGCCCGCTGGCCGCCAAGACGGTCACGCGCTGGCGCCAGTGAAAGGGCGCGTCCGAGAGCAGCAGCAGGACTGCGGTAAGGGCTACTACTGCGCAGGCCGCGGAATAGCTGTAAAAAGCCAGCCCGGCAAAAAGCACCGCCCAATAGAGTGACCGGAGCCTTCCACTGCGGTAGCGCAAGTAAAAATAGAGAAACCCGGCATAAAATGAAGTGGCCAGACTGGTCTCGAAGGCCGTCCTCGAATGAAGAAACCAGGCTGGCGTGATCGACAGGAGCAGCACAGCCGCCCAGGGGTAAGGGCTTTTAAAAATTTGCTTGAGGATCAGCCCCACACTCAACGCGGCGACCAGCGACACCAGGACGGGTACGGCGCGGGTGACGAAAACCGATTTGCCGAAGAGCAGATAAGGGATGACTTGCAGGTAAACCGAAGTCCCCAGGTTGTACTGGTAAGTGTTTAGGAAATAGGTCGGGAACAGCACATGATCGTAGCCATGGAAAAAATCCCGGATAAAATCCTGGGCCAGCACTACCTGGACCGCCTCATCCGAGAAAAAATAGATCGGGAAGCGTTCCAGGCCAATCAGGCGAGTTGCCAGGTAGATAACTGCCGAAAGGCCGAACAGCGCCGTTTCTAAGGAGTGGTTAGAGCTGCGTAATTTTGATGAAGGGGAAGGGCTGGAGCGCCGAACGGGATGGCTGGACGAAATGTGCTCCATACGGATTACCTGGTGCGCGCCTTCCTCCACAGCACCACGCAGGCAGCCAAGCCGGCCAGGCTGAACAATATCCCCACCCACACGTCCCAGGGACGGTAGCGGAAGCTATATTTATGCGGCCCGGCCGGCGCATCCACACTCAGCCATTGGGAGGACAGCAGGGGTGTGCGCGCCCCATCCCGCCAGGCTGTCCAGCCGCTGTAACAATATTCGTGCACCACTAACTGCCCCGGACCGGTGACCGGGCAATCCACGTCGATGTTTCCTCCCAAAGCGTGCGCCTGGCAGGGTTCGGCCAACTCGCCCACTTGCACATAGGCGTACTCATTCTCCGGGTGGGCGACGATGTTGATGCCAAACACTGTCTGTAAATAATTTGGGCTACCCGGATCTATGTTATCCCGAGTACCTTCGCGATAGACCGGGGGAGGGCCATGTTCTTTCCATTGCCAGGTACGGATGCCGATACCGATTTTTAGACCCGATTCAAGCGCAGGAATCATCCAAAAATGCTCGCCGTAAGGTAAATTTACCCATTGGCTAGAATTTGTTTGCAAAGCCTTGGTAACCTGATAAAGATCCGGGCTTGAAGGCGCGGTTACCAGCCAATTCTGGCCAAAATCGTAAGCTGATATGAGCGGCCATGCCAAAGGTACAGTAAGAACTAACAAAGCCAGGCTTATTCCCGTATCAGGAGGATTGGAATTCTGGTTTGTACTAATGAATCCAATGCGGGGCCACTTTAACTTGACCAATCCATCTAAACCCCAGGCAGCCATACCGAGGATAAGAGGGTTTACTAAACCGGCGATTTGCGTGGGATGCCGGACTCCCGCAGCGAAATCAGGTAATATATTTTCCAAGGCTTTGAGGGTAGTGGCCCCAGCACACAAGTAGACAAGTCCCAGTGAGACGAAGAAGAATGCTAACAGCCGGTTGCGAGAATGCGGCCAGAAACGCAGTGAAATAATTGCTAGCAGGACAGGCACCCAGCCCAGGTAATTGACGTAAAGATGTGGATAGGGGACACTTTTTAGGCTATCACTTAGATAAAACGGCACATTATCAATGACTTCATTGAGCGGTATATACGCCGGCGATTGAGCTGTGCTAAATGCGGGATCGGTGTCTTTATACATACTCGGATAGAAATGCGCCATGGGAACCAATAAGATACCCGCTAACAGCAGAGCCAGGATGGCGGCTAAAAGGAATTCCTTCCAGATTGGACGGAGCTTCAAATGCTCGTCCCAAAAAAACAAGAGGAAAGCAGGCAATATGCTGAAGGCTAATCCCACTTGCATATAACCCTGTCCTGAAAGCAAGGCCGAGCTGACGGCGAGGGCCAGCAAGATGGTGTAGCGGCGTTTGCCAGTCAAGGCCAGGTCCACAGCGGGAGCAATCACCAGGCTGCAAGCAGCCGTCGAGAGGACCATTCCAAAGCTTCCCAGCTCCATCCGGCCTGCCAGGTGACCCCCGACTACTGCCATGCCTCCGCAGAACAGGCGGGCGATCCGGCCTAATCCCATCACCCTGGTCAACCACCATTGAGCAAATCCCGCAATAAACAGGCTAAGGACCAGCGTTATCTTGGCCCCACTCAATACGCCCCATAGTAAAGTGGATAGGATGACCAGCGGGTGTAACATGCTGCCGTGAAGATCGGCGAAGGCTGGTGCACCTCCGTGCACGAAGCCATTCCAGAAGACGCACGCGCCACATTGGGGTAATAAATTCCATATGAAGTGAGTCTGTATCGAAGATGCGAATTCCCTGCCGGTTGGCCAGATGAAAGGGATAAAGTTCAGGTACGCCCGGCCGACGTAGATAGCCCACACAAAGATCAGCACGACCTCGCCGATCTGAAACAGGATCTCGCGGTTGGCGCGGAGCATGGGCCTCAGCATCGGACGTAATTGGTATCCATGGACGGCCTTCTGCCCGGCCGGCGGCTGGACTGGTATTTGAGCGTCTGTCACTGGATGTTTTTCCTGAAACCGGATGTCCCTTTTGGAGAATTAAATTATAGCACGGCCCTCCAAACCTGGTACAAGCCCAACCTGGCTCCCTCACCATCCGACTCGAATTCCTGCTCGACTGCAAAACCGCTTTGGGCAGCCAGGCCGGCCAGCTCAGGCCAGGAGAACAGGTGTACGTAGCGCAGCCCGGCCTGTTCGACCTGCCCGGGTAGGGCGCGCCGCCAATCCAGGAGGGTATCCCCTTCTTCCAGGTCTTCATTTTGCAGGCCGATGCTATTCCAGGGCAAACGCCGCGCCATCAGCCGGGCTGAATGTTGGAACTGCCATTCCGAATGAATAAACCAACCCCCCGGCTTGAGCAGCTCGTGCACCTGGCCCAGCACCTGCCGGCGCAGCCCTGCGCCCGGCAAATGGTGCAGGACTGCAAAGGCCAGCACGCCGTCAAAGGGCTGGCCTGGGGCGGCTTTCTCCCAACCCGGAATGGATAGGTCGGCAGGCAGGAAGTGAATTTGCAAGCCCGGCACTGCCATTCCTCGCACGGCCTGGCGGGCTTCCTGCAAAAGCTGGGCGCTGAAGTCCACCCCCAGGTATTCTCCCTGCCGCTTCTGCCGGGCCCATTCAACCGCCAACGCCCCTGGACCGCAGCCAAGGTCGAGCCACCTGCCGGAGGCCGGGATGATATCCAGCACCCGCCTGACCCCGGGCTGGATGCGCCAGCGCGTCTCGGCAAAAGCCTGTCCAAATGTCTGGTAGAATTGACGGTTGAGCGAGAGCAGCCGGGCGGCTGTTGAGGCTTGCATGCCCTGATTATAGCGTAGGGGTGACCGGGTTTACTCAAACAAGAGTGGGTCTTTGGGATAAACGCAGATGAAAATAGAAGATTGGTACGCGGCGCGCAATTATTCCCCCGAGCAGTTGCAGGTAGCGCGGCGAGTCCTTGAAGAAATCCGCGACGGCCAGGATACCTTTCAGGCCATGCGCCGTGCACCGCTGAAAGATGGCGGGTACATTGCCAAGCACATGCTGGTGGCGGTCTACCGGCAACTGGTCAAAAGCGGCGAGTGGCAGCCCGACCCGGCGCTGTTGGGACGCATCCGCATGAAGCCGATGCGCACGCTTTCCGGCGTCACCACGGTGACCGTCCTGACCGGCCCGTGCGCCTGCCCCGGACAATGCATCTTCTGTCCCACGGACGAGCGCATGCCCAAGAGCTACCTGCCGGACGAGCCGGGGGCGGCGCGCGCCTTTCAAAACCATTTCGATCCCTACCTGCAGGTGCGCTCGCGCCTGGATGCCTACGCGGCCGTCGGGCACCCCACCGACAAGATCGAGCTGCTGATCCTCGGCGGCACTTTCAGCGTCTACCCGGCCGATTACCAGGAATGGTTCATCCGGCGCTGTTTTGAGGCTATGAACGAGGTCGAATCGACCACGCTGGAAGAAGCCCAGCGCGCCAATGAGAGCGCCCCTCACCGCAATGTGGGCCTGGTCATCGAGACTCGCCCGGATGAGATCAATCTTCCCGGTTTAGCCTGGCTGCGCCGGCTGGGTGTGACCAAGGTGCAAATGGGCGCTCAGTCTTTTGATGAGCGCATTTTGGAGCTCAACCGCCGCGGCCACAGGGCAGCCGATACGCTGAAGGCTTGCGCCAGGCTGCGGGCGGCCGGTTTCAAGATCGTGCTGCACTGGATGCCGAACCTGCTGGGGGCCACGCTCGACTCCGACCGGGCTGACTTCAGCCGGATGTGGGAAGGTTATGCGCCGGACGAGATCAAGATCTATCCCACCCAGTTGCTGGAAAACACCGAACTTTTCGAATACTGGCAGCGCGGCGAATACCAGCCGTATACTACGGCCGAGCTGGTGGGGTTGATCGCAGACCTGAAGCCGGCCATCCCGGATTACTGCCGGGTCAACCGGGTAATCCGCGACTTTTCCTCGAAACACGTCGTGGCGGGCAACAAGCGCACCAGCCTGCGCCAGGACGTGCTGGCCGAGCTGGCCCGCCGCGGGCAGGCTTGCCGCTGCGTGCGCTGCCGCGAGGTGCGGGATGAGAAGGTGGACGCGGCCCGCCTGCGCCTGGAGGACCAGGTGTATTACCCGGCTTTTGCCGAAGAGCACTTCCTGTCCTTTGTCACCCCGGACGACCGCATTTCAGGCTATTTGCGCCTTTCGCTGCCGCGACGCGGCGAGGCTTCTGTGCAGGCGGAGGCAGTCCTGGCCGATTTAGAGGACGCGGCCCTGATCCGCGAGGTGCATGTCTTCGGGCAGGCCCTGGCGGTTGGCGAAGAGCAGGCCGGGGCTTCTCAGCACATTGGGCTGGGCACGCGCCTGCTGGAGAAGGCCGAAGAAATTGCCCGCTGGAGCGGTTACCAGCGCCTGGCGGTCATCGCCGCCGTGGGCACGCGCGGGTATTACGAGGGGCGCGGCTTCCGGCGCGGGGAACTGTACATGCTGCGCGAGCTGGAATGACCTGTTTGTCTGTTATTACTTCTTAGCCGAAGCAATCTCCCAATTGAGTCCGAGATTGCTTCGCCGAAGACGGCTCGCAATGACAAATCCCGACCAAGACGGGTCGCAAAGACAACACCCGCCGAAGACGGCTCGCAATGACAACACCCGCCGAAGATAGCTCACCGCACACTCTTCAGTGCACCCGAAGCAACTGTCTTGAAAGTCAAGAGGTAAACTGCTTAAGAGAAGGGTTCCAACGTTGTTGATCGCGAAGGATGGCATTCAGAAAAGTGAGCAACTTACGCATACAGGCTGTCAAAGC
>Ga0315282_10018265_pt1 | contig 10042 bp, 6 predicted proteins | sample YL17G07_20_MG_FD_203693 | JGI IMG/M metagenome (GOLD analysis project Ga0315282, IMG submission 203693) | Sediment microbial communities from Yellowstone Lake, YNP, Wyoming, USA - YL17G07_20 | ecosystem: Environmental > Aquatic > Freshwater > Lake > Sediment | place: USA: Wyoming | collected... | reverse complement strand
ACGGAGATCAAGCCCGCCCTGGAGCAGGCCGCGGAGGCGGAGGCGGACAACGGAGACCTGGACGCCGAAGCCGTCAAGGCGCGCAGCGTGGACGCCATCGTCGACGTGACCGAGACCGGAAGCAGCCTGCGGGCCCACCGGCTGCGCATCGTCGATACGGTCATGGCCTCCAACACGCAACTGATCGCCAATAAGGCCGCCTGGCAGGACGCGTGGAAGCGCGCCCGGATCGAGGACCTGGCGATGCTCATCCAGGGGGCGATCAACGCCAAGGAACTGGTCGGCCTGAAGATGAACGTGCCTCCCAAGTGCAAGGACAAGATTGTCGCCATGCTGCCCGCAGAGAAGAATCCCACCGTGAGCACTCTTGTCGGGTCCGACTGGTGCGCAATTGAAGTCATCCTGCCCGCCGCCAAGGAACGCGAACTCGTTCCCCGGTTGAAACGCGCCGGGGCGACCGGAATAATCGTGTATCCGCTGAACAAGGTCGTTCATTAGGATAGGCTGATGCGAATGTTACGGATTCAGATTTTGGCGGCAGTCCTGGCGGCGGCTTCGGCGGCGTTAGCGGCCGGGGCGGCTTCGGAAAAACCCGCGCCGGCGCCGGCTGCGGCCGGCTCCGGCCCGCGCACGTGTGCGGCGGAGACGCCCTCGGTCGCCCAGGCGACCGCCGATCCGGTTGCGCAGGCGCTTCGCCATTACGTTCGCGGGCGGCTCCTGGCGCTTTCCGGCGAGCACGTGCTTGCGGCCAAGGAGTTGCGGCAGGCCGCGGCGCTCGATCCGAAGGCCGGCACGGTCTGGTTGTACCTCGGCCTCTCGCTCTATGATTCCGGCAACGTTCCGGAAGCCACCAAGGCGCTCGACGAGGCGCTGAAACTCCTGCCGGACGATCCCGCCGCGCTCTATTACCGCGCCCGGGTCGCCCGGAACGCCGGCGAACTGAAGCGCAGCCAGGAACTGCTGACGAAACTGACGGAGGTCGCCCGCAAGGGCACCGCCCTTCTCATCCTCGGCACGTATCACCTGGCGCAGATCTCGAACGAACTCGGCGACGTCGACGGCGCCATCGCCCGTTACGAGACGCTCGTGGACCAACTCCGCGATCCCCAGCCCTTCTTCCAGCGCTACGCCGAACTCTTCATGATCTATCGCGGCCAGTTGCAGTTGAAGGAGACCCTCGGCCGGCTTTACCTGCTGCGGGGCGACAACGAAAAGGCCGCCGCCATCTTCAAGGAGATTCTCGCCGAGCGGCCCGACCACTACGAAGTGCTGGGCCTCCTCTGCCACGCCCAGGTGCAGCAGAAGAACTTCGGCGCCGCCCGCGAAGTCGCCCGCACGCTCATGGAGGCGAGGCCCGACAGCGCCGACGGTTACCAGCGCCTCGCCGAAGTCTATCGCGCCGAGGGCAAACCCGAAGGCGTCCTCGCCGACCTCGAGGCCCTCCGCAAAACGCAGCCCGCCAACCGCATGCTCGCCTTCCAGTTGGCCGGCCTCTACGAGTCGTTCGGCCGCAAGGACGACGCCGCCAAGTTGTACGGCGAACTGAGCGTCGGGACCGACTCGTCTCAGGGCCCGAGCGTTGCGGCGGCCCTGAAACTGGCCGAACTCCAGGCCCAGGCGAACCACCCCGTCGAGGCCATCGAGGCCCTGGCGGTGGCGATCTCGGGGGCCCCGGCCGACTCGGCCATCCTCGTCCGCGGCGCGCAACTCATCGACGGCCTGAAGGACCAGGCCGCCGCCTACCAGGACGCCCAGCGGCTCGTCACCGACGACCAGAAGAAATACGGGGCGTTCATCCTCGTCGGCATGCTGGCCGAAACGGTCAAACGCCGCGACGAAGCCATCGCGCTTTACGACAAGGCCCTCGCGCTTCAGCCCAGGGCCGCCATCGCGTACTCCCGCAAGGCCGACCTCTTGATCGATGCCGGCCGCCACGCCGATGCGCTCGCCGTTTACGAGACCGCCCTGAAGGCCGGGCTGGACATCCCCGTCTTCCACCGCAAGATGGGCATGCTCCTGGAGTTCCTGGAGCGCCCCGGCGAGGCCATGGTCCAGTACCGGATCGCCCGCCAGGCCGCTCCCGACGACGTGCCCACGCGCTACCTGCTGGCCGGCCTGCTGGCTCGCACGGGCGAGTTCGACGAGGCCGAGAAGGAACTCAAGGGCCTCGTGGCGCGGTTCCCGAAAGAGACCCAGGCCCGCATTCAGTTGGCGGCCATCGGCCTTCAGAAGAACGACCTGGAGGCCGCCGACCAGGCCGCCGGCCAGGCCCTGGCCATCGAGCCCGCCTCGATCCCCGCGAGGGCGATCCGGGCCGAAATCCGCTTCAGGCAGAAGAAGTTTGACGAGGCCGAGGGCCTTGCGCGCGGCGTCCTCAAAGAGCGCCCCGAGGCCGGCGACGTCCGCCTCCTCCTGGCGTTCATCCTGGCCGGTGAAAAGAAACTCCCGGACGCCGCCACGGAACTCAAGACCGCCCTGGCTGCCAACCCCGAGAACGTCGAATGGCGGTACGCCCTGGCCGGCATCTACTCCGAGATGGGCGATGCGGCGGCCGCCGAGAAGGAACTCGAGCGCATTCTTCAGAAGAAGCCCGACCACGCGCCGTCCAAGAACGACCTCGGCTTCATGTGGGCCGATCGCGGCGTGAACATGGCGAAGGCCGAACAGTTGGTCCGCGAGGCCCTGAAAACGAACCCTCAGAGCGCCGCCTATCTCGACAGCCTGGGCTGGGTGATGTATAAAGGGGGGAAGTTCGACGAGGCCGTCCGGATGCTGCTGGACGCCACGAAGGCGGCCCCCGAACTCGACGCCGTCCTCTGGGACCACCTGGGCGACGCCTACTGGCGCCTCAGCCGCCAGGAGGACGCCAGGAAAGCCTGGGAGGCCGCCGTCAAGATCCTCGAGTCGCGAGGCGACAGCAAGGCGGCGGACCTGAAACGTGTCCGTCAGAAAGTGGAAGAGGCTCAGGCGGGCCGGGCGCCCGGCGTGGCGCCGCTGGCGCCGAAAGAGGAACCAGCGCCGAGCAACGCCAAGGGCGCCTCGACGCGCTAACGGGAGGAGCAAGCCATGTCCGGCCATTCACACTGGGCAACCATCAAGCGTAAGAAGGGCGCCGCCGACGCCAAAAAAGGCCAGGCGTTCTCCAAGTGCGCCAAGGCCCTCATGCTCGCCGCCCGAAAGGGAACCGACCCGAACATGAACCTGGCCCTGCGGTATGCCCTCGACGAGGCCCGCGCCTGCAACATGCCCAAGGACTCCGTCGAACGCGCCATCAAGAAGGGCGCGGGCGAACTGGAGGGCCAGCAGATCCAGGAAGTCGTCTACGAGGCCTACGGCCAGGCGGGCGTCGCCATCCTCATCGAGGCGGTCACCGACAACCGCAACCGCACCTCCAGCGAAATGGCCAAGGTCGTCGAGCGCCATGGCGGCCGCATGGGCCAGCCCAACAGCGTGGCGTGGCTGTTCACGAAGCGCGGCACGATCATGGTCAGCGGCTTCAAGGACGAAGAGAAATTGATGGACGTCGCCCTGGGGGCCGGCGCCGACGACATCAGCCCGACCGACGACGGCTTCGAGGTTGTGACGCCCCCCGAGACGTTCGAGGCCGTCAAGAAGGCCCTGGCCGACGCCAAGATCCCCGTGTCGCGGAGCGAACTGACCCAGCGGCCGCAGAACTTCATATCGCTCGGCGAGTCCGACGCCCGCAAGGTCCTCGCCCTCATGGAAGCCATCGAGGAACACGACGACGTCCAGAAGGTCCACGCGAACTTCGACGTGCCGGCGGAGGTGCTGGAGAAACTTCAGGCGGAGTAGTCATCAGCCCCCGGTGAATCCACCGGGGGCCGCGATGCAGCGTATGCAAGAACGAAAACGCAGACCGAGGCTTGCCCCGGCCCGCGTTTTTTCGTCAGGGGATGTGCCCCGCCGCTTCCGCGGCCCCTCATTTTTCGAACAAGTCGCCGGGATGGCTTTGAACCTGTGACAACGGTTCCTCGGCGGACACTAAGTGCTCTAATCGCTCCCGCAAGTCAGGAGGGCAGGAAGACAGGAACTCCCTCCAGTCGGCCTCACAAGTCAGATCTGCGAACGTTTTCTCGGACGCATTGTACACCACAACCTTCTTGCGCCTGCCGATGAGGCGGGCCGCGTTGGCCAGGGTGCCCATGCTTTTTCCGTCCCAGAGCATGAATCCGACGGAGGCCTCTGCGGCCATTACCCGGTCTTTTGCCGCATAGTACTTGAAGTCTCTTGTGTTGTGGGGGGCGGGAACCGCTCGCGATGGCCAAGGGCCGACGTTGTTGCGGCACTTCCCTTCCATGCAGAAGACTTCCACGTTGTGGTAGCCGCGGCTCTTCAGGTACGTCTGCACGGCCTTGTCGGCGCCGTTGGCATCTCCGATGATTACCGGAAAATGCTTCTCGATGATGCGGTCGAGCCTTTGCCGGACGTCCTCGTCCAGGTGCGACACGTTTCTCGAACCGCCGATAAACACGGTGGTCATGACTTGCTCCGCGTGCGCGTCATAGCCAAGGCAAAGATTTCCGCCGCACCACCGCGGTCGAGCAGAAGAGAGGCAATGGTGTTCAGGGTGGCGCCGGATCGGTACAGGTCGTCAAAGAGCAGCACCCTGCGTCCCGAGACTTGCGAAGCATCGACGGCGTAAGCGTCCGAAATGAGCCGCAGCCTTTCGTCGTAGTCATTGACGTTCTTCAGTTCGGGTGTTTCCCTCACGCGGGTCAGGCAGTTCGCCGCCACGGGAATGCCCAACCGGTCGCCAAGGCCCGAGGCCAGGATCAAGACCGGTTGCTCCTTTCTGCCGGAGCGCGACGGCGGCACCGGGACAATGATCTCCACGCCCGGTTTCCATTTCATAAGGAAGCCCGTTGCGGCATCCACCATCTGGGCAACGACCGAGGTGTCGGAATGATACTTCAACTGATAGAGCAATTCTCCAAGTTCGGATCGCTTCGTCTCGAACTTCGGGTTGCCGTACTCGTCATCCCCAAGGTAAGTGCTGCTCACGGTGTGGTAATCGAGCGCGAACCCGTCGCGCCACCGCCCCGGAATCCTGGTTGGCTTGATGTTGGCCATGTGCGATGCTTTCCCGGTTGATTATAGCCCGCCGCCGTATCTTATTCCACCGTCACGCTCTTCGCCAGGTTCCGCGGCTTGTCCACCGCGCAGCCGCGCAGCACGGCCACGTGGTAGGCCAGCAACTGGAGCGGCACGACGTTCAAAATTGGCTGGAACGGCTCCGAGACGTCGGGCACGCACAGGACGTGCTTGGCGAGGCGGTGGATCTCCTTGTCGCCCTCGGTGGCCACGGCAATGATGTGCCCGCCGCGGCTCCGCACTTCCTCCATGTTCGACAGCACCTTGTCGTACTGGAGGCCCCGGTTGGCGAGGAACACCACGGGCATCCCCTCGGTGATGAGGGCGATGGGCCCGTGCTTCATCTCGGCGGCCGGCAGGCCCTCGGCATGAACATAACTGATTTCTTTAAGTTTCAGCGCCCCTTCCAGGGCCACCGGGTAGTTGTAGCCGCGCCCCAGGTACAGCCAGTTCGGGCAGTCCTTGTAGGCCGCGGCCACCTCCTGGATCTGGGCGTCGAGATTCAGCACGTGCCGCACCTGCTCCGGAACGGCCTGGAGGCCCTTGATGATCTCGCGGGCGTGATACGGCGCCAGGTGCCGCCGCCGCCCCAGAAAGACGGCCATCATCGTCAGGACCACGAGTTGGCTGGAGAACGCCTTGGTCGAGGCGACGCCGATTTCCGGCCCGCAGTGCAGGTACACCCCCGCGTCGGTCTCGCGTGCGATCGTCGAGCCGACGACGTTGACGATGCCCAGGCAGAGGGCGCCTTTCAGTTTCGCCTCGCGTATGGCGGCCAGCGTGTCGGCCGTCTCGCCGCTCTGGCTGATGGCCAGCAGGATCGTCCCCTCGTCGATGATCGGGTTGCGGTAGCGGAACTCGCTGGCGTAGTCGACCTCGGTGTGCACGCGGGCGATGTCTTCCATGAGGAACTCGCCCACCAGCCCGGCGTGCCAGGCCGTGCCGCACGCCGTGATGATCAGCCTCCGGGCGTGCGTCAGTTGCTTGGCGACGTCGTTGATGCCGCCGAGGACCACCTCGCCGGCCTCGATGTTGAGGCGCCCGCGCATCGAGTCGGCCAGGCTCTCCGGCTGCTCCATGATCTCCTTGAGCATGAAGTGCGGGAAGTTCTTCTTCTCGATCTGCTCCAGGCTCCACTCCACCTGCTGCACTTCTTTGTGGGTTGGGACGGCGTCGATCGTGGCCGTGTGGATGCCGTCGCGCCGCAGGGTGGCCATCTCGCGGTCTTCCAGGTAGATGACGCTGGTGGTGTGCTTGATGATGGCCGAGGCGTCGCTGGCCACGACGTACTCGCCCTCGCCGACGCCGATGATGAGCGGCGACCCGTTGCGCGCGGCCACCAGCACGTCCGGCTCGTCGGCGTGGATGACCGCGATGCCGTACGCCCCGCGGACCTTCTGGAGACCCGCTTGCACGGCCTTCTCCAGGTTGCCCTTGTAGTAGCGGGCGAAGAGGTGCGCCAGGACTTCCGTGTCGGTCTCGCTCTTGAACGTCACGCCCTCGGCCTCCAGCAACTGCCGCAGGGCCGACCAGTTCTCGATGATGCCGTTGTGCACGACCGCCAGTTTGCCCGACATGTCGGTGTGCGGGTGGGCGTTGACGTCGTTCGGTGCCCCGTGCGTGGCCCAGCGGGTGTGCGCGATGCCGAGCGTCCCCGCCATGTTGGCGTCTTTCGTCAGGGCCTCCAGGGCGGCGATGCGGCCCTTGGCCTTGATCACCGTCAGGCGCCCGTTATGGTCCTGCTGCAAGGCGATGCCCGCCGAGTCATACCCGCGGTACTCCAGCCGCTTCAGCCCTTCCATCAGGATCGGGTACGCCTGTTTCTGGCCGATGTAACCCACGATGCCGCACATAAACGCTCCTTATCGCCCGGCCGTACCCGGTCCGGGCGCTATGACCGGTTTGCCGCCTCGTGCGGCAGGCCTTACGGCCGGCGGCGCGCAGCGTGCCGCAGAATCTATCGACGCGCCACGAGTGTTACCTTGAGCCGCATGCTGCGATGAGAGGTCGTGGCGGGCGGCATGAGGGGGGCGGTGCGCAGAAAGGATAGCGTCCGGAGGGCCGGGAAACAAGGGCGCGGCGTCAGCGCACGAGTTGCGCGATGATCCAGGGGTCCGCCGCAATCACTTCCCCGTTGTAGGGGCAGGAGGCGCGGCCGCGGCCTCGCGATCTGCGGGCGGCGCAGCCTCTGCCTCGGGCGCCGCGGGCAAATCGCCGCCTTGGAGCCTCCGGCAATCGGCCCGGACGGCCACCACCTTGCCGCCGGCCTCGCCGAAGGCCAGCCACCCGTAATGGCGCCACGTCACCGGCAGGTCCGCCGACTCGGGGGTGTCGACCAGGCGCGCGCGAGAGCGCGCGTCCGGGTCGGCCTTCCGGTAGAACGCCTTTGCCTCTGTGCGGCTTTCTTTCCCCACGATCTTCTGGAGTTGTTCGAGGTCCGGGCCTGCCTCCGCGAGCACGGTGATGACGAACCTCGCGCGGGCGCTGAACTTCGCCACTTCTTCCGCCGCAGGCCGGAGGCCGTCCGCCGGGCCCTTTCGCAGGACGAAGGTCTGTGCGAATTGCGTGGCGCGATCCAGGTCCGTCTTGTCCGCGGCCTCGACGGCGGAAAGCGTCGTATAACTTACCGAGACGCTCGTGCACTTCTTCAGCAGGCGAAGGGCTTCCTGCTCCTTCTCGGGCGGCAGGTTGGGCCCTGCGGGGACCACCTCGGGTGGCGGGACGGCGGCCATGGGCGGCTCAGCGGCCGGCGGTTCGGCCGGCGCGGGGGCCGCAGGTTCGACCGGCGCAGGGGTCGCCGGGGTGGCGGGAGTTGCCGGCTCGGTTGTCGCCGCGACCAGGGGCGTGACGGGGGATTCCGGCGGCTCGGCGGCCGGGGCCGCGGGTGCGGCCGGCGCCTCCGGCGCGGCCGGGATGGAAACGGTTGCCGCCGGCGGCGCCGCCGGGGAAGCGGCCTTTCCTGCCGGCTTCACCGGCGCGGTCGCCAGCATGCACGCCACGATGATGATGCCGACCGTGGCGGCGGCGCCAACGACGCCGAGGATCGCCATGAGGATGACCTTGGCGGTCGTCGTGGGCGCGGCCTTCGTGCGTGCGGCCTTCGCCGCCGGAACGCGCGCGGCCGTCTTCTCGGTGGCAGCCGCAAGTTCAAGAGCCGATGCCAGGTTGGCATCATCTGCCGGCCCGGCGGCCGCGCGGCCGGGGACCGTCAGCATCGCCCCGCAGGCCGGGCACTTGGCCCGCCTGCCTGCGGCGTCATCCTGGAAGCGGAGCGGCTTGCCGCATGCGCAGACCGCCTGGATGGCCATGGAAGAGTTCCCCCGGCGCCTCTACCTTTGCTCCGGCCGCAAGGCACACATCCTTCTGATGCAGAGCATAACGATTCGGTTCCACGGAAATTGCCCGGCAAGGGCAACCGCCCAGTCTCGGGCACGCCGCGCACGGACATACATGTGGCACGCGAGCGTACCCCGCGGCTTCCGCCCTTGTCATTACCCACATTTGGGCAAGCCTGGATAGGCGGCTTCAGCCGCCTTCCCCCGCCGCAGGCGGGCTTAGCCTCGGCGTTTACGCCGAGGGCCGCGGCGGGCGAAAAACTACCCGTCCTCAATCATCTTTCCCCAGCCCGCTTGAGCGGGCTTCCCCTCTTCGGCGGTCTCGACCCCGCTCCAGCCGGACGCCTGAACGTTGAAGCCAGGTGCTGCCCAAGTCTCAGTCGCCCGCTAAAGCGGGCTCAAACAAGAACAATGAACAAGGGGGCGCCCGCGCCGCTACCTCGGCCTAAAGGCCGAGGCTAAGCCCCGCTTCGCGGGGGGAAGGCCCGTGAAACGGGCCTCAACGACGCCTCCGTTCAGCCCTGTGCCATCCACTTACGCTCCCGCAAAATGTGGCTAATGACAAGGGCTTCCGCCGCGGGCTCGACGTGGCGGGCTCGAAGTGGCGGGCTCGATGCCGCGGGCTCGAACGGTCGACTACTCGGTCTTCCGCGAAATCAGGTCCCCAAACCGCTTGTTGATCGCCAGCGCGGGGTCCAGCGGCACCTGGACGGGCTTACAGTTCTTCGGGATCTTGATCGTCGGCTTTGCGGCGATCTTCTTGCCCTTGAACTGCGGCAGCCACGGGCGCTCTTTCTCGAGCATCTCGGAGCACATCTCGCGGATTTCCTTGAGGGTCAGCACCGCCGCCGTCAGCGGGTCCATGGCCACGGCGTGCACGACGGCCTCGGGGTCGCCGGCCAGGCCCGCCTCGGCCGCGAGGATCTGCACGTTGACGTTCGTCATGCAGCACGCCGCCAGTTGCGAGGGCAGGGCGCCGAGGCGCGTCGGGTGCAGGCCCGTGGAGTCGGCGAACGTCGGCACCTCCACGCAGCAACCTTCCGGCAGGTTCGTGATGTAGCCGCGGTTCGGCACGTTCCCCATGAGGCGGAACGGTTTGTTCGTGGTCACCGCCTCCAGGATGTAGGAGCAGTACTCCACGCTGCGCGACGCGATCTTCGGGTCCTCGAACTCCAGCGGGTCGTGCTGGGCGTACTTCGCGGCCAGGGCCTTCGCGTACTTGTAGTACGCGCCGCTCTCGCCGCCGAACGACGGCTCGTCGCAGTACAGGTCCAGCGCCTTCTTGTTCTTGCGGAACCACGGCAGGTACTCCGAGAGGTGCCCCGTCGACTCGGTCATGAAGTACCCGAACTGCCGGAACACTTCGCCGCGCACCTTCTCGTTCTTGTAGTACTCGGGCTTCTCGAAGACCTCGCGCAGGGTCGGGTAAAGGTCCCGGCCCTTGTGCTGGAGCGTGAGGAACCAGTCCATGTGGTTGATGCCGCCGCAGGTGTACACGATCTCTTCCTTCGGCACGCCCACGTAGCCGGCGATGAGGTCGAGCGTGGTCTGGACGCCGTGGCAGAGGCCGACGAAGGGCACCGTCGTGACCTTTC
>Ga0315282_10018264_pt1 | contig 10043 bp, 13 predicted proteins | sample YL17G07_20_MG_FD_203693 | JGI IMG/M metagenome (GOLD analysis project Ga0315282, IMG submission 203693) | Sediment microbial communities from Yellowstone Lake, YNP, Wyoming, USA - YL17G07_20 | ecosystem: Environmental > Aquatic > Freshwater > Lake > Sediment | place: USA: Wyoming | collected... | reverse complement strand
CGGAGTCGACGTGGTGAAGTCGTCCGGCTTCTGCAGGAAAAACTCGTAAGCCTGGGTGGCGGTAATTTCCACCCCGTCCCGGTACGACTTCCCGCCAAAATTGACCATAAGCGGGACGACACCGATATTGTGCGCCTGCCTCTGCTCCGATGTTAGACAGGCAATGCTGTCTGTGACTACGCCAACCGTGTTCAAGTCGTCGCTCCCGCCACCGGGACTACGGGGCCGCCAGGTGGCTGTTCTTCATCAACCGACGTTCAATGTACACAGGCGCCAACACGAAAACCAGCATCAAGATGGCAAGTCCAATAAAGGAAGAAAATTCCAGTTGGTTGCTGGCAAGCGTGACCATCGCCGTGGACGCTAGTCCGGAAACTATTATGGCAATGATTCTGAGCATACGATTTTTCATTCGGACGAACATGGCAACGGATATTCCCAGCATAAGAAATGTCAACCCGGTCCATGGGGCAAATCGGTAAAGAAAACCGAGATTGAGGCTCGGCAGGGAATTTTCCTTGCTTGCAACCATGTACCATCCGATAAAGGTGGGCACAGGAAGCAGCATCAGCGAGCTGTACAGCCAATCGCGCCTTATAAACTTTATGGTAATGAAGCAGGAAAGCCACAGCACGAGCGGCACATAAAGAAGCAAAGTGACCAGCCGCCAGCCCTGTGGTAAGTAGAGCAAAGAAACGCCCGCGGCCACCACCGGGAGCAGTGCGTAGCCCAGCCACGGGAAAAGCCAGGTTGGCTTGCCGTGGAGCAGGGCATAAAGAACGATAGCCCCAATGAATCCCAGCATGATGGGTACCCAGGCGATACCCGTCAGCCAGTTGAGAGCGAAAAGTCCTGCGAAAAACAGGTGGGGCATGCCGGCCAGGAGCGCTTGCCTCCAGGTTCCCTGACTGTGGGCTTCGTAGACCTGCCTAGCGACCATTTTTGCGGAGCCGAGTAGGCGCAAAGAACGCTCGATTGCCTCTTCTTCGGAAAGCCCGATTTCCCGCATCTCCTGGCACCGGTCCTCAACATGCGCCGCCAGCTCGGTGATGATTTCCGTTTCAGACATCGGGTCAAGGCGCAGGTTCTCGCGGACGTTCCGGAGATAGCGGTTCAACTCCACTTTCAGGTCCATTATTCACCTCACGCCCTGGTTGGCTGGATGATGCAGTTCATGGCGGTCAGGAAATCAACCCACTGGCTCCGGCGCTCGGTAAGAATGGCACGGCCCTTCTCCGTAATGTGGTAGTAGCGCCGCTGGCGTCCGCCATTAGCGCCGTGCCATTGCGCCGCGAGCAGCCCCGCCCTTTCCATGCGGTGAAGGGCGGGATACAGGGTGCCTTCCTTGTACTTGAAATATCCCTGGCTCCTGCCTTCCAGTTCCTTGATAATTTGATAGCCGTACATGGGTTGCTGTCCAATCAGGCAAAGCAGGAGCGAATCGATACTACCTTTTATCAACTCACGTTTCATAGCGCCACCCCTCAATACCTAGTTTTTCTAGGTATGAATAGTATATTATCGTACCTGCTTGGTGTCAATACTTTCCGGTTCACATTTTTATCGCGGATGCGGTGTTGATAACGACCATAAGCGCAGTTGGCTTCAGTGGGAATCACCGGGTTGTGGCACTGCCACGGCGGTCCCGAGCTTTGTTGACAGTCCTGTTCGGCGGGGAGTACAATTTTAATCGGGCCGTTCGGAAGAGGAGTACCTGTACATGATAGAAATGGTGGTTGATAGTATCCGCGTCAGCTTGATGAACTATCAACGCGTGGTTATCTTGAAAGAAAAGAGCACAAACCGCTACCTTCCTATCTGGATAGGCGCCGCGGAAGCCGATGCCATTGCGGTCAAACTTCAGGGCGTGTCCGAGCCCCGCCCCCTCACCCACGACCTTCTCCAGTCCATGGTAGGTGCCCTCGGCGCCACAATAAAGTCCATCGTCGTCAGCGACCTGAAAAACGATACTTTCTTTGCCAAAATTCTATTGGCGGTTGACGGCAACCAGATGGAGATAGACTCCCGCCCCAGTGATGCTATCGCGCTCGCCGTCCGGGCGCAGGCGCCCATCTTCGCCGATGAATCCGTCCTCGAAAGGGCCGGTATCTGGCTTGACAAGGAGTCCGGCAAACTCCTGCCGGAAGAAGGCGAAGACGCGCGGAAATCGGACGTCAAGAAGGTCAATGAAGAAGAGATGAAGAAGAAAGCCTCGGCTTTTTACGACTTCATCAACACCATGGACCTGGATGATTTTGACAAGCGTAAATCCTAGTTAGCCCGGTTCATGCTAATCCCGATAGAATCGGGATAGAAACGAGGCACATGGAAGAGCGCATCATCAAGAGATTGATGACCTCGGTCAAGTGCAGTAGTTGTGGACACAACTACACGGAACGCAATATCCGCATTCTCGGTCATCATCACGGACTTTGGTTTATCCGTACCTATTGCCAGTCCTGCCACACCCAATACCTGCTTGCCGCGGAAGTCACCCCTGACAAAGCGCAAATCGTCACCGACCTTACCCAGACAGAGGTCAACCAGTTCAAGAACTCCCGGGCGCTAACCGCCGATGACGTGCTCGATATGCACGGCTTTCTGAAGAAATTCAATGGCAATTTTGCCCAGCTTTTCGGGCGAGAACGAGTCAGTTAGAAACGGTTGCGGCTGAATTACAGGTTGCGGAAATTAAGCCAGAAAGGGTAGGGCAAGAGCCTTTTTTATCATTAAATACCTATTGACCACGTAATATCAGATTTGGTATGCTCTAACAGATGAAGCCGTGGCTGGCGGCGCTCAGTCTGAGTGGCATTGGGTTCTATATCGCCGGCTCTATCATAATATGCACTGTCGGCGGCCACTGGCTGGATACGAAATTCGGCACAAGTCCGTTGTGGCTTATTGTAGGGATGATACTTGGTATCGTCGTTGCCGCTTACGGCACCTACAGTATGCTGAAGCCCTTCATAGAGAGCGGAAGTAAAGATAAAGGTAGCAAATAGTGGCTGAACAAAAACCTGAACCGGGCAAGAAGACCGGCAAGAAAATCGGTTGCCTCGGCTGCTCCTTCTCTCTCGGCGTCTTTATCGTACTTATCGTTTTTCTCGTACTTATCATCGTTAGCATTGCCATAGGACCTATCGGGAACAGCATTTTCAAATTCAATCTCCCGAGCTGGCTGAAGGTGCCGCCACCGCACGTCTTGCTCCCTTCCGAGCCCATCTTTGATATCGGCCCCTTTGCGGTGACCAACAGCATCCTCACTTCCTGGCTGACCATGGTCCTGCTCATCGTAATAATGGCGCTGGTCATGCGACGCGGCAAGCTCATCCCGGGCCGTTTCCAGAGCATCATCGAGTCCGCCTTCGACTGGCTCTACAATTTTTGCAAAGAGGTGGCGGGACCGGTCAACGGCCGCCGCTTCTTCCCCATCATCACTACCATCATACTTTTTGTGCTATTTAACGGCTGGCTGAGCCTTCTACCCGGCTTCGGCTCCATTATGGCGGTCACCACCGAAGGCAGAGTACCGCTTCTGCGCGGCGCCAATACGGATATCAATACACCCCTAGCTCTCGCCATCATCTCCTTTGTTTTCGTTGAGACCATGGGCATTTCCACACTGGGTATCCGGTATTTCAAAAAGTTTGTCAACGTAGGGCGCTTTTTCCAGGGGTGGGGAAAATTATTCCGAGGCAAGGTCAAGAGCGCGTTTGGCGACCTCTTCTTCGGCTTTGTCGATGCCGCCGTGGGCGGAATTGAAGCCCTGAGCGAGATTTTCCGTCTCATTAGCCTGACCTTCCGGTTGTTCGGTAACATGATCGGCGGCGAAATCCTGGTCTTCATCTTCTTCTTTCTTATGTTCGTCACGCCTATTATCATCCCCTACGGTCTGGAGATACTCTTCGGCCTGATACAGGCTTTGATATTCGGGTTCCTGACACTGGTTTTCGCCACCATCGCCACCACCTCTTCGCATGAAGGTGAAGGGCATTAGCGCGCCCCGGACATTGGGATAGTGAACTTAAAACCTGAAGGAGGTTAGACAATGGATCCTGCTACCATGAAACTGCTCGCCGCCGGTATTTCGATGGGTGTTGGTGCCATCGGTCCCGGCATCGGCATCGGCATCCTAGGAATGGGCGCGATGAACGCGCTCGGTCGTAACCCGGAAGCAAGGGGCGCCATCCTGACCAACATGATGATCGCCATCGCCATGGCTGAGGCCGTTGCCATTTACGCACTGGTCATCGCCATTATCCTGATATTCGTTGCTTGAGCCTTCCCGGTCAGGAGGGATGAGATATGGAAGGACTTGGTATTAGCCTGCCCACCCTGCTGGCGCAGATAGTGAATTTCCTTATTCTGCTGGGCATTCTTTATGCCGTCGCCTACAAGCCGTTCCTGAAGATGGCAGACCAGCGCAGCGCCAAAATCAGGGAGAGCGTTGAGGAAGCAGACAAGGTAAAGGCTGAAGCCGCCAGGGCTGAAGACGACTTCAAGAAGCGGCTGGAAGTAGCCGGTAAAGAAGGACAGGAAGTCATCGCCCGCGCCATGCGCACCGGTGAAGAAGCCCGTCAGCGTGCCCAAGAAGAGGCTAAAAAGGACGCGCAGGCACTTGTGGAAAGAGCACGCACTGAAATCCAGCGCGAACGTGATGAAGCCATTGGTGAACTGCGCGGCGAATTCGCCGATTTAACCATCGTTGCCGCCGAAAAGGTAATAGGAAAATCACTGGACAAAAAAGCGCACCAGCAGATTATTGAAAAGGTGCTGGACGAGAGCGCGAGTTTGAAGCCAAAGCAGTAAACGGTCACCCGGGAGAGACAGTATGACCATCAGTGTCTATGCCAGGCGTTACGCCCGCACCATCTTCAGGATGGCGCTGGATAAGAAAGAGTTGAGCCGATGGCAGTCCGACCTCCGCAAGGTGGACAGTCTGCTTGAGGACAAGGCGCTCAGTGCCCTGCTGTCTAACCCGCAGATGAAGTGGGCAGAAAAGGAGAAGGCGCTGACCCAGCGGCTGGGAGAAGTGCATCCCCTGGCACTCAAACTGATATCAATGCTAGCCGCCAAAGGCAAACTGGCGCAACTAGGCGAAATCGCCACGGAGTACCAGCGCCTGCTGGACATGTACCGCGGCGTTGAGGGAGTAGAGACGGCGGAGGTTACCACCGCCATACCCCTGGATGCGGACTACCAGCTAAAGCTCGCCGAGCGTATCACGGCAATAGTCGATAAGCCCATTATCCTCAAGACGAGGGTTGACCCAGCCATTATTGGTGGAATCGTCATACGCGTAGGCGACCGGCTGATTGACGGTAGTCTACGGAGTAAGTTGGACGCGCTCAGAAAAGAGCTGGGCGGAGCCCGCTAGGAATAAATCCTAATTTCTAATATCGAAATCCCAATAAATACAAAATGCCAAAAAACTAACGGTTTAGGATTTAGGGTTTAGTAATTAGAGTTTAGTTGAGGGGTCCTCAAGACAGGGGGATGAGATATGGCAACTAAGGGTAGGGACATCGCTTCCCTGCTGAGACAGGAAATTAAAGACTTTGGCACCACCCTGGCGGTCTATGACGTCGGCAGGGTGGAAGAAATCGGGGATAGTATTGCCCGCATCAGCGGACTTGCCTCCGCCAAGTACAGCGAATTGCTGCAATTCCCGCACGATATTGTGGGCATCGCCATGAACCTGGAAGAGGACAGCGTGGCGGCAATCCTGCTCGGCGACTACACCCAGATTAAGGAAGGCGATGAGGTCCGCTGTACCGGCAGAATCGCCGAAGTGCCTGTCGGCGCGGGGCTTATCGGCCGCGTGGTCGACCCCCTGGGACGTCCGCTGGACGGCAAAGGACCTGTCAAGTCCGAACAGACCCGCCCACTGGAAAAAGTCGCCCCGGACGTCACCAAGCGCAAGTCTGTCAATACCCCGGTGCAGACCGGTATTAAAGCCATCGATAGCCTGATACCACTGGGCCGCGGCCAGCGTGAACTCATTATCGGCGACCGCTCCACGGGCAAAACCGCCATTACCCTGGACGCCATTATCAACCAGAAGGGTGGCAACCTGACCTGCATCTACGTGGCAATCGGGCAGAAAACATCGAAAGTCGCCCGCGTTGTCGCCACACTGGAGTCATACGGCGCCATGGAGCACACCATAGTCGTCGCCGCCAACGCCGCGGATTCGGTGGCGCTCCAGTACCTCGCCCCGTACTCCGGTTGCGCCATGGGCGAAGACTTCATGGCACAGGGCAAGGACGCGCTGGTAATTTACGACGACCTGTCCAAGCACGCCTGGGCTTACCGCCAGCTTTCTCTGCTCCTGCGGCGTCCGCCAGGCCGGGAAGCCTACCCCGGCGATGTGTTTTACCTGCACAGCCGCCTGCTGGAACGCGCCGCCAAGCTCAATGACGAGCTGGGGGGTGGGTCGCTGACCGCCCTGCCTATTATCGAAACCCAGGCTGGAGACATCTCCGCCTATATCCCTACTAACGTCATCTCCATCACTGACGGCATGATGGCCATGGAGTCCGACCTTTTCAACGCCGGCATACGCCCCGCCCTCAATGTAGGCCTGTCCGTGTCCCGCGTGGGCAGTAGCGCACAGACACGCGCTATGAGGAAAGTGGCGGGACGTCTCAGGCTGGACCTGGCGCAGTACCGCGAGCTTGCCGCCTTCGCCCAGTTCGGCACGACGGAGCTTGATAAAGCCACGCGTTCCCAGCTTGACCGCGGCCAACGTCTCACCGAAGTGCTGAAACAGCCGCTGTACATGCCGGTGTCCATGGAGAAACAGGTCCTCATTCTCTATGCGGCAATCAATGGCTACCTGGATGACGTTCCCGTGGACAAAGTGCGGGACTTCGAAGCCAATTTCTACAAGTTTATGGATAGCGCCCACGCCGAGGTCGCTTCCGCGATTGCCCGCGAAAAAGACCTGAGCCAGACCACGGAAGAAGCGCTGAAATCAGCCATCCGGGAATTCAAGCAGACGTATACGGGGAAATAAACCCCAAATGCCAAGCTCTAAACTCTAAAAATGGAAAACAGAAATTCGAAATCCGAATATCTAAGCACGAAACAAATCCGAAATTCTAAGGTACCAATGTTGAAAACAAGATGGCTTCTACCTTTGAGTTTTGATATTGTTTCGAATTTAGGATTTCGTGCTTCGGATTTGCCTCATCATTCTGGTTCGTCCGAGTCAGGTAGGCTTTAATGGCAAACATTCGTCTTATTCGCCGGCGCATCCGGGGCGTCCAGAGTACCGCCAAAATCACCCGGGCTATGGAGATGATTGCTACCTCCAAGATGCGCCGTGCCCAGGAAGCCGGCCTGGCCGGGCGGCCGTACGACCAGAAGATACGGCAGGTAATCGGCGACCTGGCGGCATTGCCTTACGCCGGCGATATGCCGCATCCCTTGCTCCAGAGCCGCCCGGTCAAAAAAATCGCCATCGTCCACATATCGCCTGACCGCGGTCTGTGCGGCGGCTTGAATGCCAACCTTAACAGGAAAACGGGCGCTTTTATACTGGGGCAGGACAAACCCGTGACGATGGTCTGCGTGGGACGCAAAGGTCTCGACTTCATGCGCCGTTACGGGCGGCAGATACGCGCCGAATTCACCCAGCTTGGAGACCGGCCCACGATTTTTGACGTCCTGCCAATCGCGCGTATAATTAACGATGATTACTCGAACGGCCTGGTGGATACCGTGTACATGGTCTATGCCAGATTTGTATCCACCATGTTGCAGACGCCGGTAATGGAGCAACTCCTGCCTATCGAACCGGCTCCCGTACCCAAAACGGAAAACATCGAATACATCTATGAACCCGCGCCGGAAGGCGTACTCGGGGCGCTTCTGCCCCGTTTCGTCGAAATGGAAATCTATCACGCCATTCTTGAGTCAATCGCCAGCGAACAGTCGGCCCGCATGGTGGCAATGCGGAACGCCACGGACAACGCCAAAGAACTCACGGACCATCTGACGCTGATGTACAACAAGGCGCGCCAGGAGGCAATTACCACGGAGCTTCTGGATATTACCGGCGCCACCGCCGCGCTTCAGGGAAAGTAATGCACCGCCGGAGGTAGCCAATGGCAAAAGGGAAGATAGTACAGGTCATCGGGACCGTCATCGATGTGGAGTTTCCACCGGACGCCCTGCCGAAGCTTTTTAACGCCCTCGAAATTTCGACGCCCCAGGGGAAAATAACGCTGGAAGTGCAGGACCACATCGGCAATAACTGGGTAAGATGCCTTTCACTGGCTCCCGCCGAGGGCCTGGCGCGCGGCACCGACGTGACGGACACGGGTGCCCCTATCTCCGTGCCGGTGGGGAGAGGCTGTCTGGGAAGGTTGTTCGATGTCACGGGCACCGCCATTGACAACGTGGGCGAGGTGAAAGCCACCGCCCGCTGGCCCATTCACCGCGCGCCGCCCAGCTTCCAGGACCAGGAGACTTCACCCCAGCTTCTTGAGACCGGGTTAAAGGTCATCGACCTGGTAGCGCCTTTCAGCAAAGGCGGCAAGGTTGGTGCTTACGGCGGCGCCGGCGTCGGCAAGACCGTTATTATCCAGGAGCTTATCCGGAACATCGCCACGGAGCACGGCGGCTTCTCCGTGTTCGCGGGCGTAGGAGAACGGTCCCGTGAAGGCAATGACCTCTGGAACGAAATGAAAGCCTCCGGCGTCATCGATAAGACGGTGATGGTCTTCGGTCAGATGAACGAGCCGCCGGCAGTGCGCTTCCGCGTGGGGCTAACGGGCCTGACCATGGCCGAGTTTTTCCGCGATGAGGAAGGACAGGATGTGCTCCTGTTCATCGATAACATCTACCGCTACACACTCGCCGGGATGGAAGTCTCCGCCCTGCTGGGACGCATGCCTTCAGCCGTGGGCTACCAGCCGACCCTCGCCACCGAAATGGGCGAGCTTCAGGAGCGCATCACCTCCACCAAGCGCGGCTCCATTACTTCCTTCCAGGCAATCTACGTGCCCGCCGATGACTACACCGACCCGGGCGTGGTCACGAGCTTCGGGCACCTGGACGCGGTTATCGCCCTGGAGCGCAGTATCGCCGAGCAGGGCTTGTACCCGGCGGTAGACCCGCTGACGTCAACATCGCGTGTCCTAGACCCCGCAATCGTGGGGCAGGACCACTACAACGTAGCGCGTGAAATACAGCGCGTTCTCCAGCGCTACAAGGACCTGCAGGACGTCATCGCCATCCTGGGCATCGAAGAGCTGAGCGAGGAAGACAAGCTCATCGTCGCCCGCGCGCGCAAGATACAGCGCTTCTTTTCACAGCCGATGTTCGTGGCGGAGGCATTCACCGGACGTAAAGGCAGATATGTGCCGCGCGAGCAGACGGTGCGCGGCTTCCGCGAAATACTGGACGGCAAGCATGATACCGTCCCCGAGCAGGCTTTCTTTATGCAGGGGACAATAGAGGATGTAGTGGCGGAAGCCGAACGAATGAAGGCGGCGGTGTAAATGCCCATTAAGCTGGACGTGGTCACAGCGGAACGTCTCGTCTATTCGGACGACGTGGAACTGGTAGTGGTGCCCGGAATCGACGGTGAAATGGCGATTCTGCCGCACCATGCTCCGCTCATGTCCATGCTTCAGCCCGGGGAATTAAGGGCGCGCAAAGGCACCCAGGAGTACTCGCTGGTGGTCACCGGCGGTTTCGTGGAAGTGCGCCCCGACCGTGTGACCATACTGGCGGATGCCGCCGAACGCGCCGATGAAATTGACATCGCCCGCGCCGAAGCCGCCAAAAAACGCGCCGAAGAACGTCTTGGACAGCGTGTTCCGGAGATTGATTCCGCCCGCGCCGAAGCCGCGCTGCGGCGCTCCTTGGCACGCCTGAAGGTGGCGGAAAAGATACGCCGACGCCAGAGACCAACGGTGTAGAAATTCCCCAATACTCAAGCGACAGGGTTCTATTTTCTTATAGTTGCAGAGAAAAGAGGAAAACCATTGTGAGTCCTTCCGGGAAGGACTCACAATCTCACACATCTG
>Ga0315282_10018263_pt1 | contig 10043 bp, 11 predicted proteins | sample YL17G07_20_MG_FD_203693 | JGI IMG/M metagenome (GOLD analysis project Ga0315282, IMG submission 203693) | Sediment microbial communities from Yellowstone Lake, YNP, Wyoming, USA - YL17G07_20 | ecosystem: Environmental > Aquatic > Freshwater > Lake > Sediment | place: USA: Wyoming | collected... | reverse complement strand
TTCGCCTGCCGGACCAAGTACGAGTCAACTCGGAATCCAACGGCCGCCGCCATGACCTGGTCAAGGGGCAAGCCCGTCAAAGCAGAAAGCTGCATTGGAAAATTCAACGTCGCCTCAGCCAGTTCCAGTGAGGCTTGCGCCATCATCCGTCCGTTCTGCAGCAGTCTTTTCCTCCCCGCCTCCTCCGTCCACAAGCCGTACCTGTCCCATTCTTCGATTGTCGTTAACTTTCCTGCGGAGGGAAGTTGAAGGTATTTGGAAACGTTCTCGAGCGTTTTCACTTTGATTTCAGGGATGCCGCCTGCGACATCGGATAGGTCTAGGTTTGCCCTGCCCGTTACTGATACGTGGCCGTAGACGCTTGTGTGGGGCTCGCTCGAATCCCGCCCCACGGAAACCTTGAGCTTAAGCACTTTTGACCGTTGAATTATGTATGGCCAGTCTTGCGTGTTGCTTTCGAAGCCAACGATGATGTCGGGGTCGAAGGTGTTTACGAATTCAACGAAGTCCTTCAGGACGTTGACATCACCTTCCTTCCCTTCTCCGGAGACAAGAGTCGTTGACTTTCCCGAGTTAGTTACTGCAGTTATCGCCCGTATTGGGTCCCTTTCCGGTTTCGCTGACCCTTTCATTCCAGCAGTCAGCGTGTGGCATGCGAGAATCCGGAGGTTGGGAACCGAGTCGTCGACAACACTCCGAGGAACTTCTGTTGCTATGTACGCATCGTACGGGCCGTCGAGTGTCAATTTACTGACTTCACATTCGTTCCAGCCGCATGGCGTCAACATCAGATCGGTTATGTACCTGGCTGAGAGCCTGAGATCGCTCTCAAAGCCTTCGCCCTTGCCGAGGAGCTTTTGCAGTTCCTTCGAGTAGCTTGATCGGACATCAGACTCTGGGCAGGTTATTTTCAACGCCCTGCGTTCTTGTCCGAGGAGCTTCTTGGTTTCAATCGAAACGCTGAGGATTTTTGGAAAACGCTTCTTGTCTTCAAGGATCCTTTGCCTACTTGTCTCGAGGTTGTCCTGCTCGTTGGGTAGAAAGTAGAAGTATGGCATTATTTGGTTGCTAAGAACGCAAATTCTCTTGCCCTTTTCGTCTACGCCCCAGAACCTAACGCAAGGTTTCCCCTCCCACTCAATCTCATTATCATCGAGAAGGTAGAATCTAGAGTTCATTAGGTCACTACCTTTGGTTACGTTCGACCTTCAGAACCTGTTTTTTCAAGCTGATTCGCATCCGGAGAGCTGGTGAACCGTCTGAATAGTAGTTTTCCAAAATCATGACCTTTGCAAACCCGAATTTCTCGTAGAGTCTGATGGCCTCCTTGTTCCCTTGTTTCACTTCAAGCCAGAACTCATCGACCCTGCGCGCTTCTAAGTATTCGATGAGGCCCCGTACTAGCGCGCTCGCCACGCCCTTCCTGCGACTCTCCGTGAGAACAGCGATTGAAATCAGATGGGCCATTCTTCCTTCTATAGACGAGACACAATATCCGACCAGCTTGTCAGGCGCTTCCTCCGCCACTAAGAAACCGTTCCCAATTTCCTCCAGCAGTCTCTCAAGGAGGTAACGGGGATATGGGTCAGAGAATGAATTATCTTCGATCAGGCAAATGCCCGGAAGGTCTGCGGGGGATGCGGGCCGGATTCGCAAATTCTTCAAGGTAAGGCCATCTGCCCATGTTTCAATTAGCCTACGTCCGCGGAAAGTTAATTACGTATGCGGTTTTGTCAGAATCGTGCGCTTGAAGTTTTGGCAAGACTTGCCCATGCCCTCGGCGCAGATGCTATTGCTGTCATAACAACGCTCATAGGCTTCTCTGTAGAAGAGCGCGGCATGCGGTGAGAGGAACGAGTCCTTCTCGGTTGAAGATAGCCATGGGTTCTGTGGACGAATCCATCGAAGAATTGCGCGACATGCTCGCTGAGCATTTTGATGTGGTTATGAAAGCTTGCAACAATGGCGATGAACTGGTTAAGATTGCAAAGGACGCCGACGGGGTATTCGTAGACCTATTGCCCATAGACGGAAATACGATTGACCAGCTGCCGAAGTGCAAAGCCATCGTACTTTACAGTACCGGCTATGACTACGTCGATATTGCGGCCGCACAGAGACGTGGAATCAGCGTTTCGAACATGCCTGACTACTGCGTAGAAGAGGTAGCGGACCACGCCGTAACAATGGCGCTTGCGCTCATGAGGAAACTGTTCCAGGGAAATTCTGATGTGAAAGGTGGGATTTGGGATTGGCCCCGCCTCAGGCCCACGAAGGCTCTGCGGGACAGTGTGATTGGAATCATCGGGCTTGGGCGGATAGGCTCAGTCGTCGCACTGCGAGCGCACGCGTTTGGGATGCGGGTCTTAGAATGCGACCCATACATACCGCTAGGGCGCGAGAAAATCTTCGGCGCTGAAGCAGTAGATCTCGGGACTCTGCTCAAGGAGAGTGACGTTGTGAACCTTGAGGTTCCACTAACCCCAGAAACTTACCATATGATCGGGGAACCGCAGCTGCGCACAATGAAGAAGACAGCTTACCTCGTAAACACTTGCCGTGGGAAAGTTGTTGACCAGCAGGCTGTCTATAGAGCAGTAAAGGAGGGTTGGATCGCAGGCGCCGCATTAGACGTCCTTGAGGAGGAACCGCCAAGCCCTTCAGATCCACTGTTCGCTTTACCCAACATCATAGTTTCGCCACACAGTGCGTTCTATTCGGAGCGTTCAATTAAGGAGAAGCAGAGGAAGGTCGTTGAGGAGTTCACCAGGGTCCTGAGTGGACAGCTGGCGCGGTACAGTGTTCAGCTCTAACCTTCCTACAAATCCTAATTCGCCTATCGTCCAGCTCCACCACAAAACTTCTCAGAATTCTTTCAGTGTATTCGCCCCAAAGTTAAATATGGCGAACTGGGTTGACCAACTTCGAAAGTTCACGTGGATGTGTGATCACTGTCCGAGAAGAAGATACCTCAACGCTGGGGTATAGCCAACATCTATTCCTCATTCAACAATACTCTAGTTCACATAACCGACCTCAGCGGCGCTGAAACCATATCACGAAGCGCAGGGGGGCAGCATGTGAAGGCGGACCGTCTTCAAGGGTCGCCTTACGCTGCAATGCAGGCTGCCGCTGCAGCATCCCGGGTAGCGAAGGACAGGGGGATCACATCCCTTCACATCAGAGTTAGGGCTCCCGGTGGGCACAAAGCGAGAACCCCAGGCCCTGGTGCGCAAGCTGCGATTAGAATGCTTGCACGATCAGGTTTCAGGATCGGCAGAATCGAGGACGTCACACCGGTCCCCCATGACGGTACACGCCGGCCCGGCGGTCGACGCGGCAGACGCGTCTAATCATCGGGGCGACTGCATCTCACCGTGTGGGGATGCTTCGTTGAAACGCCATCCCAACATGGGAAGAGTTCCCGTCCCATCCCGCCTGAAGAAGTTGCTCCGCCAGCATGAAGATTGGCGAGTGAAAAGCTGCCTAAACCTACTTCCCTCAGAGAATTTCTCCAGCCCCGCAGTACGCCAAATGCTCAGCTGCGACCTCGCAAATAGGTACACGTCCCACGAGCACTACTACATGGGAACAAGGTACACTGACCAGATACAGGCCGAAACCGAGGACCTAGCGAAAGAGGTCTTCGGGGCCAAGTACGCCGATGTTAGGCCCATCTCAGGCCACTCCGCAGACATGATCGCCCTAACCGCGTTGGCAAAGCGTGGAGACAAGATCATGGTTGTGGGAAAGGACAACGGCGGATATCCGGGCATCTCAAGTGAGGGTTATCCGAAAATCTACGAGCTGCAGGTTCTTGAATTTCCTTTCAACAGACGAATCTTCAACATCGACGCCGAACGAGCAAACGCCGCTATAGAGCGGGAACGACCCAGCGTCGTAGTCTTCGGAGCCAGTATGATCCTCTTTCCACACCCTGTCAGAGCTCTGGCCGGAGTCTGCCAGCAGGTTGGCGCAAAGGTCGTCTTCGACGGCTCCCACGTGCTAGGGCTGATTGCGGGTGGCCAGTTCCAAGATCCGCTTCGAGAGGGTGCGGGGGTTCTGATTGGTTCCACACACAAGAGTTTCTTCGGCCCACAGGGCGGAATCATCCTCTCAAACGCGTACGAGGAAAAACTCCGGGGTGCTGTTCATCCAGCCATCGTGGACAACGCCCATTGGAACCGCATTGCGGCACTTCAGGTTGCCCTCAACGAAATGAAAAGGTTTGGCAAGCGTTATGCGCAACAGGTAGTGCGCAACAGCAAAGCACTTGCAAAAGCCTTGGATGAACACGGGGTCAAGCTGCTTGGAAAGGAGCTTGGGTTCACCCAATCCCACCAGGTCGTAGTCGACGTGCCATCCGAAGCCGAGGGCTTCCGCTTGGCTAGGAAGCTTGAAGAGGCAAACATCATCGTCGACGTAGGAATAAGGGTTGGGACGAGTGAGGAAACGCGGCGGGGCATGCGCGAGCCCCAGATGGGCGAAATAGCTGAATTGATTTCGCGGGTGTGGGTTGGAAACGAAGACCCAAGTAAGGTCAGAAAGGAAGTCCGACGTTTGAGGCGCGATTTCCCTTCGGTACGCTTCACTTAAGACGCTTTGTAGCGTAGGATTCCGGCGATTCCACCAAAGGAATCCTTCAACATCACACCCTCATTGGTTTCGGTCGATATAACAGCGATGTTGGCGTTCTGTTTCTCCGCAATCTCGATTAGTTCGTCAACTAGGTCTTTGGTGTTCTCGATGTAGAGGGCTGTTGCGTTGCACTTCTTGCAGGGACTAGCCATGAGGTCCTGTTCGAATTTGACTAGGTTGGCTTGCGGTATCAGCGAGTCATCAACGGCACCGCAGTTCTTACATTTCGTGTAGACGTGCAGAATGTTCATCTTCTCGGAGACGAGGAGAAGCTCAACTATTCCTGCGTTCAGGAATTTCCTAACCTGGGTCTCCCCGTAAACCCCTAGGCCTGTTTCGTGGCCGATTTCATACAGGAATTTCTGGACGAGGCGTTTTTCTTCCAGGTACCTGACGCCTTTGAGGACGTCTTGGCTCTTGGAAATTATCTCCTCGACGCCCTGCTCGCCAACGTAGGACGTGTCAACAGTGGTCATGATCTTCTCCTTCAGCATGTAGTTCAAGTAATCCCCTTCCACGAAGTCCTGCTTCGTCGGACCCGGGCCACCTATGATCAGGCCTTTCAAACCCTGAACCTTAACTAGCAGCTCGTAGGCGTGTGTTCCAATCCTGCGAAAGTAATCGTTCATAGCCTGCTCCCGGATACGCTCAAAACGCCTAGCTGATTGGCCGCCCGCTCGATGCTTGCCCGGTATGCCTGAGGTGAATTCCCGCAGAACCTCCATCCTTTGGCCCCTTACCATGGCGACAACGGCTTCGGTGGAATCAATGACTATGACCCCGAAAGCATCCCGCTCCGTAGCCATCTCCACTAAAGGTTCAATGTGAAACTTCGCGTCGCAACGGTAGAAGTAAACGTTGATTGGCTCGGGTGGCTCCAGAACATAGGTTTCCATCTTCTCCGTCCCGGGGCCGCCATGTGGAATTGCGCCGCAGAAGATAACCAACCCATTCTTCGGCGGTTCTCTGAACAGTTTCAGGCGTTGCTGCACCCTTTCAATCGCCTCCATAACGTTCTTTCGCGTTGTACGCGATTTGATGTTGGAGGCCGTACCGTACTCCTCACGCAGGTTAGCCATCACCTCGTGGATCCTTCGCCCCGGCGGAACGTAGAGGCTTATGAGCTCGGTGCCCCGCCCTTCCTTCGAATCCAGCATTTCCAATGTCCGTTTCAGCCTAAAACGGGACACAGAATCCGAAATGGCCGTATTCGACATTGGAAACACGTTCGCGCATGGGTAACCTTCGGGATTTTATATAGGTTGGTTAATCACGCCGAGGTTCAGAAATCAAATAACACACAGGAAATAGTATGAAGACGGGTCTGAATTTTGAAAGCGGTCGTGAAGCTCGGCGGATTCGCCTTTCCAGGTGAACCCGGAAAGCTTCTCGTTAACGAATACGTGAAGCTGCTAAAGCAACTGGTTGGGGAATACAACCTCGTAGTCGTCACCGGCGGAGGCAGAGTCGCTCGCACATACATCAAAGCCGCTCGTAACATGGGCGTCTCGGAATCGCTATGCGATCAAATAGGCATACTCGTAAGCAGGCTAAACGCACGGCTCTTGGTAGATGGTTTGGGGGAGTACGCCTTCCCGGAAATCCCTGTGAACATCGGCGAGTTAAAACATTACTTTGCATCCGGAAAAATCGTGGCCATGGGCGGACTCACACCGGGCCATTCGACCAACGCTGTAGCCGCAATCGCTGCCGAAACGGTCGGTGCAGAGCTCTTCGTGAACGCCACAAATGTTGAAGGCGTCTTCACTGCCGACCCAAGCAAGGATAAGAAAGCTAAGAAACTGGAAGAAGTCACCGTCAGCAAACTGACACAAATCCTGTCCAACGCCGACATGACGGCCGGCGCCTACGACCTCATGGACCCCCTCGCCCTACGCATCATAGCCCGCTCAAAGATCCCGACAGTAATCCTGGATGGTCGAACCCCAGCAAATGTCACCCGGGCGTTAAGGAACGAGCAGGTAGGAACTCGCGTTGTGCCAGGCTAGGCGGTCAGCTCCTTGAAACTAAGCGACGTCTTCCAATCCAAAGCGCAGGTCAGGCTCCTGGAATATTTCTTGGAGAGCGCAGGGGCGCAGCGTGTCTTCAACCAGGCAGTCCTAGCGAACCTTCTCGGCTTGTCCCCTTCAACAATCGCCAGAATTGTTGAGCCACTAGTTAAGGAGAAGATAATTCTCTACGAGAGATTCGATAAAGGTATGAAGATTTTTACGCTTAACGAAGCTGAAGAGAAAACTAAGGCGCTAATAGATTTCTACAAGAGGCTGAAGGAACTCTAGTTGCAGCCCAGTTTACTTGCTCTCAGTCTTGGCTACTGAACGGAACTTGTCTGCGAGTGACTCGCATATCAGTGAACAGACACGCCACTGTCTAAGGTTATAGTTTATTCGCAACTCCTCAAGCGCTTCGACGACTTTGTCTTCTTCTTCTGGCGTCAATGGTTTTTTCCCGACTAAGGGCCCGCGCATATTTGCGGCGGCCTATTAAGCGTTCCCCGAATTTCTCAAACGTCCGAAGAAAAAATCGACTAAGTGCCGAAGTTCCAACCGTGAAACTACTCTTAGCTAAGTAGCTCCCTGTCCAGCCATGCGAGGTATGGTTGAGAGCCGCTGTCGATTTTGAGAGAGACGACCTCTGGTACCTCATAGCTATGCAGAGCAAGAATTCGCTGTTTCACCTTTGGGAAAATCTTCGAGTTTGTTTTGATTATCATCAGCCATTCGCGCTCTTTCACTATTTTTCGTTTCCATCTGTAGCAAGAACTGACTTGGAGAATGTTGACACAGGCAGCAAGTTTCCTTTCGAGCAGATCCCGTGCTATCATGCGGGCTTCTTGCGTGCTTCCACATGTCGAGAGAACGATGATTCGCGGCATTTTGCGCACCAGAAAGGTTTTAGTTGAACACCCTAATTTCACTGCCGAAGAATTCGAATGGCATCCGTTTTTTCCTTCTTCGCCGTATACATCGCGATATGGGTCATCATTACCTTTGCGTGGTGGGCGTTCAAAGCGGAGAGGTTCGGCGTCTCTGGCCTACCATTCTACATAATTTACCGAACGACGCGGTTGAACAGCGTAATTGAGAGGATTTCGAATTCAAAGCCCAAGGTCTGGCGAACCTTCTGGAACATTGGCGTCGTAACTGTGGTAGGCGCAATGGCATTCATCTTCTACCAGCTTGTAACTAACCTGCTCAACCTCTTCTATCGAACGGAACAGGCCGTCTCGATTCAACCCATAGTCCCACTCCCCGGTGTTTTCGTGAGTTTCGAAACCTTTCCGTACCTTGTCTTTGCCCTGTCGGTTGTGGTGGTGACTCATGAGCTCTCTCATGGAATTGCGAGCCTTGCCGACCACGTTCCGCTCAAATCCACCGGCGCCTTCTTCGCACACGTATTGATGGGAGGGTTCGTTGAACCCGACGAGGAGAAATTGAACCAGGCTAAGAACATAACAAAGTTACGGGTCTTCGCGGCAGGTTCGTTCACAAACGCCGTACTCGGAGTACTTTGCATTCTTCTTTTGGTGAACTTCTCGGCGACAATTACCCCATTCTACACCGTTGCTTCAACAGGCGTTGCCATCGGCTCGGTCCCGGCGAACCTCCCCGCGCATTCTTCCGGATTGCAAGCGGGGGATGTTGTGACCAGCATAAATGGGACAAGAATCACGAGCATCAATGACCTACGTCAGTACATGTCGAATGTGGTTCCTGGGCAAGAGATTGTTGTTGGGACGCAACGTGGCAGCTTCCCGGTGACAACAGGCGTGGACCAAACTAACTCAAGCCATGCCCTCATCGGAATAAGCGGGTTGACAGATAACATAGTCTACAACCCAAAGCTCCCAGGCCTTTCAAGCGACTTTCCTCCAATGCTTCTGCATGCGGAATTCTGGCTTTCAATCGTCCTCGTCAGCGTCGCATTGATCAACATGCTTCCCATGTACCCGTTCGATGGAGATAAATTCCTAGATACAGCCCTCAACGTATTCGGAGTTAGTAGAAGGAAGGAAATTCGTACGGCAGCAAATCTCGCAGCTTACTCAATCCTTGCTCTGAATATTGCGTTCTCATTTCTCAGGTTTGGTTTCCTGAGGTTCTAAGCAGTTGCAAGTTGCAACTTGCACATTCTGTTCAGGAAGCGCGGTCTACACTCGCCAGTATGAAGGCGTTTCCTTCTGCTCCAAGTGCTTTCGCCAAGCCCTAGAAGAGAAGGTACGCAAAACCATCACACACAACCACATGCTAGAGTACGACGACCATGTCGCTGTCGCCGTGTCCGGTGGCAAGGACAGCTTAACTCTGCTCAATGTCCTGGTGAAGTTGGAAGGGCGGTTTCCCAAAAGCCATCTCACCGCCATCAGCGTGGACGAAGGCATCGAAGGGTACAGGGATGAGGGCCTCGAACTCGCTCGCAAAGCCTGCTGCCAGCTCAACGTCGAACACATCGTAGTATCGTACCGTGAACTCTTCGGTGTTACGACCGACGAGATCGTAAGAATGAAGATGGGTCAGACCCCGTGCTCATACTGCGGCGTATTTAGGCGTAAGGCCATCAACAAAGCCGCCGCTAATCTTGGGGCCACAAAAATCGCGACCGCGCATAACCTGGATGATGAGGTACAGACGGTTCTTCTGAACATGTTGCATGGCGACCCAATGAGGATTGTTCGCTCGGGCCCAGTCCTTCGAGACCCTAGGGGTAAATTCCTTCCTCGGCTCAAGCCCCTTTGCGACATACCTGAGAAGGAAATAGTTCTCTACGCATACTTGAGCGGGATTGAATTTCAGAGTATCGAATGCCCACACGGGCATGACGCCCTAAGAAACGACATTCGCTCCTTCCTTAACCTGCTGGAGCAGAAGCATCCGGGAAGCAAGTTCACCTTGCAAAGGACCACCGAGAGGCTACGGGACGCATTGGCTGAGACAGTACCGCTCTTGGAGTTGCATCAATGCGAGAAATGTAGCGACCCAACGCCGCACCAGCTATGCGAAGCATGCATAATGCTCGAAGCCATCGCAGCTTGAGCCTAACCAACCTCCTGCGCCATCACTGCCGCGTTTATATGACAACTAAGTTGAGAATCATCCGGCGATGGCAGGAGGATCGGGGAGCCAGCCGTTCCCTGTGACCCGAAATCGGCTATACGCGGGGACCCGTTAACCCGAGGGAGAGTCATCTCCTAACCTTAGTAGGCTTCCAAAGCCAACAATGAGACTCTGCCCCACCGGGCCAGCGCAGGGGAGAATCCTTCTGAAGGGAAGAATTCATCTCTTCATCGTCGAACCCGATGAGGCTCGGAAGAGAGCAGTCGTAAGGCGAGCGCCAAGGCGCTGATGAGATAACAGGGTTTAGGAGGTTTTGGAGAAACCGCTAGG
>Ga0315282_10018261_pt1 | contig 10043 bp, 8 predicted proteins | sample YL17G07_20_MG_FD_203693 | JGI IMG/M metagenome (GOLD analysis project Ga0315282, IMG submission 203693) | Sediment microbial communities from Yellowstone Lake, YNP, Wyoming, USA - YL17G07_20 | ecosystem: Environmental > Aquatic > Freshwater > Lake > Sediment | place: USA: Wyoming | collected... | reverse complement strand
TTCGAAAAGAAACAGCGAAACAGGATACTCCTCGATTGCCTTCTTTATTTCATACTTCCGTCTGCGATGCATCAGCTCCTGAAAAGGCCGCATTTCTCCAGTGTCAACGTCAACTGCAACGCATTCACATTCAAGAATGGCTTCATGCGCCCTGATGTACTTCTTGAAAAGCTCCACAGCGTCAGGATACTGGCTGGAAATGTTCTCCAAACGACGGGAATAGAGCGTGACGCTTTCGCCCAGCTTGTGAGCCTGCAGCCGTTCGCCGTCATACTTGTATTCGGCCACGCATTTTCCCCCGAGCTTCTCCAGTATTTCTTCTGGAGACGACAGCCGCTCTGCAAGCATCGGCCTAATCGGTTCCCCCACAGACACCTGGAATCGTCTTATTCCCTCAATTCCCTGCTCGGCAACGGTCTTGGCTACTCTTCCAAGGTCAGACGAAATGTTGTATGCACGTTCCACCTCTTCTCGAGCGTCCTTTCCTCCGCCATAGGCTATGGCCAAAGCATCAAGAACAGTCATGTCAGCAATGCCCACTCGGAGGCTGCCAGTGACGGTTCTCATGATGTATTTGGCTTCTTTCGGCGTCGCATCGGCCAGCAACCCCGCCAACAACGCGAGTTTCAGGTCAACGGCGCCCGAACCTGAAGTCTTAGCCATCTTGTCCAGCGTTTCGTACACCTTTTCAACCGACAGGTCCTGCCTAAAGAATGATTGCTGTTTCCTGTTGGCTATGAATTTTTGAGCAGTTTCGCCGATGTCACCCGTCTTTTGCAGTTCTTCTTCAACTTCACTCTCTCTCCTACCTGAGACGCGGGCAAGAGCTTTCACCGCCAGCTTCTCAGCCACTCCGATTTCTATTCCCACAAAATCAGGATACAGCTTCCCCTGAGTCAAATAGGCAACTTTGTCAATGACTCCCTTCGGCGTGTTCCTGAGCAAATCAACCAGCAAGTCTGTCATTTCAAGCCTCTTGGTTGTTGCTTCAATCTTTTCATAAGCATCCGCGATTATGCTGTACCTCAAGGATTCTGCCTCAGCTTACACTGTGCCCTTCGGAATATTAAAACTTCATACCCGGTTTTCACTGAACATTCACAGAAACTTCTTCCAAGAAACGGCCGGATCAAGGTTCTCAGGCTCAATCGCATGTACAAAAGCTTAAGTCTTATCATTGCAATGACTTTTGTCTGGATGATGAAACTGAGAGTCAATTGAGCTTGTGCTGTGACATGACTCGACGGGCGAACTGACAAATTCGTATGCGGAAAACTCGTCAACGCACACTGTGAGGGAGAAAACGAAAACCGAATCAAACCGTTAAAGATGTGTGGAGAGAGGAAATTTGCCCAAACAGAAGATCATGGAGATTTTCGACCGCCTCTCATCGAAGAAAGGCATCAAATACACAGTGTACATTATCGCCATCCTCATGTTCTTCGGTCTGATCTTGCTGCCGCCAATTCTGGGAATCATAATCAAATGGAACACTATGCAGCAAGTTATCATCCAGCCCGGTCTCATGACGCGTGCACTCACTGCAGTTCAAAACTCTTTCGCCGTAGCACTGTTTGTTGCGGCCATAGACCTTCTGGCAGGAATACCGATGGCTTGGCTCATCGCGCGCAGGAGGTCAAGGTGGATAAACATTCTAGACACGATGTCCGACATTCCCTTCATCGTGCCCACCGTCGCGCTTGGCTACTCATTGCTGATATTTTGGAATGGGCCAGAAGGCATATCTGGACTCTTCGGCTCCCCCCTTGTGTCTCCAGGCTGGGTCCTTGTGATCCTGCTTCATTTCACGTTTTCCTTTCCAGTCGTGGTCAGAGTCGTGGTCGGCGCGCTGCTTGATTACAAGAAGGAATACGAAAATGCGTCAAGAACTTTGGGTGCGCCACCGTTCACAGCTGCAAGAACAGTCACCTTTCCCATCATCAAACCATCGTTGATAGCGGCTTTCATTCTTGCTTTTTCGAGGTCAGTTTCAGAGACTGGCGCAACTCTCATGGTGGCGGGAGCCTTTGAAAACGGGTCAATCTTCATACAAAACGTGAACAAGACCTATGAGGGAGCAATGGTTTTTGCGAGTTTCATCCTCATAGCGGTGGCCATAGCAATTTTTGTAACGATTCGGGCTCTTGGACCCAGACTGAAGCTGCCAGTAAACAGGATCTGGCCCAGCCTTGAGAGAAAGCTCAGCTATGCGAAAGCATCGTCTGCAAGAAACAGCGTCACGCTGATCATCTTTTTTGTGATTGTACTCATCCCATCTCTTTTCGTCGCTCTGCCAGCGTTTGAAGCTGTCTTCACACCCACGTTGGCCGCATCACTGTCAGGCGCAGGCATCTGGCAAGAATACTGGCAGGGTCTGCTTCTCTCGTATGTTCTGGCAGCCGTAGTGACCGTGTTGAACGTGATAATAGGTTTGCCCATGGCAATCATTGTCGCGAGACGAAAGCTGGGCAGGTTTCCTTCGGCGATACTGGACGTACTCATCAACATTCCATTAGTCGTCCCGTCGATAGCCTTGGGCGTGTCCCTCAACATCTTCTGGGAAAACAACTTCAGCTTCATGCCTGAACTGTTAGTTCTGATTTTTGCTCATATGACGATCACTTACCCATACTTTGTGAGGTCAATGTCGGCAGCAGTCGAAAGGGTAGGCTTGGACTTGGAAGACGCGTCAAGAACGCTCGGAGCCAAACCTCTCGGAGTTTTCAGGACCATAATCCTGCCATTGACTAAATATTCAATCCTCTCTGGCGCAATACTGGTCTTCACCCGAAGCATAAGCGAAACGGGCGCAACGCTTGCAGTTACGAGCCTCAGAACAGCTCCCGTTGTTCTTCTCGACTGGGTTCCCCGACTTGGAAAACAGGTAAAAGCCGCCACCCCGCTTGAAATTGGCTTAGGCTGCGGCTACCTGATACTGTTTTCATTCATGGTTCTCCTCGTTCTCAGACTGGTCGTCAAAGGAAAAGGGAGATACTGACATGCTTAATAAACAACCTGCAGCCTATGGAATAGACCGTGAAATTGTAGACGAGACGCAGGAGAGAAAACGTGATGCCTGATGTCCGTGTGGAGAACGTTACAAAGAGGTTCGGTAAACTTGTCGCCGTAAACAATGTAAGCCTCCACATTCATGACAAAGAGTATTTCGCATTGCTTGGCCCCAGCGGATGCGGAAAGACAACATTGCTCAGACTGATTGCAGGGTTAATTCAGCCTGATGAAGGAAAGATCTACATCGAAGACAAGCTGGTCAATGACGTCCCCCCTGAAGACCGCGATGTCGGCTTTGTCTTCCAGACTTTTGCGTTGTTTCCGCACATGAACGCGTGGAACAACGTCACCTATGGCCCGAGAGTCAAAGGCTTCAACATGAAAGAAGCGTCAACAATAGGACATGAAGTCCTTGAAATGGTTAAGCTGCATGAGAGGATGGACGCGTTTCCAAGCGAACTGAGTGGCGGAATGATGCAGAGGGTAGCTGTCGCGAGAGCCTTGGCGGCGGGTGCCAAGTTACTGCTTCTCGATGAACCGCTTGGCCAGTTGGATGCCAAAGTCAGGAACGAGCTTAGGTATGACATTAGGAGAATGAGCAAGGACTTAGGACTGACGGCCATACACGTCACTCATGACCAGTCTGAAGCCATGGCAATTTCTGACAGGATAGCCGTCATGAAAAAAGGAACAATCAAGCAGGTTGGAACCCCCAGCGAACTGTACATGGCGCCGCAGAACGTCTTTGTGGCCAACTTCATTGGAGAATCTAACTTCCTAGAAGGTTATGTAATGAACGTAGGCAGCAAAGAGACAACAGTTGAGATCCGCGGTGAAATAGAGGTTCAAACGGTGAACGACAGCGTGAAAAACGGAGAAAGAGTTGTCTTAGCAATAAGACCTGAGACTTTTGAGCTAGAGAAGGGAAAGAGGTCAGACAAGAACACCATCAGCGGCTCGGTAGAAAGGGTGACTTTTGAAGGAACGAACATAAGGTACGAGATCAGGCTTGAGAATGAGGACATGGTCGTGGTCGTGAAGACCTCTATGATGGGGGAATGGTTTAATATGGGTGAAAAAGTTACTGTAAGTTTCGCACCTGACAAAGCACACATATTCCCCTATCCGCAAGCCGGATTGAAGGAGGAGATAGCAGTTGAGTGAGCTCATAAAATGGTTTGAAAAAAGGAAGGAAACCAAAACCTTGGGAGCTGTTCAGCGACACTTAACGCTGACAACTGGAATCGTTGAAGACTTGGGAAAAGCCATTCACGCTGCCATCAATGATGATGTCAAGGAGATGCATAAATGCATCGAAAGGGTAGCAAGCTCCGAAAAAGAGGCAGATACACTGCGCAGAAAAGTCATGGACGAGATCTCTATGGCGCAACTTTCGCCAACCGACAGGGAAGACCTAATGGGGTTGGTGAAACGGGTTGACATGGTTGCAGACTGGAACAGAGAATCTACACGAATACTGGGCGCGATACCTATGGAGCATGTGCCAAGCACGATCAAGGATGAGTTTTCAGAGATGGTGAAAGGGGTAAAAGCATGTGTTGTTTCTCTTCAGAAATGTGTGAACAAGATGATGACAAAATCCGAGGAGGCTCTTCAGGCTGCGGACGAGGTGGAAAGGGAAGAGGAGAAAGTCGACGACATACATGAAAAGGCCAGGATACTGATCGGTAAAGAAGACATTCCCAGAGCCGGAGTAGCTGTGCTGGCAAGCCAGCTTTTCGAAGCTATAGAGATGATTGCCGACTCATGTGAGGACGTGTGTGACCAAGTCAGGGTTATAATCGTCAGAAAATGAGGTGAAACAACATGACCGAAACGAAAATTGAGATTTCAGAGCTCAAAACGGAAGACAGCGATCTTGTAAAAGAACTGGCGAAATACATCGAAGATAAAACCAACGCCAAAGTTGAGACTGGAATTGCTGAGATAACCGTGAAAGGCGAAGATAGAACGGCTTCAAGAGTATATTTGCGAGTGCTTCTAAGGAAGTTCATACACAGCAAGGACCTGAAAGAGCAATTCAGGGTAACAGGCGGCAAAGACAACGCTCTGATCGTCAAAGAAAAGAAAGTCTACGTGGAAGAAGAAGAGTAAGAGCTACGTCTTCTCAGAAGACCCACACGCTTCTTCCTTGCATGTTCTCTCTGGATTTTCAGCAGAATGTGTCGTGCCACAAATGCGTGCTTGTAGGCTTTCAGCCAATTGCCGGAAACGGTCGATTCTTTGGACTTGGCCACCAAGGTTTGCACGGTTTTCAGCAACTTTGCAGGTTGGTCACTTCTGTTGTAGGACTTAGTCTTCCACTTTGATGTGACATCCGCGTCCGCATTTTTCAGCGAAAACAGGAATAATGCATATTCGAGTTCTGCAGCTGCACGCCATACGCACATGTCAAACTCTTCGGGTGCGTCTTTCAATGAGACAACCGACTTTTCAAGAAAGACTTCGCAAGAAGCGAGCGCCCCTGCTATCTTTCCGCGGTGGGCCAATTCTTCAACTCTAACGGATGGTCTGCCGTTACCATCTTGAGACGTGAGCTTGTTGGCCTTTTCAACTTTTGCCTTTCCCAATGAACAGCACTCCAACTAGGATCATAGCGGCACCCACGACAAACACAGGCCCTGGAACCTCTTGAAAGAGTATTGCGGCGAGTATCGTTGCGCCGACTGGCTCAAGAAGCGCCATAGTTGCAGTTTCGAAGGATTTCAGGCTTGAGAGGGAAGAGAATTGAAGTGTATGAGCTATTGCCGTCGGGATCACGCCCAAACCCACAAGTGGAAGAATAAGTCCTAGTTCTGGCGGCACGACCTTGACCACGCTTCCGGCAGGAACACTGATAAAACCGATGACAACCGCGGTTAGGGCATAGGTGGGCAGCATTATGGAAAGAATGCCCATTCTGTTACGCACTTTCATGCCATAGGTCAGATAGGCAGCTATCGTCACAGCCGCCAGAAGGGCTTCTAGGTCGCCTTTCAATGTTGGAGAAAGAGTTGCCGGATGCGTGAAGGAGCCCGTAGCTTCAGCCAAGCCGATTACGCATACGCCGATAAAGGAAAGAATCAATCCTACGATTGCTGTCGCAGAAGGCTTGAGTTTGAAGAAGAAGCTTGAGATGAAGGCAGAGAAAATCGGAGCTGTGCTAACCAGAACCGTTGCGTTCAATACAGTTGTATCCTTGACGGCAGAGATGAAAAAGATGAAGTGTATCCCAAGGAGAAGGCCGAGGATGAAGAGTTCCTTGATGTTTTTCTTTACCAGACCAGCATTGAAAGATCTCTTAAGGACAAGCTCTACGATGAGCAGAATCGCGCAGGCTATCATCATGCGCCAGAACGCGATTGAGAAGGTGTCCATGGTTCCTAGGGACCTCACGAGAATCGATGCTGTTCCGAACATTATGCCCGCGATCGTGCCCTCAGCAAATGAGAGTCTTCTAGTTCCAGTCTTCATCTGAACGCCCTTTCTTATCTTTCGACAGAAACCTTGCTTTCTCCAGATTCCCTCTCAACACGAATGACGTGTTCAGCCTTTTCTGCAAATGCTTCGCTGTGCGTGACCGCAATAGTCTGTTCGATCGCCTTGAACTTGGATACCGCCTCGGCCAAGCGGTCTATTGAGCCGTCCTCTGTTCCTAGGCTTTCAGTCGGTTCATCAAGCAATAGTAAGCCTAGACCATGCCCTGTCCTAGACTGCATTATCAGTTGGCCCAGACCGAGACGGTATGCGAAAGCAAGCAGCGTGCGTTCTCCGCCCGAAAGGTTTGCGACTTCCCTTTCAACGTTACCTTCGCTCAAGATGTAGGGCGTGTAGGTTTCGTCGATCATGAGGTTCAGTACAGATCCCTCATTTGAAGTCAGACTGTCAAGGACCTGCTGCACGAAATTCCTCAAAACCTTCACAAACTCGCCTCGCAGTTTAGGCTGTATGCTCCGGTAAGCGTCACGTATTCCTCCGATCAGTTCAATGGCCCTCGCTATTCTTTGCACCCGTTCGACCTTCTGCTGCGCCTGGTCAATTCTCTCTTTTATCTCGTCCAAACGGACAGTCAGGTCTTTCTTGCGGTTCTCTTTTGCACGCATGTCTGATTCCAACACGTAGTATTGTCTGAACGCCTGTTCCCTGCTGGTTTTCGCAGCCTCCACCTCAGAAACGTCGTATTTTTTCAGTTCAAACCTCAGCATGTCCAGTTGTGCACGAAGGTCTTTCTCCAGTCTTTGTTTATCATCCAACTCGTTGGAGAGTTCAGTGAGGGCATCAGTCTCCTCTTTGATGCGGCTTCTGAGTTCTTCTGCTCTGGGCGAGAGCATCTGCAGGGCCGAGAACGCATTGTTGACGGCGTTTTTAAGCTGCTGCAATTCCTCTATCTTGGTTCGAAGTTGATTTGCTGTATTCTTGCGTTCATCATCCTCCGCCCGTATCCTGCCTGCAAGCTCACTCCTGTACTGTTCCGTTAAAGGTTGCAGGCATGTTGGGCAACGGTTCTCTGAGGATATCGAACTGAGTCTTTCTTCGTCCAGCCGAATGTTCCTCAGGGTGGCTTCTTGCTCCCCTTTCAAGCTGGACACCTGATCATCAAGAGCGGCAATATGCCTCCTCAATGCTTCAAGAGGCTGATCTGATGGAAAACCTAGTTTCTTCAGCTCGGCGCGGTATGATTCCAGTTGTGTCTCCATGCTGGCCAGACGCTGTTTAAGGCTTTCAGCGCCCATTCTCTTCCCATTGACTTTTTCAGACAAAGAAGCTATAGAATCCTGGATGTTAACGAGGTTGGCGTAGGCTCTTGCCTCTTTGCGTTTCAGCTCCTCGTTCTGTTTTCTTGTTTCCTCCACTTTCTGGAGTTTCGAATCTGCCTCTTCCAGTGCTTTCTTGGCAGATAAGAGCCTCTGTGCCATGTCTTGCAGTTCGACTTCAGCAAGAGAGAATTCCGTGGCTACTCTGTTGTATTCAAAGCCAAGGTTTTCCACGTTGACAACATCAGGGTCTTTTTCGTATGCTCTCTTTTCTCCCTCATATTCACGCTGGTACCCTGCGAGGCTGCTCCACGCCGTTTCGTAGTCTGCCAAACCGAAGAGTTCATCAAGCCGCTTTTGCCTCTCCCGTGATGGTGAATTCAGAAGCTCCTTGAGATGTTCCTGTCTGACCCACACTATTTCACGGAAAAGGTCCCTGTCCAGTCCTGTAATTGCTTTGAACTGCTCTGCTACAGCGTCGCCCTTAGTGCTGGATATGAGTTCTTCTTCTTCGAAAAACCCGAGTTTGTCGAAGTCTTGGTTGATGCCTTTGCCGCGTTTTTTCAGTCCGCGGGAGATCCTGTAAGTTTTTCCGTTGTGTACAAATTGCACCGTTACCTTTCCATTGGTGGAGCCTTCTCGCAGTAGATAGTCGAAACTTCTGCCTATGGGGTCGCCGAAGAAGGCAAAATCTATCGAGTATAAGATGCTGGATTTTCCACAGCCGACGCCGCCCAGCAGGCAGTTGAAGCCCCTTGCGAAAGGCACGGTTGATTTCACGTGCGAGCGAATGTTCTCTAGTTGTACGACCTCGATCCTCACTTCAGAAGCTCCTCCATCGTCTGTTTCACCTTTTCTTCCTGCCTCTTAGTCAAGGGTTCGATCAGGCTGACAGCGATCCGTGATATTCTTTCAGCTTCTTCAGGTGTGTGACGCTCCGAGAAAATCTGGAGAAAATATTCGAAAGCCTTCGTTTTCAGGTCCTTGATCTGGCTTTCGAAGATCGAACGAACTACCTCCTCTGAAACTTCGCTTTCACGCAACAACACTACAGGATGCACTAGCAGCGCCTTCTCAGCCGCCGCCCTTATCCGGCCAACATCAATTTCCGAACGGTTTGCTTCAGCAGGCAACACTCCTTTCAATATTGGAATGATGACGGCACCTTCTTCATCAGCCCCCCTTACAAGCTGAACTGCTTGCTCCGTTATCTTCGAAGGTGTGATTCCGCCAAAATTCTGTTCCAAGACGATGAATTTCCGGGCAGACTCGAACTGGATGAATTCCGGATAAACGGTTCCTTTCTCATCCACCTTGACATGGTAGAATCCTTTGTTGAACTTCGCTTCGACATAATCTGTAGTCTCTGTACACCCAGGGTAAGCAAGCAGGCCTGTTTTGAACTTTCCCATGTAAGGCTTGTGAACGTGTCCAGCAGCGTAATAGTCGAAGCCTTCAGGGATAAGCTCTGGCGGTGCTTCTGCCTCAATATAAGGCGGGTTAACGCCTGGAACGTCAAGGGCCATATGGAAAACAAAGATGTTGAACAAAGACTGCTCTGGCGCTGGCTTGTTCTGTTCTACGAAAGAGGGAAGAAATTCTTCGGTCTTGTGTCTGGTCCTGCAGTTGGGTATGCCATAAACGTAACAGGTACCTTCTTTCCTCCAGCAGGCCCCTTCATGCCTTGGCAGATGATAGATCAGTCCAGCACTATCCAACGGGTTCAGTATCGTTCCAGTTATGGCGTTAGGACTTGAATCATGCGAGCCGTCTACAGTCAAAACAGGAATACCAGCGTCGCGCAGGCGGCGAAAATGCTGGATCGCGCTTTCCAAGGTTGTATTCGACGGTCGAGGCTGTTGAAATAGATCTCCCGCGATGATGATGAAGTCAGCCTTCAGTTCGATTGTTTTCTCAACCAGTTCTTGAAAGACCTTGTCGAAGTCTTCACGCCTCGCTTCAAGACCATACTGAGAATACCCCAAATGCAGGTCAGCGGCATGCACGAAACTGAAAGCCTTCAGACTAACTACACCTCCTCCCATCTCAAGCTGTGAACGTTGATTTATGCTGATTCTCAGCGCTTTAAGCGTTTAGCACTTTCAGAAGCCCATCATTCTCATTCTTTAGTAAAATGTATAAGCGATGAAGCAGTAGCTCTTTACGCTTCAAAGGCGTGCGAAGATGAAATCTCAAAAGTGCGACAGGAACACTTTTCTGCCTTTCAAATGTCCGCATTGCGGAGGCTATTTCTGTTCAGACCATCGCCTGCCTGAA
>Ga0315282_10018260_pt1 | contig 10044 bp, 11 predicted proteins | sample YL17G07_20_MG_FD_203693 | JGI IMG/M metagenome (GOLD analysis project Ga0315282, IMG submission 203693) | Sediment microbial communities from Yellowstone Lake, YNP, Wyoming, USA - YL17G07_20 | ecosystem: Environmental > Aquatic > Freshwater > Lake > Sediment | place: USA: Wyoming | collected... | reverse complement strand
GGTGCCCACCAGCTCGATGACTTTGTAAACGCTCTCGCCCATGTGACCCGTCCTTTCTGGATGATTTACTATTAACCTATTTATACAGGATTCCAGGGAAAGATTCAATAGGCAACCGGCGGGAATTATTCGTTAGACTACAATTTCCGTAAGAACCTGTGGAAGTATGGACGGAAAGCCCCAAGTCGGCGTGCTTATTCAACGGGCAGCATTTTTTCGTTAGCCAGCGCTACGAGTCATGCATATCCCTGTGGGTTATTCACCTGCCAGCGCCAGGCGTCGGTGCACATTTCATCCAGGCCGCGCTGAGCAACCCAACTCAGTTCTTTTCGAGCCAGCGAGGGGTCGGCATAAGTAATTGCCGCATCTCCCGGGCGGCGGCTAACGATCCTATAGGGGATCTTCCTACCGCAAGCCTTCTCGAAGGCAGCTACCACCTCTAGAACGCTATAACCTTTACCGGTTCCCAGGTTATAGGTCACCACCCCTGGTTTCGCCGCCAGCTTCTCCAGAGCTTTGAGATGACCGACTGCCAGGTCAACTACATGGATATAATCGCGAATGCCGGTGCCATCCGGGGTAGGGTAATCGCCACCAAATATAAGCAGTTCGGGCAACCTGCCAATCGCCACCTGGGCGATATAGGGAAACAGGTTGTTTGGGATTCCGTTGGGGTTTTCTCCGATTCGCCCGCTGGGGTGAGCGCCAACCGGGTTGAAGTAGCGCAATAAGGCGATGTTCCATTGTGGGTCAGCCTGGTGCAGGTCGCGCAGCAGGTCTTCGATCATCAGCTTGGTGCGCCCATAAGGGTTCAATGGACGGTTGAGGGGCGTCGTCTCCTTCAACGGGATTTCGGCTGGCTCGCCATAGACGGTCGCCGACGAGCTGAACACCAGGTTCTTCACGCCGTGTTTACTGAGCGCCTCGCACAAGACCAGCGTTCCATACACGTTGTTCTCATAATAACGCAATGGTTGGCTGACCGATTCGCCCACAGCCTTTAAACCTGCAAAATGCACTACAGCAGCAAACTCGTGTTGCTGGATAACCGCTTCCAACCCGTTTCGGTCGCGCAGGTCTACTTTATAAAACTGCAACCCTTTGCCGGTAAGCTGCTCTACCCGCTGCAAGGCATCTTCTTTACTGTTGGACAGGTTGTCCACCACCACAATCTCATAACCTGCCTTGAGCAGCTCCAAGCAGGCATGGCTACCGATATACCCGGCCCCGCCGGTGACTAATATTTTCATTGATTACCTGCTCCTCAGGTAAATTGCGATAGCTGCTACCAGGGCGAACAAGGCTCCAACCCCGATGGCAGCTCTGAAGACATCCCCAACCTCACGGCGATCGCTGAACGTGAAAGAGGGGAAAACCCCTTCAACCCGTAAAAGCGGACCGCCTAACCAGGCGAATGACACTCCCCCCAGTAACCCGCCTACGTGCCCCCAGTTATCGAGGCCCGGCGATAGCCCAATGATCAGGTTGGCGACTGCCACGATAATGATGTTCACCAGCGCCCGTTGCGCGTTCTTGCCAAATAACTCGCGGTTCTGGTATAGGAACACACCCTCGGCTCCCAACAAACCAAAGATCGCGGTAGAAGAACCCAAAGAATAGGCCGGCGAGAAGACAAACGAGATCACATTCCCGGCAAACCCGCTTATCAGGTAAAGCGCCAGAAAACGCCAGCGTCCAAAATGACGCTCCAGACCCGGTCCAAAAATGTACAGGGCATACATATTGAATCCAATATGCAGTAGCGAGCCATGCAGCAAGACCGGCGTGATCAGGCGCCAGTACTGCCCGCCCAAGATCAGGTCATTGGCTTTCATCCCCAGCGCAGCCGGATAGTCGACACCCAAGAGATACTGGGTAACCATTTGTAGGATGAAGATCACAATCGTCAAGCCCATCACCACGTATGTGACGTAAGGCGGTCGGCGGGGCAAGAACACCCGCGCCATGCCTGGCTGCTCAGATGGCGGCAAGTTGGGCGCATCTGGAGAATTCGATGAGGGTTGAGTCTGGTTCATAGAGTCACCTGACGATGGTTAACGCGGGCATGCTCAGCTTGAATGATCGCTACAATGGTATCCACGGTTTCATCCAGTAAATAATCGCGGTTGATCACCACGTAATCGAACTCGCCAATGCGCTTCTGCTCCTGGCGAGCGGTGGCAATCCGCAGCTTGAGACCTTCGGGGGTTTCCGTCTTGCGGGCTAACAGGCGCGCCACCAATTCGTCTTCATCCTGGGTGGTCAGGAAGATCAACAAGGCTTGCGGGCAAAGCTCCCGTACCGTAGCCGCGCCTTGCACATCCACTCGCATGACCACATCCTTACCGCTCGCGAGCGCCTCTCGTACCTGGGCTTTGGGGATGCCTTTATAATCGTTGTATACGATCGCGTATTCCAGTAATTCTCCCTGTTCGATCATCTCGGCGAATTGGTCGTGAGAGACGAAGAAATAATCTACACCCTGTTGCTCCTCGGGTCGCGCCGGGCGGGTGGTGGCTGTCACCACAAAATGAAAGGGCAGGTTGCGCTCCTTCATACGTTGGATCACCGTATCTTTTCCCACCCCAGAAGGTCCGGAGATGACAATCAACAATGGTTGCGGGCGGCGTTGGTCGGGTTGAATTGGATCACTCATATTGCCTTTCTGCATAATTACTGATTATAATTTTAACACCTGGAAAATATATCGGAGGAATCACATGCCAAATTACCAGTATCGTTGTTTGAACTGCCGCAAACGCTTTGAAATCTTTATGACCTATCGTGAATACGGGACTCATCTCGTGCAATGTCCATATTGTAAAAGCGACCAGGTAGAGCGGCGAATCGGACGCATTCGGGTTGCTAAATCTGAGGAGAGCCGCCTTGAAAACCTGGCCGACCCCAGCGCACTGGAAGGATTGGAAGACGATCCCAAAGCTTTGGGGCGGATGATGCGCCGGATGAGCAACGAGATGGGCGAGGATATGGGTCCCGAATTCAATGAAGTCATCGATCGCCTGGAAGCTGGCCAAAACCCGGAAGATATCGAAAAAGCCATTCCGGCGCTGGGCGAAAACGGGGGCGCTCCAGGCAGTATGGAGGACGATTTTTAAGTTTCATGGTCAATGACCCAAGCTCGAGGCCAGTCGTTCTAATACGATTGTCTGGATCTCGGCCTGCACTTGCTCGACGGGTTGGCTGGCATCGATGATCACCCAGCGGTGGGGCTCCTGGCGCGCTAATACCAGGTAACCCTGCCGGACGCGCTGGTAGAAATCCACGTCATAGGTATCCAGGCGGTTCAGCCCGCCTACCCTGGCGCGTCTGCGCAAGCCTTCTTCGACCTCGAGATCTAAAAATAAAGTCAGATCGGGGGTCAAACCATCCGTAGCATACCGCACAATAGCGCCAATCTGCTCCAGGTTGCGCTGGTAACCATAACCCTGGTAAGCCAGGGTTGAATCTGCATAGCGATCGCACAGCACAATCCCACCGCCGGCAAGATGAGGCTTGATGACTTCTTCGACCAGTTGGGCGCGGGAAGCTTGAAAAAGCAGGGTTTCGGTGCGCACCTGCATGGCGCGATTTTCGCGGTTGGATAAGATGAGGCGAATTTGCTCCCCAATATCTGTGCCGCCCGGTTCGCGCGATAGCAGCACATCGTAACCGCGCTGATGAAGAAAATCATAAAGGAGAACAATTTGGGAGCTTTTACCGCTCCCTTCCGAGCCCTCGAAGGTGATAAACATCCCGATTCAATAACTTTCCCTGAAAATTCTAACCCGGCGGCGGGGTTCTTTACCATACGAATGGGAAACCAGGTTTGCCTGGCGGGCAAGCTGGTGTTGCAGGCGCCGGATGGAGGCGGTGGCAGGTTGCAGTTCCACCCAACGCTCACCATTCAAGACGGCGTCGATCGCAGCCTGAGCTTCCTGCAGGTATGGATCTTCCCCCATCCTTGCCGGTCGCTCTTCTGCCAGGTTGAAGACATCGCTGAGGAATTGCTGCATCTGGTTGACCGTGTTAGAGCGTAACACATAAATCGGTATATTGCGGTGTTCGGCGTCCACGATCGTGCGTTGGCGCTTGCGGTAGTAAGAGCGTAAGGTGACCAGAATATCTGCCTCGGCCGGCTCATTGACCAAGACAACCGGTACACTGAGGTGTTTGGCGGCTTGAGCCAGACGGTTGCGAGCCACTCCGTAAGGATAAATCCGGGTTGTCTCCAGCGGTCCTTTTTCCACCTGGTTGGGCTGATCCACTTCCTGCCCAACCTGAAAACGCTCCTGCCCGAAGCCATCGCCGCTGCGGCGATAGGGTTGCCGGTCTCCCTGGAAGGATTGGAAGCTGTTAGTTGGCGCAACTTCTCGTTCGATGCGAATTTTGCCGCTATCGTCGCGGGCGCGAACTTCGGGAGGCAAGGGGTAACCGCGCAGCATGGCGTCTACGGCGGCAGCCACATCGCCATGCACGGCTAAACGATCGCGATGTTGAATTTCGATCAGCACGTCGAAGGTCGGTGGCGAGCGCCGTTCCAAAACCGACTTTTGCGTACCCCGCCGGCGAGCCTCCTCATCAGAAAGGGTTACCGATTCGATGCCGCCGACCAGGTCGGATAGGGTTGGATTGAGCAACAGGTTTTCCAGGGTGTTACCGTGGGCGGTGCCGATGAGCTGGACGCCGCGCTCGGCAATCGTGCGCGCCGCGGCTGCTTCCAACTCGCGCCCGATTTCATCGATGATGATCGCTTCAGGATTGTGATTTTCGACCGCCTCGATCATCACTTCATGTTGCAGAGATGGCATACTCACCTGCATGCGTCGAGCCCGGCCTACCGCCGGATGGGGCACATCACCATCCCCACCAATCTCGTTCGAGGTGTCCACGATCACCACCCGCTTGGATTCCGCCAGGATACGAGCCGCCTCACGCAACATGGTCGTCTTGCCAATCCCCGGGCGACCCAGGAGCAGCAAACTCTTACCGCTTTCGATCAAATCTTTGATTATATCGGTCGTGCCATACACCGCCCGGCCGACCCGACAGGTGAGACCGACGATATGACCGCGCCGGTTGCGTATGGCGGCAATCCGGTGCAGGGTGCGTTCAATGCCGGCCCGGTTATCCGCATCAAACGCCCCAATCCGCTCCACTACATAGTCGATATCGGCTCGGGTTACCTCAACCTGCCTCAGGATGACTTCCCGGTCGACGAAACGCGCCGTCGGCACCCGCCCCAGGTCAAGAATCACTTCTAACAAATTATCGCTATCGTTGATATCGACCACTGCCTCGGCAACCGAGAGGGGCAAAACGCTTAATAAAGCTTGTAGATCGTCGGTAATCTGTAATTGGGTCATTTAGGTTAAATGCTTCTCTGTACGGGCAATTGGCGCAGAAACTTCGGGATGACCTCCCTCCAACGCTGGGAGTGTCACCGGGCGCATCACTTTTTTAGGCGCCGTAAGGTGTTTTACCAGCACCGCCTGGCGAGGACCTGCTTCGGCTCCCAAATCTTCCAGAATCGGTTCCAACCAGGATATATACGAGCGGATACCCACATATACCGGGCGAGATAACCGGATGGGTAAGTTGGAGATCAGACTCGCCATTAGCTCATCCAGGTTTTGAGCGTCGGGGTGGAAAATCGGTTGGATCCAGATGCCGAGATGACCATAGGTAAGTTGGGCATAAGCCAACAATTCGTCCTTTTGGCGATAAACCAATCCATGCTGCCGATCGCCTGGTTCAGGCTCGACCTGTTGTACCAAGCCTGGCACCACGTTATGATATAGCGAACTGACCTCGATTGAATCCATGTCGGTCACCGGCTGCCATGCGTAAGTCGCTGAAATGGGTGGAAGGTGGGTTAGTTTCCAGATTCGTTGGCGGGAATAAATGGCGAAGCCAAGCCGGCGTAAAACTTCGAAAGCCGAGGCGCTTTCATCTACATCGGCGATCAAACGGTAAGCCCCCCGTTCGGCCATGTGTGCGCCCAGGTCTTCCAGCAAAACCGGCAGGTCAGAAGAATCTAGCCCCGATTCTGGCGCCAGGAAGGTGAGTTGAGCGAATTGGGAACCCGCGCTATGCGCCGACTGCCCGATAAGCATGTCATCTTCTGAACCGTCAGAACACACCGAAGTGACAATGCCGGTAGCAGAGGTGAAAGTAGATAACATCGCCCTTGGGAGGAACAACCTCCCTCGCGTCAACACCAGCGAGCTGTGCAGAATGACACACCGATCGCGATAACGATGTAAAGTTGGGATATCGCGCCAATCAAAAGGACGGATACGCATACTTACTTACTACCTGCCCGAAACGTCCTGATGGGCACAGGTTATCTGGCTGCAAGCGTCCTCAAGCCTCCGCCATCTTGAGAAAATAACGATGAAACCGGTCGTCGCTGGTCAGTTCAGGATGAAAAGAGGTCGCCAGCCAACGTCCCTCCCTGGCAGCCACAATCCGGCCATCTTCCAAACGCGCCAGAACTTGAGCCTCCCCATGAACAGCATCGATCAACGGAGCGCGAATGAAAACCGCATGAAAGGGACGATTCTGCGGGTCGACCTGGCTCAAGGCTGGCACATCCAGATCGGTTTCGAAGCTGGCTACCTGCCGTCCAAAAGCATTCCGTTCGACGGTGATGTCCATCAAACCCAGCAACGGCTGCTTGCGGCGGACATCTTTAGAAAGAAAGATCGCTCCGGCGCAAGTGCCCCAAATGGCTTTTTCGCCTCCAAAGTGGCGCAAGGGTTCAAGCAGGTGAAAATCATTCGCCAGCTTGCCGATTGTGGTCGATTCGCCTCCTGGAATGATCAAGCCATCCAGTTCATCTAGCTGCTCGGGTAAGCGCACCTCAAGCGCCTCAACGCCGATCGCCTGTAATCGCACGATGTGCTCCGCGAAATCGCCCTGCAGGGCGAGAACGCCAATTCGCATACTTACCAACCCCGCCCGGCGATCAATTCGGGTTCCGGGATCGAAGAAATTTGGCGCCCAACCATAGGTTCACCCAGGTTGCGACTGACTTCTGCCAGAATATAAGGATCCTGGTAGTGGGTGGTCGCTTTGACGATGGCTGCGGCGCGCTTCGCCGGGTCGCCCGATTTGAAGATGCCCGAACCAACGAAGACACCATCCACGCCTAATTGCATCATGAGAGCGGCGTCGGCCGGGGTAGCGATGCCGCCGGCTGCAAAGTTTACCACCGGCATTCGCCCCAGGCTGCGGGTTTCCATGACCAGCTCATAAGGGGCGCCGATCTCCTTCGAGAATGCCATCACTTCTTCTTCCGCCATCGTTTGCAGGCGGCGGATATCGCCCATCACCGAACGAGCATGGCGCACCGCCTCGACCACATCGCCCGTTCCGGCCTCGCCCTTGGTGCGAATCATCGCCGCCCCCTCGCCAATCCGGCGCAAAGCCTCGCCCAGGTTGCGACAACCGCACACAAACGGTACCTTAAACAGGTGTTTGTTGATGTGGTGAGCTTCATCCGCTGGAGTAAGCACTTCCGACTCGTCGATGTAATCGACCCCAATTGCCTCCAGGATCTGGGCTTCGACGAAGTGACCAATGCGGCACTTCGCCATAACCGGGATGGATACCGCATCCATAATCTTCAAAATCAATTCCGGGTCGCTCATGCGGGCCACCCCACCCTGAGCGCGAATATCGGCCGGGACGCGCTCGAGTGCCATGACGGCTACCGCGCCGGCATCTTCCGCAATCCTGGCGTGTTCGGCGGTGACCACATCCATGATCACGCCGCCCTTGAGCATCTGGGCTAAACCTTTTTTAACCGTAAATGTAGCTACTTCCTGTACCATTTTAAAAACCTCCAGAGCCTTTTTTGACTCGTATATTATTTAAGAATTCTACCACGCGGACGAGAGCATTGCAAAGATTCGCAGCCATTCTCTTATAAATCTCACGAACCGGTTGGCTATTGACAAAATTTATTTTCGGTATACAATTAATGCAATGATACAATAGTACAATTATACAAAGCTACAATCTTGGTGTCGCAAACCTGGAAGCGCAACGGCATGCAAATCAAAATCGATTTTCGCTCAGATCAACCCATCTACGCCCAGATCACGGAACAAATCCGCCAGATGGTTGCCAACGGCGAGCTGAAAGAAGGTGACCAACTTCCCACCGTTCGCCAACTGGCTACCGAATTACGGGTGAATTTCAATACCGTGGCGCGCGCCTACCGGTTGCTAGACGAGGTTGGCTTGATCTCCACCCAGCAGGGGCGCGGCACCTACATTTGGGAAGCTCCGTCTGAAGTAACTATGCGCCGTCTGCGCCAACACAGCTTAGAGAGCCTGACGCTTCGCTACCTGGCTGAAGCCCACCGGCTGGCATATACGCCCAATGAGGTGGTCGAGAATTTCGAGCGAAATATGAAATCCTGGAAGGAAACGGGTAACCCACCTGGCGACCATACAGATAAATCCTTAACTGAGAGGTAAAAATGAACAAGAACATCGCCCCGAAAGAACAGAAATTCAACCTGATGCCCACCATCCGAGTGAATGGCGTGGCTGCGCTATTGGCCGGAATTTTCTACGCAGCCGCTATCCTTGGCGCAGCCTGGATTGATATCCATGGTATAGCCGATAGCATGATCGGCATTTACGTAACCGGCGCTGCCCTGGTTGGCACGTATTTCTTGCTTGCCCTGAAAATCGCTTCACAATGGGAGAAGGCTATCGTCTTGCGTTTTGGTCGCTACCGCAAATTGGCTGGTCCGGGTCTCTTCTGGATCATCCCCATCGTCGACACCATCGCCAACTGGATCGACCACCGCGTGATGGTCACACCATTCAGCGCTGAAAGAACTCTCACTAAGGATACCGTCCCGGTTGATGTGGACGCGGTGCTTTTTTGGTTGGTATGGGATGCCGAAAAAGCCGCTTTGGAGGTAGAAGATTACCGCGTGGCAATTGCCTGGGCTGCCCAGACTGCCCTGCGCGAGATCATCGGTCAAATGAACCTGGCAGATATCTTGATTGGGCGTGCCAGAATGGACGCCGACCTGCAAAAGATCATCGATGAGCGCACCACGCCCTGGGGAATCACGGTTCAGTCGGTGGAAATTAGGGATGTAATTATTCCTAAAGACCTGGAAGACGCCATGAGTCGCCAGGCGCAAGCCGAGCGCGAGCGCCAGGCGCGTGTCATCCTGGGCGAATCGGAAAAACAAATCGCATCTTCTTTTGCCGAAGCCTCGCTGGCTTACCGGGATAACCCCACCGCCTTGCACTTACGGGCGATGAACATGCTCTTCGAAGGGTTGAAAGAAAAAGGCGCTCTAGTCATCGTTCCCAGTAGCGCAGTAGATACCATGAATCTGGGCGGCTTGAGCGGGATGGTTTCCCTGGCTCAGAACACAGCAAAAGAAAACATATAAAGAAGTCACCATGTCTACAAAAACCACCACACTACTGGTAATTTTACTCATCGGGCTTGCAACTGGCCTGGGTCTGATCCTGTGGCCGCGCCTGCCAGCTCAGATGGCCTCGCATTGGAACATCCAGAACCAGGTAGACGGCTATCTGCCACGTTTCTGGGGCGTTTTAATGCTCCCGATCATGACAATCGGGCTCTATCTGCTCTTCCTGCTCATCCCATTGATCGACCCACTCAAGGATAATATCGCCAAGTTTCGGGCTGCCTTCAACGCTTTTATCTTTCTGCTGATGGTTTTCCTGGTGTATATCTACTTGCTGACCCTGGCTTTCAATCTGGGTTATAGATTCAGGATGAGTCTGGCGATGCTACCAGCGTTAGGCGGGTTCTTTTTCTATGTGGGAATCATGCTGGGCAAAGTTAAACGCAACTGGTTCATCGGCATCCGCACGCCGTGGACATTAAGCAGCGATACCGTGTGGGAAGAAACTCACCGTTTGGGAGGCATTTTGTTCAAGATCTCGGGGATATTGGCGATCAGCGGGACTTTCTTCGGAGCTTACGCCATCTGGTTTGTCATGCTCCCACTGTTGGGTAGCTCGATATTCCTGGTGATTT
>Ga0315282_10018259_pt1 | contig 10044 bp, 7 predicted proteins | sample YL17G07_20_MG_FD_203693 | JGI IMG/M metagenome (GOLD analysis project Ga0315282, IMG submission 203693) | Sediment microbial communities from Yellowstone Lake, YNP, Wyoming, USA - YL17G07_20 | ecosystem: Environmental > Aquatic > Freshwater > Lake > Sediment | place: USA: Wyoming | collected... | reverse complement strand
ACTGTTCTGATCTGAAGACAGCTTCAAGGCGCTCCTCACCGCGGCTGTCCATCTCGCCGGTGTCATCTAGGAAGAACAGCATGCCCGTCGTCGGGGCTGGGACATGACTGCCTGTAACCATTACCGCGGCTTGGTACCGAAGCTTCTTCAGCGCGAAAAGCGTTGCTGGAGTTGGCGCGACTCCACAGTCAAGAGCGTCAACTCCGCCAGCCGACAGGCCTGACATCACGGCCTTCTGTATCATCTCAGACTCTGACCTGACATCTCTGCCAACCAGACAGGTTCCCTGATTGCTCAATAATGTCGCGAACGATAAGCAGACTCTCTCGGCGAATGCAGGGGTGAGGAACTCATCTATTCGACCTCTGATTCCCGACGTGCCGAAGAGTCTTGGGGATATGTTATCCCCTGTAATGTTATTGGTCACCGGTCGCAACCTGAGGCGAATCTACCACTCTGTTTTCCTCTTCTCCTCCAGTGCATCCTTATTATTTGTGCGCGCTCCTTGCATACCGAGGACGCTTGGGAACTCTCGCTGTCGAAAACGCCCGAATTCTTATCAGAGCTCGCCCGACCAAGGCAAACATACTAATTGCAGACGGAAAAATCAAGTCTGTGAGCAGACGAAAAACCGGGCAGGTTGATCGACGGATAGATGTCAAAGGCAAATTCGTTCTCCCAGGCTTGGTCGACGGACATGCTCACCTCCATGACCCTGCATTTACGGCTCGCGAAGATTTTGCCAGCGGCAGCTCAGCTGCAGCCGCAGGCGGTGTAACGACAGTTGTCGAAATGGTTCTCTCTACTCCAGTTGACACACCTGAACGAGTAAGGGCCAAGATCGAAACAGGCGAACGAAGCTCGCTCATCGACTTCTCTCTACATGCAGGAATGATGAATCTAAACAATCTCCAGAATATCGCAGCAATCACGGGCATAGGAGTACGTTCGTTCAAGACCTTCACCTGCAAACCCTACTACGTAGACGACCACGGATTGATGTCTCTAATGCGCGAAACAACAATGCAACACTCGATCCTAAACGTCCACGCAGAAAATGAACGGACAGCGAACGAGAATCTTGAGAAACTCAGCGGCAGGAAGGATCCGATGGCTCATGCGGATTGGAAACCTAATGTAGCTGAAGAAGGTGCCGTTCGGAAGGTTGTAGATTATGCTCACGCCTTGGGGGCACGTGTGCACATTTCGCACATGTCTTCTGCGGAAGGCGTTACTTTAGTGAAAACTGCGAAAAGGGCACGTGTGAAAGTGACGACTGAAACGTGCCCTCACTATCTAACGTTCACACGCAAGGATATGAAGAAGCAGGGTCCGTACCTCAAGATGAATCCTTCACTCAAAGGCCCGAGAGACGTGGAGGCGCTATGGAAGGGTTTGCGTGACGGGACCGTGGACATTGTGACATCAGAACACGCTCCTGGAACTCGCGAGGAGAAGGAGGTAGGGTGGACGGATATATGGGCAGCTTGGGGCGGCGTACCGGCCATAGAAACGATGTTGCCCGTCATGCTGAGCGAAGGAGTAAACAAGAACCGACTCAGTCTTGCCACGGTTCAGCGTGTATGTTGCGAGAACCCTGCGAAGATTTTTGGAATCTATCCAATGAAGGGTGCCATTGCGAGAGGTGCAGATGCGGATTTGGTGGTGATCGAACTAAAGGTGAAACGGAAAGTACGTGCTGAGGAGCTCCATTACAAGGTGGGTTGGACGCCTTACGAAGGTTGGATGATGAAGGGATGGCCTTTTTTGACCGTACGTGGGGGACAGGTATTGTTCGAAGGTGGGCAATTGGTCGGTAAATCGGGCTCTGCCCGTTTTCTTCCAATGTCAATCTAGATAGGTCGACGCGCATGTTCTCTCTCATCGTGTTGGCAGCTGGAAAATCCACTCGGATGCGCAGCAGAAACAAACTTCTCATAACAATCAACAGAAAACCGATGATTCGAAAGGTCGTCGAAAGCGCGTTGAGCTCAAAGGTGGATGAGGTGATCGTTGTGCTCGGATGGGAGGCGAAGAAGATCAGCGACGCGCTCACAGACCTGCCTTGCCGGTTCGTAGTGAACAGGGATTACAGAAGAGGCCAGAGTAGTTCCGTGAAGGCGGGCTTGAGAGAGGTAGCGGCCGGCACTGAAGCCGTACTTATCCTACCAGGTGACGTAGCCATGATAGACCCACATTCAATCAACAAAGTCATAGAGGCGTACAACAATCGAAATGCCCTGATTGTGGTAGCATCCTATTCTGGCAGACCAGGTCATCCGATACTTCTTTCGAAGGACCTATTCAAGGAAATTGAGGTAATTGACGAGGCGACCTTCGGGTTGAAGTCCGTGCTCAATAGGCATAAGAGTGAAGTCCGAATGGTTGAGACAGGTTCGGAAAATGTCCTGCGGGATGTTGATACTCCCGAGGACCTGAAGATCCTAGAGTGACGAATGATTTTTGCGAGTGGTCAGTTCAGAGGCAGATCATTTGCTCGCGTTTGGGACCGACCGAGACGTAGCGGATCGGCACTCCGACTAAGTCCTCGATGCGTCGCAGATATGTTTGTGCTGGTGAAGGCAACGCGTCCCATGTGCGCACGTCGCGCGTGGACGATGTCCAGCCTGGCCACTCCTCGTACACCGGCGTCACTTGACCTTGTGTAACCGTGTCCGGCATCTCGGTGAGCACTTGATTGCCCAATCGATAGCCAGTGCAGAGCTTGATCTTTTCGAACGAATCGAGCACATCCAACTTGATGACAGCCATCGCGCTAAGACCATTCAGCCAAGCGGCGTAACGCACGGTCACCGCGTCGAACCAACCACAACGTCGCGGGCGTCTAGTGGTGGCACCATACTCGTCGCCAATCTTACGTAGACTTTCTGCGTTCTCGTCGAAGAGTTCGGTGGGGAAAGGCCCTCCTCCAACTGATGTGGCGTACGCTTTCGCCACGCCAATAACTCGCTCAATGAATCTTGGAGGAATACCTGCTCCGCTAGATGCGCCGCCTGCGGTGGGCGAAGATGCCGTGCTGTAGGGATAGATGCCCCAGTCAAGGTCGCGCATTATTCCAAGTTGCCCCTCCAGCAGAACCTGTTGACCGGCCTGAATTGCTTGGCGCAATATGGGTACCGAGTCAACAATGCGCTTGGAGAGTTTCTCTCGCCATTGACCCGCCTGAGCGAGCAGGTCTTCAAGCTTTAGAGCCGGGAGACCATAGAATGCCATCTCGTGATTCTTGAGAGGCAAAACATCCTGTAATCGCTGCCGTAGGAACTCGGGGTGAAGCAGATCTCCTATTCGGAGACCACGGTAGGAACTCTTGTCACCATAGACCGGTCCAATGCCGCGACGAGTCGTGCCTAGCTTGCTTCCTTTCTCCCTTGCGCCGTCTAGGAGACGATGATAGGGCCAAACGACGTGTGCTCGTCGATCAAGCCAAACATTGGCGGTGCTAACGCCAGCGCTTTCTAGGCTTGCGATTTCTTCTAGGAATGAATCAGGGTCTATGACTGTTCCTGCGCCAAGTAAGCAGCGCACGTTAGAGAAGAATACGCCCGAGGGGACCAGGTGCAATCTGAATGTGCCTAGATCATTGACCACTGTGTGGCCGGCGTTGTTGCCTCCTTGAAATCGCACAACCACATCTGCCTTCGAGGCTAGGTAGTCTATGAGACGACCCTTGCCTTCATCGCCCCATTGAGCACCTACTACTGCCGTAACCGGCAATATTCCTGCCTCCCAGAATGTAGAGAGTCATCGAAGCGCCGTCTTTGCAGCGCAAGCGTCGGGCTCAATCACGTTTCCCACAATTGATTCAGGAGGTTTCTTAAAAGCTAGATTTCCACACCAAAAAACAACTCCTAAGCGACTTGAACGCGATAGGGTTGAACTGAGAGAGTTGAAACCCTCCCATGATTCGGGTTTCTCGGTGATGACCCCCGAGTTCCTCCGGATCCCGTTCTATTGCTTTTCTCTGAAGACGACCTTGGCCAGTTCACTCAGAATGAATCCCAATGAACCGAGTCCAACTACAATCAACCACTCCGTCGATTTCAGAGCGGTAACGCTAAACAGATTGGCTAACAATGGAATCTGGAAAATGAACGGTATAAGAACCGCCTGGCCCAGAACAGCCGCAAGTAATGATTTGTTTCCTAGAGGATCGGTCGCCAAGAAGGTCCTGCTAAACGATCTACAGCTGAACGCAAAGAAGATCTCGAAATAGACTATGGTTGCGAAGACCATGCTCCGTGCTTTTAGTTCGGCAATTGCGACTGGGTTGGCAAAGGTCCAGCCATAACTCACAAGCCCGTAAATGAAAGCAACACTTGCCGCACCGAGCAGCAAGAGCGCTATTCCTGCAAGCCAGCGGTGAACCGTAGCAAAGATACTCTCCGCAGGATCCCTAGGCGGTTTCTCCATCACTAGCGGGTCCGGGGGATCGGTTCCTAAAGCTAGAGCAGGAAGCCCATCCGTTGCCAAGTTCACGAACAACAGATGCTTTGCCAACAGGGGTAATGGAAGCGCGATCAGCCCTGCAACAGCCATAATCAGTATCTCGCCGATGTTCGCTGAGAGAAGATAGGTCAAGTATTTCCTGATGTTCTCGAAGATTCCTCTTCCTTCATACACTGCTGCAACAATGGTTGCGAAATTGTCGTCTGCGAGTATCATGTCAGACGCATCTTTCGTCACATCGGTCCCTGTAATCCCCATCGCTACCCCGATGTCAGACTTCTTGAGAGCAGGGGCGTCGTTTATCCCATCACCAGTCATGGCCACCACGTTTCCTCTTTTCTTGAGGGCTTCGACAATGCGCGACTTGTGCTCAGGAGCAGTGCGAGAATAGACTGAGATCTTGTCAACAATGCTGGCGAACTCTTCGTCGCCTAGTCTGTCCAGCTCTGAGCCTGTGAACGCCAGATCACCTTCTTTCAGTATGCCCAGTTCTTTGGCAACCCAAGTGGCCGTCAGCTTGTGGTCTCCAGTTATCATTACCACACACACTCCAGCTTTCTTACAGAGTTTGACTGCTTCCGTCGCCTCCTCTCTGGGCGGATCGATCATGCCCAACAAGCCAAGAAAAGTCATCTCGCGTTCGATTCCCTCATCCACTTCATCAGGCAGTTCGTCGAGCAGTCTGTAACCTACGGCGAGCACGCGAAAACCTTCTGCCGCAAAACTGTCGTTAGTGTGTAGAGCCTTCTGTCTCGAATCCTGGTCTAGAACCACGCTTGATGACTGATGCTGCAGTTTGCTGCATTTTTCTATGACGACCTCGGCCGCACCTTTTGCTGCGAGTAGATACTGTCCCTCCTTGGTTTTGTGGACGGTACTCATCATTTTCCGTTCAGAGGTGAAGGGAACCTCAGCAACTCGAGGATAGTCTTGGCGAGCTGCGTCTACGTCAATGTGCGCTTTGGCCGCAGCCACGACCAAGGCGCCTTCGGTCGGGTCGCCGATGATCTTCCAAGAACCATTTTGATTCGTCAGCTTTGCATCATTGCAAAGGACTCCGCATAGGCAAGTGAATTTCACAGGATCCTGCTCGACATCTGTGAGCGAGGGTTTGAAGTCGCCGCGCGGTTCATACCCGACGCCTGTGACCTCGTACACGTTACCTTCCGCGTAAACTCTCTTGACGGTCATCTCGCCTTTGGTTAATGTACCTGTCTTGTCGGAGCAGATGACAGTCGTTGACCCGAGTGTCTCTGTGGCTGGCAGATGCCTGACTATGGCCTTCCTTCGTGCCATACGATACACTCCTATCGCCAGAGCTCCTGTTACGACTGCTGGCAGAGCTTCAGGAACAGCTGCAACTGCCAGACTCACACCCCACAGAAACATCTCGAGCAGTTCATGACCTCGCAGGATCCCGAGCACTGAAACTAGAGCGACCGTTGCGAGAAGGACCTTGATCATCCAATTGCCAAGTTCATCCATCCGTTTTTCAAGAGGCGTCTGCGGTTGCTCATCGGTCTGGATCATGCGAGCTATCTTGCCAAACTCCGTTCCCATGCCAGTGGCGAAGACAACCGCTTTTCCACGACCATATGTCACGACGGTTCCAGAGAAGGCTATGTTGTCCCTTTCTTGCAGAGGAACTTCAACCTGAAGGACTTCGACAGATTTCTCCACTGGAACAGATTCACCGGTGAGCATAGCTTCATCAATTTGGAGGTTCATCTGATCGACTATTCGTGCGTCAGCCGGAACCTTATCGCCTGGATCAAGCATGATCAGATCCCCGGGGACCAGCTCTCTTGCTGGAACGACCTTCTCTTGCCCATCTCTTATCACCGTGGCCGCAGGTGCTGCCAATTTCTTGAGAAGAGCAAGAGACTGCTCAGCTCGGTATTCCTGATAGAACCCCAATCCCGCGGATGCAAACACAATGACCAAAATCACAGCTGAATCGATGGCTTCGCCTATCAGAATCGAGACCACGGCTGCAGCTATCAAAATCAGAATAAGGGTCTCTTTGAATTGGTCTAGAAGTAGTTTCCAGGCGGCTTCTTTCTTCGCTTCCTGTATCTCGTTCGGGCCATGGACGCTTAGTCGAGAAGTGGCCTCTTCGTCAGAGAGACCTCGTGGCACACTAACATGCAGGGCGGCGATAGCCTCTGCTGGCTCCATTGCGTGCCATTGGGGCTCTTGTGAAGCGTCTTGGGTCCCGCTCAATGGGTATTCATTCGCGCCATGGCGACAGGTCTGTTCTATTTGTGCTTTGACCGCCACCTGTAGTTGAAATCAAACAAGGACGTTATATTTCCCTTTACATTGACCCTCTTGCAAAAGGCTCGACACCGCATAGGGCATGACTAGTCTATGGCATCAGCATCCGTGAAGCCCGCGCAAACATCTTGGCGTCGTTGGTGGCTACCAATACTGGTCGGGGTCCTTGCCATAGTCCTGAATGTGATCGCATATCTCCTGCTGCCTCCTCGGCTCGTAGCCCATCTGGGCCGCTTTGGGTATGTTGGTGCTTTTGTGATGGCCGCCATTGCCAATGCCACCATATTGATCCCTGTTCCCTACTACCCTGTAATTGCTAGACTCGCCGAGGCTCTAAATGTCTGGGGCGTAATCTTGGCGGCGGCGGCGGGCTCGGCGCTCGGTGAGTCAGTAGCCTACTTCGTGGGACGATCGGGCAAAGGTGTTGTCCAGCAAAGCAGCGTAAACGACTGGATACAAAGGCAGATGCAACACAAGCGGCGCGCCGCCTTGGTCGTGTTTGCGTTGTCGGCTCCGCCCAATCCCGCGTTCGATGTTGCTGGCCTATTGGCCGGCGCCTTCGGCATGCCGTTGTGGGTGTTCCTAGTATCAGTATTCTTGGGCCGCATCATCCGCATGGGTCTCGTAGCGTTTGCGGGTTTGAGTCTAAACGGACTTTAGTCTTGAGGGTTCTTCTTGAGTTTCTCTATTTGCTTTGGGTCCAGTCGTAGAACCCGCGCCCTGTTTTTCTTCCTAGCAGATTGGCTCGAACCATTTGTTTTAGCAGGCTACTGGGCCGGAACTTGGGATCGCCAGTCTCGCTCACCATCACATCCGTGATGTAGAGCATGGTGTCGATTCCTACGTAGTCCAGTAGTTTCAATGGGCCCATCGGCCAGTTAAGTCCAAGTTCGATCGCTTTGTCGATGTCTTCAGGCTCAGCCACGCCTTCTGCAAATAGGAAGACAGCTTCGTTCATGGCTGGGACGAGAATTCGATTCACGATAAATCCGGGCGTATCCTTCTTCACAACCACCGATTCCTTTCCAAGCTTTGAAGAAACCTGCCTAATCGTCTCGACCGTCTCATCAGACGTCTTCAAACCGCGAACGATCTCAATGAGCCTCATGAGCTGCGGTGGATTGAAGAAGTGCATGCCACAGACTTTCTCAGGTCTCTTCGTTGCCGCTCCAATCTCGGTTATGCTAATCGATGAGGTATTCGATGCAATTATCGCATGAGCTGGTGCAAACTTGTCGGTTTCGGCTAGAACAGATTTCTTGAGTGGTGGGTTTTCGGTCACAGCTTCGATAACTAGATCCGCATTCTGAACCGCTTCCTTCAGATCCAGCGTTGGATGAATTCTACTCACAATTTCCTTTGCCTCTTGTTCGCTCATGGTTCCCTTCTTGACGAAGCGTTGGAGACTGTCCTGTATCATCTTCATGCCGTTGTCGATGAAACGTTGCTCGATGTCCCGCATCGCAACTTCGAATTTTCCAACCTGTGCGCAGACTTGAGTTATGCCGTGCCCCATTAAGCCGGCTCCCAACACCGCGACGCGTTTCACTTCCATCACGATCACACGGGCCCCTAATCGACCTGATATGCAACATATGTCTTACCGTGGAGTCGAGAATGCTCAGTCACGAAGCATTGGAGCATCTCGGATGCCAATGCCATTGCGTCTGTCATGCACGGGACTGTTCGGGGTCCTAGCTACGTCGCTTCTTGCTTGACTTCCGAGACCTTTTCTTGCGTGGCGCATTGATCCGGTATACGTCAAGCCAAATTCCTTCTATGCCCTTTACGAAAGCTACGTCCCAGTTCCCCGCCTTGATCGGCCCTATGGCTGTTGGATATCCTGCCTCATTCAACCTCTGAAGAGCACCTTCAAAGTCATCCGCCTCAAAACCTAGATGATCAAGTTCATCGCCCTCTTTGAATGGCCCTGCGACAGAGCTGTCGTCGGCGTACCAGTTGAGTTCGAGCCAGTGTTTCCCGTCCCCAGTGACGAGGTTGGCGAACTCTCCCTTGTTCCAAGGGGCTGGAATGCGCGCTCGCATTTTCATCCCCAGCATTTTGGTAAAGAACTCAATCGCCTGGTCTAGGTTGCGGACGCGTAAACCCGTGTATCCAAAATTGAATTTCATAATGACCACATATGCAGGAAACGTATTTCAAATTGGCTATGGCAGTCGCTTGCTCGAAAACCACCGGTAGGCAGAATCTAGGTTCGAAAAATGCTTGACAGTGCTGCAAATGGAACTAGACTGGCCATTCTCCATGCAACATATTGCATGCTAGTATGTTGGCTTCTGGCGAAAGTGGAATTCGGAAGGCGAGATTACGTAGTCTACTTGAGTTGTGCGGCTACCTCTTTTATGGTGCCTTCGAATACTTCTAGGCCTGCGTCGATTGTTTCACGTGTTATGATCAGCGGGGGGGCGAATCGCATTGTGCACTTGCCCGAGGTTATTATCGCTAGGCCACGCTTGAAGCACTTGTTCATTACGTCTAGAGATTCTTGAGCTGCGGGCTCCTTTGTCTCCGGATCCTTCACCAGCTCTAGTCCTATCATCAACCCCTTTCCGCGTACGTCGCCTATGATTGGATACTTCTGTTTCATTTCTTTCAGTCGTTTCATGAGATACGCCCCCTGCCTTGTTGCGTTTTCCATGAGCTTCTCTTCCTTGATGATGTCGATCACTGCGAGCGCGGCACAGCAAGCTACAGGGTTGCCTCCGAACGTGTTAGCGTGCGAGCCGCCTTCCCAGTCCATGATTTCTTGTTTGGCTATTGTTGCTCCTAGGGGCATGCCTGATGCGAGAGCCTTAGCAGTTGTAACTATATCAGGGGTAACGTCCCAGTGTTCAATGGCGAACCATTTCCCTGTTCTTCCCATTCCTGACTGAATCTCGTCGTCTACCATGAGAATCTCGTACTTGTCGAGAATCTTCTTGAGTCGTGAAAAGTAATCTTCGGGCGGAACAACGTATCCACCTTCCCCTTGAATTGGTTCCACGAACATCGCGGCTGTATCTTCAGGTGGATGGTATTTCATCAGAACCTCCTGTTCAATGAAGTCAACACACCACATCTTGCATTCTGGATATTTGAGGCCGAAGGGACAGCGGTAGCAGTATGGGTATGGAACATGAGTCACCTCAGAAACCAACGGGAAGAAATGTCGTCTCTGAACAGGTTTGCTTGCTGTCAGGCTCATTGTTCCGAAACTTCTTCCGTGGAACGAGCCCGTGTACGCCAAGAAGAGTGGCTTTCGCGTATGCCACCTCGACATTTTCATTGCAGCCTCGACCG
>Ga0315282_10018258_pt1 | contig 10044 bp, 10 predicted proteins | sample YL17G07_20_MG_FD_203693 | JGI IMG/M metagenome (GOLD analysis project Ga0315282, IMG submission 203693) | Sediment microbial communities from Yellowstone Lake, YNP, Wyoming, USA - YL17G07_20 | ecosystem: Environmental > Aquatic > Freshwater > Lake > Sediment | place: USA: Wyoming | collected... | reverse complement strand
TCCGCCTGCGCAACCCCTATGTGGACCCCTTAAACTTCCTCCAAATCCGCTTCCTCCAGGACTGGCGCCGCGCCCGCCAAGCGCCCCCGGAACTCTTGCACCTGCTGCAAGTCACCGTGGGCGGCATCGCCTTCGGGATGAAAAGCACCGGGTAAGAACGGACGTCGCTGTTGTTATGCGAAGCCGGGCCGAGGCGGGCTATAATTGCTCTTTGTGATGGGCAGGAATAGACAATTGCGGAAGCGCATCGCCGGCCAATGCAGAGTGATCGCCTCACACCAGGAGAAGATTGAAGCCGAACTCCGGAAGCCGACGCCCGACTTGGGTTACATCAGAAAATGGGAGCGGGAAATTGACATGGCGCGGAACAACGTGAGAAAGTTGGAAGAGCAACTGGAGAAATAGCCATGCCGAAAACAAAAGCCCCTACCATCCCAGATACTCATGTTCTGAAGAGGCTCATGGAAGAGTACCTGGAGATGCTTCGCGAAAGCGAAAAGATAGTCAAGAAGGCTCTCGCTCTGAACCCTCAGAGGGAAGAATTTTGGGATTACCTCAGCGACCACGCTGCCGAAATCTCCATGCTCGAGGTCCGTTCGAGGACTATCGTCGACGAAATCGACGACCTCATCGACCAGCTTCCAGAGGACTGACCCTTACTACCTGCTCACACGCGAATCAGAGAGCGTGCCGGCTGAGATGGCACCGGCCGGGCCGGAGCTTGCCGTGCCCGCGCCGGCAGTTCCTGCCCTCGGTGACATGGCAGAGCCGCCGTGCGACCAGTGTCATGCTCACGAATTCTGGCTTTCGACGAGTTCGCGGGCGCGCTCGGCGGCGCGGACCACGGCCTTGATGAGGGTGACGCGCAGGCCGCCTTCCTCCAGCTCCAGCAAGCCATCGATGGTGCAGCCGGCGGGCGTAGTGACCACATCTTTCAATTTGGCCGGATGCTCGCCGGTGTGCAACACCATGGCGGAGGCCCCTAGCAGGGTCTGCGCGGAAAGCTCGGTGGAAAGCTCGCGGGGCAGGCCGAGCTTCACTCCGGCCTCGGCGAGCGACTCGATGATCATGTAAACGTAAGCGGGACCCGAGGCGGAAAGGCCGGTGACGGCGTCCATGTGCCGCTCATCCACCACCACCGCGCGGCCCATGGAGCCGAAGATGGCCTGGGCAATCTTCAAGTCTTCGTCGGTGGCGTGCTTGCCGCGGCAAAGCGCACTCATGCCCTGGCGAATCAAACAGGGAGTGTTAGGCATCACCCGGACCACGCGCACCCCGCGGTCCAATTCCTGCTCGATCAGGCGGGTCGTCACCGAAGCGGCGACCGAGATAACCAGCACGCCCTGCCGCACGTCCTTGCGGATCTCGCGCAAGATATCCTTGACCCGTTGCGGCATCACGCAGAGCAGGACCAGATCGGCACCGGCTACGGCTTGGCGATTGTTGGTGTACGTTCGGACGCCGTACTTTTCGCCGATGTAATCGGCGCGGGTCGGGTCGGCGTCCGTCGCCACCACGCGCGTCACCGGAACCAGTTGAGAGCTGAGGATGCCGGAGAGTAAGGCCTCGCCGATTTTCCCCGCGCCCACTAGCGCCAGCTTCTTGACGTGCAAGTCCCTTCCCGCGTGCGTGCCTTTGTGTGTGGTGTCGGTTCCTGTTTTCATTCTAGTTCTCGGTTTTCAGTTATCCGTCCTCAGCAAAGAATGAGAGCAGCCCGGCAGCCGTGGGACCGTTCGCTCGCCACCAGTCACTCCTCCCTTGTCACTGCGATTAGCGGCGGGCTTCCGCCTGCGCTGCGGTCACTTCCGCGCTCGGGCGACGGGTCCAGGGCATCATCTTACGCAGCTCGGTCCCGACCTTCTCAATCAGATGCTCCGCCGCCTGGGCGCGCATTGCCAGGAAGCGCTGGCCGCCCCGGGCGCTTTCCTCCATCCACTCGCGGGCAAACGAGCCGTTCTGGACGTCGGCCAGGATCTTCTTCATGGTCTTGCGCACCCGCGCGTCGATGACCACCGGGCCGCGCGTATAGTCGCCGTACTCGGCCGTATCGCTCACCGAGTAGCGCATGTACTTGATGCCGCCCTCGTAAATCAGGTCCACAATCAGCTTCAATTCGTTGAGACATTCGAAGTAGGCGATCTCGGGCTGGTAGCCGGCCTGGACCAGGGTCTCGAAAGCCGACGTAACTAGCGCCGAGACGCCGCCGCACAGCACCACTTGTTCGCCGAACAGGTCGGTCTCCACCTCTTCCTTGAAGGTGGTGCGAATGACGCCCGCCTTCAGACACCCCAGGCCCTTGGCGTAGGCGAGGGCGGCCTGCTCGGCCTGCCCCGAGGCATCCTGTTCGACGGCCAGCAGCGCGGGCACCGCCTGTCCCTCCGCGAAAAGTTCGCGCATCCGGTGGCCGGGAGATTTGGGGGCAATCATGATGACATCCACACCCCGGGGCGGCACTACAAACTTGAAATGGATATTGAAGCCGTGAGCGAACAGCAGCGTCTTCCCCTGGCCGAGGTTCGGCTCGATCTGGGCCTTGTACACCTTGGGCTGCAGCGGGTCAGGGAGGAGCACGGCCATCAGATCGCCGCGGCGCGTGGCCTCAGCCGCATCGCAGACTTCGAACCCCGCCTCCTTGGCTTTGGCAAACGGCGGAGAGTCCGGCAGCTCGCCGACGATCACCTTCAGCCCGCTGTCGCGCAAATTGAGGGCGTGGGCATGTCCCTGGCTGCCGTAGCCGAGGATGGCGACGGTCTTTCCCGCCAGCGCCTTCAAATCTCCGTCTGCTTCGTAATAGACCTTGGCCATGGAATCCTCCGGAATGATGAATGCGGAACGATGAAGGGAAAGACGAGCACATCACCCCCTTGTTCATCATTCATCGCTCGTAATTCATCGTTAGTGTTTCATGACGCCTGCGCGCCAATCAGCTCGGATGGCGCAACGCTGCTCTTGACGCGGACAAAGGGCAGAAATTCCTGCGCGCCGGAATCCGAGACGGCGGAGCGCACCGGCCGGTCTCCCGGAATCTCGAGGAGATACTTGCCCTGGCTGGCAAAAATCAGCTTGGATTCCGGAAAGGTCTGGAGGAAGCGCGACACGCTGGAAGAATGCTCGTCCGCATCGATGAAGACGAAAGAGGCGTCCCCCGCGGGCTCATGCCGGTAGTAGGTGACGTTATAGACTCCTTCGGAGCGCCGCAGGAAATTGAAGATGTGCTCCACCTCGGCCTCGGGGGTCTCCACCAGGGCGATCAAAGAAAAGCCCGCGGGCCGCGCCGCCATGGCCAGCGTCACGATACCAACTCCCTTGCGCCGGAAGACGTTCATCAGCCGGCAGGTGCATATCGGATCGTCACTGATTTCCAGCGCCATCAGCCACTGCATGTCGTGCTCCTCAAACCCAAGTCAGTTCCGGCCGCTGTTGCCAGGACCGCTTCGCAGTCTCTGCCGCTCGCCCCGCCGGCCGCGGAGGCATAAGCGGCCATCGCCCCTACACCGCCCACAGATCGTCCAGGGCTTCTTCTTCCTCCACTAAGACCCGGGGCGGCTCTACCACCATCTCCGCCAGCGAGGCACCGGGAGGAACGATGGGATAAACGTTCTCCGCGGGATCCACCCAGAAATCAATCAAGCGCGGCTCGCGATCGCTCAGGAAATCCCGCACCGCGTCCACCACGTCGGTACGGTGCTCGACTCGGACGCCCCGGATGCCGTAAGACTCCGCCAGCTTGGCGAAGTCCGGCGCAAAGCTCAGACTGGTATCGCAATAGCGCTTCTCGAAGAAGATCTCCTGCCACTGGCGCACCATGCCCAGCGCGTGGTTGTTGATGATGGCGATCTTGACCGGAACGCGGTACTGCGCCACGGTGGCCAGATCGTTCAGGGTCATCTGGAATCCGCCATCGCCGACAATGGCAATTACCTGGCGATGGGGAAAGGCCAGTTGCGCGCCCATGGCCGCCGGGAAACCGTAACCCATCGAACCCAGACCGCTGGAGCAAAGCCAGGTGCGGGGCGCATTGAAGCTCCAGAACTGGGCGGTCCACATCTGGTGCTGGCCCACGTCCACGGCGCAGATAACGTCCTCGGCGGCGTAACGGGAGAGGGTCTCGATGACGTATTGCGGTTTCACGCTGTGGCCATACTTGTCGTAAGTCAGGGGATGTTCCGCGCGCCAGGCCTCGATGCGCTGCAACCACTGGTGCCGTCCGGGATGGGCCAGGGGCTTGCCCTCCCCGGCCTGTCGCTTTACTTCCTCCAGTAACGACCGCAGGGCCTCCCGCGCGTCGCCAACCAAGCCGAGGTCCACGCGGACGTTCTTGCTGATTTCCGCGGGGTCCACGTCAAGATGAATCTTCTTGGCTTCGGGGGCGAAGCCGCTGATGCGCGCCGTGACGCGGTCATCAAAGCGCGCCCCGATGGCCACCAGCAAATCGCAGTGGCAGATGGCCTGGTTGGTGGCGTAAGAGCCGTGCATCCCCAGCATCCCCAGCGAAAGCGGATGGGCAGAAGGAAACGACCCGAGCCCCATCAGCGTGGTGGTGACCGGGATGAAGATCAATTCGGCCAGTTCGCGCAACTCCTGCCAGGCATCGGAGGCGATCACCCCGCCGCCCACGTAAAGCACGGCTCGCTGGCTTTCCAGGATCATTTCCGCGGCGCGCTTGATATCCTCCTCGCGCCACTCGCGCGCCCTCTGGCGCTGCTCGATCCCGGGGGTGGGGGGATAGTCGGGCTCCGCCGTATCCATCAGCACGCTCTTGGGAAGATCCACCAGCACCGGGCCCGGTCGTCCCGAGACGGCGGTCTTGAAGGCCTGATGGATGACAGCCGGAACTGCCGCCGCCGAGCGCACCAGGAACGACTGCTTGGTGGAAGAAAGCGTGATGCCGATGGTGTCGGCTTCCTGGAAGGCGTCCTTCCCCAGGACGCTGCTGGCCACTTGGCCGGTCATAGCCACCACGGGGATGGAATCCATCATCGCGGAGGCAAGGCCCGTAGTCAGATTGGTGGCGCCGGGGCCGGAGGTCCCCAGGCAAACCCCAGGCTTCCCCGAGGCGCGCGCGTAGCCATCCGCCGCAAAAGCCGCTGCCTGCTCGTGCCGCACCAGGAGGTGCCGGATGCCGCCGCTGTAGAGGGCGTCGTAAAGGGGCAATACGGCCCCGCCCGGCAGCCCAAAGAAGACCTGCACCTTCTCGCGGCGTAGGCTTTCCAGCAGAATTTCGGCTCCTGTGAAAAGCTTGGCCATAGTCCACCCGTCGGCAGGGGGCTTGGATACCGACCAGTCGGTAGGTAATCTACTACAGCCATCCCGCCGGCGTCAACCCCTTTTCTTCATACCCTAGACCGGAATATGGGCGTGTTTCTGACCCCCCGGGCTCAACTCGCGCGTCGGGCCCAGGGCGATTTCCGCATGGACCGCCTTCGGCGTGCGCAGCCCACAGCTTGCCGGCAGGCGGCGCCCCTCAGTCTTCAGGATTATCCCGGCCGGTCTCCGTGCGAACCTCGAGATTTTCTCGAAGGGATAAGTGAAACGCTCAGCCGTCCATTGTGCATGGTCTCCTGTCCATTGCCCCTTGCCCTGCTGCAGTTGACCACGGATTCCGGACGGCTTTCGTCAGCGATGACGGGAGTGTTGGCGGGCGTTGCGCCTTTTCTGCACACGTCCATCCCCCGGCGCCTGCCCGGGCCTCCGGGGCGCAGGTCGAAGCGCCGGACTAAATGAAACCACCGCGCACCAGGGTTGCTTCAGCCACGCGTCCCACGGCCAGGATGTACGCCGCGGTGCGCATGTGCACCTGGTGTTTTTGCGCCACCTGGTACACGTCATGGAAGGCGTTCTTCATGACGTGCTCGAGCTTAGCGTTGACCTCAGCCTCCGACCAGCAGTAGTACTGCTGGTTCTGTACCCACTCGAAATAGCTCACCGTCACGCCGCCCGCGTTAGCCAGGATATCGGGCGCGACAAAGACGCCGTTGCGCGCTAGGATTTCGTCTGCGGCAGGTGTGGTGGGCCCGTTGGCCGCCTCGGCCACGATCTTGGCCTTAATAGACTGGGCGTTGTAGCGCGTAATGACGTTCTCCAAAGCGGCAGGGATGAGGATGTCGCACTCAAGCGCGAGCAGCTCCTCGTTCGAGATTGGCGAAGTGCCCGGGAGATCCACGACGCTGCCGGTTTGCGCCTTGTGCTGCATGGCTGCTTTGGGATCAATGCCCCGCGGGTTGTGGATGCCTCCCCGGGAATCGCTGGCGGCGATAATCTTCGCGCCGTCTTCCGCAAACAGCTGTGCCGCGATGCCCCCAGCATTGCCGAAGCCCTGGATCGCCACCGTCGCCCCGCGCAGAGGTATGTTCTTCACCTTGCAAGCTTCGCGGACCACAAACAAGCAGCCCCGGGCGGTCGCTTCGTTCCGGCCTAACGAGCCGCCCAGGGTCACCGGCTTGCCGGTTACCACGGCCGGCGCCAAGTGGCCCACGGCCGCCGAGTAGGTATCCATGACCCAAGCCATCGTCTGCGCGTCGGTATAGACGTCGGGCGCGGGAATGTCACGATCCGGGCCGATGAAGGGAGCGATCTCCGCTGTGTAGCGCCGCGTCATACGCTCCAACTCGTTCCGGCTCATATGCTTGGGATCACACGCCACCCCGCCCTTGCTCCCACCGAAGGGGATGTCCACCGTGGCTGTCTTCCAGGTCATCCAGGAGGCCAGGGCCTTGACCTCGTCCAGCGTGACGTTCGGGTGGTAGCGGATGCCTCCCTTCGCTGGGCCGCGCGCTGTGTTGTGCTGGACGCGGTAACCCACGAACATTTGCACTTCGCCGTTGTCCAGCCGCATGGGAACGGAAACCTCAACAACCCGCCGCGGCGTTCGCAACACCTTCCTGAGCCCGTTCTGAAGCTTCAGGTGGTCGGCGGAAATATCGAACTGCATCTGGGCGATGTGATAGGGGTTCAGATCCTCGCGTGGCTCCACCTCTGGAGCAGGCTGAGGTGTGAATTCAACTGTTGTGACCATTGGTGTCCTCTCTCTTTGAGTTGCGCCGGGCCCACGCCACAGGGAGAAGGGGTTCTACCCGCAGCAGGCGACCGAGCACGCCAGCGCTACGTACAAGGGGTACCTTCGTTCAGACCCAACCACCCAGGCTGGGTATTGCGGGGAGAGCCCAACGGCCAGGATCGAGCACTGGGAATTCGACCGATGAAAGCGATGACCGTCGCACCGTACTTCCGACTGACTAATCCCCTCATGCCATACCTGCCTGGCCACGCCTCCCGGCAAACCCACGACACCTGACGCCGGCTGCGCGTCAGTCTCTATGGCAAGGAACGTACTCTCGCCCTGAGATTACGCAGATGAATCGAGAACGTAAAATTAGAAATTTTTATCGGCAGGATAAGAAAAGCGTTCAGCGGACACGCGCAAGCTTCTGCTCGTCAATTGTCCATTGTCATAAGCCGACTGGTGACTGACCGCTGACTACTGACGCCCGACAGCGTCTCTCACCTCAGCAGCTCTTCAAGTCGCGTAGCCTGGTCAGTCTTATCGTCGCGGTATTTGATGATGATGGGCGTGTAAAGCGAAAGACCCAGTTTCTTCCCGCGGCCTTTCGTGACGGCGCGCGCGCCGGGGACTACCACGGCGCCGGCAGGAATCATGAGAGGTTGGTCGCCGGCGCGGCGATAGACCGCGTCCCGCACCAGGTCATAAACCGGCGTCGAGCCGGTCAGGATGGTGCCGGCGGCGAGCACCGCGCCGGCGCCCACGATACATCCTTCATAAACGCCGCAGTTGCCGCCTACCAGAACATCGTCCTCGACAATCACCGGCATCGCGCCGATGGGTTCGAGCACGCCGCCGATCTGGGCCGCCGCGCTCAGGTGTACGCGCTTGCCCACCTGCGCGCAGGAGCCCACCAGCGCGTGGGAGTCAATCATCGTATCATCGTCCACGTAGGCGCCCACGTTGACGTACATCGGCGGCATGCACACGACGCCTCTGCCGAGGTAACAGCCGTCGCGAATCGCTGAGCCCCCGGGAACAATCCGAATGTTCCGGTCCGCCGGAATTTGCTTCACCGGAAACGTGTGCTTGTCGCGGAACTGGCTTGGTGGCGCAACTTCCGCTGTCTGAAGTTGCGGCTCTTGTGTGGCGCCGGCCGGAACCCGTCCCGATGCAATCGGGAAGCCGGCATCTGTAGCGGCGATGTCCTCATCGCCGCTCGCGTCCGGCGGCGGGGACGCCGCCGCTACAGGGCCCATCTCCACAATCCGGCCAATGCGGAACCCCAGCAGAATCCCTTTCTTCACCCAGGTGTTCACCTTCCACCCTGTGGGCGAGGTCGGGTCCGGCTCCGCCGCGCGCACGCGGCCCTCATTCAGCGCCGCCCTCAATTCCTCAAACGCGGCAAAATACTCCTTGCCGAATGTGGTCCTGTCGCGCGCGTAAATGTCTTCGATGCGGGTTTGAAGCTTCCTTCGTTCGGGCATTTGCGCCGCCAACAACTAGTCAGCGATTCGATTCCTCGCGGGTCTACCTGCTTGAGTCTTTAGCGGTCGTACTTTATCTCCGTAGCTGTGCTGACAGACACGTCCTGAGCAGAAACAGCTTGCAAGCGTCCGGTTTCCAACTTGGCGAACCATCCAGACACTGGATCACGAAGGCTGCTTTTGAAGGATGCAACCAGCTCTTCGACGGCCGCTTCCATCTCGCCGCGCTTCCATAGCACGGGCGGCTGCAATCGGCGAGTGGTGAGGTGCGCGAGCCTCTTGTCTATCTCCTCTTTGGTTTCCGCAAAGATCTTGTGCTGGCTCGGCTTCCATTGTGTATGCGTTATGTAGTCACACGCCAGCACGTCGTCCTCGTACTTGGGAGCCGGGGATAGAAAAAACTCCCTCAAGACGCGAAAATGGAGGAGCGAGCTCTCAAGCGTGGGATTCCAATCAGAGTGATCCTCATTAAGGGCTCGCCAGCGGGTGAAGCACCGCCGAAACATATCAACCTCGTAAAGCACGTGCTCTACCATCCGCTGCAAGTCCGTTTCACTCGGCTTTATCGTTCGCATTTTGTCACCCCAAACATGCGCACGGAATCACGGAACTCATTCCGGTGCTCAACGCCCGGGAGGCGAGGGCGCTGAGCATCAAGTTTGGCCAACAGTACCTCAAGAAGCAGATTACCGCGAGTGCAACTAGTTAGTCAGCACTCTCCTAGGATTTCAGAGGTATTTGCCCTGGGAGTTGCTGTTCATGGCCCTTCAACCGGCTTAAGACCCTGTAAGCAGCAGCGAGGAAAATCGCGGTCTCAACAAGTATCCCGGGAATAAGGAACACCAAGCCTAGTACAACCCCGACGTACCAAATGTTCGCGGAAACGCCGGCAGCGTTCATGGCTCGAATGGCGCGCATTTGCGCGAACAGAACCGAGAGGGAGTACACGAACCCAACCAAGGCGAACAGAAGGCCAAGCACAAGCAAGCCGATTGGTAACGGCTCCTTCCCCAATAATGCCAGCCCTAGGAAAGCGCCTGTGCACACCAAGCAAACAATCCATTTTGTCTTAACGGACCCTACTGCCGACTCAAGCGCCTGTGCGTGCATGTTTGCCTCCTATAGGCGTGGAAGGGAAATCCGAAAATCTGCCGCGACATGTGCCACACGTATCGTGCCCATTGCCAAGTGTGCCAACACTAATGATGCCGACCTGAAGGTCGGCGCTACGACTCCACGCTGCGCGCGAGTAGTCCTTGCACGACCATGACTTTCTCCAGCTTGGCGCGATTTTCGGGCTTCATGGGGACGAGCGGGAGGCGGTAGACCTCTTCGATCATACCCATCATGGCGAGGCCGGCCTTGACGGGGATCGGATTCGTCTCGATGAAATTGGCCTGCATCAAGGGCAGCAACTGGAAATGGAGTTTGCGCGCCTCGGCGAGCTTGCCGTCGAGCAGCAGATGCGCGAGTTTGGTCATCTGTGCGGGGATTTCGTTGGAGACGACGGAGATCACGCCCACGCCGCCCAGCGCCATGAGCGGGAAGGTAAACGCA
>Ga0315282_10018256_pt1 | contig 10045 bp, 8 predicted proteins | sample YL17G07_20_MG_FD_203693 | JGI IMG/M metagenome (GOLD analysis project Ga0315282, IMG submission 203693) | Sediment microbial communities from Yellowstone Lake, YNP, Wyoming, USA - YL17G07_20 | ecosystem: Environmental > Aquatic > Freshwater > Lake > Sediment | place: USA: Wyoming | collected... | reverse complement strand
CCGGGAAGCGGGGATTCAACAACCCCGAGAACTTTCAATCCCAGGTTCTCACAGAATCTGGAGATCCGTTCAATCACCTTCTGATGCAACACGGGGTCCTTGACAACGCCTCCTTTACCCACCTCTCCCTTACCCACTTCGAACTGCGGCTTGATCAGACTGATGATCGTTGCCCCTTCCTTGAGGAAATCAAGAAGATGGGGGAGAAATTTCTCAACAGAGATGAAAGAGGTATCGATCAGGATCAGATCGACCTCCTCTCCCACTTCTGCGCGCTTGAGATAACGAACATTTCTCTTCTCCAGGCTGATCACTCGCGGATCTTTCTGAAGCTTCCAGGCCAGCTGTCCATAACCGACATCAACGGCATAAACCTTCAGCGCACCCTTCTGGAGGACACAATCCGTAAAGCCTCCTGTCGAGGCACCGACATCTATCACCTTCATTCCGGAGGGATCGACGCCGAATGCCCGGAGCGCCCCCTCCAGTTTCATGCCTCCCCGGCTCACATAGGGCAGATCCTCCCCGCAGATTTCCACGGGGACCGCTTCTTCCACTATCGTGCCGGCTTTATCCACAATCCGACCCCCTGCTCTCACCTTGCCTTCCATGATCAGGGATTGAGCCCTTTCCCTGCTCCGGACGATCCCCTTTCTCACAAGGAGTCTGTCGATTCGCTCTTTTTTCACTGCCTTTTAGAATCGACCTCACAGTTGCATTAAGCAGACCCGCCGATTCTGTTTTGGCGGTTTTTTGCAACGTTAAGGTCGAATAGCTTCCCGGCCCGAAACCGGCGAGAGGGGGGAAATCTACTTCAAGCTTGGGAAAATCCTGCTCACAGAGGAAGTTTTGCTACGTCCTAACGGAGCAGAGGGCTGCCATTTCTCCTCAACCATCTCCATCACGTTCTTGGCAATTCCTTCTTCGTCGATTCCGTAGCTCTGCCTCAGGAGAGATTGTGATCCATGTTCAACAAAGAGGTCGGGAATGCCCAGGCGTTTCACCCAGATGGAAAGAAGACCCTTCTCCTGCACGATTTCGAGAACAGCGCTTCCAAAGCCGCCCTGCAGGACATTTTCTTCAACGGTAAGGACCTTGCCCGTTTTTTCGGCCCAGGAACAGATAAGCTCTTCATCCAGCGGTTTGAGAAACCGGCTGTTGATCACGGCCACATGGACGCCCAGCCCTTCCAGCCTGTCTGCCGCACGGAGAGCGGGAGAGACGGTTGAACCGATCGCTAAAACCGCCGCATCGGCGCCTTCTCTCAGAAGTTCTCCCTTCCCGATCTGAAGGGCTCTCGGATTGCCGCCTGTTTCGACCCCCACGCCCCGTCCCTTCGGGTATCGAAGGGCCACGGGTCCCTGCCACTCGACGGCCGTCTTGATCATATGCCGGAGCTCATCTTCATCCTTGGGGGCCATGACGATCAGGTTCGGAATATGACGAAGGTAGGACAGGTCAAAGAGTCCATGATGGGTCGGACCATCCTCTCCCACCAGCCCTCCCCGGTCCAGGGCGAAGACGACCGGAAGATTCTGAAGGCAGACGTCCTGCTGGATCTGGTCATAAGCCCTCTGAAGAAAGGTTGAATAGATGGCCACCACGGGCTTCATCCCCTCGAGGGCAAGACCGGCAGCAAATGTCACCGCATGCTGTTCTGCAATGCCGATGTCATAGAAACGGTCCGGAAACTCTTTCGAAAACTGTTCCAGACCCAAAGCGTTTCCCATCGCCGCTGTGATGGCGATCAAACGTTTATCTTCTCGAGCGAGCTCGCAGAGCGTCTTTCCAAAAACCTCCGTGTAGGTCGGAGGGGCCTTTTTCCCGTCATCCTTAGGTTCCGCCGTCTCGATCACAAAAGGAGGCACGCTGTGGAAGCGGGGAGGATTCATCTCTGCCGGCCTGTAGCCCTTTCCCTTCTCGGTCAGCACATGGACAAGAATGGGCCCTCTCAATCTTCGGATGTTCTGAAAGTTCTCGATCAGGTAATCGAGCCGGTGACCTTCGATGGGCCCGATATACTTAAATCCCAGCTCTTCAAACAGGAGGCCAGGCATGAAAAAGCCTTTCAGCGATTCCTCTGCCTGCTTCGCAAACCGAAGTACCGATTTGCCGATGCCGGGAAGGGTTTCGAGAAAACCTTTCAAATCGTCCCGCAACCGATTGACGAACTGTCCTGTCATCAAACGGTTCAGGTAGGAAGAAAGGGCTCCCACATTGGGAGAGATCGACATTTCGTTGTCATTCAGGATGACGATCAGATCCCGGTCGATATCTCCCGCCTGGTTCAGGCCCTCGAAAGCCAGGCCGGCGGTCATCGATCCATCTCCGATGACCGCGATCACCTTTCCTTCTTCTCCCTTCTGTTTCTTTGCCTCTGCCATGCCCAGGGCTGCAGAGATGGAGGTTCCGCTGTGGCCCGAATCGAAGACATCGTACGGGCTTTCGTCTCTTTTCGGAAACCCGCTCAGGCCCTTATATTGCCGAAGCGTATGGAAGAGGTCCCTTCTTCCGGTGAGAAGCTTATGCGCATAGCTCTGGTGGCCGACATCCCAGATCACCCTGTCCTTCGGAAATTCAAAGACAAAGTGTAAGGCAACGGTGAGCTCGACGACACCTAAATTGGAGGCGAGATGTCCTCCGCTTTTCGAAACCGTGGAGATGATCTCACGCCTTATCTCGTCGCAGAGTGTCTGCAACTCCGGCAGGTCAAATTTTTTGATGTCCGAAGAGGTGTGGATCTGATCGAGCAAAAGAGCCATGGATCAATGTTCCCTCGCAATGATCAAGCGGGCCATCTCTCCCGGCGCATCCGCCACCCTCCCAAACGGGCCAGGGGTATGGACAGCCAGAGGGCCTGCCGGGTATCTCTTGAAATCCTTTGGGAGCTATTCTTCCTCTTCCGAAAGATCCTCTTCTGATTCGGTCAAACGGCCCCGGCTCGGATCTGTCGCAGGGACCTGTCCTGAGCCTGTCGAAGGAGCCTGTCCTGAGCCTGTCGAAGGAGCCTGTCCTGAGCCTGTCGAAGGAGCCTGTCCTGAGCCTGTCGAAGGATCGAAAGGCTCGGGCTTAAGAACTCCATCCTTATCCTTCAGAAGGATTTCCACCCTCTTTTCGGCCTCGTCCAGCTTCAGATTACAGAAGCGGGAAAGACGGATTCCCTCTTCAAAGAGTTTCAGGGATTCTTCGAGGGGAATATCCCCTTCCTCCAGTTTGGAAACGACTTTTTCAAGTTTGCTCAATGCATCCTCGAAGCGCTCCTTCGGCATTCTCCCTCCCTGCCGGTTCGCCTCTCACCGACCGGGGAAACTCCCTTGCACCCGTGGTGAGTAGATAAAACCAATACATAGTAAATGTTTTGTTCCTTCATCGTCAAGGCTTTTCTGTCCGCTCGACGCCGCAGAATAACGCCCCTCGATGGAGCTTTACCTCTATTTTCTCCCCTTCTCTTACACCTGCTGCATCTCTCAGGATCTCCATGGACGGAATCCTTCGGGCAATGCTATAACCTCTTTGAAGAATGGCGAGGGGGCTTAGAGAATCCAATTTCCCCACAAGCCTTCCTGCTTTCTGCCTCCGGATTTCCAGCGAGTGCCGCAGGGTCTGCTCTAAGCGTTTTTCGGACTGAGAGATGAACAGTCTGAGGCTCTCGATCTTCTGCCTGGGACTGCGGAGATAAAGCCTTTCGCTAAGATGGAAGCGCCTCTCCCTGTTCCTCCTGAGCCTCCATGAGATCAATACGGAGGAGCGGCCCACCAGCTCGTCAATCCTCAAGAAGCAGGCCTCAATCCTCTTTTTCGGGTCCGCCAGTATCTTTTTCAGGTGAAGGAGATGGGTTCGGTGTCTCTGGAGGATTTCCCAGACATTCGTTTCGAGACGAATTTTGAGGTGGTAGAGAGTGCTCTCCACCTCCCGTTTGTCCCTCACTGCCAGTTCTGCAGCGGCTGAAGGTGTGGGGGCTCTCACATCCGCCACAAAATCGGAAATCGTGTAATCCGTCTCGTGGCCGACAGCCGAGATCACCGGAATTCTCGAACGGTAAATCGTTCTTGCTACTACCTCTTCATTAAAGGCCCACAGGTCCTCCAGTGATCCGCCTCCCCTGCCGACGATGATGACATCCACATCCGTAGAGTCGTTGAAGTAGCCGAGGGCTCTCGAAATCTCCATCGAAGCTCCCTCTCCTTGTACTCGGACTGGATAGAGCAGGACGTGGACATTCTCGAATCGTCTCTGAATGATGTGAAGCATATCCTGAATGACCGCGCCGGTTGGAGACGTGACAATACCGATTTTCCGTGGGATCATTGGAATCGGTTTCTTGTGGGCCGGATCGAAGAGCCCCTCCTTTTGCAGCCTCTCCTTCAGTTGGAGAAAAGCGAGCTGCAGGGCGCCGACCCCTTTAGGTTCCATGCCCTCAAGGATTAACTGATAGTCTCCTCTTCTCTCATAAAGGCTGACCCTTCCCCGGCAGATTACGTCAAGGCCGTCCTCAGGGCGAAAGCGGAGCGCCCGGGCCTGGGTCCTGAAAAGGACAGCCCGGATCTGACTGAAATCGTCTTTCAGGGTAAAATAGACGTGGCCGGAGGGAGGAATTTTGAGATTTGAAATCTCTCCTTCCACCCAGATATCGGAAAATTTCACTTCCAGGATATCTTTGATCTCCTGGGTCAGCTCTGAAACGGTGAGGATATATGGAAAAGGAAGGTTCATTTGATCTTTCATATCGGTTCTCCCTTAATATAACAAAAAGGGGGTGCCGTGTAAAATACCCCTCTCTTCATTCGGGGTTGACGAAATGAGGTTGAAATTATAAAATTCACACAGTCGCACTCGGGGTGTGGGCATGGGGACTTTCTCTCTCGAGGAATTGAGGAATATGGCGAGGGCCCTCTTTTTAAAAGCCGTTTCGGCCGTGAATCCATCCGAAAGGCTCAGGGAGATCCTTCGTATTGAAGATGCTTCTTTACAAATCAGGGTTCCTGAAGGTCCGGAAGGGATTTTCGAGTTAGGCGAATTCCATAACATCTTTCTCATCGGCACTGGCAAGGCATGCGCTTCCATGGCACAGGCGATTGAGGAGATCTTCGGAGACCGGCTCACCCGCGGGGTGATTACAACAAAATATGGCCACGGTCTGCCCCTGAAGAGGACACTGGTCATTGAATCCGGACATCCCATACCCGATCAGAAAGGGCTCGAAGGGGCAAAGAAGATGCAGGCCCTCCTCAAGGAATCCGGGCCTGAGGACCTGGTGATCTTCCTCCTCTCGGGCGGCGGCTCGGCTCTGCTTCCCTTTCCGGCTGGCGGAATCAGCCTCGAGGAGAAGCAGGAGCTCACGCAGCTTCTTCTCGATTGCGGGGCGGATATCAAAGAGATCAATACCATCCGGAAGCATATCTCCCAGATAAAAGGGGGATGGCTTACCAGATGGGCCTATCCTTCTACCGTGCTCAGCTTCATCCTTTCCGACGTCGTCGGAGACCCTCTCGATGCGATCGCTTCGGGTCCGACGGTCCCCGACCCCTCCACATTCGAAGACGCCTGGGCGATTCTTGATAAGTATAATCTTCTGAAGAGGATCGCCCCTTCCGTTCGAGATTATCTTCTTCGTGGACGAGAAGGAAAAGTGAAAGAGACCCCCAAACCAGGAGATGTTGCCTTTGAAAGCGTCCAGAATATCCTGATTGGGTCCAACATCCTCGCCCTTCGTGCCGCAGAAAAGGAAGCTTCATCGTACGGTTTGAATACCCTCATCCTTTCGTCATCTGTCGTGGGCGAAACGAGGCAAGCAGCGCGGTTCCACACGGCTGTGGCCAGAGAGGTCATTTCGACCGGACATCCCGCCCGGAAACCTGCCTGCATCATCTCAGGCGGTGAGACAACGGTCACCATCAGAGGGAAGGGCCTTGGCGGGAGAAACCAGGAGTTTGCCCTGGCTGCGGCGCTGGAGATTAGCGGGCTCGAAAAAGTGGTCGTCTTGAGCGGGGGGACGGACGGGACGGACGGACCCACGGATGCAGCAGGAGCCATTGTCGACCCCACCACTCTTGTCAGAGCAAAAGCCCTCGGTCTCGATCCGCGGGGCCACCTCGAGAATAACGACGCCTATCCCTTTTTTCAACGTCTCGGTGATCTTCTGATCACAGGGCCGACCCAGACCAATGTGATGGACGTCCGAATCATGCTGGTGGATTGACAGGGTCTCACCGCAGACGCAGAGGGTACAGAGAAGGGAAAATGAAGATGTATGTCGTTACGGTCTTATCTCATTTTGCGGCGGCTCATTGTCTTCGTCATCTCCACGGAAAGTGTGAAGCCCTTCACGGTCACAACTGGAAGATGGAGGTTTCTGTGACTTCAAGGGGGCTCGGCAAAGGAGGGATTGTTCTCGACTTTGGGATCCTGAAGCAAAGGGTGGAGAAGGTTTTGAGAACTCTGGACCACACCTATCTGAATGACCTGCCCTATTTTTCGAAGCGGGAGCCTTCTTCTGAAAACATTGCAAGATACGTTTACGACGAGGTGAAGCGGGCTTTTCAGGGGGAATCTGCGACCGTTCGAAGTGTCACGGCATGGGAGTCGGAAAACGCCTGTGCGACCTATTTCGGGAGGAAAGAATGAACGACGTCCAGAGCCAGAGGGACCATCGAAAAATCGAAATCAACAAAGTGGGAGTGAAGCATATCCGGTACCCGATTACGGTGCTCGACAAAGCGAAAGGTTTCCAGCATACCGTGGCAAACGTCAACATGTTTGTGGATCTTCCGCACCGCTTTAAGGGGACCCACATGAGCCGGTTCGTGGAGATCCTCAACAAACACAAAGGCGATATTGCCATCAAGAACTTCTCAAAGATCTTGACGGAAGTGAAGAAGAAACTGAGGGCCAAAACGGCCCATCTGGAAGTTGAGTTTTCTTACTTCATCGAGAAAGAAGCTCCTGTGACAAAAGCAAAGAGCCTGATGGAGTACGTCTGCCGCTTCTGTGGTTCCAGCAACGAAAAGGAGGATTTCTATGTCGGCATCATTGTCCCCATTACCACCGTCTGCCCTTGCTCCAAGGAGATCAGCCAGTTTGGAGCCCACAATCAGAGATCCCTCGTCACCGTGAACCTCCGGTTTAAGAAGTTCATCTGGATCGAAGACATCATTCAGCTCGTTGAGGACTGCGCCTCCTGTGATCTCTATTCCATCCTGAAGAGACCGGACGAGAAATTTGTCACCGAGAAGGCCTACCAGAACCCGATGTTTGTCGAGGATGTGGTGAGGGAGGTTGCAAAAAAACTGGACAAAGACCCGAACATCACCTGGTTTACGGTCGAATCAGAAAATTTTGAGTCCATTCACAATCACAGCGCCTATGCTTATGTCGAGCGAAGTTCGAGGAACAACCCAGCCAGCCACCGGACCCCCAAAAAACCGCAAGCGCAAAGAGCATAGGGTAAGAAGCTTAGGGAAAAGAATGGAAGGGATTCCCTGTACTCTGTGCTTCTTGCTCTATGGCCTTTGCCCCTTGCGTTATTTTAGCTTTCCAATTCTCGTCTTGGCCAGGTCCCAGCAGTAGTCGTAGAGATGAAGCCCCTTGCTTGCCGCAATGACCTCGCCATCCTCCACACCGATCTCCTTTGCCATGTATTCTTTTAGGAGCTGAAGACCGGCGAGGTTCGACGGGAATCCGGCCCAGAGATCCCAGGAGCGGAAGTAGGGCATGAAATGGAGCTTCCCGCATCGGATCCGTGTATCGATGCCGCGCAGGCATTGGGGGTCCTGAAGGAAAATCGAACCTGCACTGCCCACTGCCATGTAGGCTTGATTCGTATTGTGCCCTTCCTCACGATACATTTTGATAATCTCGTCAATCTGTTTTTCCAGGTCTTCGCCGTAGGTATAGCTTTCGTGAACATCCTTTCTGGAAGTGATCAGTTTTTCGAGATACCGCTCGACATATTCCATGGAGGTGGGGGGTGGAACGGTACATCCCGGAGGGATATCAGGAATCAGGGGGCGCGTTCCCGGGTGCGTGATATGGATAACAATATAATCATACTCGATTCTCTTATGGCCCTGAAAACTTCCGCGGTCAATCGTATACTCATAGCCTTTATCAAAGATGTGGTAAACGCACTGAAACCAGGCGTCCGGTAAATCCCTTGCCGTGATGAATTCGATCCTCACCCTCCACCTCCGAGCTTTGAATGATCCTCATGTTACTAACCCGGCCGTTCGGAGGTTGTCAACACCTTTTTTCCTCCCTTTCATTGTAGAGTTGAGTGAGGTCGATCGCATCGGGCAAGCTGTTCTTCTCTCCGAAGATCAACTCCAGGCCATATTGAAGCTGGCCCTTGGTAAAGGGCTTGGTCATGAAGTAGGTGGCGCCCAGTTCGTAACCTTTGAACATATCCGTATCTCTATTCTTTGCCGTGAGGATAATGACCGGGATATCCCCTTTTTTGGGACTTGATCGGACCTCGCTCAATAGCTGCCATCCGTCCTTGCGGGGCATCATGATATCGCAAATCATGAGATCGAAGTCTTCCTTGCCCAGTCGCAAGATGGCCTGTTCCCCGTCCTCGGCCTCGGTCACCTCGTAGTCCCATTTTTTCAAAAGAAGTCTTAGAGATTTTCGAATCACCTCTTCATCTTCAACGATCAAGATTTTCTTGTTCATCCTCTTCCCTCCCTGTTGGTAGTCGAACCGTAAACGTTGTCCCGGTCCCCTCAGCGCTTTCAACGTCGATCGTCCCCTCATGCTTCGCCACAATACGGTAGGCAATATTCAACCCGAGACCCTTCCCTTCTCCAAACTTCTTCGTGGTGAAGAAAGGATCGAATATGTGGGGAAGGTCTTTGGCCGGAATCCCCATCCCATTGTCTTTGATCTTGACCTCCACGGCGTCTTTCAAGGGCCGGGTGGAAAGAATCAGTCTTCCTCCTTTGCCATCCATTGCCTGAAATGCGTTTGTGATGAGATGGTTGAAAACGAGCTGGATCTCTCCTGAATTGGCTTCTATCTTCCCTAACGGCCGGAAATCCTTAACCACCTCGGCAGCGCTTTTTTTCACCGACATCCTTGCGATTCTCAATGAATCCTCGAGAAGTTCGTTTATATCAACAATGACCTGTTCCTCCTTTCTTGCGTTTCGCGAATACGAGGAGAGCCCCTTGACGATCTCGCTGATCCGTTTGCCGCAGACGAGGATGTCTTTCAAATATTCATTCAAAGCGCAACGGTCTTCTTCCTCCAGGGCAATCTCGGCCATACCGATAATGCCGCTCAGAGGGTTGTTAATCTCATGGGCGATGCCGGAGGCGAGGATCCCTATTCCAGCCAGCTTCTCGGATCGAATGAGCTGGTCCTGGAGTCGCTGTTCATCTGTCACATCGCGGACATGCTCGATGGCGGAGACGACTTCCCCTTTTTCATCGAGAATAGGGTAAGAAAAAATCCGCAGTGTCCTGTCCCCATCGGGGATCCTCATGAACGAGGCGGCGGGTTGTCTCGTTCGGAAGGTCACGGATACCGGACAGGCATCACAGGGAAGGGCTCGCTGATAATAGGCTTCATAACATCTTCTGCCGATCAAGGACTGATAGTCTGAATGATAGGTGTCGATCACTGCCCGATTCACCCGGAGGATCTGATAATCCACCGTGTGCAGTGAGAGCCGGTCCCGGATGCCGTCAAAAATCGCCTCAAGATTTCTCTTACTCTCTCTGATCTTTCGTTCCAGGATGCGCTGTGGGGTAAGATCACGAAAGATCATCTGGAAGAAGGTCTCCTCGCCCAGGTCAATTCGTTTACTCGATAGGTCCACCTCTAGGAGCGCCCCGTCTTTCTGCAGGAGGGAAAGAGAGTCCGTCCTTGCCTCACCCTTCCGGTCGACCTCGGCAAAATGGGCAAGGGCCTTTTTTTCGTCTACGGAGCGGAACAGATCGATCGCGCCCCTCTGGAGGAGTTCACCCTTGGAGTAACCGGTGAGACGTTCGGCCTCCCGATTCACATCGGCCACTTGCATTGGCGAGTTTCTCAGGATGATGATCCC
>Ga0315282_10018255_pt1 | contig 10045 bp, 1 predicted proteins | sample YL17G07_20_MG_FD_203693 | JGI IMG/M metagenome (GOLD analysis project Ga0315282, IMG submission 203693) | Sediment microbial communities from Yellowstone Lake, YNP, Wyoming, USA - YL17G07_20 | ecosystem: Environmental > Aquatic > Freshwater > Lake > Sediment | place: USA: Wyoming | collected... | reverse complement strand
TCGTCCCATTGCCCGTTGGCACCCAACGTGATGATGGGGTCCCCGTTGTTCATCCGGGTCCAGGTCGTCCCGTTCGGGGAGCTCGCGAGCCCGACCTTCCAGTTCTTCACGGGGTCGTCCATGCCCGCATAGAACATCAGGTACCGGTCCTTGTCGTAGATGACCGCTGGCGAGCGGAGGGAGTAGTAATCGAACTTGCCGTTGTTCCCCAGGTCCAGCACCTTGTTGTTCGAGGGCTTGGTCCAGTAGAACCCGTCGCTGGACTTCGCGATCCCGATCTTGTATACCGGCGCGGGACTGGACTGGTTGCCGGCATACCACATATAATAGGTCCCGTTCACGAACAGCAGGGATGGGTCCTTGACCGAGTTGGCATCCCACTGGCCCGCCGAGTTTGAGAGCACGGGGTTCGCGGCGTACTTCGTGTAATTGTTGAGGTCCCCGCTCACGGCCATGCCTACGAGCATCTTGTAATTGGAATTCTCGCCCGTGTAGTACAAACGGGCAGCGTTCTCGGTCCAGAGGACCTCCGGCCCTAGCGTCCCGAACTCGTCGAAGCTCGGGGCCGTGTTGCTCAGCACGGGATTGCTGGCGTACTTGGTCCATGTCTTCAGGTCGTTCGAGGTCGCATAGCCGATCTTCTGGCCGCCCGTGAGGTTCCCCGTGTAGAACAGGTAATTGTTGTTGCCGTATGTGAGGAGGTCCGGGTCCATGACCTTCGAATAGTCCCATGTGCCGCCGGTGTAGGTCAGGACGGGGTTCGATGCGTCCTTGGTCCAGGTCAGCGGGTCGGCATCCAGCTGCATCCGTGTGTCCTTCAACCTGAACCTGGTGGCGTTATAGGAGGAGATCCGGCTCGGGACTATGAAGGGGTCCCTCCAGGTGTTGTTGGCGACCCAGGAGACGCCCCACGTATACAGGGTCGGCGTGTTCGTCCCGGCCCCCTTCAGGTTGGCCAGCAGACGGATCGATTTGTACGTGCTCGCGTTTATGTTCGAGATGTTGAAACTGCTGCCCGTGACATTCACGTAACCGGTGATGGTCTTGTTCGTCGCCCCGTCCAGCACGGTGATGTTCAGCCCCGTCGCGGAAGGTTCCGCCTTTTTAATGAGGACCTTGTCCCAGTTCATCCCCAACGGAATGTTGATCTTCTCGGACATTGCGGAACCGGTCTTGAGGAAGTTGTTCGCAACGGCGTTCCCTATCTTTGTTGTGGTCGCTGACGCCCCACCTGCATAATAGATGTAATATTGATACGCAAGACGGACGGCCGAATGCTCGATCAAGACGCTGCTGTCCCAGACGCCCAAGGTTAGGACGGCATTCCCGCTGTTCATCTTGGTCCAGTTTATCCCATCCCATGATTCGGCTACCCCGATCCTGTAGTTCGAGCCGTCATAGCCAGTGTAATACATGTAGTACTTCTGATTGATCTTGAGCACATGGGGGTGGCTTTGACTGGAGCTGTCGAACTTGCCGCTCGACGTGGACAATACCGCATTCGCCCTCCTGCTCCAGGTGGTCCCGTCGCTCGACCATGCATAGCCAATCCTGTCCGACCCGGCCCCGCCGCCGTTGTTGCCAAAATACCACATCTTGTAAGTGCTCCCATCCTTGAGGACGCTCGCGCCCGCGACCCAGCTCGAATCGAACCCGGACCCGTCGCCCGCGAAAACGGGATTGCTCGCGTACTTCGTCCATGCTATCCCGTCCGATGATGTGGCGTATCCTATCTTGTACGCTGTATGTTGACCGGTGTACCACATCTTGTAGGTGGACCCGTCCTTCATCACATAAAGCATGTACAAGCCGCTGTCATCCCACGCGCCGCTCGAACCCCAGGTGAGGACCGGGTTCCCGCTGTTCTGTTTCGTCCAGTTCCTCCCATCTATCGAGGTCGCATAGCCTATCTTGTTCGGATTGCCGTCGTAGCCTCCGTACCACATTTTGTAGAGACCACCGTCGCAGATGACGGAATTGCCTCGCAAAGCGGTCGAATCGAATTTTCCAACGCTCGTCGAGAGCACTGGATTGTTGTAATACTTGATGACGGTGCTCGGATTGATGTCGAGCTGGATCCTGTCGTCGTAGAGATATGTCCCGTTATGACGGGCGGTCGAGCCCTTATCGAAGGACTCGGACCAGCTTCCTCCCATGACGCTCGTCTCGGTGAGGGCCCTGCCATCCGGGCTCCCGGGCCCAGCGGCAGGGAGGTCTCCTTGCGCATCGCCGCGGCCATTTCCAGGTCCGGCCGCTCCCGGCGTCACCGTGCTGACGGCCAATGGGGCCAATGAGGAGAGAACGAACAGAAGCACGATGGCAAGAGACGCGCGACATGTCATTTCCATCACCTCAAGACAAGAACCTTTAAATTTCATATATTATCTGTATTTATTAGGTTATTGTTTATGATGCGGATAGGCGTATATAAATTATTTCAATAATGTGGTTCTTCCGGGTTTGCCGAAGGTGGACGCCTGGGAATGGCCTTCATCTTACTCATTCGAGTTCAGTTCGATAATGATTGCCCTGCGGGGTTCCCTGGCATCCGTCCCGTCCCTTATATCGTATTTATGCGTGAAATGCACATTGTGCGAAGTTATAAATTATCGGACCATTATTATCAATGACCATAGATCGAGCATGTATGTGATATTAGACGGTTAATTTATTGATCCAGGTGGTCATCATGAACAAGACACTCGTTCTTTTTGTGTTCCTCATGATGGTCGTATCGGCCATAGTGCTCCCACTGCCATCCAACGCTTTGGTCTATGGAATGGATTCCAACCTTTCAACTGCGAGCGCATCCTTCTGGGGGGAAGGATCGGGCGATGGCTCCGGGTACTCGGTCAAGATCGCAGGGGATGTGAACGGCGATGGTTACGATGATATCTTGATAGGAGCGCCCCAAGATGATGATGGGGGAAGCAATGCAGGCCAAACATATCTCGTGCTCGGTAAAGCCTCAGGATTGACCATGGACATGCACCTTTCGAACGCGGATGCGTCCTTTTGGGGAGAGAACGCCGGCGATGACTCTGGGATCTCGGTGGCCGGTGCGGGGGATGTCAATGGGGACGGATACGATGATATCCTGATCGGCGCCTATTACAATGATGCAGGGGGTACCGACGCAGGCCAGACCTATCTGGTCCTTGGCAAGCCTTCGGGATGGGCCATGGACACGGACCTGTCCAGCGCGAACGCGTCCTTCTGGGGAGAGAACTGGAACGATTTGTCCGGGTACTCGGTCGCTGGCGCTGGTGATGTCAATGGGGACGGATACGACGACATCCTGATCGGGGCATATCAGAACAGCGACGGCGGGAGCAACAGTGGCAAGTCCTATCTCATATTCGGAAAGGCGTCCGGATGGACGATGGATACGGACCTGTCCAACGCGGATGCGTCCTTCGTCGGTGAGAACGCTTTAGACGAGTCCGGTATGTCGGTCGCGGGTGCGGGGGATGTGAACGGGGACGGATACGACGACTTCCTGATAGGGGCTATCATGTCAGATGACGGAGGTGCAAATGCTGGCCAGACCTATCTCATTTTCGGAAAGACGTCCGGATGGGCTATGGGCACAGATTTGTCCAAGGCGGATGCTTCCTTCTTGGGGGAGAATCCTAGCGATATTTCCGGTTATCCTGTCGCTGGCGCTGGGGACGTGAACGGGGACGGATACGACGACTTCCTGATAGGGGCATATGGGAACCCCGAGGGCGGAACCTATGCCGGCCAGACCTATCTCATATTCGGAAAGGCGTCCGGATGGGCTATGGACACGGGCCTGTCCAACGCGGATGCTTCCTTCTGGGGAGAGAACGCAAATGATTATTCCGGGTTCAGGAACGCGGGCGAGGGGGACGTAAATGGGGACGGGTACGACGACATCCTCATCGGGGCCGCTTATAATAATGAAGGAGGAAGCTATATCGGCCAGACATATCTCATCCTTGGAAAGGCGTCCGGATTGGCCATGGATTCCAAGTTGTCCAAGGCGGACGCGTCCTTCCGGGGAGAGAACTCCTATGATTATTCCGGGATATCGGTCGCAGATGGAGGGGATGTCAACGGGGATGGACACGACGATATCCTCATAGGCGCCGATAATAATGCGGCCGGTGGAGCCGGTTCCGGGCAGACATACCTCATTTTCGTGGATAAGAACACCAAACCGACCAATGTCAATTCGGTGAAGGCATATCCTGACAATTCGTATTCGCTCGGAATAACCACCGCATCGGTCAACGACACCGTGTTCATCGAGCTTCGGGGGACCGATGGCGACCAGAACAACAATTCCATTGCCCTGGTCAGGGTCACTAGCAGTTCGAGCGACCAGATGGGGTTCGCACTGAGGTTACTGGAGACCGGAAAGAACACCGGGATATACCGGGGCAATCTCACGATTAAGGACAGGACCCGTGATCGGGATGCGTGGATAAAGGCCTTCAATGGCGAGACCGTGAACATTACCTCGGTCCAGGATCCCTCCAAATATTGCACGGTCCTGGTCAAGCCGATAGTCAAACTATTTCCTTTGTTCAATAATGGAACAGCCGTGGAGGACATGGCCTATTCTGAACACTTCTGGACGAAGAACCACCTTGCCGTCCAATGGACATTCCACACCAATGCGTCCTGGCTCGGATGGAACACGACCACGCACAACATCTCTGGCACGCCCGACAACGGGGATATAGGCTCATATTATGTGAGAATTAATATCACTCACCCAATTTGGGGTTCGGACGAACATAACTTCACCCTCGTTGTGAATAACACCCCGCCGGTCATCACGAAGAACAATGTCCTGTCGGTCCTTGAGGACAAGGACTACCGTGTCGATTATAATTCGACCGACGACGGACAGGGGACGGTCACATACCATCTCAAGACCAATACGAGCAAGTGGCTATCCATCGACCAGGACAGCGGTATCCTCAATGGCACGCCCGCCAATGATGACATCGGCCGGCATTATGTCAATGTGAGCGTCGATGACGGCAACGGTGGCCTTGACTGGTCCAACTTCACGCTCGAAGTGGTCAACACCAACGACCCGCCGCACATCACCACGACCGATGTGACGACCGCCATCGAACATAAGGGATATGATGTCGGATATACTGCAGTAGACGTCGATGTCGGGGACGTCCTGACCTGGAAATTCGATACCAATGCATCCTGGCTGAGCTTCGACAATGTGACTCATCATCTCTATGGCGCTCCATGGAAGACCGATGTTGGGTGGTTCTGGGTCCGTGTGGGCGTGAGCGACAGGGCCGGGGCCACCGATTTCCACAATTTCACGCTGGCCGTCTTGAATGTGAACGACCCTCCCCTGATCACGACCAAAGATATAGGGACGGCATACGAGGATTCGCCCTATTCGGTCAAGTGCAATGCGACCGAATGGGATTACGGGGATGTCCTCACTTGGCATCTTACGACGAATGCCACTGGCTGGTTCACAATCAACGGGCAGACCGGCCTACTGTCCGGCATACCTGTGAATGATGATGTGGGGTCGTACTGGGTCAATGTGTCCGTCACGGACAAGGCGATGGCCTCCGATTTCCATAACTTCACCCTCGTCGTCCTGAACACCAACGATGCCCCAGAGATTACAAGCATCCCAATCCTAAACGCGACCGTCCATCAGGCCTATGTCTACGATGTCAATGCGACCGATGTGGATATCGGGACCGTTCTGGAATACTCCCTCGAGCTAGGCCCGGACAACATGTACATCGATGGCGTGACCGGGCGCATCGATTGGACCCCCAACGACACGCAGGTGGGCAACAACTTTGTCAAGGTCAAGGTCACGGACGGGATATTCCCTGTATCCCAATCCTTCGTGATATCCGTGAAAGGGGCGGTCGTCCAAACAAATCATAGACCGGAGATAGTCGTCATCCCTGACAAGACCGTCAACGCAAAGGAGGAGTTCGTATACCATGTCGGGGCATATGATGCGGACGCCGGTGATGTCCTGTCATACCGGCTCGAGGGCCAGCCCTACGGGATGGCGATAAATGCCACGGGCGTCATCACATGGACGCCGACCATAGGCCAAGTCGGAGCTCATACGGTGACCGTCAATGTCTCGGACGGCAAGGATTCCACGACCAGGAGCTTCATCATCACCGTCAAGGCCAAAGGGACGAGGCCGTCGGGCGGGCTTGATCCAATGTTGATCGGTGCCATCGCTGGGGCCGTCATTGCCGCTATCGCCATTTTAGTCGGCCTTTTACTATGGATGAGAAAAGCCAAAGCCGAGCCCGCTGCTCCATCGGTTCAGGCCGAGCAACGACCGCCGGCCGAGCACGCTGTTCCAACGGCTCGGGCCAGGCCGATCACGAAAGAGGCACCAAGGAAAAAAGGGAAGTAGTCCTATTAATGGATAACATTAAATAATGATTTTTTCATATTTATTAAAAGGTCAATCGGTCGATGACGAATTATGCCAGATGACATACGGAAAAGGTTGCATGAAATGTTCGGCATCGCGACCATCCATCCCTCGAATAGACCGGAGGTGCTCCTCACATGACCGGCAGTGTTCGTCAGTTCGGGCGTCTTCGCTCCATCCTTGTCTGTGCCCTTATTCTCACGGTATTGTTCCAGTTCGCCGTGACCCCTTCGGACGGCCTGAGGTACAGCAAGGGCACCAACCTCAAGAACGTCGACGCCTCCTTCATTGGCGAGGACCATGACGACACAGCGGGGAACTCGGTCAGGTCAGTGGGGGACCTCAATGGGGACGGCTATGATGACTTTGTGATTGGGGCCAACGGGGACTGTGATGCTGGCTATCTCACAGGTCAGATATACGTTATTTTTGGCAAGGCCGCTGGGTGGTCCATGGACACGGACCTCTCGAATGCCGATGCATCCTACTTGGGAGACAATTCTGATGAACAGGTAGGTACCTATATCGCCGGGATAGGGGACTTGAACGGCGATGGATATGATGATCTCGCTGTCGGGGTCCCTTACAACAGTGAGGCCGGTCATTTTGCGGGACAGCTGTATCTGATATTCGGGCGACCCTCCGGCTGGGCCATGGACACCAAGCTTGACAATGCCAACGCATCCATTCTTGGCGCGGAGAAAGACGTGGAGTTTGGGGGCACCGTGAGCGGCATAGGCGACGTCAGTGGGGATGGGTTTGACGATATGTTGGTTGCGGCCCGCAACTCATCAAGCCTCTCGAATCAGGGCGTGGTATACCTACTGCTAGGGAGCGACAGTGGTTGGAAGATGGACATGGATATTTCCGTGTTTTCGGCCTCCTTCCTGGGCGAGGCCAAGGATGACTTTCTCACAACCTCCTCCGGGCCCGTAGGGGACGTCAATGGGGATGGCTACGACGACATCATGGTCATGACCCCAAATAACGACGAGGGCGGGAACGGGGCTGGAAAGGCGTACATCTTTTTTGGTAAGGCCGATGGCTGGAAGATGGGGGTCGAGGTCTCAAAGTCTGACGCGTCATTTATAGGTGAAGCGGCAGGGGATGCTATCGGAACCGCAGGCATGGGCACAGGCGACGTCAACGGGGACGGGCTGGATGATTTCATCCTAGGCGCCTATAATAATGGCGAGGTCGCGACATCGGCCGGGAAGGCCTACGTGATGTTCGGGAAGAAGACGGGCTGGTCCAGGAATGTCCGGCTATGGAACGCCGATGCCTCGTTCAGGGGAGAGACCAAGAATGACGTGGCTGGAAAGTCCGTGGCAGGTGCGGGCGATGTCAACGGGGACGATCTCAATGACATCCTTGTCGGTGCACCTGGGAATAAATCGAGCACTGGGCGGGTGTATCTCCTTCTCGGTAAGACCTCGGGATGGTCCAAGAACACCTCATTATCGACGGCCGACCTCACCTTCGTCGGCGAGAATAGCTATGACAGTGCGGGGAATTATAATGGGTTGTCTGGCGGTGGGGACCCGAACGGCGACGGGCTCGATGACATTATCGTGGGGGCATACGCGAACGACGAGGGCGGGAACTCTGCTGGCCAGGCCTATCTCATTTTCCCGGACCTCGCGTCCAAACCTGACCCGATCACAAGCGTGAAACTCTACTCTGACAAGGGATGCACGAACCAGATCGCCACTGCGAAGATGGGCGATGTGATATACGTCGAACTCATGGGCACGGATACCAACGCTAGCCGTGCTGACACAGCCGTGGTGGACGTGGCTGGACCATCCCCGTCTCCTACCGGCCTCCGGCTCGACCTCAGGGAGACGGGGCTCAACACAGGGAAGTTCAGGGGCAACTTCACGATCAAGGAGGCTTCGGACGATGCCCGGAGATGGGTCATGGCCCCCGAGAGCAAGCAGCTCATCATATCATCGGCCCAGGATAAGACCAAGAACGCGACCTTGGACCTTGATATAGGGATCATCCTGAAACCGAACCATGACAACCAGCACGCTGTCGAAGACCAGCCTTTTAAGCAACACTATTGGGCCAGGTATGGAACGGTCTCGGCCTGGACCTTTGGCACTAACGCCACATGGCTCAAGTGGAACGCAACGACCCACAATATCTCCGGTACCTCATTGAACAAGGATGTCGGCTCCTACTGGGTTCGCATCAATATCACGGACGGGCTTGGAGGGTACGACGAGCACAACTTCACCCTCACGGTGTCCAATGTGCCGGCCAAAATCCTGACGGCAAATGATGTGACGGCCCCGGAGGACTCCCTGTATTCCGTGGACTATGCCTCGGACGACGACCCATCGACCACATGGTCCATCAAGACGAACTCCACCTGGCTGACCATGGTGCCTGCCACCGGTGTCCTGTCCGGGACCCCGGATAATTCAAAGGTCGGGTCCTATTGGGTGAACGTCACGTGCGACGATGGGCACGGTGGGAGGCCCTACTCAAATTTCACAGTGGTGGTGTCGAACATACCTCCGGTCTTCGGGAACCCCGACGTCACGACGGCAACGGAGGACATCCCATATTCAGTGGATTACGGGACGGATGACGATCCAAATGTCGTGTATTCCCTGAAGACGAACTCCTCCTTCCTGACCATTAATGCTGGCACGGGCGTGCTGTCCGGCACCCCGGACAACTCGAATGTGGGCTCCTGGTACGTGAACGTCACGGCCAAGGACAATCACGGGGCCAAGGCCTACAGGAACTTCACCCTCGGGGTGACGAACGTCCCGCCGTCCCTGACAACGGGCGACATCATCGCCGCCACCGAGGATGTCTTTTATCAGAACGACTATGCGAGCACGGACGACCCCACGACGACCTGGGCCGTAGCAACTGATGCGGATTTCCTCGCCATGAACTCGGCCACCGGGGTCCTCAACGGGACCCCTGACAACAGCGACATAGGGGCCCACTACGTGAACGTGACGGTACGTGACGGCCACGGAGGGAAGGCCTCCAGCAACTTCACCCTCACTGTCACGAACACACTTCCCCTGATCGACACCGCCGACATCCTCACGGCCACCGAGGACAGCGAGTATCGGGTGGACTACAACTCGAGCGACGACCTTGACGGCGGCGTGGCCATAACATGGTCGCTGAAATCGAACGCAAGCTGGCTCACTTTGAACGCAACGACAGGCCTCCTTATGGGTACCCCGGACAACAGCCATGTTGGATGGTACTGGGTGAACGTCTCGGTCGATGACGGGAACGGCGGGAGAGCCCATTCGAACTTCACGCTCACGGTGGCCAACAGGCCCCCTGTCATCCTCACGACGGATGTCCTTTCCGTTGTCGAGGATTCGGAATACTTCGTCAACTACGCCTGCGATGATGATGGCCAGGGGTCGATGACCTGGGCCCTCGATACCCTTGCGCCGTGGTTGAGGATCGACCCCTCAACAGGGATCCTCAACGGGACCCCTGACAACTCCATGGTGGGCGAATTCGATGTCAAGGTGTCCGTCACGGACGACCATGGAGGGACCTCCTCAACGACATTCAAGCTGACGGTCGCGAACGCCCCGCCCGAGATTCTGACCACCCCACCGACAGGGG
>Ga0315282_10018254_pt1 | contig 10045 bp, 9 predicted proteins | sample YL17G07_20_MG_FD_203693 | JGI IMG/M metagenome (GOLD analysis project Ga0315282, IMG submission 203693) | Sediment microbial communities from Yellowstone Lake, YNP, Wyoming, USA - YL17G07_20 | ecosystem: Environmental > Aquatic > Freshwater > Lake > Sediment | place: USA: Wyoming | collected... | reverse complement strand
ACGTCGACTGAATAATCTCCCTTCCCTTGGAAGAGATGCCCCTCCTCATCAGGATAAAAAAGACTGTCGAAAAGGTGATGATTCCTAATCCCCCAATCTGGAAGAGAAAAATGGTGATCACCTGGCCCAATGTGCTTAAATCTTTTCCGATATCGATGACCACCAAACCCGTCACACAGACGGCTGAAGTGGAAGAAAAGAGCGCATCGATGAAACGGAGATGTCCTTGGGATGCCGAAAAAGGAAACCAGAGAAGAATTCCTCCTGTCAGGATCACCGCTGCGAAGCTGAGGACAAAAATTCTTGTGGGGGAAAGGCGCTTTGAAAAGAAGTTTTTAATTCGGATGCGAATCTTCATCGGTATTGAACCTTCCAAGACCCTTTTTCATGCAAGATGGTCTCTGCTCAAAAATATCTTCCCTGTCAATTAAAGCAACCTCATATATAGAAAAGATAGAGGAGGAGATTGCAGATGGCTACCACCACCATCATGGCAGGATAGCATGCCTTGCAATAATATCCCCAACCGATCTTTTTATCCGTCATCCGTTCATAAGTCGCCACGGCCACGACATTGGCTGAGGCACCGATGGGAGTTCCATTTCCTCCGATATCGGTCCCCAAGGCAGTGGACCAAACCAATGGAAGGAGTGGAAACCCAAAGTTCTCACCCATATGCTTGAGGATAGGCGCCATGGTGGCGGCAAAGGGAACATTGTCAACAATGGAAGATCCAAAGGCACTCACCCACAGGATAATGGATAGGGCGATGAAGAAACTCCCGCCGGAGGCTTCCTTAACCACGGCGGCTGCCATTTTAAGAAGCCCTACATGCTCCATGGCGCCTACAATGATAAAAAGCCCTGCAAAAAAAATGATCGTAGGATAATCGATATTCAGCAACACCCTACTCATTTTGTGACCACCAAGAAGCATGGCGATTAATGCTCCGGTCAATGCGCAGGTAGCCACAGAAAGGTGGGTGATATGATGAGTGACCAGAACAACCACGACATAAAAAAAAGCGATCAGCCCCACAATGAAGAGCCTCTTATCCTTAATCGCTTCTTTCGGGTTTAAGGCTTTGACCTGCTCCTCAAGCCACTGCGGATCTTGACGGAGCCTGCTGCGCGCTGAAAATATCTCGCGCTTGTAAAACCAGAGGAAAAAAATTACATTGACTCCAAAACCTATCCAGGCAATCAAGCCCGTATTCTTTACAAAGTCCATAAAAGAGAGTTGGAAGTAAGTCCCCAGAATAACATTAGGAGGATCTCCCACCATGGTGGAGGAACCCCCGATGTTGGCGGCACAGATCTCAGCAAAAATGAGGGGAAGAGGGTTGATGCCGATGATATGTCCCACTTCAATCGTCAGGGTAGCCATGAAGAGCATCACGGTAATGCTATCTACAAAGGCGGAAAGAAATCCAGCGATGAAAGGGAAAAGAATGAAGAGTTTGAGAGGATCGAGTTTGACCCACTTGGCGCTGTGAAGGCCTAACCATCGGAAGAAACCCGACTCGTTCATTGTCTCAATGACTGTCATCATACCGAAGACAAAGAGGATCGTCTCCCAGTTTTCATAGTGGAGGAGATCCTGAGGCGTTAAAATGAAAAGAAAGGCAAGAACAGCTCCGAAGATCGAAGCAATCGTCCTGCTCACCTTCTCCGAAATGATCAGTCCGTAAGAGAGGACAAAAATCCCTAATGCAATCCATTGCTGCGTTGTCATTGAATTCTCCGTGAAACCTGAATTACCTCCAACCTATTAAACATATTTTTACAAAAATTAAACCCCTTCTCATACCGCCAAAATCATTTCTTTTCTTCCTTTTTGACGTCCCCAAGGAGGATGCCTCCCGTTTGTTTCCATCTCCCGTTAGTCGAGCGCTGGAGATTTCTGATGGCAGGTTCGTAGGAAGGATCAAGTGAAAGGGCTGCCCGATAATTCTTCTGTGCTTCAATGCGATCCCCCCGAATCTCTATCAGTGCTCCCAAAAGGTTAAATGCTTCCGGTCGGACGGGATCAAGTGAGATAGCCTTACGGACATGTTCTACGGCAGCATCGAAATGACGGTCTCCAATGCACCTCTTTGCGAGCTCGATGGATGATGTATAATCCATCGCTTTCTGTTGATCAAGCTTTTCCCTGTCCATCACACGGGATACCAACTCCCGGATCTCCTCCGGAGTAAATGGTTTCTGAATGAAATCGGCAGCCCCTAATTTAATGGCTTCAACTGCCGACTCAACTGTTCCATAAGCTGTAATAATGATGATGCGAATGTCAGGCCTCATCTCAGAAACCTGGCGGAGAACTTCCATCCCATCCATCCCCGGCATCTTGAGATCTAAAAGAATGAGGCCAAACTCTTTCTCTTTGAGCTTGGCCAACGCCTCCTCACCATTTGCAGCGGTGTCGGTTTCCACTTCCAAGACCTCCAGGGCTTGGGATAGAGTCAAACGAATATTTTTCTCATCATCGACAATTAAAACGGATTTAGCTTTCATGGTTCCCCCTCTTTTTAGGTCACTGCCCAATGGAAAGCGTAAAGGTGAACGTACTTCCAGATCCTGGAACTGAATCTACCCAGATGGTTCCACTGTGGGCACGGACGATCTCCTTACAAATAGCCAGCCCGAGCCCACTCCCTCCGACTGCCTGGTCGCTTTTGACCTGCACAAATTTGTCAAAAATCTTAGACTGATATTCATAGGGAATACCCGGCCCATCATCACTGACTGAAATTTGGACGTAAGGAGCAAATGATTCAGCAAAAAGCTTAATGTGTCCTCCACTGGGAGTATAACGCAAAGCGTTAGAGATCAGATTGGTTAATACCCATGTGATCTTATGATCATCCGCCTTAACATTTGGCAACTCCTCTTGGACATTATAAGTAAGACCCACCGCTTTTTCCTCTGCCTGGGCTTTAAAAACCGTAACGACTTTCTCGAAGAGCAGGCGGACGGGAATGCTGGAAAACTCCATTTCCATCTTGCCTGCTTCGATTTTGGAAAGATCGAGGAGATTATTGACAAAGACCTTAAGCCGTTGTAGATCCTCATGGGCTGCTGAAAGGAGCTGTTGTTCCTTATTGTTAAGTTTCTGCACCGCGCTTTCCAGAAGAAGATCAATGCTCATGCCGATGCTCGTCAAAGGAGTGCGCAGTTCATGGGAAGCAGTCATCACAAACTCACTTTTCAGACAGTCCAACTCTGTCAGACGGGTTACATCGCGCAATAGTAGCACTACCCCTATTAAAACGCCCTTCTTCCCGCGAACAGGTGTGATTGAAAACTGGTAGTGGCGTCTGGTCTCTTCCCGTTCTACCATGAAGACGTTCTGTCTTTCCTCAATGTTCGGAGGCTTACCCGATTCCATCGACTGTTTAATGTAGTTGAACAATTGCTCGCTCTTTACCACTTCAAGAAAGTGTCTATTCTGCGGCCCGTCCGGTTGGATATCGAGGATTCTCCTTGCCATAGGGTTCATTCCGGTTACTTTGAACTCAGCATCCACCAATATAATACCATCGTCAATGCTCCGGATGATGGCTTCGCTTTTCCGCTTCTCTGCCATGATCTGTTCGATATTCAGATCATGAAACCCCTTCAATTTTTTGGCCATCGAATTAAACTCATCCGTCAAGCGGCCAAGTTCATCAGAGGAATGGGTCGGGATTTGAATGTCATAATTCCCCTCTGCAATCTTTTGGGCCGCCTCCACCATCTGGCGAACCGGTTTTGTGAGGAGATTTGAAAGGAGAAGACTGAACCCTAGCCCTATCCCCACGGCTGCAATCCCTATGATTGTCATGGACCAGATGGCCCTCTTCGCAATATAGCGTGCCCGGTCACTGGCTTTGAACATGGTTTCCTGGTTAATTTCTCGGAGGTGGATGCATGTATCCCGAACGTTTTGGAACGTTGGAAGAATGGTTTTGTGATAAAAGGTAGCTGTCTTTCGCGGACCGGCAACGGAGAGTGGCCGGAGTTCAGAGACACGCCTTAGATAGGAGGAGTATTCTCCTTTAATAGCATCGACGATTTTCCCCTCACCCGCGATCGTGATATTGTCTCTTGCCCGGGCCAGCCACTGAAAAAATTGACTTTCATTTTCGCGGAATTGTTTCCACCCTTGATCATCATAACCAAGAAAAATGAGCAGGATAGCGCTATCCTGTCTCTCAATGGCATAGACCATATTTTCTGCAGCAAGAATACTCTTGTAATTCTCTCTCAAAATGGCATCACTTGCTTGTCCCAAATCCCATAGGCTCATAAAGGCCCAGACCAGAACCAATACCATCAAAAAGAGCGTAATACCATACCCAATAAAAATCTTTTTACGAAGTGTCCAGACCATGAACCTTCCTTTTGGATTGTCGCAAAGAGAAATTGGTTTCGTTAAATTTAACGACCCCTAAAAGATGGAATATCAACCGGAAATATTACAACATCTCCCGAAGGGCCTGTTCGCTTGTACGCTTCACAAGTGCAATCACCTTGTCTTCTGCTTGGAACTCTGTCTCCCCATAAGGAATGATAACTTCTTCTCCCCGAATCACAGCAATAAAGATGGACCCTTCGGGAAGCGATAGATCCTTAATCTTCTTCTTTACGATGTGTGAAGACCGGGAGAGTTCCACTTCGACGATCTCTACATTTCCTTCTTTCAATGTGAGCAAGGGAATCATCATATCTCCCGCCTTAACCTGTTCCTGAATAACGGCATCGATGATCTTCGTTGCGCTGACGGAGGCATCGACTCCCAAACCAGAAAAAAGTTCCTCGTTTCGTGGATTGTTAACCCGTGCAATGGTCCGGGGACGGAGAAACATCAATTTTGCAACCTGACAGATCACAAGATTGTCCTCATCATTGCCTGTCGTCGCCACAATTACATCCGCCCGGTTGGCCCCAGCCTCTTTCAAAACCTCCACCGTTGAACCATTCCCTTGCATGATCGCATCATGAAACTCCAATGAAAGGAGTTCTACCTTGGAACGGTCTTCCTCAATCAGCATCACCTCATGACCTTCGGCCATCAACAAACTACCGAGATGATACCCGACCTTTCCTGCGCCCACAATGATGATATACATAGCCTCCCCCATTAGCTTTCTTGGATCGTCTGTAATAAATCTTTTATGACTAAATCCGTAGGACAAACTGTCTCCACGCCCAATTCCTTGTAGAGTCCTGCCAGAATTGAGTCGTGAACCACTGCGACCACCCTTTCCAATTGGAAATTTCGTTTCACTCTTTGGGCAATCATCAGATTAACATTATCCTTATCCGTCATGGCAAAAAGGATATTAGCCTCTTCTTGGAGTGTTGGACGCACATAGTCTTCCACCAGACCATTGCCCACTATCCGCTTACCAGAAAATTTTTCGGAGAGCCTCCGAAAGGCCTGCTGGTTCCTGTCGAGAACCACCACCTGATGTCCAACCTCATCCAAACGATTCGCCAGAACAGATCCTACTCTGCCACAACCGATAATCATTACCTTCATCCAACCCCTCCTATTTTGTCTACCCAGAGAGTTTATCTAAAATCACTTCACAGGGAGCCCGACGCAGAACCAGATCAGAATCCCGGCCCAAGATATCCTGGGCCATCGTGACCTGGGATCGGATTCCCATCACAATCAGGTCAACCTCTCTTTCTTTGGCGACTCTGATAATCTCCTCTCCAGCAATCCGACCTCGTCTTACCTCTCCCTTGACTTGAAGTCCTCTCAGATTGACAATTGTCTCTCCCTCCTTGATGATATCCTCTGCCTGGGCTTCTGCTTCAGGCATGGGTGCCTCTAATGGTAGTGTTCTCGGAACTTCAAGAACAGTAACCAGATAAATCTCTGCCTTCTGTTCCTCTCCCAAACGGCATGCCAGCTCGATCCCCCTTTCTGAATAAAAGGTCCCGGAGGTTGGAACCAAGATCTTCTTAATCGCTCCCACAGCTCTTCGGGCCTTAGCTGCGGCTAAGGGGATTACCTTCGGAACATGAAACATCCACCAGAGCAAACTCCCCATGGAGGCTGCAAAGATAAAAGCCAGTAAAGCTCCTAAAAAAGTGATCTGAATTTCAGATCCCACTTCTCCTGCCTCTCTGCTGAAAGTAAGTCCAGATCATTCTGACTCGAAATAGACTGTAAAGCAAAAGGGCAATGCCGAAAATCAAGGATGGAATGGCCCACCTCACGAAAATGGTTTGCCATAAGATATAAAAACCTAAAACGACCATGAGGCCGGTTGTGATAATCTGAAAATAATCCCGCCATCCAGGTCGCTCAGGAACTTCGGGTACCTTTACCAAACGCCTTCTCCTTTTCCCGTTTATCTCTTTCCGCTAAAGCAATTTTATATTGTTCAAGCAGATCGAATTCCTCTGCGGACGTCAATATCTTCTTCTGCTCCTCCTCCCAGTTGTGTTTCACGCTCCCAAGTAAAGGAAACCCTTTTTTCTTTCGAAACCAGAAATAGTAAATGAGACAGACTAACACCCACGCGGGTCCAGCAATACGACCTATCTCATGGGTCAGAATAACCTCAAAAAGAATAAAACTTACCCCGATCATTCCGATAAATCCAAGAATGGGAACTTCTACGACTTTTCCATTATGATTCCATTTGATGTTGAGGGGCATCTTATAAGGCCTCGGTGAGTAGGGATCGGAGAAGCGAAGCTTGATCATGGAGATGAAGACAAGGAGATAACCGCTTGCTGCACCAAAGGCATACATGTTTCCTAATGTATCCATGGCGCTGGGTGTTAGAAAAGCAAGAATGGCCTCCAGCATTCCGATAAGGGAGAAGAAGACGATGGTTCGAACCGGAGTACGATATTTCGGATGAACTTTATCAAACCAGGGAGTGATCAGATGGAGTTCGCTCATCGAATAGGTGAGACGTGACGCGCCCATGACGCCGGTGTTCGAGGAGATGAGTAGAATCGTTGCCCCAAGGATGGCCGCAAAGGGCCCAGCCAGCACGCCGAAAATAGGAAGGGCATGAGCGAGTTTGGCCACAGGATCCCCTTGAGGAAATTCCTGCCATGGGAGGATACCAAGACCCAAAGTGGAGAAGGCCATCGCAAAGATAAAGACTGTAAAAATCAAAGTGATGGAGGTTCGAGGAATGATCGTAGCTGGTCTTTTGGTCTCCTGAGCTGCCTGAGAAATGGATTCCAGACCAACAAAGGAGATAATAGCAAGCGAGGAACCGTACATGAATTCCTTCAAGCTTGGAAATTGGGTTTTCCATTGGAAGACGAAAAGCTCGGGTTTCCAAGCCAAAAGAAAACCAAGAATAATGATGGATGATTCAGTGACGATATCGATAGCACCGATGATCTCATTGAAGAGGGAGGATTCCCGAACTCCCCGGATATTGAGCCAGATGAGAAAGGTGATGAGGATGAGCGTTTCCGCTGCCCAGACCGGATTCACTTTTTTGAAGATCCAAATGTCCATGGCAAAATATTCAGGAGGGATACCTAAGACATAGGGCATAAAAAAGTTCATATAGCCTGCCGAAGCCGTGGCGAAGAGGGCAATGTCAATGGTGTAATCCAACAGAAGGGCTACCCCAGCCGCATAGCCCCAAAAATCTCCCAGTCCCCTCAGGGCATAGTAATGGCCTCCTCCAGCGACAGGGTAAGTCGATGCCATCTCTGTATATGAGAGTCCGATCATGATGTAGATGAGTCCGGCCACAAAGAAGGCAAGACTTGCTCCACCGTGAGCAGCCCCCATCACGAGACCTAACGCCGCATAGATGTCGGCCCCTACATCGGCATAACCCCACATGTAGGACCCCCAGACCGTAACGTCCCGACGCAATTCCACTTTTTCTACGGGACAGGATGCCGCTGTCGATGCTTCAGTCACCCTATTCACCTCAAAAAAAAGCCAGGAGAAGAACCCCTGGCTTTTACTCTTCTCTTCCCTTAGTCGCCTGCGGAGTTAGCTGACGGGTTAGGATTAAGGGATATCCTTTCCGATTGATTCGGAATTCACCCCACGAGGTTGGGTCCTCCGCTTATTTCAATTCGGCCAAATGATAATATATTAAATGATAAACTCCTCCATTTGTCAATATTCATGAATGGAGGAATGTTTAAAAGGGCCCTTAAAATATATCCGCAGAAAAAATATAGATTTCAATCTCTTTCTCCTTCCAGGCATTGGAAGGAAGCCCTGCCTTTTGGCAAGTATGCTCCAAAAAGGTCTGACGATCCCATCCATATTCTGTAGCGACCTGGGGCAGAAGAAGACCTGCCCACATTCCTTTCACCATATAGATTCCGTGTTTCCCGACTTGAATCTCATTGATATCGGTGATCCGCTTAAGGGGAGTCAGAACGGATATTTCAATATCGAGTTCTGAAAGTTCTTTTTCTTTAACAGGAGTAAAACGGGGATCTTTGAATGCTGCCGCCTCAGCCATTTTCTCAATGGTCTTATGCAGAGGCCCTTGCCCTTCAATGTATCCAATGCAACCTCTCAGTTGCCCCCTTCTGTGAATGGTCACAAAGGCCCCCCGATTCTCCTTCAGAATAGGAGATTCAATCTTGAACTCTGGAACGGCCTTTCCCCTCGCCTTATTTTCAATCACTGTTTTTGCAATATGATGGAGGGTTTTCTTCTCCTCCTCATTTAATCCCAAATCGACACCTACTTTCTTCTCTTCTTTCATCTTTTTTTCTCCCCCGACTGTCTTATAAAAAACGCCAGCCGCATACCCTACGACACGGCTCCGATCTCCTGTCACATCTCCAGAATTGAGGTATTTGAGCATCTTGCCCTGATTGGCCCCAAGAATCTTAGCCGCCAGCATGATAGAAATGATCGGCCCTCCGCCACAGGCTTCACAACGCCCATTCTTTAGATCTCGGTTCAATCCTTCTGGATCGAATCGATCGATATGGTTCAGAACGATCTTGTCGAGCTTAACTGCCTCATCATAAGAATGAAAATGGGAGAGGTCTGAACTGGCAATCAATAAGACATTTTTCCCCCTAACCGTCTCGGCAATAGCTGATGCGAGGGATTGGCAGGTCTCCCAGCTCCAGTAGGGTTCCATCACAATGGGGATCAGTTTAAATGGTTTTAAAACCACTTGTAAGAAGGGAATCTGAACTTCTAAAGAATGCTCTTGGTAATGAGCTTCGGGAAGAAATTGAATCTCTTTTCGTCTCTCCATCATCTTTTTGGAAAGTTCACCATCAATAGAAACCACACCCAAGGGGGTTCGGTATCCTCCCCGATCATAAAGGGAAGCTCCTTTAAAAAGAGCCCGATGACTGGGTCCGACGACCACCACGGAATCGAAAGTTTTCCCTTCAACCAATTTATAGGCATAGGCTGCTACTTGGCCGGAATACATATATCCAGCATGGGGTGAGACCAGGGCAACGATCTCACCTTCCAACTTCTCCTTCTTCGCATTTTCGAGATAACGCTTCACATCCCGGGAAAGAACTTCCGGTCTATCGGGATAAAATGCCCCTGCCACAGCCGGCTCCCTGATCTCTTTCATTCCCATCTCCTTTCCTCCCCTTGAGATCTGAGCAACGGCCACAGAACTCGAGAGGAAAAAGCTAATTAAAAAAAGGAGGTAAAAAATTCTTCTCAAAATTCTTCTTCCAAACAACACCTTAAAATTGTCATTCCCGTGGAAACGGGAATCCAGGATGATTACATACTTCGGTTTCCTGCCTCCGCGGGAGGAGCTTCTGGACTCCCGCTTTCGCGGGAGTGACAGACAAAACCAGTTTTTTAACATCCTGTTAATGTTCTTTGCTATCCAATAGGAGCGTCACAGGTCCATCGTTGATGAGATGAACCTCCATGTTAGCCTGAAATTCCCCTGTCTGAACAGGAATGCCTTGTTCTCTCAATTTTAAAATGAATTGTTCGTAGAGATGTTTTGCAGCGGCTGGTTCTTCTGCTTCTGTGAAAGAAGGTCTCCTCCCTTTCCGACAATCGCCATAGAGGGTGAACTGGGAGACGATCAACATCTCCCCGCCTATTT
>Ga0315282_10018253_pt1 | contig 10045 bp, 11 predicted proteins | sample YL17G07_20_MG_FD_203693 | JGI IMG/M metagenome (GOLD analysis project Ga0315282, IMG submission 203693) | Sediment microbial communities from Yellowstone Lake, YNP, Wyoming, USA - YL17G07_20 | ecosystem: Environmental > Aquatic > Freshwater > Lake > Sediment | place: USA: Wyoming | collected... | reverse complement strand
GCTGCACAATACCACTTCGCATTATATTTCGTAGCATTTATCGACCAGTGTTTGTAGTCTTGTGAAGCAAGCATTACTGTCTCGGAGGAGAGATTTACCCGAGGGTATTGTAGCTTGAGATGGCTATTGTCTGTCAATCGAGTTTTCCACGAAGTTGTCCACAGCATTTCCACACTTTCCACAGTATTATGTAATTCCAATTCCGGGAGCAGGTCATTAACGCGTTGCCCGAAATCAGAAGATGATTTTCTCCTCCACTAGGTGTTCAAAATCACCCTGTGACAAGCCCAGTAACTCTTTGAAGACATATTCATTATGCTGACCCAGTAATGGTCCGCTGGCGCGAACCTCGCCCGGCGTATCGCTCAGCTTGCAGGGAATGCCATAAAATACCTCACGCCCGCTCTTAGGATGGTTGACCTCCACAAAAATTCCCCGCTCCTTGAAATGAGGGTCATGATACTGTTCCTTGGAGATCAAGAAGGGAGCCGCCGCCACACCAGCCCGCTGTAGAATTTCGGTCACTTCACCTGGGCTGTACTTCGCCGTCCACTGGCCCACCAGTTTATCCAGCGCATCCTGATTGAGCAGCCTGCTGTACCTGTCGCTGAACCTCTCATCCTCAGTCCAGGGCGGGTTCCCTAGAGCTTGGCAAAAGTTCCGCCACTCTTCCTCTGTCTTAACCGCAATAGACACCCACTGTCCCTCTCCCTTGCACGGATAGTAACCGTGAGGCGCCATGATGGAATCGCGGTTGCCTGTGGGCCCAGGAATCCGGCCGTTCATAACATATTCCATAAGCGGCTCGCCTAGCAGCGATGTCGTTGCCTCCCACTCTGATATGTCTATGTACTGGCCCTCTCCTGTACTGTTACGATGAATCAGGGCTACTAGTATAGCCAGGGCCCCGTGCATAGCTGCCACATGGTCGCCGTAGGCGAAGTTCGGCCCGCAGGGAACCGATTCATCTGTATAACCCACGACGCTATCGAGACCTGATAGGGCAGTGATGATGGGAGCGTACCCTCTGGTTCCTTTAAGAGGGCCTGTATGACCGGCGAAGCAAAGGGACACCACAATTATGTCCTGCTTTATCTTGGCCAGCGATTCATAACCCAACCCGTATTTGTCTAACACGCCCGGCGTGAAGTTATCTGTAACGACGTCGCTTCTTTTAATTAACTCTCTGAGTAGCTCAGCGCCTTTAGGTTTGGTGAAATCCACAGTGATTCCCAATTTGCCGCGGTTCAGCAGATGAAACACAGGATTCAGCTCCAATCGCTCCGGGGCAGCAGCTACTAAAGCCTCAGGAGTCTTGAGCAACAACTCCTTGGAACTGGCAGCCCCACCAATTCTGCCATAATCTATCCTGTTCCGAGATTCTACCTTGATTACCTCAGCCCCCATGTCAGCCACCATATGCGCCATCTGGGGACCAGCCCATGCTGAACCGAAATCGACTATCCTATAACCCTGCAGAGGATGCCATGCCATGTGAGAAAGCCTCCTATTCCAGGACGGGTTAGAGCATCTGCTCCAAACCAGCTCTTGTTACTTTGTAGGATTAAATGACACCTGCTCTCCGTAGCGCCACCAGGTCTTCCCTCGAGTAGCCCAGACGCCTGCAATATATCTCCTCGTTGTGTTCCCCAAGCAAAGGCGCAGGCAGAACCAGTGACCAAGGCGTCTTAGAAAATTTATAAGGCGCTCCGGGATACTTCAAATTTCCAGTCTCATCTCTATCGATTGTATCAAAGAACCTGCGCTCCTTGAGATGGACATCATTTACCTCATCCGCCATGTTATACAGCGGAGCGAAGGGAACCGCATTCTTTTCAAAGAGTTCGAAGAGCTCTTTCTTGGTGCGCTCAAGGAACCACGGTGCCAGTAGAGCATCCACCTCCTCGGGATAATCGTCCTCCATAGCATGGCGGTCTCGGTATCTCGGGTCTTGAATCCACTCAGGGTTGCCCATTAGCTCCACGAATTTGACCCACTGCTTAAGCTGAGGGGCACACAGCGCCATATACCCGTCTTTGCAGGGGATAACCCTCCGCGCAGGGTATGTCCAGCCGCCTCCGATGTAGCCCTTCCTCAGATTATCCTTTACCCCGAAGGCATAAATTGTTATTCCAAATCCCACATGGTAAGTAGCCCAGACATCGGTCTCCGAGATATCTACCTGCTGGCCCCGACCGGTAACATCCCTGCCCAGAAGGGCAACCATCGTGCCCAAAGCGCCGCTTACCGCGGCCTGGTAATCGCCATGCGATAGCGGCATCATCAGCGGTTCGCGCCAATAGTGCCCTATACTCTGGCTCACGCCTCCCATTGCACAACAGTTAATAGGATAGGCTTTGTAATCCCTGTAAGAACCTGTCTGCCCGAAAGGGGTGAGCGAAGTTACAATCAGCCTGGAACTTAGTTTCCTCAGCTTGACATAATCCAAGCCAATTTCGCTCATTGCCCTCGGCGGATGGTTCTCCACAAAGACATCGGCCTCCCGGAGCAATTTCTCAAGGATAGACATCCCAGTTGTAGTTTTCGCATTAAGAGTGATGCCCAGTTTATTAGTGTTCAAGTAGAGGAAGAGGCCGCTTCTCTCGGGGTGGGGGACATCATCGGGGAATGGCCCGTAATCCCTGGATTCATCACCTTTCTTCGGCTCTTCGATCTTGATAACCTCCGCGCCTAGATCAGCCATCAGCTTAGTACAGAAGGCCGCAGAGACAAAGCTTCCATATTCCACTACCTTAAGTCCTGAAAGCGCTTGTTTAGCCATTGGCTCGCCCTCCGATTATGAAAAACCGCAACAGCAACATTATGCCTGAATTCCATCGTAAGGGCAATCCCCCGAGAGACGACCTGACAAACAAGCAAAAAAATAGGGGCAGGCTTGAAACCCGCCCCTAAATGTCAAATGAAACTCTTTATTGTTTCTAAGTTATCTCAGGAATTACTGTCCGCCTCGTCACCGGGCTCAACATCGGACATCTCTTCCTGTTCAGGAGGCTTTGGCATTTTGCCTTCCCACGATGGATAGGGCAAATAATTACTGAACTCACTAACTGCGCCGCAATACTTACACACGCCCTTACTTACAGGCCCTTGTGGGCTTTCAATGATCCAATAGTGAGCACATCCCACTCTGGCTACATGCCTCTTTTTTTCATGTTCAGCTTTAGGTTTGCGACCCATCTTGTACCCCTCTATTCAAACAAGGATATACTAACTTATGGGTTGACGGATGTATGTGACTTCTGTCTCATTGATAGCAAGATGTCAGTTAAAAACCTTGGTGTGTTAGGGTTGTTTAGCTACGGGAGGATAGAAGGAGAAATACCTAAGTTGCCTGGCGCTCCTCGACAACTATCTCGAAAGGACAGCTTATGGCACCTGTGGGGCATACAGCTTCGCACCAGGTGCACCAGCCACAGTCGCCTTTCCTGACGAAGCTTATAACATTCTCCGATAGCACCAATGAATTGCAAAGGCACACACTGATACACAGGCCGCATCCATTACATTTATCCTGATGTATCACAGGAATCTCAGACATTCTCTGTTTAACTCCCTCCAAATACATGGTAAGAGATGCTACATGTGTCTGTATGTGACCTTTGTCTCATCCCACCACCCCCGCCCATTTTCTCAACGCTTCCTTATCTGTAACCACTATACGGTGATGATCCAACCTGATTATCCCTTCATCCTCCAATTCTTTGAGCGACCTGCCGATCATTTCACGGGCCGTTCCTGCCATAGCTGCCATCTCCTGTTGTGTCAGGCGCGGCTTGGCACGACCTACTCCGTCGCCAGCGTATTCCAAAAGTATCTTAGCCAGCCGGGCGGTAACATGCCTAAAAGATAGATCTTCCACTAGAGAAACCAAGTGCCGCAGCTTCTGTGATAAAACACGGATTATATTCAGGGCAACCTGGGGGTGGGTACGGAGCATAGTCCCCATATCGCTATTTTTTATCCCGTAAAGCACAACCGGCCCCATGGCTTGGGCACTGGCCGGATTCGGGCCTCCATCGAAGACAGGCGCATCATTAAAAGATTCGCCGGGGCGTACTATTTGGAGAATCTGTTCTCTCCCATCAGCCGATGTCTTGAACACCTTAACTACGCCCGAAAAAACGATATACAACGCATCAGCAGGCTCTGTTTCAAGCAATATGAACTTGCCCCTCTCAGCCGCAGTCTCAAAGATAAGCCCCTTTAGAGAATCAAGTTGAGCAGGGCTCAAGCCTGAGAAATAGGGAATGGATTTTATGAATTCCGCCTGTATAGCCATATCTTCCGAAGTCCCTCAGCCACTTCCCTTCGTTACATTTTTTCAAACTCGCTCTTAGCTGCTCCGCAGACCGGGCATGTCCAGTCTGCCGGCAGTTTCTCAAATGGCGTGCCGGGCGGAATCTTGCCCTCCGGATCACCTTTTGCCGGGTCATAGATATATCCGCAAACAGAGCATTTATACTTTGCCATCTTAACCTCTCCTTCCTTCTTCTCCTCAACATAATGCGGAGCTGCCTTGGGAGTGGTACCGCGCTTGACCTCATGATAGTAGGCATAGGTCATCGGTGCGCCTTCCTTGAGAACGGCAGCATCCACGAGTTCTCCCACAAATATAGTATGCGTTTTCGTATCCAGTGAACTGATCAGCCTGGCTTCCATGTAAGATAGAGCATTGTCCAGGACTATTGGCGCCTTAGTTTCGCCCGTTCTGTAATTTACACCCTCAAACTTATTTACATCCCGCCCTGACTTGAAGCCAAAACGGCCAATAAAGCTCAATGGCGTCTCCTGAGATAGCACTGAAACACTAAAGACCTTGCTATCCTTAATGAACTCATGCGTGAGATTCCCCTTGTTAATGCACACAGAAATGGTCGGGGGATCGGAGCAAACTTGAATCACCGTATTGGCAATCTGAGCATTAATCTTGTTTCCCTTTCTGGAGCCCACCACATACATGCCGTAGCTTATGGGATACAGAGCTTTGAGGTCCATCTCACGTCCCTCCCTGTCTATCTAATATTCTTCTAGAGAAGCTCCTTCTCACTGGTCTCTATCGCCTGTTTTAACTGGGCAGCGAGTTCCGGCGGCAACCCTTCGATATCGACATGCAGGAAACCCCTCACTATCGTCGCCGTAGCCTCATCTCGTGTCAGGCCGCGCGCCATGAGATACTCCACTTCCTCTTCAGCTATCTTGCCAACCGCTGCTTCATGCGAAAGGTCTACGCCCGCAATCTCCCCTCTGAGTTCCGGGATAGCGTGAATAATACCTTTCTCCGAGAGAATCAAACCCCGGCATTCCAGATGCCCCTTAACATTGGGAGCGCTTCCCCCTATATAGCCTCTGGATATGATTGTGCCCCCCGTAGTGATGGTCCGTGCTATGACTTCAGCCCTAGAGCCTTTTGCCTCAAGGAGCACCCTAGAGCCAGCGTCCAGGGTCGAGCCTGGGGGAGCCACAAGAATAGTGTTAAACCTGACAATAGCGTTCTCGCCCACGCACCGGGCTACAGGGTACATCTGGAGTGTACGCAGCTGCTTCATACTGACATAGTTGCTGAGAAAAATCCCACCATCCTCAACTATGGCACCGCTGCGAGGGCGCACAGCCACCTCTGGAGCCCAGTTATGAATCATAGTGAAAGTCAGCTTTGCCCCCCGTTTGATGTAGAACTCGGAGACGCCGATATGCAGCCCAGAGGCTGTCATGGGGCTGGTAGCGCAGCCTGTGATAATGTGCAACTCCGAGTTCTCCTCGGCAATAATGATATTGTGCACCTTCTGCGCCAAGTTATTATGCGCAAGGTAAAGACACGCCTGAACCGGCTGGACAGCCTTTGCGCCGGGTAAAGACCTTATGAAATAGCCATTATCCAGATTAAGTTCGGTACTAGCAGTAAACTTGTCGGCATCCACGCTTACCGCACGCCACCAGTAGTCTTTGAGCCAGTCATAGGTCTCCAGAGCCTTCTTAATGTCCATAACCTCAAGCCCCTCCTGGCTTGATGAGCTATGGACCACAGAATGGTCCATCTGGACGAAGGTTCCTCCCCTCTGGTTCGATTCGTCCAGAGTAACCCCTACCTCTTTCATGCGCTTCTTGTCCTGCGCTGAAAGTTGAGACGGCTTCTTCTGATAAGGATGTTCCTCAGCGCCAGAGGAATAGGATGCTATGTCGATGTCCTCGCCTATAGCCGGCTTCTTATCCAGCGCCTTCTCCGCCAACTCCCTTGTTTTTTGGGATTTTACAGCTCTTTCTGACACAGACACTTTACGCATCCCTCGTAGCCATTTTGTTTTATGGAATCCAGAACCTCCAGAGCATCACGCTCGCAGGGAATCGTTCCATTTAACAGAACATATCCTTTACTGGCGTGAACATAGTCCAGGATATGGCCCGTATGTGTGATAATCAGGCCAGAACGCGTTCGTGGGCGCTGGGGGTGCTGCCCTACACCCTTCTGCAGTAGTTCATTTACCATCTGTCCTATCAGAGCCATGTTTACCAAGTCGACCCCAGACTCCGGCTCATCTAACAGCACTAGATCAGGGCTCTGAGCGATCAGTTGCAGGAGTTCCGACCGTTTTATCTCACCTCCGGAAAACCCGTAGTTTATATCACGATCCATCAACTCGACCATTTTCAATCTCTCAGCCATCTTACCGACAGCATCTCCATCTCCCCGGGAGCCCAAAGAGGCGGTGACCACATCCCGCGTCTTGACCCCTCGCACTACCGGAGGACGCTGAAATGACATGCCAATGCCCATACGCGCTCTTTCATCCAAAGACAGACTGGTTATATCCTGGCCTTTGAATATGATCTGCCCTTTCGTCACCCGATAGCGGGGAAAACCCATTATCGCCATTAACAGAGTAGTCTTGCCCCCACCGTTGGGACCGAAAAGGGCATGCGTCTCACCGGCTCCGATTGAGAGATTAACATCGTGCAAAATTTGTTTGCCTTCTACCTCAACGCTTAAATCTTTGATTTGCAGCATATATCACCCCAAGTTGACCTCTTTCATCCTAAGCCGACCCTTCCAAGTCCCGTAATTGCTCGCGATTCCCGATGACAATTAACTGGTCTCCCAGCTCCAACAACATCTCATCAGATAAACTAGTAAAAAGCGTGCCATCCTTTTTTCTCACTGCTAGAATAACTGCTCCGTTTCCGCATCGTTGCCCTTCCTTGCAGGTCTTGCCCACCACTGGCGATCCGGGACCGACTCCTATGTTTTCCAGAACTAGTTCTTTGCCACGGCTCTCCAATGCCGTGTCAACGAAATCGACGACAAGAGGACGTAGGGCGAGCATAGCCAACCTCCGCCCACCAAGAACATGCGGATAGATTGTCCTGTTGGCTCCGGCCCGTCTTAGCTTGAACTCCGACTCCTGGGCATTGGCGCGAGCAGTTATAAAAATATCCGGACGCAATCCCCTTGCCGAAAGTGTTACGAAGACATTGTCAGCATCGCTGCCCGCGGCAGCCACCAGTCCCCGTGCACGAAGGATACCAGCCTCTTTTAGAACTTCGTCACTGCTGGCATTGCCTTCTACATATAAATAGCCGTTAGCAGCAGCTTCAGCGATAGGATCTTTGGAATTATCAACTACTACAAAATCAATACCTTCCTCTTGGAAAACCCGCGCCACTTCCTTTCCCACACGGCCAAAGCCGCACACAATAATGTGGTCTTTGAGCTTTGCAATCTTCTCTTTCATCCGACGTCTCCCCAATATAGTTTCGAGATTACCCTCGACAATATATTGCACAATGGTGGTGACGGCATAAAACAACACACCCACACCAACAATGATAAGCATTATAGTGAAAACCATACCACCGGCTGAGAGAGGCTGTATCTCCCTGTACCCCACAGTGCTTATGGTGGTAACCGTCATAAATAAGCAATCGAGTAGTGACCATCCTTCAATGAGCCTATAGCCAATTACACCTACGGCTATGACAATAATCAGGGCAAATATTATCTGTAGAAAACGTCGTAAGGGACTCATGGCAAATTCTTATATAGAATAGCCATATTACAGTCTAATAGCAACCTCCTACCTTCGCAAAAATTATGAATCTACCGCAATGATTTTACTTGAGCCGAGCCTCCGCTGCACCCCAGTTGATGTTATTGAAAAAGGACTCGATATAGTCCGCCCGTTTCAGCCCATAATCTATCATAAAGGCATGCTCGAAAACATCGAGCACCAGGATGGGAGTGCACCCTGCAGGATGGCCAGTATCATGCTCGTTTATCCACTGATTCATCAGCTTACCAGTCAGGTTATCCTGATATAGAATGGTCCAGCCGATTCCTCGCATAGTGCCAGTGCCCCTGAAGTCCTTCTCCCAGTTCTCGTAGCTGCCGAACTCCTCAGCCAGCTTTTTGCCCAACTTGCCTGACTTGCTAAGCGGCGCTTTACCCCCGAGGTTTTCGAAATAGAGCTCATGAAGCCGCATCCCGTTGAACTCCCAGCCCAACCTGCGCTTCAGTTCGGCGTATTCAGGCGTCCCGACCTTGCCATCCTTCACCATGGCAGCAAGGGCATCCATCACCTTATTTGTGTTAGTCACGTAGCCCTGATAGAGGGTGAAATGATTGTTGAGCAAGGTATCGCTGAAACCCTTCATCCCGATTAAGCCCTTGTAGTCCTTCGCAGTGTACGCCATTTCTTACCTCCTCATTACTGTACTGCTATTGCTCTCCTCGCCCGCTTTCTTTATTGCCGCCTCGCTCACCTCCTTTTGCTATCTCGAATAGTTACAGATTCGATTTCCCTTGAATATTCTAGAGACTCTTTTTGATCCCCGTAAGCTGTCTCAGATGAAACTTCTCCTCTTCGATTATTTTCCCCACCACTTTGCGATCCGAACGGCGAACCAATTCTTTCGCCTCAACATAAAACAAAATCGAGTCCTTTTCTGCCCCCATAGCAATCTGAATTGCCTCAGCGTCGCTATTCACGTTCCGTGCCATCTTGAGCACAACCTTATCATCTATAAAAACGAGTGAGTCCACCAGCGCCCTCAGGTAGAGTTTATACTGTTCCGTATATATCTCCGGTGGCTTGTAGGCGCTCACCGTAACCATCATGTTCTGGAAGATCGCAGCATGTTCTCTTTCCTGGTCAGCCAGATATTTATAGGTTCCTTTAGCCCCAAGAGCCTTAGCGGAGCCAGCCAGGGAATCATAGAACCTTGCTCCATTCTTTTCAATCCCGATAGCAATTTCGATAAGCTCCCTGCCCGAGAAGAATATACCCATCTTGCAGACCTCCTCATAGCCTCTGCAAATAAGAGTAAATGCCCTGAACATAATATCAAGCCAGATATGGAGAAATCATAAAATGAACGGGCAAAAAGTTAAAAAGTTATCACATTTAGCCCATTACCAGCAGTTTATGTTTGACAGCCAATCAGCACAAGAAGAATTCGCCCTGATTTCATTTGACACAGGCACTTGACAAAGTGCCCTTAATCCTGTAAGAAGATGACACATAAACTCGCTTCTATTCAGGACTGGAACGCCATGAAGAATAGGGCCACCATATTGACTAAAGGGGAACGAGACGCTCTCGTCCTGGTCGCACGGGGTATGACTAACGAGGAAATCGCAGAACATCTCCATATATCCACCAACAAGGTTAAGACGTTGATGCATCAGGCGTGTGTCAAGCTGGAAGCACATAACCGAGTCGAAGCTGTTTTTAGAGCTATCAGACAGAAGATTCTTACAGTTGATAAAATATTCTCATTAGATGAACTGGCAGATTTGCTTTCCTCTCTGAGCCCGGAGACTATAGAGGCAGTAGCCAAACTGTCGAGACATAATCTACCTGGCAATCCCCTCGCCACAGTAAGCGAAGATGGCCCACAACGAAAGAGGAAACAGAGCACGATTCTAACTCAAAGAGAACGAGATGTCCTTGCCCTTGTTGGCCACGGGTTGAGCAATCAGGAGATTGCTGAGCAGCTTTATACATCCGTTAGCACTGTGAGGTCATTCCTT
>Ga0315282_10018252_pt1 | contig 10045 bp, 7 predicted proteins | sample YL17G07_20_MG_FD_203693 | JGI IMG/M metagenome (GOLD analysis project Ga0315282, IMG submission 203693) | Sediment microbial communities from Yellowstone Lake, YNP, Wyoming, USA - YL17G07_20 | ecosystem: Environmental > Aquatic > Freshwater > Lake > Sediment | place: USA: Wyoming | collected... | reverse complement strand
TTAAAATTGTCGCTTTCACCGGCCTTGAAGAAACCTATGACGGAAATCGGTTTATCTAGTGTTTTCAATACGGATATGGTTTGTTCGGAGAGGGAATTGACTTTTGCGATGGTCATATCCTTTTTGTAGAAATGCTTACTGGCCATATAATTAGCAACGCCCAAGATCCCAAGAATCACCAATGAATATACAACGGCATTTGTCCCGTACTTGGCCATCCGGAAATTGAACCGTTCCCTAATTTCGGTCCAATCTGCGAAGAGATAAATACCGATTCCAATGATACTGAGAATAAAAAACGTCGCGGCAAATTCTATCGCCTCGCGTGAAAACACAAACGACAGAATTGCAAAAACCAATAGAGCAAGTCCTTCATAACCGAGAATTTTTGCGAAAGTCTTCATGTTTATCTCCACCTGGTGCTTTCAAGGCTTCGCATCGACAAAAACAGGAAGAAGCCGATAAACGTAATGAAGAAAATCAGATCGCCTGTATGCAAAATGCCTTTTGACAGATTCTCAAAATGCTCGGTCAGCGAGAGGTATTTTAAAATGGCTGAGAGGTGTTCGCCGAGCGATTCCGCAATCCACCCGATAATCCAGAACAGTAAAAGCGAACAAAATGAAACCACAGCCGCTATTACCTGACTCGCCGTCAGAGAGCTGGCAAACAAGCCAAAAGCCAGGAACGAACTGCCCATCAAAAATAACCCGATGTAATTTGAAATCAGCTTTCCGGTATCCGGCTTGGAAAACTTCCATAGAATCAAAGGATATTGACTTGTTAAAAGGAGGATAATGAGAAATAGCGCGATAGACGCAAGAAATTTACCCCAGATAATCTGGCCTATGCCGATAGGCGATGTCAAAAGCAGCTCGTCAGTCCCTTGCTTTTTTTCTTCCGCCAGAAGCCGCATCGTCAACAGAGGGATAATAAGAAGAAGGATCACATTGATGTTGTGGAACAGCGGCGAGATGACCATATCGTTGATATTCACTTGCTCCATCATGCCGGGGTTCTGATACATTTGATAATACCCGAGCATGCGCGCATAGCTCGTGAATAAATCGTAAAAGAAAAAGCCGGAGAGCATTAAAAAAGAAATGATGACTACATAAGCCACAGGCTGCGTAAAATAGCTCTTCAACTCTTTTATAGTGATGTGCCAGATATTCGCCATGTGAGCTTCCCTCTTATTATTCGCTGGTTAAACGCACAAAAATTTCTTCCAAACTGGGAGTTTCATGCGAAAGTTCGATAAGACCCCAACCGCCTTGCAAAATTGACAGCGAGATATTTTGGGCCGGATCCACTGCATTTTCAGCAGTCGTCAGATAGAATGTGAATCTGTCGTTTCCTTTTTCCACCTTCGCTACTCCAGGAGTAGCGGATAGTTTGGGAATCACTTTGTCGTTCGGTTCGGCAAGCTTTATTAAAATTCTGCGATTGCCCCCCGTTGAGCGAGCCAGATTTTCCAACGAATCGTCCGCAGCCACTTTTCCGCGATTGATGATGACCACATGATCGCAAATCATCGTGGCTTCAGCCAAAATGTGCGTGGATAAAACCACTGTATGCGCACCGGCAAGACTTCTGATCAATTCGCGTATTTCACGTATTTGAAGCGGATCAAGACCGATTGTAGGCTCATCAAGAATCAGCACTTCCGGATTGTGAATGATCGCCTGCGCCAATCCCACACGTTGGCGAAATCCTTTGGAAAGATTGCCGATAATGCGGTGTTCCACATCTTTGAGGCCGCACCGTTCGATGGCTGTTTTTATTGCTTCTTGTCTGTCTTTACGAGGAACCCGCTTCAGTTTTGCCACAAAATTCAGATAGGCTGTGACGGACATATCTAAATACAATGGCGGATGTTCAGGCAGATACCCGATTCTTTTTCGGACCTCAATAGAGTGCTTGAAAACATCATATCCGGCTACTTCCACAGTTCCCGAGCCGGCGGGCATATAGCCGGAGATGATGCGCATTGTGGTGGTTTTGCCGGCTCCGTTGGGTCCTAAAAAACCGAGAATCTGACCTTTTTTCACTTCAAAGGACACACCGTCTATTGCCACGATGTCTCCATACCGTTTGGTGAGGTTCTGCACCTTAACCATCTAATCCAGCCCCTTTCACGAAAATTTGAAAACTAACGGGCGGAGAAAACATAGTGATCCCCCGATCACTTGTCAATACTGAGACACCAAAAGTTCTAGTGAGTTCCATAAAATTTATGAATAATAAATCTATTTTTCAGTGGTCAAAGCGTGAGCCATTCGATTTGTTAGAGTAAAAATTAGTTGACAATGATTTTAAGTTCGGATAAAAAATGAATGAACGCTCATTCATTGCTCATTTTAAGCGAAGCGAGAATTTGAACAATTGATAGTGGTAGGGGTGGTTCCATCCTTTGTGGCGGATCTGAAATCGGAGGGGTAACGAACCACCCCTGCTTTAATTAAAGCAAGGAGGAGGGCATGAGCCATTACAAAGTTGACATCCGTGACATTAAGTTCGTGCTGTTCGATTATCTGAACGTCGGCGATCTCTGCAAATATCCGAAATTCAGCGAACATGATCCGGAAACCATGAAAATGGTGATTGATGAAGCCATCAAGTTTGCCGACAGCGAAGTGGCGCCTCTGAATGAAATCAGCGATCGCCAGGAATGCCACATCGAAAACGGCCAAGTGATAGTTCCAGAAGGATTCGTCAAAGCTTACAAGCAGTTTGTCGAAAACGGATGGCTTGGGGTTTCCGTGAAACCGAACTACGGAGGCCAGGGATTTCCGGAATGCATCGGCTTTGAGGTCATGGAAGTCTTCTGCGGCGCTTGCGTTGCTTTTACGATGTACGTTGAGTTGACTACGGGCGCTGCCCGAATGATTGATGCTTTTGGAACCGAAGAACAGAGACAAAATTATGTGTCTCGTATGTTCTCGGGCGAGTGGGCTGGCACAATGTGCTTGACGGAACCAGGAGCAGGCTCCGATGTGGGCGCATTGAAAACCACAGCATTTCCTAACGGTGATGGCACATATAGAATCGTCGGCACAAAGATTTTTATTTCTTCAGGCGATCATCCGCTGACGGAAAATATTATTCACCCCGTATTAGCGCGAATCGAAGGCGATCCGAAGGGCGTAAAAGGCATCTCGCTCTTTTTGGTTCCGAAATACCGCGTGAATGATGACGGATCGTTGGGCGAGCTTAACGACATCATCACTACAAACGTTGAGCACAAAATGGGGATCAAAGGATCCGCCACATGCACGTTGAATTTCGGTGACAACAACAAATGCATCGGCTATCTGATCGGTGAGCCGCAAAAAGGCATCGTTTACATGTTCCAGATGATGAACGAAGCCAGACTTTATGTGGGTACTCAGGCAATGGCGCTCGCGAACACGGCTTCACAAAATTCTATCGAATATGCCAAAGAGCGCATTCAATTCTGCCATGTGACCCAGTCTTCCAATCCCGATGCTGCGCGTGTTCCGATTGTCGAACATCCAGATGTACGACGGATGTTGATGTTCTCAAAATCCATGAGCCAAGGACTTCGCGGGCTTTTGTTGAAATGCGCGTATTACATTGACAGGACGCACGTCGCCGAAGATCCGGATGAAAAAGACAAATATCAAAGCCTCGTTGATTTCATGATTCCGGTGTGCAAGGCATATTCTTCCGACCAAAGTTTCCGTGTAACCGAAACCGCGATTCAGGTTTATGGAGGATACGGATTCTGCCAGGAATATCCCGTCGAACAATATTGTCGCGATTGCAAGATCACATCGCTTTATGAAGGCACAAACGGTATTCAGGCGCTGGATTTGCTGGGCCGCAAGATGTCAATTAAAGGCGGCAAACTGTTCATGTATTATTTGCAGGATCTTTCCGAAGCGATCAATAAGGCAAAGGCTTCCAAGCTCGCTGCTCTTGCTGTAAAACTTGAAGAGGCCCAAGAGAATCTGGCCTCATTGGCTATGTCGTTCCCCGGATACATGAAAAAACAGGATCTCACAATGCTGCTTCCGGTGCTGAATGCTACGCCTTTCCTTGAAATCATGGGGCAGATTATGGTCAGTCATGTGCACCTAGAAATGGCAATGAAAGCTCAGGAAATGCTCGATGAATTGTTTGCACAGAAAGGCGCTTCAAGCGAATCGGATCAACGCAAACTTATCGAGATGAACGACGAAGCCAAGTATCTTTATGGAAAAATTCAATCTGCGAAATGGTTTATCAATAATATTCTGCCGCATCACAAAGCGTTTATCGATGCGTTCAATTCAAAAGATATTTCTCCGCTGGAAATGGTTTTCTAGCCCAGGGAATATTTGCCACAGAAAAGGCGGCGACCGTTAAAATTTTCGGTTGCCGCCTTTTTTTTACCTTATCAATGAAATTAATTCATGCATTCATTATCAACATGTAGGCTGATATGTAGTCATTTCAACAATATATTGTAGTGTTTTTGTATTCTGAAGCAATTCATCTTATATATTTACGGGATTTTTTGCCACTTCATTATCCATTCTACAACTTAGCAGTATTTAAAGATTTTTTTTTAATTAAAAAAAATACTTGACATGATTTATAAAAAGGTGATAGGTAATGGCCATTCAGTGGCATTGAGTGGCATAAAGTGACGGCAGCGGCCATCTGGTTGGAGTCATGTTGAGATTTTGTGGGAATTATTATCAGAGGGTAGACCAAAAAGGGCGAACCAGTGTGCCCGCAGAATATCGAAGCAAGCTTGAAGCAAGTGAAATAAAGACTTTGTTTATCGCACCAGCTCTTAATTGTTTGGAGATTTATCCGGAGAGCGATTGGGAAGAATTTGTCCGATCCATTGAAAAGCTGTCGACGATGAGGAAAGAAGTTGAAGAAGTCATGTTGAGCTATATTTCTCCGGCCTTTCCAGCGCAATGGGATTCATCAGGACGAATTCTGTTGCCGCAAAATCTTCGAGAGCTGGTGAAGATCGATAAAGATAAAGAAGTCGTCATAGTCGGCATGGGTCACAAATTTCAGATCTGGGATAAAGGCGAATGGGAAAAGGCCTTTAATGAAGCTCGTAGCCGATATGATCATAACCGAAATCTTTTATCCGGTGAGGTTTCGTGACGGGAGGCCCCCGTCATCGACCTGTTCTTTGTAATTCGGTCCTCAATTGGCTAGTCCTGAAAGCGGGCGACACGGCAGTCGATCTGACCGGCGGTCGTGCAGGCCACTCGAGATTGATGGCGAATATCTTGGGACCCAAGGGCTTCTTGATCGTAATGGACAAAGATCCTGAAGCGGTTAAGGCGTGCAGACAAGCGTTGGCAGAAGCGCCTTGCAGAGTTGAGATCGTTCATGAGGATTTTCGCAACGTTGCCGATGTGCTTAGTTCAATCCGTGCGAAACAAGTGGATGCGATCTTGGCGGATTTAGGGGTTTCAGCAGATCAGTTGCTCGATCCGATGCGCGGGTTTGGCTTCGATTCATCAGGTTCGCTGGACATGAGAATGAATCCGGCATCACAACTCACGGCATCGCAGATTCTGGCGACCTGGCCTGTAAAAAAGTTGGCCGAGATATTTGCCGAATACGGAGATGTGCCTGCTGCCGGTAAGGTTGCCGCTGCAATCGTTCAAGCCAGAAACGAAATAGGGGCGAAAGAATGGGACGCCAAACGGCTTCGGAGTTCTGCAACATCGGTACTGCGAAGAGCGAGAGGAGCAAAAATTGACCCTGCAACCAGAATTTTCCAAGCACTTCGCATAGCTGTCAACGATGAGCTGGGTGCATTGAAAGAGATGCTTCCTAAAGCTTTTGAAGCCCTGAAAATTGGGGGGAGGCTGGCCGTGATCAGCTTCCATTCAGGCGAGGATCGAATTGTAAAAAAGTTTATGCACCAGGAAGCCAGGGGCTGCATATGCCCTCCGGATTTTCCGGTTTGCAGATGCGGCAAAGTTTCCAGAGCTCTGGTGCTGACATCGAGACCGATTAGACCCGATGACTCAGAGGTGAATCAAAATCCTCGGGCCAGAAGTGCGAAACTTCGGATCTGTGAACGAATCGGGTGAATTGGGAGCAGCGAATATGGCGGAATGTTGCGGGATGATTTTTAAAGCAGTGAACGGAATCCCTCAATAATCCTACGTCCACGCTCTCCAGACCCTAAGAAGTTGTCAGCGCTTCTATCGGGTAGAGTGGGAGGTGGGGTATGCAAGCGATTACACCGCAAAGAGTAATCAGAGGCCGTCAGGCGGTCGGGCCGACTCTATTGGTCAAAGTGCCGACCGCAAGACTTGTGGCTATAGGCTCTATAGCCGTGGTGATTTTGGTCACAGTAGCGTTGTTGATGGTATGGATTCGCAGCTCCTCCACCAAATTGGGTTATGAAATCAGCCGCTTAAGCGTTGATTATTCGGAAAGAACCGATGAGAACAGAGCGCTTCATATTGAAGTGCAAAATCTATCGGCACCACCTCAGTTGATGAAAAAGGCGGCCCAATTGGGATTTGAAAAACCAAATCCTGCAAAGGTGATTGTAGTCAATGAGGGAAGTGGCAGAAACTAAAGCTTTCAGCAGAACGAGTTGGCACAGATTCAGAATTCAGGTAATCGGTTTTCTTTTAGGCTTGGGCTTCTTTATTTTAATCGGCAGAGCCTATCAGCTTCAAATCTATCGCCATGATAAATTATTTTTCGAGGCTTTTAAGGCTCAGATTCAAAAAATTTCTTTGACCCATGATCGGGGTCCTATTGTAGACATCAATTCCATTCCGTTGGCCGTTTCGGCTGAGGTGATGTCGGCTTATGCCGAACCCAATCATATTAAAGAAAAGGATAGAGAGAAAACATCGGAAAAAGTCTCTGAAATTCTCGGCCTTAAAAAAGACTTCGTTTTACATAAAATCAGCCTCCGCGGAGGATTTGTTTGGCTTAAAAGATTGCTTCCCCACGAGCAAGCCAAGGCTTTGGCTGCATTGAAGTTGCCTGGAATCGGCCTGATTCGTGAGACCGACCGTGCATATCCCTATAGCGAAGTCGCCGCCCATCTGATCGGATTCACCGGTACGGATTGCATCGGATTGGAGGGGTTGGAACGTACATATGATCAGGTTTTAAAAGGCGATCCGGGATTTATCATCGGTGAGCGGGATGCTCTCGGGGGGATATATTTTCCAAATGGATTTACAGTGATCAATTCAAGAAAAGGCAATGGCCTGAAACTGACCATTGACGTGAAACTCCAATTTTTTGCAGAACAAGCCCTTGAAAAGATAGTTGCGGAATATCAACCCGAAGTCGCAGTTTCAATTATTCAGGAACCTTCCACCGGAAAAATTTTAGCCATGGCCGCCAGACCGACATTTAATCCGAACGAGTTTCAAAAATCGCAAGTCGAAGCGCGAAAAAACTTTGCCATCGCGAATGTTTATGAGCCTGGCAGCACCTTTAAACCATTTACGGTTGCAGCGGCCCTGAACGAAGGGGTCGTCAAGCCCACAGACATTTATAACTGTGAAATGGGCCATTTTGCGGTCGGACCTGCCATTATCCATGATTGTCACCCATATGGCGCTTTGACCGTTGCAGATGTCGTCAAGGTCAGTTCCAACATAGGCGCTGCAAAAATTGCATTTAAATTGGGCAAAGATCCCTTTTATGAATATTTACACGCTTATGGATTCGGGGCGTTGACCGAGCTCGGAATACCTGGAGAGAGTTCCGGAATGCTTCAGGATTCCGAGCTGGTGGGAAAAGTCGGGTTGGCTACTCAAGCGTTCGGCCAGGGAATCGCTATGACACCATTGCAACTCATTAATGCTTTTGATGCGCTGGTGAACGGCGGGAAATTGATGACTCCCTATGTGGTTTCAGCAGTGCTTGATTCGGAAGGGCGTGAAGTCCAACGGTTCGGTCCTCATGTGAAAAAAACAATTTTAACTCCCGAAACAAGCCGCACCATTACTGACATCATGACACTGGTGACAGGACCGGGTGGGACAGGTAAGAAAGCGGCAATTCCCGGATTCAATGTAGCGGGAAAAACCGGAACGGCTCAGAAGATTTTGCCGGGCGGCGGTTATCATCCGACGGCTCGCATCTCCAGCTTTGTCGGCACAGTTCCTGCCGAAGATCCGAAACTGACGATTTTGGTAATGATCGACGATCCAAAAGGACCGCAAGGAGTCAGGTATGGAGGTGTTTGTGCGGCGCCGGCATGGAAGGAAATCGCTGAGCAATCGCTTGCGTATTTGAAGATCTTCGGCAACGCAGAGCCCCAGCCTGAGCTGAAAAAATGGAGCATTGCTCAAGCAAAAGGAACCCAGGAAAGTACGATGGTCACCGCATCGAACAAAATATCATCGGATGCTAATCGCATGCTTGGCAACGGGAGAATGCCCAACCTTATGGGTCTTTCAATGAGAAGCGCCTTGCAACTCGCCGACGAGGTCGGCGTCTCTCTGACGATACAGGGTAGCGGAGTAGTAGTAAGCCAGTACCCGAGACCAGGAGATTCGATTCCAGAGAACGGCAACGGCTCTGTCATTTTTGCGCTGCCTTCTTCATGAGCGGAGGAATGAAGGGTTAATGAATCTGGCGGAAATTGCAGCAGTCATGGACGAGGGGCGGTGCCTCTATAAGCCGGAAACAATGGTTCGAAGAATTATTGTGGATTCAAGGCAGGCTGGCCCTGGCGATCTGTTCGTGGCTTTGCCGGGTTCTAAGACGAATGGTCACCAATTTGTGAGGGACGTAATTGATGCAGGGGCGGCCGTTGCCGTGTGCGAGGATTCCTTTGTTCCGGAAGGCGCTTCGGCTATCTATGTTCCCGATACGCGATCATTCTGTTCCTTGGCGGCCCACGCTTTGGCCGGCGATCCCACTGCCTCGATCCTTTTAGTAGGAATTACAGGCACAAACGGCAAGACGTCCGTCACATATCTGATTGAGTCCATCCTTTCAAAAGCAGGTTTTAAAGTCGGCGTTATCGGAACTATCAGCGCAAGGGTTGGTGAATTCGAATTGGCTCGTGATCTCACAACACCGGATGGGCCGACGCTTGTCGGTTTATTCATGCAAATGAAACAGATGGGGTGCAATGCCGTTGTCATGGAAATTTCCAGTCATGGTTTGCATCAAAGGCGCGTTGACGGCTGCCGCTTTGATGTCGCTGTATTCACCAATCTTTCTCGTGATCATCTTGATTATCATGGCGATGAAAAATCTTATGCCGAAGCAAAACAGCTTCTGTTTTCACAAGTGCTGCCGCGCTGGGGTAAGAAAGAGGCGTGCGCCTGCTCGAATATTGACGACCCGAAAGGCGAATGGATGATAAGTCGTTTCAAGGGCCGTAAACTCCGCTTTAGTTGCAAAAGCCTTTCAGCCGATATTCGTTTGGAGAACGTCAGATTCAGCAGACAAGGACTTCGATGCGATCTCATGCTTGGGGATTCCTGCTATCGAGTTTTTAGCCCGCTGCTTGGACGTTTTCAATCCTGCAATATTGCCGCTGCTTCATCTGCGGTTTATGCACTTGGCATCTTACCCGAACACATCGTCAGCGGAATTGCTGAATGCTTAAGGGTTCCGGGAAGACTGGACAAAATCAGCGAAAAGCCGCTTGTACTGGTGGACTACGCACATACTCCCGATGCAGTCACAAACGCGTTGGCGAGCGTATCTGAATTGGCGACATCCAGGATCATTACCTTGATCGGTTGCGGTGGCGATCGCGACAAAGGGAAGCGTCCTTTGATGGGAGAAAAAGCTGCGCTCGCTTCGACAATTACCGTGATTACTTCTGACAATCCGCGCACAGAAAATCCAACGGAAATTATCGAGCAGATTCTTCCCGGTGTGCGAAAAGCCGCGAAGGTTCAGATCAATATGGAACAGATCGCTGATTATCGCGATTCCGGTCATGCATATGTAGTGGAACCTGATCGCAGAAAAGCCATTTGGGGAGCTTTGCTTGCTTCTGACCCTGAAGATGTAATTCTGATCGCGGGAAAGGGACATGAAGATTATCAGATCATCG
>Ga0315282_10018250_pt1 | contig 10046 bp, 9 predicted proteins | sample YL17G07_20_MG_FD_203693 | JGI IMG/M metagenome (GOLD analysis project Ga0315282, IMG submission 203693) | Sediment microbial communities from Yellowstone Lake, YNP, Wyoming, USA - YL17G07_20 | ecosystem: Environmental > Aquatic > Freshwater > Lake > Sediment | place: USA: Wyoming | collected... | reverse complement strand
CGAGGGCCCCATCACCGCGACGAACTCCCCGCGGGCGACGGTGAGGTCCACCCCCACCAGGACAGGCACGCGGATGGAGTTGGTCCAGTAGTCCTTCGCCAGCGACCGGGCCTCAAGGACGACGTCACCCATTCCCCACCCACCTACTCGTAACTGAGGGCCTCGACGGCATCGCGGCGGGCCGCCACGGAAGCCGGGTAGAGCGCCCCCAGGACGCCCCCCACGATGCCGAGGGCCGCGGCCACCACCAGCCAGCGGAGCCGGAGTTCGACGGTGAGGAGCGGGAACCCCCACTCGATGACGGCCTTCACCGCCAGGCTGAGCAGGACACCCACCACCACCCCCGCGGAGCAGATGGCCACCGACTCGGCCAGGACCTCTTTCGTGATGAACCACCGGCCGGCGCCCATGGCCTTCAGGATGCCTATCTCCCGCGTCCGCTCCACCACGGCGGTGTACATGGTCAGGAGGATGGTCAGGAAGGTGATGACGAGGGCCACGGAGATGACGGCGACGATGAACTGATGCAGTCCCCGGAAGGTGGTGGTGAGGACGCGATAGTAGTTGGAGAGAGGCTGGGCCTGGAGGCTGGGGAAGGCCGCCTCGATTGCGCGGGCCGTCTCGTCCACCACCTCGGGCCCCGTGCACTTGACGAAGAAGAAGGTCACCCGGTCGCCCTGGACGATGTGCTCCTGCACGGCCGCAAGCGGGAGAAAGATGCGCACAGGGATGCCCGTCTCGCAGATGCCGACGACGGGGATGCGCAGGCCCTGGGCCTCGATGGTATCACCCACTTTGAAGTGCCCGGCGTCGGCCAGGCGCTTATCGATGACCATCTCCAGATTGCTCTCCAGTTCCCTCCCGGCCAGTATCTTCCGGTAGCCTCCGACCTTGCGGAAGTCAGCCGGGTCGATGCCATAGGCGGTGTGCCCCTGCCCGAGGATGACGAAGCGGGTGGCGGCGATGGGGCTGGCGTAGGCCACCCCCGGCACCGCCAGCAACTTCTCGCGGGCGCTCAGCGGGAGCGGCCAGCCACTGTCCAGCACCAGCGACCACCCCCGGGCGTGGACGGCGAGGTCAGCGTCCACGTTCCGCATCCGCTCGACCACCTCGTGGATGCTCCCCTGGGTGAGGCCGGTGAGGACCAGGGAGGTCATCACCCCCACGGCCACCGCAGCGACGCTGATGGCCGTGCGCCCCTTCCGCTGGAGCACGTTGGCTAAGGCCAGGCTGGGCATCGCTCACCCTGACAGTATGGTCCCCGAGAGCAGCGTTCCGTGTCGAGGCGTCCCGGCGTGCCTGCTCACTGGTAGCAAAGACGCTCTCCCCCCGGCAAACCTTCATCTTCATATTCTATCGACTGCGGCGAGCAAATGCCAGCAGGAGACCGCTGGCGCCACCTTGCCCCCGAGCGCTCCTTGACAGGGGCCGCGGACCCGTGTCTACTGATGCGGGTGGGGTTTTCCGGGGGGACGAGGGAATGCGCTGCTTGGCTTGTGAGACGGAGAAGCAGCCCGGGTCCTGGCTCTGCCCGAACTGCGGCACCCCCATCCCCGAGCCCCCGAAACCTCCGTACAAGGCAGGCGGCTGGGAGTGGGCGGCGGCTCTCGCCTGCTTCGCCCTATTCTGGTTGTTCCAGGACGAGGGTCACCTGGAGTACCGGGGACGGCCCGCGGTCGCTTTTCTCCTCCTCATGCTGGGCCTCGCTCCGCTGGTCGCCTGGCCTGCTCTCGCCTTCAGCGCCGCCCGGGACAGGACCAAGCGCGTGGGGAGGGCCGTCGGGACCCTCTGCCTGATCTTCTGGATACTGCTCACGTTGGATGCCTTCTGGCCTCCGCTCGTGCTCATGGCCTACATGGCCTTGATACTCGCATTCGAGCATGTCCTCTGGCGGATGAAACTGGCGCGGATGTAGGCGAGCGCGGCGAAAACGTCGGTTCGCGCCTTCACGGCACTTCCCTCGTTGTCTTTCCCAGCAGGTATCTCTCGGCGGGTGTTTCGGGAGGTCAGGAGGCGTCGCGGCTATTGAGGAAGATGGGGTCAGTCGAGTGGTCCTGGTGGGTGAGGTGAACCTCGGTGTGGGCCCCGAAGGCGGCGAGCACCTCAGCGGATTTCTGGAGCGGGAGTTCGGGGCGGTTGCACTCCTGGCTCAGGTGCATCAGCAGGAGGTGCCTGGGCGGGGAGGTCGAATGTTCCAGCAGCCTCCAGAGGACGCAGGCGGCCTGGCAGTTGGAGAGGTGGCCGAAGCCACTGCGGATGCGGGCCTTCAAGGTCTCGGGCCGGTCGCTCTCGGCGAGCAGTTGCAGGTCATGGTTGTGTTCGAGGGCGAGGACATCCAGGTCGAGGAGCGGTTCCAGGTGTCGGCTCGGCAGGTGTCCCAGGTCGGTCAGGTGACCCAGGCGGTAGGGCCGGGCGCCGTTGGGAAGCGAGAAGACGAAGCCGAAACTGCCCCCTTCGTCGTCGTGGGGGAGGGCGAGGGGGAGCACCTCCACGTCGCCCACGCGGAAGGGGGCCTCCTGGAAACCCCAGAGCAGCCCCGCTTCGGCCAGTTTCCGCGCCTCACCTCCCCGACGGGCGAGCGGGCGGATGTGGTTCTGGTGGCAACAGACGTTCACCCCCTGGGCCAGGAAGGGCGCCAGGGTGGGGGGGCGAAGATGGTCGTGATGCAGGTGGGTGAGGAGGACGGCGTCCAGTTGGCCGATGCTGAAGCCGAGGTCAGCCAGCCGGTCAGAGAGCACCCGCGGTCCGACGCCGGCGTCGATGAGGAGCTTCGTCGTAGAGGTGGCCAGCACCGCGGCGTTCCCCGCGCTCCCGCTGGCCAGGACCGAGAAAAGAAACGACATTTCCAGTCCTTCTCCTCTTGGACATTCCTGATGCTAGCACCCTGCGCTCGTCGATGCAAGCACTTTTTCCGAACGGCGCCTCAACGAACTCTCCTCTTGCCGCCTTGCCCGCAGGGCCGAGGCCCGTTAGGATGGCGGCTACCGGGCCCGGCCAGGCTCAGTTCCACGCGGCGGCGGCCGAGGCCCGCACGGTGCCTGGAGCCGAAGATGAAGGTAGCCATGAGGGAGGGAAGGGCGTGAGTCCCGTGCAGGTTCGGCGGCTTCGTTCGGGTGCGTACGTGGCCGATGCTTTCACTGGTGGTGTGCTGGACCGGGCCGAATGGCAGCTCTGGCGGCTCGACCCGGCGGTGACGGTGGAGCCGACAGCGGGCGGGCTCCTCATCTCCGGCACCACGTCCGTGGACAAGCGGGCCTTCTCCGGCCTGGTCTCCCGCAGGCTCTACCCCGCCGATGCGGTGCTCGCCTGCGAGGTGCGCGTCCCCTCCGACCTCAGCCAGCCAGGGACCTACGGCTTCGTGGTGCACCTCTGCAACAGGCTGGTGGGCGACGAGGTGCGGACGCTCGAGATCCCCGACAATAACAGCGAAATCGCCTTCGGCCGGATGGGCGAGGCGGTGGGCTGGTTTCACTGGTGGTACGACCAGACCGGTGGCACCTTCTACAAGTGGAAGGCCGAGGAGCCGGCCCGACGGGCCTTCGGCGATGAGGCCGAGCGCTGGCACACGGTGGCCGTGGAGTACGACGAGCCGACGCGCACCTCGCGCGCCTGGCTCTGGACCGAGAGCGGCTGGGAGCAGGTGGGCCGGGACAGGCAGTTCCGCAAGCTCTGCTCCAGCATCGAACTGAAGATTGACGCCCAGCGGACCGGCCTCACCCTGGCCTTCCTGCTCCGCAACTGTCGGCTCTACCCGCACCCGGCCCGGACGCCCGTGACCGTCTACGTGGGCGGGCAGACGGCCCCGGCCCGCGGCGCGGGAGTGTCCCTCCTCAGCGGCGAAGGAAAGGTCCTGGCCCAGGCCGAGGCTGATGCCGACGGCATCGCGCACCTACTGCTTCCGGTGAGTGCCTGCTATCCCCTTGTGGGCCGATTCCGGGTTGACCGGAAGGGGAGGGTGAGCGAAAGCGATGTCCTGGAGGCTCCCGGTGTCGAAGGCATCTACCCGGGCGACTTCTATGCGGTCGAAGCCGGGGAGGAGGCCGCCCGCAGCTGACGCGTGCTGAGCAGCAGGGGCAGGTCGCCTTCCGCTACACGGCCAGGTCGTTGTCTCCCTTCTCCTCGACGGGGCTGGGCCTGGCGAACAGGGCGATGCCGAAGGTGAGGGGGCCCAGCCGGCCGGAGAACATGAGCAGGATGATGACGGCCTTGCCGATGTCGGTGAGCGTGGCGGTGATGCCCGTGCTCAGCCCCACCGTTCCCAGGGCGGAAGCGGCCTCGAAGAAATTCTGGTCGAACAACGATTTCTCCGTCATGTCGAGCAGATACGTTCCGATGATGAGGGTGGAGAGGTAGAACCCCAGGCTGCCCACGGCCACCCAGACGCGCTCAACCGGGACGGGACGGTTCCAGAAACGCACCTGCTGCTCGCCCCGGATGGCGCTGCGCATCACGCCCAGAAGAGCGGAGAAGGTGGTGCACTTCAAGCCGCCGCCGGTGCCCGACGGCGAAGAGCCGATGACCATGAGGACGATCAAAACGAGCACCGACGCCTTGGAGAGGGCGCCGACGCTGACGGTGTTGAACCCTACCGTAGTCTGGGCACTCATGACCTGGAAGAACGCGGCCATGATGCGCTCGTCGAGCGGTTTCATCTGGATGGACGGTTCCCCCAGGAAGAGGAGCACCGTTCCCGCGACGCTCAGCCACAACGTGGACCAGAGGATGACCTTGCTGGTGAGCGTCATCTGCTTCGTCCGGCCGGTGACGACGTTCCAGAAGTCCACGCACACGATGAAGCCGATGGCTCCCAGGTAGCTCAGCGCCGCGGGTATGACGTTGAGCCAGAAGTTCCCCGCGAACCCCTCAAAATTGGTGTTGTAGAGGCTGAACCCGGCGGTACAGAACGCTGAGACGCTGTGGAACACGGCGCTCCACAACGCGCCGGACCCGCCAGCAGCGCGGAACGCGAAGTACAAGGCCGCCGCCCCGCTGAGTTCTATGGCGAGGGTGAAGGCAATGACACCCTTGATGAACCGGCTGATGTCGAAGGATTCGGGCAGGCTGAAGACGGTCTTGCTGACCCCGATGCGCGTCCGGGACAACTCCGACCCCCGCGAAAGGACGACGAAGGACCCCAGCGTCATGTAGCCGATGCCGCCGAGCTGGATGAGGAGGACGACCACCACCTGACCGAAGAAGGTGTAGCTGTCGGCGACGCTCACGGGCACGAGGCCCGTCGTCGAGACGGCCGAGGTCGCCACGAACAGGTTGTCGAGGGCGCTCGCCCCCGCGCCCTTCTGCGCCAAGGGCGTACACAGCAAGAGACAGCCGACAAAGATGTAGGAGGCGTAGCCCAAGAGAACGAGCTTGGCCGGGTGCAGCCGGCGCAGGAAACCCCGCATGCGAACCGCGAGGTCCCACAGTTCTCTTCTCACCGTCGCCTCCCATCGAGGCTTCTTCGGTCTCCCGCGGTCTCGACGCGCCTCTCCTCAGCGGGCCCGACCGGTGACCCCCGGGCACAACCGAGGCGGACGTCGCGTCGACCGCGACCAGTGGTGGTGGCTGAAACGGAAGTGGTATCCGAAGAAGTTGCCCTGCCTATACAGTTGAGGGCGAGAACGTTTGTTGGTCGCCCTGAAACCGCCTACGAGGTTAGCTGCCGGGCTGGGACTCTCAGGTGTCCCTCCTGTCTCTCACGACAGGACGCGCCCCAACGTCTCTCGGTTCCCCCGCTCCGCCCGCGACACGGGCCGGACTCGGCAAAGCCTCATTCTACCGACTGCACGTCGCGTGTCAAGCCTCCTCCTGTCACCGCTCAGGGCCGAGTCGGGCCGAAGGTTCCCCACCCGCGCAGGGCGGCCTCAACGAACGGGCGACGGGGGGGAGACGGGGGACGTCTCGGCTCTCTCGCTGCGCGTGCGGACGTGGGTGCACCGGTGCGGCGGCGCGTCCGCCTAATCGAGTTTGAGGTCGGTGATGGTGATGGCGGTCTTCTCGAGCACCCAGTCGTCGCTCAGCGAATCCACGTCCACGATGAAGTGGGTGACGGTGTGGGCGGGGAAGTTTCCGCCGCCGGCTTCCCAGTACGGCTCTTCGCTGACCGACGTGGCCAGTGGGCGCTCGCAGCTCCCCACCACTTCCCCCTTGGCGTTCTTGAGGGCCACCGACGTGGTGAGTTGCTTGACGTTTCGGCTGCCCCGGTTGTCCACGGTGCCCCGGACTTCGACCACCTGACGCTCTTCCTTCCTGTCATAGTAGCGCACCGTCCTCACCGCCTTCTGGACGCCCTCCACCTTGATGGTCACGTACTTGACGTAGCGCATCGGGTTCCCAGCCACGTAGGCGACCCAGATGCCCGCACCTGCTAAGACCACCAAGCCGGCGACGAGGAGGGCTTCCCGAACGCCGAAGAGCGCCGGCCCGCCCCGCCGCCCAGCCTCCTTCCCGGTCGCTGCTACGGGCTCCCTTCCGCTCGGCGCCTCAGGGTCGAGGGCAGCCACGGGGCTCCCGCAGCGCGGGCAGAACCGCGCCCCTTCGCCCACTTCGGCCTGGCACTTCGCGCAGGCGCTCACGAGGAGGTCTCCTTGGCGGCAGCAGGCGGCGTGGCCTTGCGGATGATGTGGTGGCTGAGGATGAGGACCCAGGCCGGGAAGAAACTCCAGAAGATGATGTCCCAGGCTGCCCGTTGGGGCGGCAGGCGTCTGTACATGCCATACATGTCCTGGCCGTGAGCCAACTGTACCATCTCGTTGACGACGGTGCAGCCGATGTACACCAGGGCCACGATGCGGGCCAGGTACGGCGCACGACGGTGGCGCAGCAGGAAGAGCACGGCCGAGGTGATGAAGCCGGCGCCGAGGACAAAGTTGTAGATGGTGACACCCAGGAACTGCTTGCCTTCCCCCACCTGCAACTCGGCGAGGCCCGAGCCGACGAAGAGGACAATGCCGAAGCCCAGGCAGAGAAGCAGCACACAGCCCTCCAACGGGGAGGGGCTCGGCCCGGCCGGGGCCGCGGGCGCTTGCCCGCTCGTGAGATTGGTCCCGCAGGAACTGCAGAACCGCGCCCCCTCGGCCACTTCCTTCCCACACTGATGGCAGAACATGCTCACCTCCTCCCTGCCGCCCTTTCGACCCACCTCGCGGCCGTAGCCTTCCTCAACAGAGTAGAAAGCAGCACTCCGCTCTCGCGCTCATCTTCCTGCTCACCCGCAGGATGAAATCTGTGGCGGGGCCCGTCGGCCCCGCGAAACCAGCACCCCCGGCTGCCGGGGCAGCGCACCACTCTCACTTGATCTCGTCGAGCAGTTCCTGCTTCTTCTTCTCAAACTCCTCGGGGGAGAGGAGGCCCTTCTTCACCAGTTCGCCCAGCCGCTCAATCTGGCTGATGTGGTCTTCGGGCGCCTCGCTGACGGAAGGGGGCGGCTCGCCCTTTCGGCGGAGTTCCAGCCCGTCGTGCTCGACGTGCTCCTTCCAGGTGGTGACCATCTTCTTGAAGTCGACCGCGTGCTTGATGTAGTGGTAGGTGATGCCGCTCTCCTCGTTGGCCGTCATCACCTGGAGGTGCCCCCAGCCCAGGAGCCGACCGATGAGGGGTTCCCGCAGGCTCAGGTCGTTGATCTGGTCGAGCGAGGCGTCGCGGTGGACCTTGTTGAGGATGCCTTCGACCTTGAGGACGCGGAAGTTGGTCACGATGTAGTACTTGTTAGCCCACCACAGCCAGACGTAGAAGCTGTAGGGGAGGGGGAGGAGCAGCCCGACCAGGAGGAACGCCCAGCCGTGCTCCCACGCCGACCCCCACCAGAGCGCCCCGCCGGCGACGGCGAGGAGGAGGTGCAGGAGCACGGGCTTGTAGAAGGTGACGATCTCGCTGCGCTTGGTGTAGTACTTGACCTCTTCGTCGGCGATGAGGAGTTTCTTGGCGTAGCGGAGCATTGGTGCCCCTCCTTCAAGTTCCCTCCAGCCCCCGGTTCCCGACTTGGCCTCACGCATCCCCGTTCGGAAGCGGACGGAGCTTCGCTCGCAGCCATCGGTTGACGGCGCAGTTGCACCAAAAGTGAGTATAGTTGCGCCCGCCCGGCCCGCGGATGTGCATCAGGTATTCAAACCCTCTTCGGACTTCGGGGGCGTCCACGAGGCCGCATCGGCACAAGGCAGACAAAGCAGCCGCCGTCTGGTATGTTGGCAGGATGTCCAGGCACTCCTTGCCGCTTGGGCGCCAGCGGTATTCGGGGTGTCGGGCCTTCTCCCACGCGACCTCCTCCGAGACTTGGTCAGCATAGAGCATCCCGTCCAGCCGAGTGCGAGGGGCCCGGGGGAAAACCGTCCTGTCCAAGGGCTTCTGCTGCGCGCAGAGCCACTGGCAGGCCTTTCGCACGCGTTTCTCCTGAGGGGACAGGCCACAGTCCAGGAGGTCGTGGACGGCTCCGACGGTGGCGAGCACAAGCCCGTCCCATGACGCGTCGGACCGTTGCCTGCCGACGATGCCCGCGACAAGTTCGTCGGCAAGCGTCGCCAGGTCCCGCCGGGATGCTCCCAGGGCCTCTCGGCGTGTTTTCACCGCCAAGGCACGGCGAGAGGAGGCGATCAGGGGCACGGGGTCGTGGGGGAGGGTCCCGCACAGTTCCTTCAGCATCCCGTGCCGGGAGTAGGCGAGGACGACTTCACACGCGCTCCCCGCGGGGTAGTCGGCCTGGAACCCGCCGTCCTGGCGCTGACGTCTGGCAGCAAGAGGCAGGCCCTGTTTCAGAATCCGGCGGACGGAGCGAAAGCGGAACCGCGAAGCGAGTTCAAGCGTGTACCACTGACCACCCAGGTGGTGCAGGTCTCCCTTTTCCGATTGCCAGCCTGCGACGAAGTCCCAGTACCCCCGCGCCACCCGCCCCTTGCTGTGGCTGGGGTGGTACGACATGGCAGACATGACGATATCAGAACACCTCATGAAGCCTTACCCCCAACTGCCCTCCGGTCCCCGCTCCCCGACCTGACCTGCCCGTTCCAGAGTGTAGCAGACCCCCCGCCCATTTCAACTGCTGCCCCGCGAAGCACGGGGTCATGTCTCGCCCTCGCAGCCCATGCTGTTGCTTCAGCCGGACGCCCCCGCAGGTCTGTCCCTACGATGTGTAGGGACAGGGCTTCAGCCCTGTCCGCAGCTTCCCCGGCCCGAACTCGTCGCAGGCTCAGGCCGGCTGCCGGCGTCCTCCCGCCCTCACTCCCCGCTTTCGTCCTCTTCGCCCTGGAGGCCCTTCACCGCCCCCAGGCACGCGCTCACCACTTCGATGGGGTCCGTGAGCGTCTCCACCCACGCCTTCACGTTCTCCACTTCCCCCGCTCCAGTCAGCACGATGGCTATCTGCTCATATGCCCAGGCCTTATGCAAAGGATCATAGCTGCTTGGTGCCGTCGCCATGGCGCCCGCAGAGTCCTTCGCCTCGGACTCGGCTTCGTCTGTGCTGGAGCACGTCTCCACCTGTGACGTCGCCTCCTGGATCTCGGCCTCAGCCTGCTGGCCCAGTTCAACTGTTTGCTCGAAACTTTCCGTGTTGCCGGCCTTCAGTTGCGCGTGCGCGATATACCAATACCCGCAGACCTTTGCCCAACCGTGCTCCATGGCGGCCACGGTGTCCATGGCCGCGCTGAAGTCCCCAGCGCCCGCCTGGGCGGAAGCTATGGCTGCGTATGCGAGGACCTTATCGGAACCGTCAGGGTTTTCTGCGGCGAACTCCTTGGCGCGCTCGAACGCTTCCCTGCAGGCTACGGCGTTCCCCGCCTTGGCCTCTGTTCGCGCCAGGGAAAGGTATACCGCGACATAGGCGCGCCCTTTGGCGCGAGCATCCTCCATAGCAGCAGGAGCCGGCACCGCGAGGATATGCCAGCGGCGACTCAGTCGGCCCGCTGCATCTTCGATGCACGCGGCCGTCTGCAGCGCGCCGACATAATCGCCGGCACGGGCCTGGACCGCCGCTATCTCCGCGTACGCTGACGCCAGAAGGGAAGGCTGGTTGATGGTCGTCAGCGCGGCCTGCAGGGCAAGTTCGAGGGCCTCCC
>Ga0315282_10018249_pt1 | contig 10048 bp, 8 predicted proteins | sample YL17G07_20_MG_FD_203693 | JGI IMG/M metagenome (GOLD analysis project Ga0315282, IMG submission 203693) | Sediment microbial communities from Yellowstone Lake, YNP, Wyoming, USA - YL17G07_20 | ecosystem: Environmental > Aquatic > Freshwater > Lake > Sediment | place: USA: Wyoming | collected... | reverse complement strand
CCAACATCCGCGACGAGTCGGACAAGGAAGGAATGAGGATAATAATCGATGTTTCACAGAACGAGCAGGCCGACATCGTGCTGAACAATCTTTACAAACACACGCAGCTCCAGACGACATTCGGCATAATAATGCTCTCCCTTCTGGACGGCCAGCCGAGGCTTCTCACCCTTAAAGAGATGATAGAAGCGTTCATCCGCCACAGGAAGGACGTGGTGACGAGAAGGACGAAGTTCGAGCTGGACGAAGCAAGCGAAAGGGCGCACATACTCGAAGGAATAATGACTGCGCTGGACGACATAGACAGGGTCGTGAAGACCATACGCGCGTCGGAAACTGTTGAAATGGCGAAGAAAGAGCTTGTGGAGAAGTTCAGCCTCAGCCATAAACAGGCGCAGGCCATACTGGAGATGCGGCTGCAGAAGCTGGCTTCGCTGGAAAGGAAGAAGGTGAAGGAGGAGCATGAAAGCCTTGTAAAGCTGATAGCCGAGCTCAGGGAGATACTGGCGGACGAAAAGAAGGTTTACGGCATAATAAAAAGCGAAACGAACGACATCAAGAAGAAATACGGCGACTCCCGAAGGACAGGGATAATAGGGACCGACGAAACCGTCGAGGACCTGGAAGACGACAGGCTGATAAAGAAGGAGGACGTCGTCATCACGGTCTCGAATGACGACTACGTAAAGCGAATCCCGCTCGATGAATACAAGCAGCAGAGGCGCGGAGGGAAGGGAGTCATAGGCGCGAAAACCAAGGAAGGCGACATAATAAAATTCATTTACGTCACGAGCACGCACGATTACATGCTGTGCTTCACGAGCAAGGGCAAGGTCCACTGGATGAAAGCGTACAGGATTCCTGAGGCAGGGAAATACGCGAAAGGGAAGCCAATCGTCAATCTCCTCCGCCTCGAGGAAGGCGAAAGATTCAGGGACATGATACCGGTGGAGAAGTTCGAGGACGGGAAGTTCATATTATTCATCACGAAAAAGGGCCTGGTAAAGAAAACGCCGCTCGCTGAATATTCCAACCCGAGGAGCGGAGGGATAATAGCGCTCAAGCTTAACGAAGGCGACGACCTCATAAATGCGTGGCTCACGGACGGCAAGGAAAACATAATAATAGCGACAAAACTCGGCTACGCCATAAAGTTCAGCGAAGCGCAGGTAAGGTCCACGGGAAGGGCTTCGCTGGGAGTGAGAGGCATACGCCTTCGAACAAAGGACGAAGTAATAGGGATGAGCAAAGTCGAAGCCGGACGCTCGCTTTTCACATTAACGGAAAAAGGTTACGGAAAACGCACGAAATTCGAACTCTACAGGAACCAGAGGCGCGGAGGCAAGGGAGTTAAGAACCTGAAGGTCACGCAGAAGAACGGGAATGTGATAGGCGTGGTTTCGCTTGGCGACAGGGACGAGGTCATGTTCGTCTCGAAGAACGGCCAGGTCATACGCACGTCTGCTTCAGAGATTTCCGAAATAGGCCGAGCCACCCAGGGCGTCCGCGTCATGCGGCTCAACGAAGGCGACAGCGTGGTCTCGTTCGCAAGGATAGAGGAAAACGGCTCTCCCTCGAATGAAAGCAGCCAAAGTTGATTTTTTAAACAGCGAACCAACCATAAATCATGACCGGGGTTGAATTCTATCTCCTGGAGACAGACTACGCCGTTGAAAATGGCGAGCCTGCCGTGAGGATGTGGGGGAAAACGGTTAGCGGTAAAACTGTGTTTGCAGTCGACCGCGCTTTCAGGCCATATTTTTACATAGAAATCGACGAAGCGTCGAATTTCAGCATGAAGGATTTCAAGGACAAGCTCGACGCGCTCGGTGAGCCGGGCAAGAAAGTCAAAAGGATGGAGATTGTTGAGAAAAAGCTCCTTGGAACGCCTAAGAAATTCATCAGGATAACCCTGAACGAACCCGGCGACGTGCCGACGCTGAGGGACATTGTTAAAGACTGGAAAGAAGTGAAAAAAACGTATGAATACGACATGCCTTTTTACAGGAGATACCTGATAGACAAAGGCCTGTTCCCTGCGGGATGGGTATCCGTTACAGGAACGGTCAAGACTCGCGAAGGTTTGGAAGAAATATCGAACGTGACAGAGATAAAAGCGATACCAGAAGACCATAACCGCGTCCAGGCAAAGCCGAAAATCGTAGCGCTTGACATCGAGATTTACGGCGACGAGGTCATAATGGTTTCCCTGGTCGGCGGAGGATTGAAGAAGGCTCTGACTTATGGATGGAAGGAAGGGAAGAGAGAAGACATAGAGATTCTTGCAGACGAGAAGGAAATGCTGGAAAGGCTCGCCACGATTATCCGCGAAAGCGATCCTGACATAATCGTGACCTACAACGGCGACCTTTTCGATTTCGCGAAACTAAAGGGGCGCTTCGAACTGCACAAGATACCCTTCGCCATAGGCCGGGAAGGAGGGACGATGGAGTCCGTGAGAAGAGGCCGGTCTTTCTGCGCATTCGTCCCCGGACGCGTCCACATAGACGTTTACACGTTCATAAGCAATATCCTTGGCGATTCGTTACAATCCGAGACCCTGACGCTGGACATGGTTTCTAAGGAGCTCCTCGGCTTCGGAAAGGAGCCGCTCGACTGGAAGGAGATCGGGAATTTCTGGAAGGAAAAAAAGAACCTTAAAACCATAGCCGATTACTGCATAAGGGATTCGGAACTAACGCTGAAGCTTTCGGAACGCCTGCTTCCGCAGATATTCGAGATTTCGAAGCTCATAGGCCAGACCATATTCGACACGTCGAGGATGTCTTATTCGCAGCTTGTCGAATGGCTGCTCATAAGGAATGCGCACCAGAAGAATGAAATCGTGCTAAACAAGCCGGAGTATGAGGAGATAAAGAAAAGAAGGGAGGCTGCGCCATATACGGGCGGTTATGTGCTCATGCCAGAGTCCGGGATACATGAAAACATAGCCCTGTTCGACTTCGCGAGCCTTTATCCTTCGACCATAATCACCCATAACATTTCGCCGGAAACGCTGGACAAGGACGGCGACGGCAAGAAGAATGCAGTCCCTGACAGCGAGCATTATTTCTCGCTCGAAAAAAAAGGGTTCATTCCTGAGATAATAGAAGGCATCGTCAGGAAAAGGGCGGAAATAAAGAAGGAGATGGACTCCGTTGTCAAGAATCCGGCAAGCTACAAGGACCTTTACAACAGGCAATACGCCCTCAAGATCATAGCCAATGCCAGCTACGGATATTACGCCTACGCCGGCTCCAGATGGTATTCCAGGATATGTGCTATGTCGATAGCCGCCTTCGGCCGCTATTACATACAGAAAGTAATCAGTTTCGCGAAAGAAAGCGGATTCAACGTGATATACGGCGACACTGACTCCCTGTTCATATCCGACTGCACCGAAACCAAGGCGAGGAAATTCCTGGCCGAAGTGAATGACATGCTTCCCGGCGTGATGGAGCTCGATCTGGAGGGCATGTACATTTCCGGCATATTCGTGCCCACGAAGACAGGCGCTGCCGCGAAAAAGCGATATGCTCTGCTCGACAGGGACGGGAGGATAACGATAAGAGGGCTCGAGAAAGTCAGGAGGGACTGGTGCAAGATAGCGAAGGATACCCAGGAAAACGTGCTGCTGGCGATACTGAAAGATAAGGATGTTAACAAGGCTTTGAGCATAGTAAGGAATGTCACACAATCTATAAACAAGGGCGACATCGATGTCAAAGACCTTGTGATATACACCCAGATAACAAAGCCTCTTGACGATTACGAGCAGATAGGCCCGCATGTCGCGGCGGCGAGGAAATACATGGAGCACGGCCAGCCCATAAAGCCTGGCTCGGTCATAGGATACATAATAACGACAGGCGGCGGATCGATTTCTCAGCGTGCGGAGCCTTTCGAATATGCGAATACGTACGACCCGGATTACTACATTCACAACCAGATAATGCCTGCTGCGATGAGGATTCTTTCGGGCCTTGGCATCAGGGAAGAGGACATACTGGGAGAGGAAGAGGACCAGAGCCAGCGCTCGCTCGACGCTTTCGTCAGGAAGTCGCTGAAGAGCAGGATGATGGAAGGTCTTAAGGGAAAGCGCGGTGAGAAGGACGGGTAGCGCTGATGCGACCAAATGGTTGCAGGTTGCATTTTTATTTTTTACTACCATCTAATTGAAATGGGATACCGTCACAAAAATGCTGCACCGTCGCCGCAAGCATGCCCTCATAGAGTCACAGACACATGTACCGTCCCCAGCTATGATATGGCGGCACGGACGGCTGGAAACGGCGGCTATGCAAATGGAAACGGGGCGAGGGAAGCGATGGCCACTGAGTTTTTTCCGACAATTAGACATATCGCAATAAGAATTGCAAAAGAAAGACATCTTCCTCCTGACTTTTTAATAGATGATTTGATAAGCGCAGGAGGGGAAGCGCTGATAAAAATCGCCGACAGATTCGATGAAACAAGAAGGGTGAAATTTTCTACATATGCAGGATGGAGGGTAGAAGGAGCGATGCTGGACCACATGAGAGAATGCGACTCTGTAGGCCGACAAACGAGAGAAAACATCGGGTATATGGAAGCCGCATATGATAGTTTGACGCAAAGGCTCGGGCGTCAGCCTTCCCAGGATGAAGTGGCAAAAGAGCTTTCGTGGACAATCGAAAAACTTCATCATGTTAGGCTACGTCAGATGCTTGGTAACTCTATAACCTTCCCGGATATGGCCTCTGGCGATTCGCATGGATTTTGCTATTCCGCAAGAGAAGAAAAATCGCCTTTTGATTTGACATATGAAAGGGAAGTCCATGATATGCTGCAGACCGGATTGGCACGATTGCCCCCAAGAGATCGGGAAGTTTTAGATTTATACTATGCGAAGGGCATAACCATGAAGGAAATAAGCAGACAAATAGGTGTTAATGAAAGCCGCGTCTCGCAGCTTCGTGCACGAGCTATATCGCGACTGAGAGAAATTTTAAACAAGGAGCAAGGAGCAGGCGAAACGGGAAATCTTGATTGATGGTTGCATCTCCTCATCCGTCAATCTGAGTTCTGCCGCCATTCACAGCCTCTTCTCCATGATTATGCGCGTCTTCTTGTATTTCATTTTTCCGTAAAATCTTATCGCAGGAACGTTCGTCTCGGTCACGGCCAGCCTCATGCTCTTCGCCCCGATGGAAGCGAGGTGTTTTTCAGCGTGTCCGACGAGCGCCTCGGCGAGTTTCAATCTTCTGGAGTTCTCCTCTATGAAAAGCTGTTTGACCCTGCCGTATTTTCCGTTATATCCTTCTCTACAACTGAACCATATGTAGCCGATGACTTCGCCGTCTTTTTCAAGGACCTGCACGCATTCAGGGCTCCTTTCGGAACATTTCAGCAGCCTCTCCGAAAACTTGTCCGCATCAAGCTTCTTTCCCGGGAAGCTCACCTTATTGCTTTTCCTCTTGAACTCAATTATCTGCGGAAGGTCGCTTTCCCTGAAGTTCCTCTGCTTTATGCTGTCAATAGTCGCCACACCCCATTATTTATTGAAAACTGTATATAATAATTCTCAGAAAACCTTGACTCCGAAAAAACTTATTAAAATGCCGGTTAATTAAATTATCACAATGCATCAAACGCAAACTGTTACGAAGCGGATGTTAATTGCGTTAACAAGTCTATGTTTGATGCATTGAATGCCGATGTGGCTCAGTGGTTAGAGCACTGCGCTCATAACAGCCCTTCTTAAAAAGAAGCGCTGGCGGAAGAATCAGGAATGTTATGAGCTTTGAGGTCCGCAAAAGACCTATGAAAGCGAGAAACGCAGGGGTCGGGGGTTCAATGTAAGCTTTTTACTCAAAAAGCTTAAGCAAAAACCAGCAGCTTGCGCTTGCATAAAGCGACGAGACAAAAATGCGGTTGAAAATCCCCCCATCGGCATCAAGCTTTTTAAGACTCAACTGCCCAAATTATAAGATATTTGATATTCTCAGGGTGATACGATGGCGAAAGGAAAAATTGAGAAAAAAGACAAGGAAGATAAAAAATTCGATTCGCTGAAGGACAAGGCCGGACCGATAAAGAAGGAGCAGCTGAACAAGATGGTAGAGCTCGAGCAGAAGAAAAAGATGGAAGTCCTCAAGGAAGCCAAAAGAAACGTTCCGTTAATGTATGCGGCTCTCATAATAATTGCGGTTGCCGCCATCGCAGCCGTCCTTATTTTCATGACGCCATCCGGCAACTTATTCACCACGGCAGGCAGCGCACCTGTGAAGGCAGGCGATGCGATCCAGATAGCGTATACCGGATGGCTTGAGAACGGGTCTGTATTCGATTCAGGCAATTTCTCGTTCAGTGTAGGCGCAAACGAAGCGATACTAGGCGTTGACGAGGCGGTGATAGGCATGAGGGTCGGCGAAACAAAGACCGTTACCATTCCGCCTGATAAGGCATACGGATACTATGATGAGAACAAGATTTTCGATATCCCTGTAGATGAGACGCTTAACAGGACGGAAAGTATGGACATTGCCACATTCAACCAGACTTTCGGGGAACAGCCGGAAATGAACAAGATGTACCAGGTTGAAGGGATGGCGTGGAAAATGAAGGTCATCTCTGTCCAGAATGACACGGTAAAGCTCAGCCACGAGCCTGAAGACGGACTGGTTTTCGACCTCAAGGATTACGTCGGAAACGTATACGGTAAGGCAACCGTTTCAGTGAACGGGGACACGATACGCATACACTCGACCTATATCAGGGGAAGCACGGTTCTGACCGTATTCGGCCAGGGAAAAATAGTGGACATAAACGAAACCACCATGAGGATGGATTTCAACCATCCGCTGGCGAGCCAGACCCTGAAGTTCGAGATAAAACTGCTCAACATGATATCTTATTAAAAGAAAAAGAAATCGAAATTTTATTTCTAATTTTCTTATTTCTTGAATTTTCCTATCTTGTCTATCATGTCAACGTGGGTCAAAAATAGCGAGCGGCAGCAGTATCTTTCCAGCCCGAGCGAATCGAGAACGTCTTTCGGGTTTTTGCCTGCTTCGACCTCTTTCTGATATTTTTCCCAGAGGTGCCCCACGGGCTTTCCGCATGTCATGCATCTTATAGGTATAATCATATCGCGCACCCAAATGTTTCGTGTCTTTATTTACGCCATGAGGTTTAAAAAGCTTAACCCGGAGTTACTCGGAGAATTTATCCTCGTTCAGGAACTCCTTTACCTTCTTCTTCGTGGCCTCGGGCATCTTTATCATTTCCTCGGTTTCCTTCGTCCTGTTTATGTCGAGCATCCCCACTTTGCCCATTCCCATCCCTCTGAGAGTTCTTTGGTATTGTTTGCCAAAGAAATTATTATGGCTTAGCTTGTTTAAATATATTTTATTTCGAATATATTAAGATAAACCACAGGGACACATTAAGAAGATTTGACTAATGGGGCCGTAGTGTAGTTTGGTCTAGTCAGCCTCGAGCTTTTGAGCTTGACGCCATGATCATTCCAGCTTGGGGTGCTGGCGACCTGGGTTCAAATGACCAATCGCATTTCAAAATGCCATCTGCCTGCGAATGCAGGCTTTCGGTCTGAATATCCCAGCGGTCCCATATTATTTTTAACTCATCCTCACGATTCTTCCGGTCTTCTTGGCGTACTTGAAAACGTAGTAGTATATCGGCAGCGAAAAGATGACGTAAGCTGCCGCTGTTATGATGCTTATGCCCAGAAGCGTGCTGTCGATTGCGCCGTTGGCAACAATGAAGCGGACGTTCTCGAACACCGCCGTGAACGGCATGACCCACACCAGTGGCTGTATCACCGGCGGGTATATGGTTGCCGGGTAGAAGGGCGCGGAGAGCAGGAGGAAAATCTGGCTTGACGTCCATCCCAGGAAGGCGTATTCTATGCCCGCCATGAATATGATCGAAGCGACGAGTATCGCCAGTCCGATCGATCCGACCAGCGTAATCAGAGACAGCATGATTATGGCATAGAAATTTTGGGCTAACAGTGTCAATCCGAATCCGTAATATGCCAGGCCCAGCATCACCGCTATCACCAGAAGCGAAACGATTGTCGATGATATTATCCTGGCGAAGAGGTATTCGAATTCCGACAGCCCTGTTATCATTATCTGCTTCATGGAGCCGCTCCACGAATCCTCGTTCACCTGCATGTTGACCGTCGATTGCGCGAGGTAAGCGAAGGTCCAGAATATGTTGACGACGAACACCACAAGCCCCGCCTGCAATGCCATGTCCTTGACGAAATCCGAGAAGAGTCCCCACAATATGACGGTCGTTATGGGAAAGTAAAGGAACTCGGCCAATCGCCCTTTGGCATTTGCGAAAATCTTGAAATCCAGGTAAACCAGCGCAAAGACCTTGTACATTTTCATTCTTCCGCCTCGTTAAGCATTTTTACGAAATAGTCCTCAAGCGTGGGCTTCCGGGTTTCGACATAATTTATCCTTAAGCCCCGCGACTCGAGCAGCGACAGGATTTCGCTTATGTTCTTGTCGTTGCTGACGGATTTCGATATCTTGTTGCCTTTTATCCTGAATCCATTCTTTAGCAGGAACCGCCTGTCTTTCGCTTCCGTCAGGGTGATTATGACCTCGTATGTATCGAATTTCTTCGATTTGACGTCGCTTATGCTGCCCGTATCGACAATCGAGCCCTTGTATATGAATGCAATCCTGTCCGCCAGCTCTTCGACCTCGCTCATGTAATGGCTCGTGAGCAGGACGGTCGTGTTGTATTTCTTGTTCGCTTTCCTTATTTCCTTCCTTACTTTAATCGCTATTTCCGGGTCCAGCCCTAGCGTTGGTTCATCCATCAGTATTATCTTCGGCTTGTTCAGCAGCGCTTTAACAAGGACGGCCCTCATCGTTTCCCCGGTGGAAAGCGTGTAAAACCGCCTGTTGAGAAGATGTTCGATGCCAAACGCTTTGGTAAGCTCATTAAGCCTTTTCTTCCTTTCCGCCTTCTCGATATTGTATATCATGCCGTAAAAGTTCAAGACATTCCCGACAGTCAGGGCCCAGTGGAAACGCGCATCGCCTGAAACGAAGTTCAGGCTTTCCATCACTATCCTGTCCTTTCTCGGATCTTTTCCCAATATCTTGACGTGGCCGGTATCAGGGTCGAGTATGTTCATTATTATGTTGAGCATTGTCGTTTTCCCTGAACCGTTCGGACCCAGCAGCCCGAAAATCTCCCCGTCTCTTACATCGAAAGAAACATCGCGCAACGCGTAAAACTTCCTTCCTTGCTCCTTGAATTTTTTTGACACACCGCTCACTTCGATGACGTTCATAGCATTCACTTCTATTGTCTTCATGATGACATTATAAAATATATTTAACATGGTTGCCTTCAAAAGCGTTATAAACTTATTTATGGCGTTTCAGTGCCTAAAGCCAAAAACCGCGGCATAAAAATTCCAAAAATGAATTTGTCATTTTTGTCCGAATCTGACCAATCTTAACCCATCCTGCTCGCAACATAAACCAGGTCGAAGATGTCTATTTGACCGTCCGGAATCACGTCAGCCGTATTTAGCCAGTCCGGGCTTGAAGCGGTCTCTCCGAAAACTGCCGCAACAGTCGAGATGTCGGCGATGTCGATTGTGCCGTCATTGTTTACGTCAGGGGATGGCGGATTGCATTTGTCGGTTGAGCAGCCGAACGGGCATGCAACATCATTGTAGCTGTCAACGCAGGCTCCGTTGCTGCATTGCGATGATATGTAATTTCGAAGCGTTGTGCTGCTCAGGCAATTGTTCTGCTTCGTAATGCAGGCACTCTGACTGGACTTTACTGTTCTCGTATTCGCATTTGTTGTTGCCACAACACAGCTGCCTGCAGAACAGGTGTATCCATTGTATTTCTGGTTCTGGCACTGGGCAAGAAGCGAATCGTCACAGCAGGGATAAGGCTCTCCGTCATCGACCCATGCATTTTTCGCAGTACAATCTTCGCTGCCCGCGAAGTAGCACTGGCCGTTTGAGCAATAGCCGCCGTACCATCTCGTGTTTCCGCTG
>Ga0315282_10018248_pt1 | contig 10048 bp, 13 predicted proteins | sample YL17G07_20_MG_FD_203693 | JGI IMG/M metagenome (GOLD analysis project Ga0315282, IMG submission 203693) | Sediment microbial communities from Yellowstone Lake, YNP, Wyoming, USA - YL17G07_20 | ecosystem: Environmental > Aquatic > Freshwater > Lake > Sediment | place: USA: Wyoming | collected... | reverse complement strand
TTTTCTTAAACTATAAAAATTATTGTGAAACAAGCTCAATAAACTCCTAAATCTCTTAATTCTCCTTCGCTGAGTCCGAAGTAATGACCAATTTCGTGTAGCAGAACACTTTTAACCTTTTCTTTAACAGTCTCTCCAACAAGTTGAGCCTCTCTCAATATAGATATCGTAAAAAGAAAAATTCTATCAGAAAGTCCTCTCCCTCTTTTGGTTAACGGAACACTTTCGTAAAGTCCAAGAAGTGTTCCTCTCTAGAAAATTTTCTGTCTCATAAGCATTTCTTTTGTTGAATACTCCATAACTATGAAGTCAAGGTTATCAATTTTTGATTTAAAGAATTCGGGGTTTTCATTAATAGCTTCCTTTACAATATTTTCAAAGTCTTTTTTTGTTATCTCCATCTACATCTTTCAGTCGATTATTTCACTGGCTGGATGCGGGCTCCGCCTAAGTAAGCAGCTCTTACGCGCTCATCCTCCTCAAGTTGGGCTGCGGGACCGTGAATGGCAATCTTTCCGGTCTCTAAAATATAACCGTAATGAGCAACACCTAAAGCCTTGCGTGCATTTTGTTCCACGAGGAGTATAGAAACGCCTTCCTCATCGTGGATTTGCTTAATCACCTGAAAAATCTCCTGCACTAAAATAGGTGCTAGCCCTAACGAGGGCTCGTCCAGAAGCAGGATTTTGGGCCTAGAGATTAATCCCCTGCCGATGGTCAGCATCTGTTGTTCTCCACCGGATAGGGTTCCTGCCAGTTGTTTCCTTCTCTGTTTCAAAATAGGGAAGAGGTGAAAAATCCAGTCCTTATTTTTCTGAAGATCCTGGGAGTTAATTTTATTTCGAATACCCCAGGAACCTAAATTTAGGTTTTCCTCAACCGTGAGCGTAGCGAAGACCTTTCGCCCCTCAGGAATGTGCGCTACTCCTAGGCTCGCTAATTGAAAGGCAGGAAATTTATTTAAGTCCTCCCCTTTTAGTTTGATACTCCCGCTTTTTATATGCACCAGTCGGGAGATGGCTTTGAGCAGTGTTGTCTTACCGGCTCCGTTGGCTCCCAGGACAGCCACAATATCACCATCCTGAATCTCTAAGGAGACGCTTTTAAGGGCTTCTACTGCGCCGTAGGCAACAATGAGATTTTCAACTGAAAGAAGTATGGCTATTTTTACTCCTCCTTTCCCAGATAAGCTTCAATTACCCTGGGGTTGTTGTAAATTTCTCTGGGCAGACCCTCTGCAATCTTGGATCCCATGTCCATTACGGTTACCCAATCGGAGATGCCCATCACTACATTCATGTCGTGTTCAATCAAAAGAAGTGTGAATCCTTCGGCAATCCGTTTCTTCAGGAAATCCATTAGTTCCTCAGTTTCCTTATCATTTAAACCGGAGGATGGTTCATCCAAAATGATGAGTTTAGGGCTTGTAGCTAAAGCCCGGGCTATCTCCAGTAGTCTTTGCTTTCCGTAAGGTAGGCTTTTGGCCAGCTCATTTCTGTATTGCCAGAGGCCTACTTGGTGCAAACGATAAGAAGCAATTTCTAAGATTTGGCGCTCCTCTTTCTTCTGGCTGGGGGGATGGAAAATGGAAGACCAAGTCCCGCTATGTGCATGACAATGCGGACCGGACATTACATTCTCGATGCAGGTTAGAGAGGGGAAGAGACGGATGTTCTGGAAGGTCCGGGCAATGCCCTTAGAGATAATCACGTGAGGCTTGAGGTCAGTGATATCCTGGCTCATGAAAATTACTTTGCCTGAAGTAGGGCGATAAATTCCCGTAATTACGTTGAAAAGAGTAGTTTTGCCAGCGCCATTGGGGCCGATCAGGGATGTGATCTTACCTTCTCTGATCTTCAGGTCGAACTGGTTCACAGCCATCAAACCACCGAATCGCATAGTCACGCCTTGAGTCTCGAGAATTAGGTCGCCATTTACTTTCTCGTTGACGGTTTCGGTCTTTAAAGATGATCTTGAGGCGGGGTCCGCTCCCTGAGGAACTAGTGCTGCTTTCTTTAGAATTTTCTTCAGGAATTCGTCCTCATCCGGAGGCAAACCTGAAATACCCAGCCCACGGAAACCTATCCCTTCCCTCCTTCTAGGCCAGATACCGCCAGGGCGGAATATCATCATTACTACCAGAACTGCTCCGAAGAAAAGAAGCCTATAGCTGGCAAACTGCCTGAAAATCTCAGGGAAAATAACAATGGTCGCGGCCCCAAGGAGGTTGCCAGAAATTGAACCCAATCCACCCAAAAGCACAATGCAAAAGAGCAGACAGGATTCCATAAAGGTGAAATTATCAGGAGAGATCGTCATCATTGTGGAAGCGTATACATTCCCTGCAATTCCTGCTAGTGCCGCTCCCAGAACGAAAGCTAAAAGTTTGTAGGAGCGTACATCTATGCCATTGGCCTCAGTGGCGATTTCGTCCTCCCGGATAAAGTTCCAGGCCCTGCCCACCCTTGATTTCTGAAGGTTCAGGAGCCCAATGATTACAAGGACGACGATGCTCCAGATGTAGTAATAGAAATGAGTGGGGGTATGGAGGGAGAAAAGTCCAAAATTGGGGTTGCCAATTCCCGTAATGCCATTTGCCCCCTTGGTCAAACCGAAGGGATTATTTAATGCAGTGATACGCACTACCTCCCCAATACCAATGGTAACAATGCACAGGTAGTCGCCCCTCAAGTGAATGATGGGAAAAGTCACTAAGTAAGCGAAACCGCCAGCCACAATAGCACTTATGGGAAGAAGCGCCACAATGGGAATGTGCAGTTGGATAAAGAGAATGCCCGTGGTGTAGGCACCGATGGCGTAAAAAGCAGCGTGTCCAAGATCGAACAGGCCGACTTCCCCTAACACAATATTGAGGCTTAACCCCAGAAGGACATAAATCCCCACAAAAAAGCCCACGTCGATCCAATAGTTATTTATGAAAGGCAAAAAGGGGTAGACAATTAAGAAGATGATTACGAGTGCCAGAAGAGCGAGCTGAAGAGGACTACTTTTAAGAGGAACCTTACTCCTTTTCTGAGATTTCAAGATTCTTTGAGTTACTTTGCGAATTATCTCTGCCATAGTTCAAACTTTCTCTGCAACCTTTTCGCCAATAAGACCCGTAGGCCTGACGATCAGAATAATAATCAGCACCAGAAAAACGAAGACATTTTTCCATGCCCCAGATACAAATCCTTCGAATAGAGATTCCATCACGCCTAAAAGCAATCCTCCGATCATGGCACCGGGAATATTACCGATCCCTCCTAAGATAGTGGCGGTAAAGGCTTTCAGGCCATATACCCATCCTAAATTAAAGATTATACGTCCGTAGTTTAGACCTGCAAAAACCCCTGCCATGGCACCCAGCGCTGGTCCCACAAAAAAGGCAAAGAGGATGATTGTATTGAAATCGATTCCCATCAAGGTAGCAGTATCCCTGTCCAAGGCCATAGCGCGCACTGCAGCGCCAAAAAGGGTCTTTTCCACCAGCCAGTAGATGAAGGCCATTAAACCTAAAGAGACCAAAAGGGTGATCAGCTTGACGAAAGTGATCCTGATGTCGCTAAATGACAGGATATTAGAGGGAATGGCGTTCTGGGGATATGCCTGGAAGCGCGGGCCCCAAATGGCCATGATCCCATTGGAGATAAAGATGGACATTCCCAGTGCGGAAGCTACAACGGGAAGGCGACCTACTTTGTAGACGGGTCGGTAGGCGATGCGCTCCACGACCAGCCCGACAATACCAACGGCAATCATGGCCCCAGAAATCGCTACCACCACACCGCCCCATATACCAAGAACTCGAGTTATCCAGCCCGCACCAAAGACAAGGATTGTGTAACCTAAGTAACTGCCAAGGGTAAAGAGGTCGCCATGTGCAAAGTTAACTAGTTTCATTACCCCGTAGACCATGGAATAGCCCATGGCAACAAGGGCATAGAAAGAGCCTATGGTCAAGCCGTTGAGGAACTGCTCGAGGAACATGTGCATGCGGGCTTCCTCTTTTACTTAGTCTTTGGGCCAGTAGAGCTCTAATTTCCCTTCTTCGTTGTAGATGTAAGCGTAGTAGGGAATATTCTTTCTGTCGCCACGATCCGTGAACAGTAAAGGACCGGTGATGCCCTTGGCGTCAGTCATGGTGCGCATGGCATTGGCCACTGCATCGGGGTCCGTGCTTCCAGCTTTCTTAATGGCAGCCGCGAGGGCGTTCAAGGCGTCAGCAGCATAAACTGCCCAGATGGAACCTGGGAGTTCGTTGTATTTCGCCTTATAGGAGTCCATGAACTCGACGGCCTCGGGGGATTTCAGGAATTGAGGCATGGGTTCGTTCAAATGGATGGAGCCTTTGATGGCATCCACACCAGCAATTTTTTCAAACTCAGGAGTAGGAACGGAATTATTGCCCAAGAAAGTGCAGGTTACTCCTGCTTGACGAGCCTGCTTGATCAGAAGAGCAGCCTCAGGATAGTATGCTGTGAAGAACCAGACATCGGGGTTGATTTGCTTGATCTGGCTGACTACTGCAGAATAATCGCTCTCGTGAGGAGTAATGGCATCATAGTAAACGAGTTGTACCTCTCCGGAATCAATATAGGGTTGCAGAAACCTCTTGGCATCCTCGGCAACCCCTTTACCATAGTCCTGGTTGTCGTGCATGATTGCGATACGCTTGGCTTTGAGAACCTCCACTGCGAACTTGGCAAAGAATTCGGATTGGGTGTCATCGCGTCCAGAGGTACGGAAGAAGTAGGGGCGCTGCTTATCCATTGTCAGGCGGACTGCAGTGCAACCATAGCCAACAGAGACTACCTTGTTGGCATCGTAAAGGTCAGCCGCAGGAGCGGTGACTGATGAACCGTAGGAGGCAATTACTTCCTTTAGTCCCTGGGAGATCAGTTTCTGTGCGGCAAGAGCGCTATCCTTTGGATTGGAAGCGTCATCCGCTATAACAATCTCAACTTTTTTTCCTAAAACGCCGCCTTTATTGTTAATCAGATCTGCGGCAACCTCAACGCACTGCTTGGCCCACTGGCCCTCAGCAGCAAAATCCCCGGTCAGTGGAGTCTGGAGCCCAATCTTGATTGTCTCAGTCGAGACACTGGGCTTGCCACAACCGGTAATTAAAAGCGACACTGACATAACACTAACTAACAGCCAAACTAAAATCTTTTTCATACCTTTCCTCCCTATTTTTTTACTTTTTTTACTTATTTTACTTAACTATCTCTATAAAAAATTCTTTTTTAACCGTCTTTCACCCCCTTTCTGAAATTCAAATAGCCGCCTCCCGTAGATTACCATGACTTTTTGGTTTCCTGAAGTTTCAACGAAGTATAAATCCATTGCGCAAAGGATCCTGAGGATCCAGAAGCCACTCACACTTTCCCACGATGTGGGCGCTTCCCGACACTTCTGGAACAACCGCCTCGTAAGGACCGAACTTTGTAGTAGACACGACTTTTCCTGTAAAACAAGTCCCGATGATGCTCTCCACCGTAAAAGGTTCGCTTAAGGAAAGCTCTTTTTTAAAATAATGAATTGCGGCCCGCGCGCTCACACCAGTCCCGGTGGGGGAGCGATCAACTTCCCCGTTAGCAAAGATGCAAACATTTCTGCTGTGATGGCCTGGTTCAATCGCCTTTCCAATGATGATCGTGCCGTAAAGAAAACTCAGGTCTTCCTCAAAGGGATGGCATATGGACACTGAGTTCATCACGGCTTTTTTAACACGCATTCCAAGGTCGATAAGCTGGCGAAAATCTTTTGGTTCCAAGCCGACCCCGAGCTCCTCTGCCCTGACGAAGGCGTAGAAGGCACCCCCGAAAGCCAAGTCGTAGTGCACATTCTCCAACCCTGGGACTTCCACAGTTTGGTCCTTAAGGTAAACGAAGGAGGGGACGTTCTGGAAGGAGACCTCCTTTATCCTCTTTCCTTCTCTGTAAGCGACTGCGGTTACCAGACCAGCTGGTGTATCCATCTTGATCACCGGATTTTCTCCGACCTTTTCGAGCATCCCGGTCCCAAGAAGGACGGTTGTTAAAGCGATCACGCCGTGGCCGCACATCGTGCTGTAACCTTCGTTGTGGAGGAAGATCACGCCGACATCACTTCCCTCACTTACCGGTTCTGTAATGATTGCTCCGTACATGTCCGCGTGCCCCCGCGGCTCCCACATTAAAGTCGTGCGCAGGAAATCCAGGTTATTTTTGAGGTAACGCCTTTTCTCCAGTATGGTGTGCCCGGGAAGGGGTGGTAAGCCCTCCACGATTACCCTCAAGGGCTCCCCGGCTGCGTGGGCGTCTATAGTCTTGATTCTCATCCAATCTTTCGGCGGGTTCCAGGTGATGTCCAAGTTTCTTCCTCCTACTCTAATTTCGTTCCCAGGCCTGCACTCAAGGCCCTGCGATAAACTTCTGCAGCTACCACCACATCCTCAACTGCAATTCCTACAGTTTTAAATAGGGTTATTTCTTTCTCACTTTGTCTCCCGGGTATTTTACCCGAGATTACTTCTCCCAGTTCTCCATTTATTCTGTTGGAGCTAATAGTACCATGTCTTATAGGAATTATGAAATCACCAGCTTCTGAGAGAACGGCTTCTTTTGAATCCACGAAAACTCTGTCGGCTCTTTTCATCAAATATTCATCAAGTTCCTGCATATCAGGAGTGTATGCACCCACGCCACTGATATGAGCACCTTCTTTTACAAGCCGCCCATCGAAAACTGGTTTTTTCGATGTGGTCACGGTAGTTATTACATCAGCCATAGGTAGAACCTTACCAACGTCGGAATCTGCAATAATTTCCGCACCGTAGCCTGTCAATTCGCGCTGGATTCTATCAGCAAATTCTGCAGCTTTCTTTTTATTTATATCGAAAACGTAAACTTTTCCAAGTTTCCTCACTGTTAGCATAGCCTCCAATTGTGATGCAGCCTGTTCTCCTGCACCGAAAAGCACTCCAACTTTTGAATCTTTTCTTGCCAAAATATCTGTAGCAACTCCCTGAGCAGCTCCTGTACGAAGCTGAGTAAGGTAAGTCCCGTCTAAAATCGAACACACTTCTCCGGTCTCTTCATTTATAAGCACCATCGTAGCCTGTACCGAGATTATTCCTTTTTCTATATTGCCTGGAAACACCGATACGATCTTTACTCCGCCGCTATTCAGGTCATCCACGTACGCTGGCATATAAAGGGTCTGGCCTTGATATTTAGGAATGTTAATATTTACTCTGAGCGGCACTACGCATTTGCCCTGAGAATACATACTGAAAGCTTTTTTAACGGCATCAATTGCATCGTTCATGGAAAAAACTTTTTTTATATCTTCTTTTGTTAGAAAAAGCAAAATCAATCCTCCTACTAAATTGAATGATTCTTTACTCCTATTTATAGTATTCTTTGTAAATCAAACTCTTCTGAACGGGTTTACCATTCAAAAAATGTTTGCAATTTTTCAAAAAATTGCAAGTTTTTGTACGGACCCGAATAATTTTCAGCAATAAATTTACGTTTCCTTCTTCACCGAAAGTCTGGAAACAATCACAATAAGTAACCTCTACCTTATTTTTCAAAATAATGCCCCACTTTCAACAAAAGTCTGATGAGCACAATAAAAGGTTCTCTTTAAAAAAGTCTGGGAACAATTAGAATAAGTAACCAATATCTGTTTTTTAAACAAAGATTTTTTACAACGAAACTTAGTCCTGTAACAAAAGATAGAAGACATTAAACCGCGCAGAAACAGCAGTAAAGCAAATTGAGTTCTAAAAATTGCTTTGCACCAGAAGTTCTCCAACAAAACACCTGCTTCACAATTTTCACATTCCTCGTGCACTTATTTCTCTCCTTAACTTCCCGCCAAGCCCTAAAAACGGCTTATTTTACTATTGTATACAAAAAAAATTTTTGTCAAATAGTTTTTTCAGAGCATTCTCGTACTTTTTCTCTTAAAAATCTTTTTATCGCATTTACTCTTTTCTAATCGCACTCTTTTTCAGCGATTCTACCTTGCTTCCCTGAAAAAATCTCTTCCCCCCTCTGCATATTTTACTCTTTTCTAATTGCCGTCCTTGCAATTCTATATGAGGAAGGTGAAGAGCTTCAATATGCATGTTTCCCATCCTCAAAATCTAACACTTGGAGGTGCATAGATGACTGTAGTAGAAAATCCAGGAAGTCTGGAAATTGTTTTTACCTTGCCTGATACTTCGACAAGAATGGAAAGTATTAGGAACATTAGACCTGAAGCTTCCGACCAGGATCTGTATGACATTGGACTTGCTATTGCTAACCTTCTAACCGACACGCTATCTGATATAAGGCGTGTAGTAACTAAGGTTTACGCTGCATAAGGAGGTGAATGATGGCTGATACAAGTGCAACAGTTTTAAGATTAGTTTTCGGTACTGAAAATGGAAAGACTGCTTCAATGGAGTTTAACAACCCAAAGGCAACTGTAACACAGGCAGAAGTACAGGCTCTTATGAACCTAATCATAACAAAGAATGTTGTGAACACTAAGAACGGTGCTCTCACAACGATCCTTGATGGCGGAATCGTAACAAGAAGTTTCACTGATTTAGTTCCATAGCATCCGTTCCTCCTTAAAATGCGGGGGCTTCGTGCTCCCGCAAAGTTTTAACCTGCTGAAAAAGATTGCAGGTTACAGAAGATTTAAGATGAAAATCCTGAAACAAGTAATGTCACCCTGAACTTGATTCAGGGTCAGGATCAAAGAAGAGGTGATTGAAAATGAATATTGAACCACAATGGCTTGCAGGATTAATTGGAGTGATCGCTCCTTTAATTATCCGATCCGATGGATTACAGGCGCAAGACTTTCAAGAAGATGGAAAAGTGTAATTGCAATACTTATATCGGCTGTGATAGGATTTGCATCTTCATTTTTATCGGGACAGTTTAACACGGTTTCGGTGCTTCAATCAATTGCAGTTTCCTTCTCTATCTCGCAGGTTTTCTATGACCAGGTATTCAAGGACTTGTTCAATAATCCACGGGAATAATGTGGATTACAGAAGATTAAAATGAACGATATATTAAGAGCAGTTGCAGATGCGGGCTTTCCAATTGTTATTGCTGTTTATCTTCTTATGGTGTTTGGCGGTAAACTTGACAGGCTCTCTGATGCTGTTGAGAAACTCTCCCGTTATGTGGAAGGATTGAATAAGCAATTTCCCCCTGGCTTATGAAAATGAGAAACATAAAATACATCATACTGCACCACTCTGCAACTGATTACGAGGCAAATAAAGATGACATGGCGGTAAACTTATTGGAAGAACTATTTGCGACAGAGCACAAGAGCAATGGAAAAAGGAATTTCCTGATTACAAATGCGATTATCATTTCATCATAGGACACACGGGTGAAGTATTTAAAGCACAACCAATTGAACAACCTGCCTGGCACTGCACGAATTACCAGGCAAACCTTGTAAGTATTGGAATATGTTTTCTTGGAAACTTTGAGAACATTGAAATGCCCACGGAGCAATTTAATGCTGGCGTAACACTCATTAAATCTCTTATGAAGCAATACAACATACCGCTAACGAATATTCTGAGGCATAGAGATGTTGTATCTGATATCACTCATACAACAAACTCAACCGAGTGTCCCGGTAAAAACTTTCCTTATGTTCCTTTGCTTGACGCTTTAAGAGACGGCGAACCTTTTCCTGAAATACCCTGAATCAAGTTCAGGGCAGGACAAGCTTTTGATATCGGAGAAGATTACCCATATATCAATGAAGTGAAGTTCCTCAAACAACTCAGTATCATCAAAGACAGCGGAAAAGGAAACTTAAGACCAAAAGAATACATCACAAGAGAAGAGGCGATGCTTATCGCGTACAGGATTTTGAAGTTATTGCAAAGTTGATTATAATATGTTGCTCCTTTTTTAAATTTTATCTTTTTCACTCTCCTGGCTCAAATGCTGGGAGAGTTTTTATTTATAGAGAAGCGTTTTTATAAAGCCCTCAGGCCGAATGTTTAGAAAAACTTAAATTTCAAGAA
>Ga0315282_10018247_pt1 | contig 10048 bp, 6 predicted proteins | sample YL17G07_20_MG_FD_203693 | JGI IMG/M metagenome (GOLD analysis project Ga0315282, IMG submission 203693) | Sediment microbial communities from Yellowstone Lake, YNP, Wyoming, USA - YL17G07_20 | ecosystem: Environmental > Aquatic > Freshwater > Lake > Sediment | place: USA: Wyoming | collected... | reverse complement strand
AATTGGCTAACCAAATAGGGGTACGGCCGCCATAGGCCCAATTCTCACTCACCCCGATGGACGATCCCACGATAAAATCATCGACCTCCTCTGCCTTAACACCTGTTCTCTTAATCACTTCAGGAAGCAATTTTGCCAGAAGTTCATCAGCTCTCAGTTTGTGGAACCAGTCCCGAGCCGGATCATTGGGTCTGGACCTGGATTGGGCAGTTCTTAAGAATCCGGCAATCACAACGTCTCTCATCCGTCTTCCTCCTTGCCTTAATCACGAGAGATATTATTGAAATATCACTTGCAAAGGATTCGTCGACCTCCACCGAGGTAGACATCCCTGCCTGCCCTGCACCCTATTAGGTTCAGGGCCTGCGGCAGACAGGTAAAGTTAGAAAGGATATTTTCCTATCTTAATCACTGAATCTGCGATTTGACGTCTCAATGCGATCGTATTCACCGGGATGAAACGTGTCAGTTTCTTGAGAGCAGATAACTGTGTCCGGAGCATATCGCCTTCAGCAATGGCTGCGAAGGCCTGTTTCGCAAAACCATCCACACGCTCAAAGGCATCATGCACATGGACCTTTACCATGGCCTTCTGGAGCTGGGATCTTTCATCTCCTGACTTTTTCATTGCTCGGAGTAACGCGCTTTCCATGGCGAAGACCTCAATGACGATATTGCTAATCAGCCCGACGATATCCTCTTCCTGTGGTTCTCCCAACTTCGTCATATACTTCTGAACCACAGCACCGGCCACAAGGAGACCAATCTTTTTTGACATCTCTACCATTTCCTTCTGCAAGGTAAGTTCATCGTCATCCGTATCCACCTTCGGTCGGAGAGTAAGAAGCTCGTTGGCCACCTTCTGAGCTGCCGGAAACACAGGAAGGCGGTTCTTCATGGCCCGTTTCGTCAACATGTCGACGATTAGCAGGCGATTGATCTCATTCGTCCCTTCCCAGATCCGGTTAATCCGTTCATCCCTGTAACCCCGCTCCACCGGATAGTCATGAATATACCCGTACCCCCCGTGGATCTGCACGGCTTCATCGACCACATAGCCCGCCATCTCTGAGCAATAGACCTTGTTGATCGAGTCCTCAATGTTGTACTCCTCAATCCCTTTTGCCATTTGAATCCAAACATCTTCAGCCTGGCGGTCGACGCGCTTGAGCATCAGATCGGTCAGGCCCCCTGTTCGGTAAACCATGCTTTCCGAGACGAAGGTCCGAATGGCCATCTCCGAAATCTTTTGTTTGATCAAACCGAACTCGGCAATGGGCCTGCCGAACTGAACCCTTTTCTTGGCATACGTGACTGCCTCCTGCAAGGCGCTCTTCGCCCCTCCCACACAACCTGCCCCCAAGCTGAAACGAGCAATATTCAGGACGTTGAAAGCGACGATGTGGCCCTTTCCGACCTCCCCGAGGACGTTCTCCACTGGCACCTTGGCATCGGTGAAGATGACGCTTCGTGTGGAACACCCCTTCACTCCCATCTTGTTTTCTTCCTCATCCAGAGAGACGCCTTCGAAGTTTCGCTCGACGATGAAGGAAGTGAATTTCTCCCCATCCACTTTGGCATAGGTGATGAATGTACCAGCAATCCCGGCATTCGAGATGAATTGTTTCTGACCGTTTAGAATATAATAATTTCCGTCGGTGCTGAGCGTTGCCGTGGTCTTGGCATTCAGTGCATCGGACCCTGCTTCGGGCTCAGTCAGGGCATAGGCGCCAATGATCTCTCCTGTGGCCATCTTGGGCAGATAACGTTTCTTCTGGTCTTTGGTGCCAAAGAAGACAATGGGAAGAGAACCAATTCCGATATGAGTCCCGAACGAGTTCATGAAGGAACCTCCTCCCTGGGCCATCTTTTCCCAGACAAGGAGAGAACTGACCTTATCCAAATCCTGTCCCCCATACTCCTCTGGAATGTCTGCGGAAAGGAACCCGAGCTCCCCCGCCTTCTTAAGGAGGCTTAGAAGGAGTCCCTCTTTCTTCTCTTCAATATCGTCGGTCACGGGTTGAACTTCGCCAGCAACAAATTCGGTAACTGCTTTCGCAATCAAACGGTGCTCCTCAGTGAAGTCCTCCGGAGTGAAAACCTCCTGAGGAGAGATCGATTCAATCAGAAACGCGCCCCCTTTCACGAACTGTTCCATGATTTCCTCCCCATCAAAATAATCACCCCTTCGACTGTCCCCGGTCTGAAGCCCGGGGTTTACTCAGGGGTGATACTGAGCAGCGCTTTTGTCCCCATCCTAAAGGCCGGGGTTTGGCGCCGTCGAAGTATCAATGATCCATAGGTGATGATTTTTGAAAAGCCTCTACTTATTCCCCCAGGGCAGGCGTTTTCCTTCGGGAGAGTATCTGTAAAAACCCTTTCCGGCCTTTCTACCTAGACGCCCTTCGACCACCATTCGTTCCATGAGGTTCGAGCTGGGAGCAAGGTGGGCCGCTCCCAGGGCCCTCATGGTCTGCGCGACGCGGACGAAGGTATCCAAACCGGCGTTATCAGCGATTTCGAAAGGGCCGGCATTCCAACCATAGCCGAGCCGCATGCCTACATCCACATCTTCTGGGCTAACGATTCCTTGATCAACCAAGTCCGCAGCCTCGCGGAAGGCTGCAGAGAAGATGCGGTTCATCACAAAGCCGGGGATGTCACGCTGAACGCGAACCGGAGTCTTCCCCAGAGATTGAACAAAGGTTACTCCCCGCTCGAAGATTTTCGGTGAGGTCTTCTCTCCTTTGACCACTTCTACCAATCCCATCAGGGGCACAGGCCCGAAGAAATGTAGCCCCAGCACCCTCTCCGGCCGCTTCGTATTTTCGGCAAGGCGGGTGATGGGGATGGAAGAAGTATTTGTAGCCAGGGGAGTCTCCGATCTCGAAACCCGGTCCAGTTCTTGGAAGATGCTACGCTTCAGATCCTCCTCCTCCAGAGCTGCCTCGATTACCCAATCTACTTCGGAGGCCTTGGATAGATCTTTCTCCCGCGAAATTCGCGCAAGCACTTTCTGCGAAGGTTCCCTGAGAAGGCCTTTGGCCTCCAGCTTTTCAACGGACCAGCGGATATTTCCGAGAGCCCTGTCCGTGATCGCAGGCTGGATATCCATGAGGTAAACCTGGTAGCCTGATTGGGCCGATACCTGCGCAATTCCCGAACCCATAAATCCTGCGCCTACAACCAGGATCTTCTCCATGGCTTTCTCTCCTGCCTTCGTTGGCCTTCTTCTCCATCGGGACTTCCTCTCCCCACCTGGTTCAGCAGTTTCTTGGAGGGCGGAAGATCTCGTTCAAATCCACTCTCTCTATCCTTGTTAGGATAATCTCCCGGATGAAGATCCCCTTCTTCTGGCTCCTGAGCCTTTAAGACCATTAAAGGCGAATTCAGATATGAAATCTGCGAGCTCGCTGACCGATACCCCCTTTTTAGGGTGAAACCAAATTCTGGTTCGTGTAATCATGGAAGCAATCATAAAGCCAGCTAACCTCACATCCACTTTGGGGAAATACCCTTTATCCATGCCCCTGCGAATGACTTTTCGAATAATCCGGTCATAGGTGTCACGAAAATCTATAATTTTTTTTCGTTTGTCGGGTGAGAGACTGTCCAGGGCGACGTCAAAAAGCAGCTTCGCGGATCTCCTATAGCTCAACGTAACCTTGAGATGACTTTCAATAATGAACCTCAACTGCTCAATGGGACCGGTACCGTCACCCTCTTCCAGGTGCTTAATCGGACGAATGATCTGCTCCATTTCCTCACGTAGGACCTCGAAGAGGATTTCTTCTTTGTCAGAAAAGAAGTTATAGATATTGGCCGGCCTACAACCATAGGCAACGGCTATATCGCGCATACTTGTGGCATTGTAGCCCTTTTCCCAGAAAAGCCTTCGTGCCGTTTCCAGCATCTTCGCCTTTTGAAATCCGGGCTTTACTCTGTTTTGGGTCATCTGAACCAAACCATTTTCGAAAGATATGGCCCTATGATTAGAAACAATAAGAAGTTAATGAAAAGTTTCTGGTTTATTGGGATTAATGAACGACCATTAATCTACTGCATCGATCGCAGGCTTGTCAAGTGAAAAATTCGGTCCTTCGTCATGCCTTAGAAGGTGTTTCTGACTAACGCAAAGGGGAACAAATTTGAAGCTCAGGAGGCTAGAAAAGCCAAAGATAATTGACAATATTCTTTTTGCCCGTTATGGTTTGGGCATGGCCGAAGAGTAAACCCCTCCTCTCCGAGCCATCAGCAGAAGAGGAGAAACCATGAACCTCTTATCCTCTCTTTTTTCCCCTATTAAGATAAAATCATTAGAACTGGTCAACAGGGCGGTCATGCCTCCCATGGGGACAAATCTCGGGAATCCGGACGGTACAGTAAGTGAAGCGAATCTCGCTTATATAAAACGCCGGGCGAGGGGTGGGCCTGGCCTGATCATAACTGAAATTACCTCCGTCCATTCCAGTGGTTCAGCCGCACCGAACGAGCTGGGAGCCTTTCACGACCAGTTTATCCCTGGCTTGAGAAAAATTGCCAAAGCAGTGCATGCTGCCGGGTGCAAAGTGGCCCTGCAACTTCATCACGCTGGGCGGGAAAGTATCTATCTTCTTCGAGAAAAAAAGGCCATTGCTCCCTCTGCGATCCGGTCTCTGGTTTTCGGCCTGACCCCGCGGGAGATCACCCGCGAGGAGATTCATGAGATCATCGCCGCTTTTGGCACCGCTGCCAGGCGGGGAGTAGAGGCTGGCTTCGACGCGGTGGAGATCCATGGTGCCCATGGATACTTGTTAACACAGTTTTTATCAACTCTTTCCAACAAACGTGACGATGAATATGGGGGCAGTCTCAGCAACCGCAGCCGTTTTATGATTGAAGTATTGAAGGAGGTTCGCAAAACAGTGGGCCCAGATTTTCCTATCTCCCTGCGCCTTTCTGTTGAAGAGTGCATCGAAGATGGCTATACCTTTGAGGATATCCGACCCATCCTCCCGGGTCTCGTTCAAGCTGGAACAGACATCCTCCATGCCTCTCTTGGTACGCATGGAAGTCCGGGTGGGATTACGAGCGCCCCCTTTGAGTATCAACCTGGTTTCAATGTCTGGCGGGCTAAAAAGTTAAAGGAGGCAGTTGGCCTTCCAGTGATTGCCGTCGGGCGATTCACAGAGCCTTCTTTAGCGGATGAAGTGATTGCTCGAGGGGAAGCAGACCTTGTGGCCTTTGGCCGCCAGTTTTTAGCTGATCCGGATTTTCTTATCAAAGCACGGGAGGGTCGCCCTGAAGATATCCGCAAATGTATGGCCTGCAATCAAGGGTGCATAGAGCGTTTGATGCTGGGGGAAGGGAAAATACGTTGCGCCATCAACCCCGAGACCGGACAGGAAATACTTTGTCCTAAGGGACCAGCTGATTTCCGTCGTAATGTATGGGTCGTGGGGGCTGGCTCTGGTGGCCTCACCGCAGCGTATGAGGCCGCCCGTCTCGGCCATAAGGTGACTCTCTTCGAAAAGGAGGAGGAAACAGGGGGACAGCTACGTCTTGCAAGGAAAGTGCCCTTTAAGGACCAATATGGAACTTGGGTCTCTTGGCTTACCGCTCAGGTTAAAAAGATGGGAGTCATTCTGCAAACAGGTACTGAAGTGACGGAAAGCATAGTTTCCGAAGGGAAACCGGAAGTGGTGATTTTGGCCAGCGGAGGAGAACCGATTAGGCCTGACATTCCGGGGATTGACCTTCCCTTAGTCTGTCATGCTTGGCAGGTTCTAGGAGGTATGGTTCCGCCCGGGAGAAATGCGGTTGTGATTGGCGGTGGATTGGTTGGCATGGAGACAGCAGATTTCCTATGCCAGAGAGGAGCGCAGGTAACCTTGGTTGAGGTTCTTAAGCGGTCGCCGGTTCTCAAAATTACCTCGCATGGTTATATGTTACACACACGGCTCAAAGAAGCCGGATGCAGACTTCTTTTTAACACTGCTGTAAAGAAGATAGAGGAGTCTTCTGTAACAGTTCTTATTGACGGAAAAGAAGAAATCCTTTTGCCCGCTGACCAGATCATCCTAGCCGTTGGACTTAAGCCCCTCAATGGACTTAAAGAAACCTTACAGACGCAAAAGATCCGTCATTTTATCATCGGTGATGCCATCGAGCCACGTAGAATTATCGAAGCGACAGAAGAAGGAGCGCGTGCCGCTTGGAATATCTAAAAAGTTGGAATACTCGTTTAGAAATTGGCCGTCATTATGAAGCATTTAACCAAAATGGAAAATCAACCCATTCGACTCCCCGGTCTGAAGCCCGGGGTATGCTCAGGGTTGATACTGAGCGGCGCTTTTTACCCCGATTTGAAAATCGGGGTTTGGCGCCGTCGAACGTATCAATAGTAAACCTCGTTAAAAGACCTTTGGCCTTCTAACGGAGTAGAGGAGAAATTTTATGGCCAAGCGGACGTTAATGTCCCTTTTATCATTTACGGAGAGGAGCTGGAGATGACGCTTAAAAAAGGAGAGGAATACATAGCTTCACTAAGGTCACTTGGGTTGGAGGCTCATGTGATGGGTAAGAAGACTCAAGACTTGCCTGACCATCCATTGGTGACACCATCGGTTCGTGCTGTGGCGTCGACTTTCGACTGTGCCCATCGCGATGAGACGCGGAACCTTTTCCGGGTGCGGTCCTCCTTATCAGGAGAAGAGATCAATCGTTTTACCCATTTGCACCAAAGTCGTGAAGACCTGGTCAAAAAGGTGATGATGCAGAGATACTGCGGAAACCTAACGGCCTGTTGTTTCCAGCGATGTGTTGGCCTGGATGCTGCCAATGCGGTTTTCAGTGTCACCTTTGAATGCGATCAGAAGCACGGCACCAGTTACCATCAGCGCTTCCGAGAGTATTGGACACGAATTCAAATGGATGATTTAGTGGTCGATGGGGCCATGACCGATCCAAAGGGTGATCGGGGGAAACGACCTAAGGATCAACCAGATCCGGACCTTTTCTTACGAGTGGTGGACCAGAAACGCGATGGCGTGGTCGTGCGTGGTGCCAAGCTACATCAAACCGGCATGATAAACTCCCACGAGATTGTTGTGATGCCCACGACAAACTTGACCCCTGGGGAGGAGGCCTGGGCCATTTGTTTTGCCATTCCAACAAACACAAAAGGGATCAAGTATATTTATGGACGACAGGCCAGTGACACCCGGAAGATGGAGGGAACGAGTCGGCTGGATGTGGGTAATCCCGCCTTTGGCGGACAAGAGGTGATGGCAGTTTTTGAAGATGTTTTTGTTCCAGAGGAGCGCATCTTTTTGAACAGAGAAATTGACCACTCTGGGAAATTGGTTGAACGTTTTGCGGCTTATCATCGCCAGAGTTATGGAGGGTGTAAGGTTGGAGTCGGTGATGTTCTGATTGGAGCGACAGCCCTGATCGCTCGCATGAACGGCGTGGAGAATGCCTCCCACATTCGAGACAAAATCGTCGAAATGATTCACCTCAATGAGACCATGTTCGCTTGCGGAATTTCTTGCTCAGCACTGGGACACCAAACGAAAGCTGGAAATTATGAAGTGGATATGCTCTTAGCGAATGTCTGCAAGCTTAACGTGACTCGGTTTCCTTTCGAGTTAGCCCGGTTGGCTACGGATATTGCCGGGGGGTTGTTGGGAACGATGCCTTCAGCCAAAGATATGGATGACCCGGTCGCAGGGCCCTATATCAAGAAATACTTGGCTGCCGCCCAAGGGGTCGATGTGGTTGATCGGATGAAGGTTTTACGTTTGATTGAAAATATCGTCGCCGGTGCGGGAGCTGTGGCCTACCTGATTGAATCTGTACATGGGGCTGGCTCCCCTATGGCCCAGCGCATCATGATTGGCCGTCAAGGAGAGATCGAAGCTAAAATCAAGCGGGTGAAGGGCCTTTTGGATATCTGTTGAAGGAAGCCGAAGACCTCGCCGGTTCATATCTTTCACCCGTTCGACCGCTCTTTCATCCTCACCAATGTTTCTCTATTCATTAAAGAGACGAAAAATTGGTTTTCATCTACGAGGATTCATTTTCAACGATCATCGCAATGCCTTGGCCCCCTGCAATACACATGGTCACTAAACCAAACTGGGATTTCCGTCTCTTCATCTCATAGATGATTTTGGTTAAAAGGATGCCCCCTGTAGCAGAGATCGGATGGCCAAGAGCAATGGCACCGCCATTGACATTTACTTTCTCCAAGTCGAAACTTAGCTCTCTGATCACAGCCAAAGACTGGGCTGCAAAGGCTTCGTTCAACTCAATCAAATCGATCTCCTTGAGGGCTAAACCGCTCTTTTCCAAGACCTTTTTAGTTGCAGGAATCGGACCGATCCCCATGATCTCGGGCTTCACGCCCACGGATGCATAGGACCGTATCGATACGAGCGGGCGGATGCCCAGTGCTTTCACTTTTTCCCGAGACATCACAACAACTGCCGAGGCCCCATCGTTTAAGCCGCTCGCGTTCCCGGCAGTGATGGTGCCATTCTGTTTGAAGGCAGGTTTCAGTTTTGATAGTTCCTCCAACGTCGTGCCGAACCTTGGATGTTCATCTGTATCAAAGATCACAGGAGATCCGCTTGTTTGAGAAACCTGGACACCGACAATCTCTTCCTTAAATTTATTCGACTTGATCGCATGTTTAGCCTTCTGCTGACTTGAAAAAGCAAACCGATCTTGGTCCTCACGGGAAATTTTATAGAGTTCGGCAACGTTTTCTCCTGTCTCTCCCAACGAATAACCGGAGATAGGGTCTAAGAGGATGAGCTGATCGATGAGCCGGGCATGTCCAAGTCGGCTGCCCCATCTCACTTTGGGTAGGATGTAAGCAGCCCTGCTCATACTTTCCATTCCCCCGGCAACAATGACGTCGCACTCCCCGGATTTAATCATCTGAGCGGCTAAACTGACAGCCCTGAGACTTCCACCGCATGCCTTATTGATTGTGAATTGGGGAATTTCAATCGGAATTCCAGCCCGAAGCGCTACCGCCCTTGAAGAATTCGCGGGGAGATCCCCGGTTCTAAAGCCATGGGCCATGATCACCTCATCAATTTCATCGCCTCTCAGTCCCCCTCTCTTCAGGGCCTCCGCAATGGCGATGGTCCCCAAATCCCAATCGCTCACCTCTCTTAAAGCCCCGCCAAATCTTCCAATAGGAAGTCTTGCTGCACTTACAATAAAAGCATCGTTCATGTATTTTCCTTTCTCGTATAATGTCTCGGTCGCGTCCATCCAAGCGCGGTCAGAGCACAGCGCTACTCTAGCTTATCAGACATCTCTCTTATCTTGAAACATTTTATTTGACACCCTCCGCTCTATGGGCTATTAATTTTTAGGATCGGCGGGAAATTTTGACGTGGGAAAACGAATCGTTGCCGAGGACTTACAAAAGGCTCAATTTGGTTTCGCGCGTCGTGCTTAACTCCGATGAAGATATCCTTCAGAGCAATGTGTTAAAATTGAGGAGAATTGAACATGTTTGATCTCTCCAAGTTTTCTTTGAAGGGTAAAACAGCGATTGTCACCGGTGCAAGTCGCGGCATTGGCAAGGCTATCGCACTGGGCTTTGCCAAGGCCGGTGCAAGGGTCGCGTTGACCAGCCGCAAGATGAATGACCTCGAAGTTAATGCTGCGGAGATTAAGAGCTTCGGAGGCGAGGGGTTTCCTGTTCAGGCCCACCTCGGAAAGATGGATGAAATAAACAGGATGGTGAATACGGTGATGGACAAGTTCGGCAGGATCGATATACTCGTCAATAATGCCGGCACCAATCCTGGAATGGGTACCGTGCTGGATGCCGACGAGCGTATCTGGGAAACCATCATGAACGTGAACCTGAAAGGGGTTTATTTTTGCAGCCAGGCGGTAGCCAAGGTCATGAAGAAGCAAGGCGGCGGAAAAATTGTTAATATCGCTTCCATCGATGGCATCACGCCTGAACCTGGAGTAAGCATCTATGATATTTCCAAGGCAGGTGTCCGGATGATAACCAGTGCCTTCGCCGTAGAATTGG
>Ga0315282_10018246_pt1 | contig 10049 bp, 9 predicted proteins | sample YL17G07_20_MG_FD_203693 | JGI IMG/M metagenome (GOLD analysis project Ga0315282, IMG submission 203693) | Sediment microbial communities from Yellowstone Lake, YNP, Wyoming, USA - YL17G07_20 | ecosystem: Environmental > Aquatic > Freshwater > Lake > Sediment | place: USA: Wyoming | collected... | reverse complement strand
AACTGTATCCGCTCGTCCATCACATAGGTCTCTTTCCAGGGCATTGCAGCCACCTCCTGCGTGCCCTATCGGAAAGTGTTACCCATGTGCCCGGTCTAATGTGTTACCTATGTGACCGGTCTGTACCATAAGAAGTTCGACCCCTCCGGGGTCGGGGGTTTTTTTCAGCGCCTCGTAACCGTGGGTTTCATCCCGCCGTCGGCGGGACTATTCGAATTGGTTCCCTTCGGGAACCGGCGCATCGCCAATCGTAACGGCTTGGATGGAGGGGTGGGTGGTTCGACCGAAACCTCTGGACTTCAGCGGATATTCATGTGAAAATTCGTTACATTCATGGGAATCCCGTTCGGCAAGGACTTGCGGCTTCGAGGCCGGACTGGTCGTGTAGCGGTTTCGGCGTTTAGGCAGAGGGGCTGGAGAGTCTCCTGCGGATCGGCCGAAACTTTCTGGTTCACCTGGTTCCAGGGCTCTGCCCTGGAACGGACAATTCGATTCGAGGCTCTGCCTCGACATCCTCAAAGCACGGCTCATTCCTCGCCTTCGCCCAAGCCTTGGTCTGCTTTGTTCTGACGCTCTGTATGCGCATCAAACGATGACGTTGTGTCTAGATCAGTGGTTCATTTTAACAGTCCTTAATTTGATGAAAGGAGAAAAGTCATGGAATGGAAAACGATCCTTTATGAGGAGATCGGGCAGGTGGCCCGCATCACTTTAAACCGGCCGGAAACCCATAACGTCCTGAACGCGCGGTTGATATTAGATTTGGACGAAGCGACCCGCAAGGCGGATAACGACCCCAATATTCGCGTGATATTGCTTTGCGGCGCTGGCAAGTCCTTTTCCAGCGGTCACGACCTGAGCCCCATTCCCGGCGACGATTTGCAGCAGGACTACCGCGATCGCCACCGCCGCAGCGTCGAAGATCGTTTGGACGTGGAAGATGAATACTATCTGAGCAAATGCCTGGCGATTCGCAACCTGAAAAAGCCCACGATCGCCGCCATCAAGGGAAACGTGGTGTTGGGCGGGCTCATGCTGGCGTGCATGTGCGACCTGATCGTCGCGGCCGAGAGCACGCGCCTGTGGAATCCATCGATCAGGCATTGCGGAAGCGGCGGCGAGGTGATGGTCCTTCCCTTTGAGATCGGATTTCGCAAGACCAAAGAATACCTGTGGACCGGCGATGTCATTCCCATCCACGAGGCGGAGCGGCTGGGCATGATCAACCGGGTGGTGCCGGACGATCGCTTGGATGCCGAAGCGCTTAAGCTGGCTGAACGCGTCGCCCTGATGCCGCCGGTGTCTCTCAGCATGACCAAGCGGGCCATGAACAAGACCCAGGACTTTATGGGCATGGCCATGGCCTTTGAATATCAATATGTCTGGCATCAAATGGCTCACGCCACCAAAGAATCCGCCGACTGGAATGCCGAAGCGGCCAAGCACTCCAAGGAAAAAGGATTCAGAGGCTGGTTGGAATTTCGCGACGGGCCTTTCAATGAACAAGCGAAAAAATAAGCCAGTAGAGCCCGAAACAATGCAAGAAGTAATGTAGTAGAGCGAAGAAATGTAGGTTGGGTAGAGCAAAGCGAAACCCAACAATTTTCTACAATCCGGGTAAGCTTCAGTGGGTAGAATCACCCGAGACTGGAGAATCTCAAGTTTTCATTGTTACGAAAAAAAAGATTTTGCAAGGATTTAAATTTGAGGATGAGGTGGGGCATGAATAAAAGCGTTGGGTTTCGCTTCGCTCTACCCAACCTACATGGCTGAGCTTTGACGTTTGCCGAGGGGATGATGAAGGTTCCAAACCCTGATACAATAAAGCTGAGTGCCATTGCGCACCTTCGTCAACTTGGTTCGCACGAGGAAGCAGACCTACTTTCTCGCTGCAAACTCGAAATTGGCGATACACCCCAACAATATATAGGATCTACTGAACTTGGTTTGAATATTACTTTAAGATGCCGAGCAGCAGACCTTGCAAGGTTTGTGTATCAAGACTCTGGTTGGGAGCGTCCAAGCGATGCATGCACAGCGATCAAAGATTCCATTAAAAAGGTCCTGCCTGCTCAATTAGACATTCATGATCTCTCAGCACGGTCACTGCTGGTCGATAGGAATGAATTTGAAAAAACAGAGCTTGAAAGACTGATAGAAGCCCAAATTGATGTTATGATAGCTGTGGCGACGGGTGGTCCAAGAATACAAACGAAAAATGATGAATACAAAGAACGGCGAGAGGTAATTCGCGAGAAGCTGCACTCCCTTAACAAACGCGATCCAAACCCCTTTGAAGACCTTTGGGGATGGTATGGTCGTTGGAGCAGTGGCGATTTGCCAAGATATCAAACCCGTCGAGAATACGTAAGGGCCCTGTATCGTGACCTCCTTGAAGATTTAGCTGGGTTTCCCGTTTCCAACCCATCAGAGCCCCGCCGAGAACCAACCGGCTGGGAAAAAGTTGACCGAACAGTCGACAAGATGATTGTTAGTCTGGATCAAGCAAAACATGAGGAAGAATTCCAGACGGTGGGACTTTTATGTCGAGAATGCCTTATCTCTCTCGCTCAAGCTGTATTTGATCCAACAAAGCATATCCCGGATAAAGGCACTCAACCTAGCGAAACTGATGCGTACGGAATGCTTGAGCTTTATTTTTCATGTGAATTCTCCGGTTCAGAAAATGAGGCATTGAGGCGTCATGCGAAGGCTGCATTGGTTTTGGCAAATAGTTTACAACACAAACGTAAGGCAAGGCATATAGACGCAGCCCTTTGTTCTGAAGCAACGCGCACAGTTGTAAATATTGTGGCGATCACATCAGAGCGAATTGGGCGGGTTTGAAACCCGCCCCTACGGCCCCTCTGGCAGGCGTCACGCATGGCCGACGAGCGGGCATGGCACCCGGCGCCCGCCGAAGGCGGGCGAGATCAGGTGAACAGGGGATCAGGTGAGAAGACCATCAGCGAGGAGGCTGCGACCTAGGCGGGATTTATCGATCTAGTTTCTACGATCAACGGTTCCGTGGGCTGGATGGCGCGAAGCGAAATCCAGCCCGCGGGGGTACGGTTTTTGGGAGGGAGTTTGAGGGAACCCTTTTTGACAAAAAAGGGTTCCCTCAAAGTTTTCCCTCTCCCCATAACGTCAAAAATCAAGTACACTTAAGCTCCATGGCTGAGACTGTCACGAAATACCACGCGTCCCGCTCTGTCCGGCAGGAGAGCCTGAGCCAGGACCGAGTCGGTTTGGGCGAACGATGTTTGGCCGAGGAAGTGGCCCTGGAGGTCGTGATCAACGGCCAGCCTTACGGGCTGCTCATGCAGACACCCGGCCGGGAGCGCGAGCTGGTGGTCGGGTACCTGTTCACAGAGGGTCTTATCGAAGGGCCGTCCGAGGTGGAATTTTTGTCCATCGGACCTGGCGCCGGGCTGTTGGGGCTGGAAGGGCTGAGGGCCGAGGCGCGTCTGCCGCGGCTCGAGAGCGGCCAGGCCTTGCCCGAGCGGCTGTCCCTGTCCCTGTCCAGTTGTGGCCTGTGCGGCAAGGAGAGTCTGGATCAGGTCGGCCGAGGCGTGGCGCGGGTGCGCAGCCGCCGGCGTTTTTCCTGGCAGGTGCTGCCCCGGCTGGTCCAGGACCTGCATCTTCGGCAGCCCTTGTACGAGGAGACGCGCGGGGTCCACGCCGCCGCGATTTACGAGGCGGACGGCGCCCATGTCTGCTGCTTCGAGGACGTGGGTCGCCACAACGCTTTGGACAAGGCCATCGGCCACTGTTTGCTCGAGGGCATCGGGCTGGAGGACAAGGCGGTCGTTTTGAGCGGCCGGGCCAGTCTCGAGATGATTCTCAAGGCGGCCCGAGGTCGTATTCCCCTGGTGCTCTGTTTCTCCAACCCCACGGTGCTGGCCGTGGAAGCGGCCAAGTCCCTGAACCTGACCCTGGTGGCTCGGGAGAGCGGGGAGACCCTGGCCGCTTACACCCATACCCGCCGGCTGGAAGGTCCATGAAGAGAATGATGAATGATGAATGCGGAATGATGAATGAAAAGAGGAGGGGAACCCCTATTCATCACTCATCATTCACCATTCATCATTGCGAGGAGGGGCTATGAACTTCGAAGTGGTCTGCATCCGCTTGTTGATGGCCGCCGGCCTGGGCGTCATCATCGGCTTGGAACGGGAGCGGCATGGCCGGCCGGTGGGGCTCCGGACCAACATCGTCGTGACCGTCAGCTCCTGTCTGCTCATGATCCTTTCCATCGATCTGGCCGGTCTTTTCGAGGGAGCGACCGCCCAGGGCACGCTTCGGATCGACCCGGGCCGGATCGCCTCGTATGCCGTGGCCGGCATGGGCTTTTTGGGTGCCGGGGCCATCATCCAGGGCCGGGGAAGAGTCCAGGGCCTGACCTCGGCGGCCAGCCTGTGGGTCAGCAACGCGCTGGGCCTGGCCGTGGGCGCCGGGTTCATCCTGCCGGCCTTGGCGGCCACGGTTCTGGTCATGATCGCCCTTCTGCCCCTCAGGTACTTGGAGTCACACCTCTCCCGGGATATCGAAACCCGGATCACCCTCGAGTTCAGCAACAGCTCGGATCACATTCACGAGATCGTCAAGCTGCTGACCGAGCATCACGTTCGCATTTTGTACCTCAACTACCGCAACGATCTGGAAAGAAATCACTCCGCATACGACGTGGGCATCCAATACCACCGTTCTCAAAGTCGAGACGAAGTGCAGACCGAGATAGGCAGGCTGGCGGACCTGACCCGGCTCAGCTGGTCTCAAGGCTATCTCGGTTGAGACCACTCTCAAAACTTCGGCTTCCGGCCGGACTCATTGTCGGGGTTCGGCTCGAAGTCCTCGAAATATAGTATTATTCCTGCGGCCCCTCGCCTTCGTTCGGGGTCATGGGCTTGTCGAACGATCTCGAGCCTTGTCTTCCTCGATTTCGGCTCGGAATCCTGTGTTTTGCCACGGTCTCCGGTCGATTCTTTTCAGCCCTGGAGAAACGACGATGTCAGGCTTACAGGCCGCGCCGCACCGGCGCGTGGTTTTTTGCGACTTCGACGGCACCATCACCGGCGAGGAGACCTTCACCGGCATGCTCCAGCGCTTCACCCCGGCCTTGTTTCAGGCCATGCTGCCGGACATGATGGCCTTGAGGATCACCATCAAGGAGGCTTGCACCCGCCTGCTGTCCTCCATCCCTTCTTCCCGGTACGAGGAGATCCTGGCCTATGCCCGCTCCCGGCCGGTGCGGCCCGGCCTGGTGCAGCTCATGGATTTTTTAGAGGCGGAGGGCGTTCCCCTGGTCCTCGTCTCCGGCGGGCTGCGGGACATGGCCCTGACAGTCCTCGGGCCGCTGAAGGACCGCTTCGAGGCGGTCTATGCTCTGGACGTGGACCTTGGCGGCTCGTTCCTCAAGGTCCGTCCCGGTTTCGAGGGGGAGGCCGAGTGGGTGGACAAGGTTCGTATCATGGCCCTCTACCCAGCCGAGGAATCGGTGGTGATCGGCGACGGGGTGACCGACCTGAACATCGCCCGCGAGGCTACGCTGGTCTTTGCCCGCGACTTTCTCCAGGACACCTTGCAGGCTCAGGAGCGCCCCTTTGTGCCCTGGGAGACCTTTCACGACGTGGTGGCGCACCTGAGAGGCCGCTGGGGAGCCTGAGCCTTCCGAGGCGGTCGGGGTCGTGGATGTTTTGGGGGCGCGGCGCTGTTCGGGGTTTTCGCTTGAGAATTCGACAAGGCCTTGACTCGAGTTCACAAACTGTGTAATGTCCTTTTGCTTCCTGCGGCCCTCGTCCAATCCTGGAGCGCCGGGTCCGCAGTTTGGGCCGGGCGCGGGCGGGCCCGCCTGGTGGGTTGTGACGTTGCGACCGGGCTAACCCGCCGCCGGGTTTTGAGGGCCTGAACCGGCGGAACACCGCCCCGAGGACGCTGCTTCGTGCAAAGATTCATCCTTTTTCGTTTCATCCAGTCGATCTTCATCATCATCGGAGTGCTGGTTTTCGTCTTCATCCTGGGCCGGGTCGGGGTCAACGATCCGGCCATCTTGATGGCCGGGCCGGACGCCGAGGAGCAGGACATTAAGGAGATCCGCCGCATCTACGGCCTGGACAAGCCGATTCCCATCCAACTGGCGTACTTTTTCAAGGAACTGGCCAAGGGCAATTTCGGCCGGTCCTATAACTGGGATCAGCCGGCCCTGCGCCTGGTCGTCGGACGCATTCCGGCCACGCTCCAGTTGGCGTTGTTATCCTTTTTCATGGTCTGGTCCCTGAGCATCAGTCTGGGGGTGCTGGCCGCGGTCAACCGGGGGACCTGGGTCGATACGATCACGCGCACCTATGTCTTTGTCGGGCAGTCCATGCCCAATTTCTGGTTCGCCCTCCTCTTGATCCTGTTCTTCGGCGTCCGGTTGGGCTGGCTGCCCACCTCCGGCTACGGCGGCATCCGTCACCTCATCCTGCCGGCCATGGCTCTGGGCCTGTTCGGCGGCGCGGGGCTGACCCGACTCACCCGTTCGGGCATGATCAACGTGTTGGACAGCGAATACGTCAAGATGGCCCGGGCCAAGGGACTGAGGGAGCGGACCGTGCTTTTCAAGCACGCTCTGAAGAACGGCGCCATTCCGCTGGTGACCATGCTGGGGCCGCTGCTGGCCCGGCTCTTCAGCGGGTCGCTTATCATCGAGCTCATCTTCGCCTGGCCTGGGATCGGCCGGCTGACCTACCAGGCGGTCCTCAACTCGGACTTCCCGGTGGTTCAGTGCGCGGTCTTCATCAGCACGGCCCTGCTCGTCTTCGGCAATCTGGCCGTGGACGTGGCCTACGTCTTCATCGATCCGCGCATCCGCTCCTTCGGGCGGCGGGGACGGAGGTAAGCCGTGGCCGGCGCGTCCGTGGTTACGAGCGGCCAGGCGCTGTCCCAGGGCCTGGGGCAGCGGGTCTGGTGGACCTTCCGGCGGACGCCCGTCGTCCCGGCCCTCATCGTCCTCCTCATCATTGTCGCCGCCCTGTTCGCCCCCTGGATCGCCCCCCAAGACCCGAGTCGGATCGATCCCGAGGCCCGCCTGACCGCGCCCGCCTGGAGTCCAGGCGGCTCGCCCAAGCATCTTTTAGGCACGGACAGCACCGGCCGGGACCTCCTCAGTCGGATCATTTACGGGGCGCGCGTGTCGCTGATCGTGGCCGTGATCGGCATCGGCGTCTCGGCCTGTTTCGGGACCCTCATGGGCCTTTTGGCCGGATACTTCGGCGGCCTGGTGGATATGACCATCATGCGGATCGTGGACGTGATGATGTCCCTGCCGGTCCTGTTCCTGGCCCTGGCTCTGGCCGCGGTCATCCCCTCGGGCATGTTCATCATCATCCTGATCGTGGTGGTATTCGGCTGGTCCCAGTTCGCGCGGATCATCCGGGGAGAGGTGCTCAGCCTCAAGGAGCGTGATTTCGTGGCCTTGGCCCGGGTGGCGCAGGCCGGGCCTTGGCGGATCATGCTCCGCCACATCCTGCCCAATCTGGTCAACACCCTGACCGTGCTGGTCACCCTGGACGTGGGCGGGGTCGTCATGTTCGAGGCGGCCTTCAGTTTCATCGGGTTTGGTGTGCAGCCGCCCACGCCGTCCTGGGGGAACATGCTTTCCGAGGGTCAGAACTATCTGACCACGGCCTGGTGGATCGCCACCTTTCCGGGGCTCGCGTTGATGGCCATGGTCTTTTCCTGCAACTTCATCGGGGACTGGCTCAGGGACGCCCTGGACCCGAAGCTGAGACAGCTATAAGGGGCCGGGGTCCGGCTCCGGAACGGGCCGGATGTTGGATGGTGACATGAGCGAACCGCTGCTGGAAGTGAAAGACCTCAAGACCTTCTTTTTTTTAAGAAGAGGCGTGGCCCAGGCGGTCAACGGGGTGAGTTTCAGGCTGAACCGCGGCCAGGTGCTGGGGTTGGTGGGGGAGTCCGGGTGCGGCAAGAGCGTGACCGCATCTTCCATCCTGCGCCTGATCCCCAGCCCGCCGGGTCGGATCGTGGGAGGCCGTATCCTGTTTCACGACCGGCGGTTCGCGGCCGCGGAGCGGGTGGTCGATTTTGTGGAGCTGAGCCAGGGCGAGATGCGGCGGTATCGGGGCAATCAAGTGGCGGTCATCCTGCAGGACCCGATGACCTCTCTGAACCCGGTGTACACCGTGGGGAACCAGGTGTCGGAGCCGTTCCGCCTGCACCGGCGGCTCAGCGGCGCGGCCCTGCTCAAAGAGGTGATCGAGGTGCTGAAGCGGGTGCGGATTCCCAACCCGGAAATCCGGATCGCGGAGTATCCGCACCAATTCTCCGGCGGCATGCGGCAGCGGGTCTCCCTGGCCATGGGCATCAGCTGCAGCCCGGAACTGCTCATTGCCGACGAGCCGACCACGGCCCTGGACGTGACCATCCAGGCCCAGATTCTGAGTCTCCTCGAGCAGCTCAAGGAGGCCACGGGCATGGCCATCATCCTCATCACGCATAACCTGGGCATCGTGGCCCGTCTCTGCCATCGCGTGGCGGTCATGTACGCGGGCCGGATCGTCGAGGAGGGCCGGGTCGAGCGGATTTTCCGGGAGCCGGCCCACCCCTACACCCGGGCGCTGATGGCCTCGGTGCCGCGGCTGGGCATGAAAAGCCGGAAGCTGTTCGCCATCGAGGGACAGCCGCCCAGCATGTTGGCCTTGCCCCCGGGATGCAGTTTCTGGCCCCGCTGTTCCAGCAAGCGGGAAGAGTGCGAAAAGGAATTCCCGCCGCCCGCCACCATCGAGGGCGAGGACTACGTGCGGTGTTGGCAATATCAAGGGAGGCTGGCGTGAGCGCGCCGCTGATCGCCGTCCGGGACCTGACCAAGTTCTTTCCGGTCCGGGCCGGCCTCATCTTCTCCCGCCGCCGCGGCCTGATCAAGGCGGTGGACGGGGTGAGTTTTTCCCTTGAGGAGGGCCGCACCTTCGGCCTGGTCGGGGAGTCGGGCTGCGGCAAGACGACCATCGCCAAGCTGGTGCTGCTGCTGGAGCCGGCCACGCGGGGCTCGATCCTGTACCGGGGCCGGACCCTCGAGGAGATGACCGGGGAGCAGCGGCGGGAATATGCCTTCGGCATTCAAGCCGTCTTTCAGGACCCGTACAGCTCGCTCAATCCGCGCATGAGGGCCCGGGACATCATAGACGAACCGATCATCACCGCGGGCGGCTCCACCCGGGCCCAGCGTCGGAGAAGGGTGGCGGAGCTGCTGGACATCGTGGGGCTCGGCCCGGAATCGGCGGCGATGTTCCCCCATGAATTCAGCGGCGGACAGCGGCAGCGGGTGGCCATCGCCCGTTCTTTGGCCGTGGATCCCTCGGCGATCGTGCTGGACGAGCCGGTTTCGGCCCTGGACGTCTCTTTCCAGGCTCAGATTCTGAACCTGCTGGAGGACATCCAGGGCCGCCTGGGGATCACCTACCTTATCATCTCCCACGATCTGGCCGTGGTCGAGCACATCGCGGACGTGGTGGGCGTGATGTATCTGGGCAAGCTGGTGGAGGTGGCCCCGGCCGCCGACCTGTACGCCACGGCCCGGCACCCGTACACGCGCGCCCTGCTGGCGGCCGTGCCCGTTCCGGACCCGGAGGCGGAGACCCCGCCCGAGGTTTTGGGCGGCGAGGTGCCCAGCCCGCTCAACCCGCCGCCAGGCTGCCGTTTTCATCCGCGCTGCAGCCAAGCCACCGATATCTGTCATCGCGAGGAACCCGCCCTGGTCGAGGTCGGGCCTGGGCACCAGGTGGCCTGTCACATCCAATTTGGCGGGTGAGACGGCCGGCCGCCGAAGTTTTGCAGGCTTGAGGGAACCCTTTTTAAGGAAAAAGGGTTCCCTCAAACTCCTTCCCAAAAATTTTGAACAAGCAGGGTGAATGGAGCTTTGCTCCATTCACCCTGCACGGCTACATCGAATACGCTGTTTCATGTCATGGCGAGGAGTCACGCCTTGGCGTGACCACCGCGGCAATCTCGTTACTAGTTCAGACCTAAGTCATATTATTCTCGTCATTCCG
>Ga0315282_10018244_pt1 | contig 10050 bp, 11 predicted proteins | sample YL17G07_20_MG_FD_203693 | JGI IMG/M metagenome (GOLD analysis project Ga0315282, IMG submission 203693) | Sediment microbial communities from Yellowstone Lake, YNP, Wyoming, USA - YL17G07_20 | ecosystem: Environmental > Aquatic > Freshwater > Lake > Sediment | place: USA: Wyoming | collected... | reverse complement strand
AGGCACCGAGCGGTGGCGCCGACGACTGAAAGCCGAGAACCGCGACAGGGTGATCGTCTTCGTCGGCGAGCAGTACGGCATCTGCCACGTGGCCGAGTTGGCGGTGCTGAGCGGCTTGCGGATCAAGGCCTCCCTCAAGAGCTGGGCTCCTCCCAGGCCATCCTCGCCCGCTACGGCCTCAGCCCCTGAGCCTGATGTCGTAACTTCAGTTGCCTCACGGCACGCGCGTTGCCGACCCGGGCGCATTCCGCTATAATACCCACCAGCCAGACGGCGCGGCCCCGGCCGCGCGAGTCGAGAGGCAACGGGGGCGGGAGTTGAGCGAGCGAGTTGTCATCACGGGCATGGGGGCGGTGACGCCTCTCGGTCTCGACCTGGCGACCACCTGGGCATCCATGCTGGCCGGCAAGTCCGGCGCCGGGCCCATCACCCGCTTCGACGCCACCGGCTTCGAGACCCGGATCGCGTGCGAGGTGAAGGGATTCGACCCGTCCCTGTACGTCGATCGGAAAGAGCTGCGCCGGATGGATCGCTACACCCACTTCGCGCTCGCCGCCACGCGCCAGGCGCTCGACGACGCGAGGCTGGCCATCGGCCCGGACAACGCCGACGACGTCGGCGTCATCATCGGCTCCGGCATCGGCGGCATCGAGTCGCTCTCGGCCCAGTTCAAGGTCCTCCACGAGAAAGGCCCGGGACGGCTCAGCCCGTTCCTCTGCACGATGATGATCGCCAACATCGCCGCGGGCCAGGTCGCCATCCACCTCGGGATGCGCGGACCGAACTTCGCGACCGTCTCGGCCTGCGCGAGCGGCGCGCACGCCATCGGCGAGGCGTTCGAGACCATCCGCCGGGGGGCGGCCCGGGCGATGCTGGCCGGCGGCAGCGAGGCCCCCATCGTCCCCATCGGCGTGGGCGCCTTCAACACGATGCGGGCGCTCTCGACCCGCAACGACCCGCCCGAGGCCGCCAGCCGGCCCTTCGACGCCGAGCGGGACGGCTTCGTCCTCGGCGAGGGCAGCGCGATGCTCGTCCTGGAGTCGCTCGGCAGCGCCCTCGCGCGCGGCGCCCCCATTCACGGCGAGCTCGTCGGCTACGCCGCGACCGCGGACGCGTCGCACGTCACGGCGCCGGCCGACGGTGGGGCCGGCGCGCGGCTGGCGATGCAGCGCGCCCTGGCCGGCGCGGGCGTGCACCCGGACGAGGTGGACTACATCAACGCCCACGGCACCTCGACGCCGCTCAACGACCAGGCCGAGACCGAGGCGATCAAGGCGGTCTTCGGCGAGCACGCCTACCGGATGCCGATCAGCTCGACCAAGTCGATGACCGGGCACCTGCTCGCGGCCGGCGGCGCCGTCGAGCTGATGGTCTGCCTGCTGGCCATCCGCGATGGCATCGTCCCGCCGACGATCAACCTGGACCACCCGGATCCGGCGTGCGATCTCGACTACGTCCCTCACGTTGCCCGGCGCCACCGGGTGCGGGTCGCGCTCAGCAACTCGCTGGGCTTTGGCGGCCACAATGTGACCCTGGTGGTGCGGGAGTTCGTGCAGTAGCGAGGCAGCTATCGAGCGCTTACCAGAGGCCGAAACCGCGCTGGGAATCGTCTTTAGCCGCAAGGACCTCCTCCAGCGCGCCTTCGTCCACCGGTCCTACCTCAACGAGAACCCGGGCTACGTGCTCGGCTCGAACGAGCGGCTGGAGTTCCTCGGAGATGCCGTGCTGGGCTTCGTCGTCGCCGAGCACCTGTACCACGCGTTCCCGGAGATGCCCGAGGGCGACCTCACCAACTTCCGGGCCGCCCTGGTGCGCTCGCGAGCCCTCGCCCACGTGGCCGAGGGCCTCGGGCTCGGCGAGTTCCTCTTCCTCGGCCGGGGCGAGGAGGCCAGCGGGGGCCGAACCCGCCCGAGCCTGCTCGCCGCCACCTTCGAGGCGGTCGTCGGCGCGATCTTCCTCGATCAGGGGCTCGAGGCCGCCCGGGGGTTCATCCTTCGACTGCTCGCCCCCGAGCTCGAGCGAGTCCAGCGCGAGGACGCCACCAAGGACGACAAGTCGCGGCTGCAGGAGGTCGCCCAGGCCGAGACCGGGCTGACGCCCACTTATCGGACCGTCGCCAGCGTCGGCCCGGACCACGCCCGAGTGTTCGTCGTCGAGGTCGGCCTGGGCCAGCGCGTCCTGGCCGAGGGCCGGGGCCGAAGCAAGCAGGAGGCAGAGCAGGTCGCCGCGCGGCACGCCCTGGACAACTGGGCAACCCTGAGGCGAGAGAGACCGTGAGCGTCGATCTCGAGGGCAGCCTGCGCTGCTTCAGCCTAACGGACATCCTCCAACTGCTTGGCTTCAGCGGCCAGACCGGCACGCTCACGCTCAGCCAGGGCTGGAACTCGCGGACGATCTGCTTCGAGAAGGGTCGGCTGACCTACATCGCCGCCGCAACCCGACTGCCCACCGTGGGCGAGCTGCTCATTCGCGCCGGCAAGCTCGAACCGGCCAGGCTCCGAGTCGCCCTGGCCAGCGCCGAGTACGCCTCCCACGGCCTGGCCGCGACGCTGCTGGAGTGGGGCTGGGTCTCGGAACAGGACCTCAAGCGCTGCCGCGACCAGGTGCTGGAGGAGACCATCTACAGTCTCTTCCTCTGGCGCAACTGCCGCTTCACCTTCGAGAGCGGGGTCCTCTCGAAGGTTGGCGGGCTCGCCGTCGACCTCACCACCGAGCGCCTCATCATCGACGGCACGCGCCGCGTGGACGAGTGGATCGCCATCAGCCCCTACGTCCCCTCGATGCGTATGACGTTCAGGCGCCTGAGCTCGCCGCCCGAGGGCGCGGACGCCCAGTGCTCGGAGCAGGACCGGCAGGTGCTGGCCCACATCGACGGGCGGCGGGACGGCGTCGCGCTGGCCCTGGCGTGCGGCACGACGCAGTTCGAGGCGGCCCGCAGCCTCGCGCAGTTGGCCCGAGCCGGCCTGGCGCGCGCCGTGCCCCCCGACAAGTCCCGGATCATCGAGCTGTTCAATTTCCTGGTCGAGTCCATCTACGTCAAGCTGTGCATGTTCGGCTACGCCCGGATCGCCGCCGAGTTCCAGGAGGAGCTGAACCGCTTCTCGCAGGGGAACAAGCTCAAGGTGACGATGCGCGCCGGCAAGGTCACACTCTCCGACCTGGACACCATGATCGAGCCAACCGCGCTCATCGACCTCTACAAGCTGTTCATCGCCATCCAGCAGAACCGCTTCTCGAAGATGTTCGAGCCAGAGGTAGTCCACGGACTCGTCGAGGGGCTGTACCTCCACCTCAGCCCCGAGCTGCAGGAGCTTCTCCGAATGTACGAGTTCTACCAGATCGAGGGCCTCCTCGTCCTGTCGACGGAGTGATCGAGTGGCCAGCCCTACGGGACGACGTTCAGCTCGTTGACGACGTCTCGCACGCCGGCCGTCCACCACGCGACGTCTTCGGCCAGCCACTTCTGCTCGCCGGTTGCCACCACCCCCCGCAGGTAGACGACGCCGTTCACAACCTCGACCGTGATCTTCGAGGGGTCGATCCGAATGTTCCGGACCAATCCGGATCGGACTTCGGCCGCAAGCTCTTCATCGCTTCGCGCCGGCACCGGGCTGATGGTGATGTTGTTCACCACGTCGATGACGCCCGACACCGACCAGGCGTCGCTCTCGGCGTAGGACTTCTCGGTGTAGGACTGCACGGTTCCGGAGAGGTAGACCACGCCGTTGACCGTGCTCACGTCGATCTTGCGCTCGTCCACCCAGACGTCCCGGGTGAGGGCAGCGCGGACGTCGGCGGCGATGTCGGCGTCGCTGCGCCGGGCCACCGGCGCGACCCGCAGCTCGTTGACGACGTCGACGACGCCTTTGATCCGGTTGACGATCTCGCTGGCGGTCCTCTTCTCGTAGAGGCTCGGGACCTGACCGCGCAGGTACACTATCCCGCCGACCACGTCCACGCTGAGCCGCGTGGCGTCGATCCGGACGTCGCTGGTGAGCGCGTCGATTACGTCTCTCTCTACGTCGAGGTCGCTCCTCGTGACTGCCACGTGCTTCACCTCCTGCGGCTGGACCGTCCCATCCCGCATTACGTATGCCACCGGCAGCCCGCGGACCGGGTCGTCTGCCCACGATCTCTGGCTCGGCACGGGTTTTGCGGCTCACCGGTTGCGCTGCGCGGCGCCCCGTGGCCTCTACTCGAGTCGTCCTGGCGGCGGCATCCGCGACCGCGCGGGCAAGCCGAACGTCTCAGCGAGGGGTAGAGAACGTGAAAATCAAGGAGATGGTGGTCAGGACACAGGCGCAGAGCGCGTAAGCCGGCGCGCCTCCCGGGCAGGGCGACCTTGCCAGACCCGGGGGGCGGCTGTTCTGGCCGCGGCTCGGGCTCGGCGGGATGCCGATCCGGATCCATCCCACCTCGGGTCGGGAGGGTCAGGTGGCAGAGGCAAGGTCGCGCAGGGGAAAGGAGCCGTTCCGCGGCCCGGCGCCTCAGGCCGGCGGACGGCCCGGCCCGCCCCGGGAGTTGGCGGCCCGCCTTCGCGGGCCGCCACCGATCCCACCCTCCGAGTACTCGTGGCACCTCGAGCGAGAGCACGGACTGCTGGTAGCTCCCGAGCCTGGCTGGCCGACGGAGGTCAAGCGCTTCCGGCTGGCTCGTCCGGCCGGCGGCGGTCGCTCCGAGCAGGTGCTGGCGACCTTCGTCGGCACGCGTCCACAGGCGCTCGCCCACTTCTACCGCTACTTGCACCCGCCGCGCCGGGAGGGGCTGGCAAGGGAGGCGCTGCCTCGGGCGGCATGATGGCCGTCACGTCCTCGCTCGGGCCTCGGCCAGCAGCAGCTTCTGCTCGGCCGCGGCGAGGTGCCGACGGGTGCGCTCGATCACGTCCGGGTTGACCGAGACGGAGTCGACGCCCCAGCGGACCAGGTTGTCCACGTAGTCCGGGTAGACGGACGGGGCTTGCCCGCAGATGGAGCTGGTGATCCCGAGCCTCTGGCACTCGGCGATGATCATCTGGATGGCGTCGAGAACGGCCCTGTCCCGCTCGTCGTAGAGGGGCGCCACCAGCTCGCCGTCGCGGTCCACGCCCAGGACCAACTGGGTCAGATCGTTGGAGCCGATGGAGATGCCGGTCACGCCGAGCCGGACGTACTCGTCGAGCCACGAGACAATCGAGGGCACCTCGGCCATCACCCAGAGCTCGAAGTGGCGCTCGCCGGTGAGGCCGCTCTCGTCGATAAGGCGCTTGCAGTCCCGAAACTCCCAGCCGGTCCGGACGAACGGGATCATCAGGTGCAGGTTGTCGTACTCCTGCCGAGCTTGCCGCAGCGCCCTGAGCTCGAGCTTGAACAGGTCGGGCTGCTTGACGTAGCGGTAGCAGCCGCGGAAGCCGAGCATCGGGTTGTTTTCCTTCGGCTCGAACTGCTCGCCGCCCTTGAGGCCGCCGAACTCGTTGGAGCGGAAGTCCATCGCGCGGTAGATCACCGGCCGGGGCTGGAAGGCGCGGGCGAAGGTTCGCAGCCTGTCGACCATCCGGGAGACAAACTCGTCGCCGCGGCCCTGCTGGATGAAGAGGCGCGGGTGAGTGCCGTCCAGCGCGTCGATGATCATGAACTCGGCCCGAAGCAAGCCCACCCCGTCCACCGGCTGTCGGGCCACTTCCTCGGCCAGCTCCGGCTCGCCCAGGTTAACGTACAGTCTGGTCGCCGTCACCGGCGGGGCCGGCGCCACCTGGGGCGCGACGGCCGCAACCGGCGCTGGCGCCGCCGCGGGCACGGCCTCCGGTGGGGCGCCCGCGATCACCGCGCCCTCGCGCGCGTCCACCGTGACGACCATGCCGTCCCTGAGGACCTTGGTCGCGTCCCTCGTCCCGACGATGCAGGGGATGCCCAGCTCTCGGGAGACGATGGCGGCGTGGGAGGTCATCCCGCCGGCGTCGGTGACGATGGCCGCCGCCCGACGCATGATCGGCACCCAGTCCGGCGCGGTCATCGTCGTGACCAGGATCTCGTCGGGCTTGAGCTTGCCTTCCTCGGCGGGCGAGAGGAGCACCCGCACCGTGCCGGTCGCCCGGCCGGGGCTGGCGCCCAGCCCGTGCAGCAGAACCTGCCCCCTCTCGGCCGGCGCGGGCGCCTTCGCCCTCTCCACCAGAGTCGTCACCGGGCGCGTCTGGACGAGGTAGATGCTGCCCTTCTCGATGGCCCACTCGGCGTCCTGCGGCGCGCCGTAGTGCGCCTCGTCGCGCTTGCCCAGCTCGGCCAGGTCGCGCACTTCCTGCTCGGTCAGCACCTGAGCCGTGGCCTTCTCTTCCGGCAGGTTGACGCGGACGACCTCGCCGGTCTGCTTGTCGCGCACGAGCTCGAAGTCCTTCCGCCCGATCGCCTTCTGCACCAGGGCCAGGCTGTCCTTGTCCACCTCGTAGCGGTCCGGCGTCACCTGGCCGCCGACGACTACCTCGCCGAGGCCCCAGGCCGCCTCGATGACCAGCACCTTGGGGTCGTTGATCGCCGGGTCGACGGTGAACATGACGCCCGACTTCTCGGCGTCCACCATCTTCTGCACGATGACGGCGATGAGCCCCTCGCCCGTGATTCCCTGCTTGACCCGGTAGAACAGCACCCGACCGCCGAAGGCCGAGGCCCAGCAGTCCTTGACCCGGCGGATCAGCTCGTCGGGGCCGCGCACGTCGAGGAAGCTCTGGAACATCCCGGCGAACGAGAACCGCGCGGTGTCCTCCACCGTAGCCGACGAGCGCACCGCGACGAGCTGCTGCTCGACGCCCTGCCGCCGGGAAAGCTCGCGGTAGGCGTCGACGATGGCTCCGCGCACCTCGTCCGGCACCTTGGCACGGCGGATGAGACCTTGGAGCCGCTCGGAGACGTCGCGCAACTGGGCCGGATCGTCGACGTTCAGGTGCGAGAGACGGGCGGCGACCTCGTCGCCGATGCCGCTCGACCGGTAGAACCTGCGGTAGGCGTCCACGGTGACGACGTAGCCCGGAGGCACCGGAAGGCCCGCGCGGGTCATCTCGCCGAGGTTCGCGCCCTTGCCGCCGGCGATGGGCACGTCTTTCCTGGTCAGCTCCTCGAACCAGCAGATGAAGGCCATTGCTGCACCTCGCCACGCCTCTCGGAGAGCGGAGTCGCACCTTCCGTGCCGCCGCCCTACTTCCAGATGCCCTGGTAGAGCGGCTCGGTGGGGTGCTTCTCCGCGGTGAGCTTCAGCTCGCCGAAAATCTCGGCCGTGGCCGGACCTTCCGGCTGCCGAGCGGGGACCGGCAGCCCGGGCTCCGCGGCGGGCTGCAGCACGAGCTGGCTGCCCTCCAGGTCCAGCAGGTCCAGGTCGACCCTGGGCATAACCGCGCCCAGCCCAGCCGGCGGCCCCGGCGGCATGACGCCCACCGGCACCCGAACCGTGACCCGGTAGCTGGCCTCCTTCGCTATGCCAAGGTCGCGCTGCACCGGGCCCAGACTCGCCGGAAGCTCCAGGGCGTACGACAGGTCCGTGTGGCCGTCGTGCAGGGCCAGGGCGTAGCGCCCCTCGCCACACGGCCGCGCGTGCAGCGAGCCCTCCCGTGCGCCGACCGCGTGGTCGGCCCTTTGCTCGAGCACCTCCACAAGCACCTCTGGGCGCGTCCGCACCGCGACCACGTCGGCGATGGCGCCCGGCCCAGCGGGCGCTTCGGGCGAGGCGAGCGGGGGAAGCCGGTTGCCCCTAACGACGAGCAGGCGGCGGGGATGGGCTCTGTCTGGCGAGAGGACGAAAGCTAGCTCGCACACTTCGGACGGGCCCCGGACGGCGCTGGACCGGGGGCTGTACAGGAAGAAGATGTCGCCGGTCTCGATGGTGTCTGGCATCGTGCCACCTCCAGGCTTGACCGCTGGCGTTCTATCCGGCCTTTCTCCGCGGCGCCAGTCGAGCTACCCTCTTGCCAGCTTTCCCTCCACCCTCCTCTCCGATCTTGGCGAGGAAGGCGCGCGCGTGGGTGATGTGCTGGAGAACGTACTGCGTGCTCGGGCGCTCCTCCGGATGCGCCGCGACGATGGAGGCCAGGTCGTCCAGCGCGGCAAGCGTCTCCTCCAGCGCGAGCCGCAGCCGCCTGATCTCGACCTCCAGCTCTGACACGTCGGGCGGGCGGCGTTCGGCCATCGTCTGCACCCCCTGTCGGCAGTCGTAGTCAGGCTCGGGCCGGCGCAGCCCGAGCGCGGATGGCGAGGGGTAGCCTCAAGATTCGTGCCTGGTACCGGCGCGGCGAGGCCAGCCCGGCGGCGATCGCAGGCGTGCCAGGCTGCGCCGCCGCGGCGGTGAGGCCCCGCGGGAGGGCTCGTCACGCGGCCTTCCCCGCCGGCGCCTTGTGCAGCACCAGCTCGAGCAACTGCTGGGCGAAGATGGGGAACGCCTCGGACTTCCTGAGGGTGACGACGTTGGCGGCCACCGCCACGGGGTCCGCGGTGTAGATGGCACCCCTTTCTTGCAGCAGACCTGCCAGGGAGATGGGGCCGGCGGCGGGCTGGCCCCTGAGCACGCCGGCGTTAGCCAGGATGCCAACTGCCAGCCCGCTGGCCCCGACTACCCGGCCGGCCGAGACCGCCTCCCGGGCCAGTCGGTGCGCCTCCGGTGCCTCGAGTAGCCGCCGGTTGCCGCGCCCAGCGACGAAGACCAGCACGTCGTAGCTGCCGCCATGGACCTGGTCGAGCGACACGTCGGGCGTCACGCTGCACCTCGGCTGCTTGATCTCCTCGCGGCCGCGGCTTGCGACCTGCACCTCGAACCCGTGCTCCGTCAGCACTTGCCGCATCTGCCGGTACTGCCCGCAGGAGAAGCTCTCTGGAGGCACCACGATGAGCGCGCGTGCCATAGTCCTGCCTCCCGTCACCGCTCGTCTTCACTGAAGTGCCCCCGGGGCCAGCGCCCCGGAGCACTGAACTCTCTGGAGCCCTGGCGCCTTACTGCTCGGCCGGCGGGCGATCCCACCCCCGAGCGTACGCGCCGGGCTCGGTCTCAGTCAGGTAGACGCTCTCGCCACGCACGTCGGCGATCCCGTCGAGCGGGACGTAGAAGCGTCCCGCCGCCAGCGCGTCACGGGTCGTCTCGACCCAGCCGGTCCCCGCCCGCTCGGGCTCGTGCGCCCTGTCCCGTGACACGCCTCGCACAGCGACCACCTCGCCGACGTAGTGCCTGTCGCTCGCGTAGACCTTCATGCCTGGATGGATGCGCTCCAGCAGCTCTGTCGTCGCCATGTCGAGCTCCATGCGGCGAGTTCGCCGCCCCGAGCGCTTCGAGCTGCACGTTCCGGTCCAGGTGGGGGTGGCTGCCGCGAGCGGGCTGACCTGGCCGCAACGTAGCCTTGACATAACTTGACAGCAGGACACCTCTCTGCTAGACTCTTGACAGAGAGGCAAACGTACCTTCTCCACCAGCGTTGCTCGGGCTGGGGACCCGTCGAGCGCCCGGGGGGCGGGCCCTGGCTGTGGGATCAACGGCATACAAGCGGAAGATCAAGCGGACTGGAAAGGTCAGACTAACGTGGAGACGCGCAAGGAGATGACCGTTCGAGAGGCCGGCCGGAAGGGCGGCGAGGCGGTCAAGCAGAAGTACGGCGCAGAGTTCTACAGCAGGATCGGCAAGAAGGGCGGCGAGGCCGTCGCCGAGGAGCGCGGCCGCGAGTTCTACGCCGAGATCGGCCGGAAGGGCGGCGAGACCGTCAAGCGCAAGCACGGCCCCGAGTTCTACTCGGAGATCGGCCGGAAGGGCGGCGAGTCGGTCAAGCAGCGCCACGGGCCCGAGTACTACTCGCGGATCGGCAAGAAGGGCGGCAGCGCGAAGAAGCAGGCCTAGCAGCCCACTCGTCCTGCACGGTCCTGGGGTAGCCCCCGAGCGGCTCCGGGTCTCGCACCCGGGACCGCTCTAGCTAGCGGCCCTGGAACAGCGGCCGCCCGGGCCGCCGCTGTTCCAGGGCCGCTTTGCGTCCCGCGTCGGCCGTCCAACACTCTTCCAAAGGGAGAGGATGTAGCCCGGCCGCCTGAAGTCCGCTTCGCCGACAGAGGGGATTCG
>Ga0315282_10018243_pt1 | contig 10050 bp, 10 predicted proteins | sample YL17G07_20_MG_FD_203693 | JGI IMG/M metagenome (GOLD analysis project Ga0315282, IMG submission 203693) | Sediment microbial communities from Yellowstone Lake, YNP, Wyoming, USA - YL17G07_20 | ecosystem: Environmental > Aquatic > Freshwater > Lake > Sediment | place: USA: Wyoming | collected... | reverse complement strand
CAAGCAGACCTTCACGTGGCGACGGACAAGTTCGCAGACGAACCATGGGTATAGATTGTATTTCGGGGCCTCCATATGCCAGATCATAGCCGGATACAGTTTCATCCCTTGAGAACTGTCAACGACCAGTTCATGATGTTCAGTGCCGAAGTGATCCGCGATCAGGCGTGCGTCTTGAAATTCATCCGTCTCCTCCCCGAACCCCATACAGAAAGTCTTGAGAGGCTGTGTCGAAGCCTTTGCGGCGTAGGCAACTACTGCACTCGTGTCGAGGCCTCCTGAGAGGAAGCAGCCGATTGGAACATCGGCTACAAGCTGGTCGCCTATTGCCTCCCCCAGCACAGAACGAAGACGTAGAACCGCTTCATCCTCATTCATACTCTCATCGATCGACGGAATCTCATAGTAGCTTTCAATCCTAATCGAACCGTTATGGAAGAGAAGCAGGCTTGAGGGAGGAAGCTTTCGCACGCCCTCCAAGAGTGTCCCCGCTCCCGGAATGTAACCCACATTAAGTATGGCGTGAAGCGCTTCCAAATCCACGACGCGCCTTAACGGAGCTTGCAAGAGCCCTTTCATTTCCGACGAAAAGAGAAGTGCGCCCATGTATGTCGCATAGTAGAGCGGCTTGATACCGATTCTGTCCCGAGCCAGTATGAGCTTCTTTAGTCTTGAGTCCCAGAGGGCTATCGCGAACATCCCGTTCAGTTTTCTAACGAACCCCTCCCCATACTCTTCGTAGCCGTGCACTATGACCTCCGTGTCTGATCTCGTGCGGAATCTGTGGCCGTGCGACTCGAGCTCTTGGCGGAGTCTCTGAAAATTGTAGATCTCTCCATTGTAAGTGACATGTACCGTTGCATCTTCATTCTGGATGGGTTGGTGGCCCCCCTCGATGTCTATTATGCTCAGCCGGGCATTTGCCAACCCGATGTCCTGATCTATACAAAAGCCTGTGTCGTCGGGTCCCCGGTGTCTCAGCACATCTATCATTCGCTTGAGCAAGGTCTCATCGTTGAGGCCGGCGTAGCCGGCTATGCCGCAGAATTGGGGGACCTCCTAGGCGAGTTGGATGCGTAGAGTCGTGGTCTCTTATGAAATTCGTCATGCCTATTCATGATGCGTCACTGTTCCATTTCCGGTACGTTAATATATCACAGCTGCATCCTAGCTTTCAGTGATAGAGTTGAGCATGGTCTGCAAACTGATCGGGCACAGATTCCAAGATACCCTCGTAATACGTGAAGATGGAGATTTCTACGAGGTAGAAGACGCGCAGTACTGCCGCCACTGTGGCGCAGTACACGCCAGCTGACTAGCGGGTTAGGACAGTAGCAGCCTCAGTCCGCTTCGAGATCGCCTTCCATCTGAAGACGGGTCGATATGCTGGCCCGTAGATTATCAACCCTCAACAACATATTCTTTCTCGCTGAAATCAAACACGCCGGATGCTCGCTTACTCCATATCCTAGGACAGAGGCTTGCGCTCGCCCTGTTATGGTCACTTGAAGAACTCCGATTGTGAGGGAGAAAGTGATCTTCTGAGTTCAAGACTAACGCTATCAGACGCTTACAGGAAAGACGTGCCTCTTAGCGGGTGGCGGTAGAGCGCGAAGAATTGAATAATCATCGAGCAAGGCGAAGATGGAAACTACATAGCGCAATGCCCAACTCTGCCCGGCTGCGTTTCTGAAGGCAAGACCAGGAAAGAAGCATTAGCCAACATCAAAGACGTCATCCGAGGCTACCTGACAAGCCTCAAAAAACATAACGAACCGATTCCGCCACCAATTGAAGAGGAAACGGTCGAAGTCAAAACGACTCGGTTGAACTAGAGAGAAGATTTCGCTAATGTCCCCTAAGAATTCGAAGCATCTCATCCACCGTAACAATTCTGACTCGTTTGAATCTCCTCAGATTTAGTAGATGACGATCTCCAGAAACGACGTACATCGCTTTGCCATCGTGGGCAGTGCGCAGAACGATATCGTCATTCGGATCTTCACGAACAATCTTGAACTTTGATTTAGTATGAATGATCCGAGCTACACTTCCAAGATCCCTCAACAGTGTAGCAAGGTCCTGTTCGTCAACATACCTCTTTATTTTTGGATACCGCGCGATTTCAATAAACTCTGCAAGAGTCTCCCTCGACAGGATCAGGTCGTTCTTTCGGCGAATAATCTCGAAGAGCAGGGTTCTGCATTTTCCGTTCTTGATGAGTGCTGAGATGAGTACGTTCGTGTCGAGCGTAATTTTCATATGACGGCCTAGCGACCTGACTTCTCTTTTCTGTAGGTTTGAATGATCTCTTCTATTTCCTCTTCAGACAGTTCTCCGTATTTTGCTATTCTAGGTTCAATCCTTTTGTACAGGGCTTTCAAGTCCTCAACCACATCAGGGATTTCCATCTTCTTCATGATAACCGCATTCTGATAACCGTAGACCAACAATCGAGTCTTCGGTTTGATTCCCAACTTTTGCCTGATAGGCTGCGGGATTACAACCTGGCCTTTTCCACTCACCACGGTCACATCCAGCTTTTGGTACTTCGCCATTGTCTCACAATCCATATTCTTACTTTCTTACCTTAAATAGATTTCAAACCTTACGCCGAGCAACAAATCCGCGGGAAACTATGTAGCCTGAATGACCGATTCCGCCACCCATAGAAGAAGAGACGGTTCCATGCATTAGACGTAGCCTACGCAGATATGGCATGGTGGAAGCTTGTGAGCGAATCCAACGAAGAATCAACGCAATTCATGCTCTCAAACTCGGTTTCGGGGTTCGTTGCGTTGAGCGCTGCGCATTTGACCTCCGCTGCTGTTTCTGGATTTTAGGCGTTACATGCCTCTCAACGTATTCCATCAGCTCACCAGCGAATGCCAAGTCATCTAATTTCGGTCTCTCGAAGAAGATAGGGTCAGATGCAGACTCAGTTACTAGTTGTTCAAGGTGCTTTGCAAGGTTTTGAGTCGCTCTCGCGTACTTTCGCGGGACAGGCCGCACAAATCCCGTCCCGCGCAACGAATGTTGCTGGAAAATGATACAGAGAATGGTTTTCGACGCCGTCCTCAGGCAAATGCACCTGCTCACCAATAACGAAACGGCTTCTTTTCCCACGAAACCTTTGGATCGCTATCATTTCTTGAAGGATGCTGGCGCAAAGCGCGATCGTGCTTCAGAGATGGGAGAGGCTTCCACAATGTGGAAGATGCGCAGTACATGCCAGCTGACTAACGGGTTAGGACAGTAGCAGTCTCGGTCCGCTTCAGGATCGGCTTCGATCTGAAGGCGGGACGGTATGTCGGCCCGTAGATTATCAGCCCCTGCTTTCCTTCGTCATCCAGTCGCCTTATGAGCCCTTCGAGCTCTGTTCCAGGCGGCAGGTCCTGCAACGACGCATCAACCACCAGCACCTTACCCTGTTTCAATATGTCGAAGTTTGAGATGAGCCTGTCTCTCAACGTGAGTTTCTTGGCTGAGAGGAGACGAGCGTTCGCTGGAAGTGAATGCTGCTCGACGGGCCCGCTGCAGTCGAACTCGAGGCACCTATCGCGGGCCGGGTAGAATACCCGTTCGCATCCGTTACAGAGCGTAAAGTCGATCATACGGCCATTGTACGGTTCGATCTCTGCAACGATTCGAGGAGCCGCGAGCCTTGCTCTCACGGATCCCTGCTTCATCTTCATGAGCTTCTCATAGGCGTCGAGTTTGATATCGCTCCTTCTGTTCACGTACTCCTCAACCGTCGGCACGCGTCCCCGTCTCTGAAGTATTGCGTCCTCAACACGAAGCCAAGTAGCTATCGTATAGGCGCCAGACCCATAAGAGACCGCGAGAACATTCTGCCCCGGTTTCGCGTGATCCAGTATGTCGCAGGTGGCGATAAGCGTCGACGCGGAATACGTGTTCCCAGTATCCAGGACGCGTAGCCAAGGTCGTACTCTCTCCTCGATAAATTCCGGACTTATCCTTATCCGGTCTTCGACTTCAGGATGGTCAAGTATGTCAATATCTTCTTGCGTCAGCATCTTGCAGGTCTTCATGGGCATGTAGCCTGAGGGCTGATGGAATGTGACATGATCGAAATCTTTCAGCGAGATCTCCGGATGCTTAAGCAAGAGTGCTTCTATGGCGCCGATTACGTGCTTAATGTACGCTTCAACAGTTGTTCTTCCGAAATGGCTTGGAACCTGAGCGCCTTCTCTCCTCCAGAAATCCATGGTTAGGCTCGAGTATGCGGCAGTATCCACTATCGTGGCCAATGGGTCATCTCTGCCTAGCAAGAACGCGCCTGCTCCCGCGCCGCAGGCGTATTCCAAGGGATCTCCAACAGGGGCCTGCGCAACGTCCGTCCCAATTGCGAGGCCGTATCCTATCCTTCCACTCAGGATCTGACTTTCCACGAAAGCGGTGGATTGCATTCCCGCGTTGCATGCGCCTTCGAGATCTGCCACGTACACGTTATTGCCCAAGCCTAGAAATGAAGCAACATGCCTAGCGATTGTTCCCACCGCGTAAGGCTTAGATTCTGACCCAACAGCTACGGTTTCGATCTTGCGTGGATCGATTCCGGCCATTTCCACTGCATTCATTGCGGCTTCTGTGGCGATCGTGATCGAGTCTTCATTCAATGTGGTTATGGACTTCTCATAGAGCAGTAACCCATTCCTGACTTTATCAAGAAACTGAGGAAGATCCTTCCTCTTCCTCTCCCTCGCCTTGACTATGTATTCCGACTTGATACGATGGACTGGGATGTAGACACCATAACCAACGATGCCGATCTTATCCGATGCCATAGAACTCGTTCCCTGCTTACGAGGATGGGAAGTATGTTAGCCCGGCAGTGATCATATTTAAAGTGAGGTTACATACGTCAAATTGGAGCGCAACATCCACAAAAGCGCCTACTGACTTACACCACACAAATCGCAAAAGACCGCTTCGAACGGGATATGCTCGCCACAATCCCTGCACTGCTTCATGCGGACAACACTTGGCACCTGCATGGTTGGAGTCGCCGGGCTTGTCGGTTGCGGCCTGTGCTGCGGGTTCTTAAGGTCATTGTCCTTGATGTACTTATGAAGGCGTTTCTGAATATCCGCATAACTAACAAGCTCTCCTTCAGTTACCTGAAGGACCGCGGAAAGGTTCCTGTCGACGTACACCTGTTTCCTTGTAAGTCCGCTCATTGTGGAGTCAATTCACGCTTAGCTCGACAATGTATTTAGAAGTTTTCTAAGACGCCCTAGACCAAGGGATTGGAGCCTTCCGCACGAGACCGTAGATCAGAACGAGACCTCCGACCACAATCAACGTCCAACCAATCGGGACCACTCTCGTGTCCGGCACACGGCTGGTCAACACCTCGTCGTAAGCAACGGTCAGGATCACATACTTCTTGTACAGTGAAGCGCGGTTGTCGAAGATGAAATAGTAGACACCGCTCTTGCTCGTCGTAAATGTGTAGTTGAATTGCCCCTCATTCGCAGCTGAGAAGAGACCGTCAGCCTGACCACCCGCGCTCCATTTCTGATAGTTTTCATTGTCGAGGACTGTGAAGTGAATGTCTCCGGACTCATTTGATGGCGCTTGGGTTGCCACGATGGTCCCGAAGACCAACACACTGCTTGGCAAGTTGTAGGTTCTTTGAGCCACGTCACCAACCAGAAGCTCCGCGTGCGGTTCGACATCTCGTCGCTGAGTCTGTTGCACCTCCATTGTAACGTATTGACCGAGAACCGTGACTGACATAGTGCCGAGAATCAAGAGAACCACGCCTATCAGAGTCGGTCTTAGGAGGACCATTCTGCAATCGCTAAGAATCACCCATGTTGTGGACTGTTATCTGATTTGGAAACGCCGTTGCGTCCAAGATTGCCTTCAACCACAAATCAGATTTATGTGAACGTGCTACTCAGCGGCAGGCTGATCACGATGCCAAAGGCAGTATCTGCGAAGTTCGTGCCGGGCCAGCGGTTCGTTGGAATGCAGGTTATCGACAATAAGGGCTCGGTGGTAGGCAACGTTAAGGATATTTCCGTTGACTTCCAGAATAAGGCGCTCGCCTTCCGCGTGAGCACCAAGAACCGTTCCGAGCTCGACATGGATTGGGATGATGTCCAGTCCGTCGAGGACGTTGTACTCCTGAAGAAAGACGTTGACTTGACCTCAGTGCCGGAAACTCAGGCAGGTTCCTCGGTTGGTGCGGCCCCACCTACTGTTCAAGCAGTGCTGATCTGCCCCAGTTGCGGAACGTCCGCACCGGGTCACGCGAAGTTCTGTCCGAAATGCGGGACATCCATGAGGTAGCTCGGAAGCAAGTCACTTTGGTGGCGCGTCTGCCCTCTCAGAGCCCTCCATATCGTGTAGGGTGTGTAGCTCTTTGATTCCCTTGAGTCTGTGACGCATTATCGTGCTCTCAAGTTCTTCCTTCAACAGCTGCAAGATGTCTTTGTGCAAGTGAATGAAGACTGAGTGCGAACGATCTCTAGGACGTTCGATTTCAACGGGAAAGATTTTCTTTACCTTAGCGGGGCGCGAGGACAGCACAACAACCTTGTCCGCGAGTTCGATGGCTTCGGCCAAGTTATGTGTGACGAGAACAAAGGTCTTCCCGGTTTCCTTGTGAATCTCCGAGACTTCTTCGCGTAGCACATCGGCCGTCACTTCGTCTATTGCACTAAACGCCTCGTCCATAAGAACGACTTCTGGCTCAACGGTCAAAGCACGGGCGATACCGGCTCTCTGCTTCATTCCTCCCGAGAGTTGTTTTGGATACATGTGCTCGTATCCCCCAAGCCCAACCATCTCCAAGTACTGCCTAGAGATCTCACGTCTCTCTGCCTTGGGCACCTTGCGCATCTCCAATCCATACTCCACGTTCTCGAGCACAGTCCTCCATGGGAAAAGGCCGAATGCCTGGAATACCATGCTGATCTTGGAATGCGGCCCTCGCACAGTTCCTCCTTGAAAGCGTACTTCGCCTGAACTCGGAGTGTCGAGGCCGGCCATGATCTTTAGCAGCGTGGATTTCCCACAACCACTTGGACCAACTATGGATACGAATTCGCCGCGCTCGATATTGAAGCTCACTTCGTGAAGGGCGTGAAGCTGCTTCTCCTGACCTTCATAGAACTTCGTAACATTGTCCAGTTCTACATGAGTTCCCATCAAGCCCACTTCCTAGCCCACGACTCTAAGGTACCGAAGAATGCTCGGTCAACAACCACAGCCAAGAGAGCTATCGCCAAGATGGCAGCGAAGCCACTCTCAAGTGAACCCGCAGTCACAGTGCCCTCGATGAAGCTCCCAATTCCCGCCACGCGCGTCGCGATTTCGATCGCGATAATGATCTCCCAGTCGAAATCGTATGCAAGTCTGAGACCGCTGAACATGTGTGGTGAGATCGCCGGAAGCACCATCTTAGTGAAGGTGGAGAAACGATCCGATTTGAATACCGTCGTGACATCATACAATTCACGGGGAATGTTCTTGGTGCCCTCTCTTATGGTGAAGAAGATTGGGAAGAACGCCGCCAACGAAGCCATGATTACTGCGGCCACACTTCCAGGACCGAACCATAACACAAGAAGGGGCAATAAGGAAAGGTCGGGAAGGGCGCCGAACAACATTATGAGAGGTGTAAAGGTCAAGTCGAATCTGTGCCTGCTACCTGCAATGAACGCCAACGGTAGAGCCATCGAGAAAGCCAGCAGCAAACCACACATCAGATTGAGGAAGCTGTGAGCGATTCGCAGGAGAAACAAGGAGTCTTGAACAGATGAGAAGAAGACAGACAGTACAGCCGAGAAGGTTGGCAGATTTGATTTCGGAATCAGGTTCAATCTCGTGACCAACTCCCAGCTTGCGAAGCCCAAGGCAAGTGGGACAATCCAGAGATAGTCCACAAACCTGTGTGCAGGCAGGACTCTGGCCGTCAGCGACAGCGGGAGAGTTCTCTGCTTCCCAACAGACACTTGCCCATAACCTCGAGATGCGATGAACACCCATGTGTCACGCTAACCATCAAATTAAGATTCGAAGCCTCCGTCTCGACAAATTGCGTTGAAACTGTGACGATGCAGGCCTCCTGTTCACCGCAATACGACCGTGAAGTCTTAAGGAAACTTGGAAGGCTGGGTCGCAATTTACAGTCGGATGTTAACAAAAGCCGCGACCATCGAACTCAGTTGTGGGTCCAAGGACGTTCCTAGAAATCGGATCTTGTGAGCGGAATCGAAGATGAACTTGGTAGCGCAGAGGCGCTTTATGAATGGGTCTGTGGAAACACAAACCCGCTTCGTGGATTACGATAGAACATGACCAACTCGAGTTGGGTTTCTTGGGGGAATTTGCGACATTCGAAGATCCTGCAACAAAGATACGAGGCACTCTCGGGCGGATCAAAGGAAGATTCCTTCAGAGAGAATGGGTGGCGCTGTCATACGTATGCACTGCCCGGACTTTCGTGTTTGTACGAACAGCTCACACATTCTGAAGCATGACATGGATTTCGTTGTGCGCAGCAAGTTTCGCTCATTCACCAAGCAGCCACCCATAGACTTGGGACGTGAGTTGTGCATCTCAATGAGGTTAACAGGAGCTACAGGGAGACATAGGCAGGGCTTCAACGATGAACATGAAAACGAGGCGATAGACGTTCTTATGAAGGAATTGCGGATGCGCCACGTAGTTGATATCAAAGAAGACTAGAGAACGGCCGTTGTGCATCTGAAGGTCTGCCGTCGATAAGCACACTATTCGGATAAAATACGGTCGTCACCAAATGCATGTACAATACCGCCACTGAACCCGAACGCAGCCGATTCCCTAGCGTTTCAGGAATAAGTTCAAGACCAAGAACAGTAGAGGAAACATCATCAAGATAACTATGAACGTGTACTTTCTTTTGCGCTCTGCTCGCTTGAACTGGTCTTCACAGTTCGGTCCGCAGAACTCTTTGTCCATCGCGATTGGAGTAGCGCAGACGACGCAGTGTCTGTGCTTTGGGATCCCTGTCTTCTCGTCTTTCTTGAAATACTTGGACATTGTGGTCGCGGGTAGTTGAGTTGCACAACTAATAAACTCTGCCCAAGCCAGTAGGAGTCTTGCGCATAGTACGACGGGACTCTACGTTTTCGCCACAACGTTCTCTCTTCTTCAGCTGGTCCGGCACGACAGCGTTGCCAAGCTGTGAGTTTCGGGCAAGCATCGACTCCAAACCGATCTAGTATTAGTGCCAACGTTAAAAGTGAGGAGCTACGAGATAGTTCCAGTTGCCGGGAGCTTCAACCTTTGAAGTGTGAAAGGTGCGAGGTCGAGGTTGATCTTCCTTTCAAGTGCAACTACTGCGAGCATTACTACTGCCCAGAACATAGGCTTCCTGAGAAGCACGATTGCAGTGAAACTTGGCGCGTCAAGGCGATTCGGTCAGCGCGAGCTTCAGTCGCTCCGGTTCAGGTTTCGTATGGCACGCAAAGCGTGCTCGTGCACCCGCGTAGTCAAGCTGTCAGGTTCAGCCCCACTGAGATTAGGCATCTAATGGTAGGTACGGGCGTGGTTACGGCTGCTGGTATCTCGTTCTTTCTTGGAGACCCATTCGCGGTCGGTTTAGTCGGCCTCGTTCTGGCGTCAATACTCTTCTCACTGGGGTTTATTCTGCATGAACTTGCCCACAAGTACGTCGCTCAGGGTTACGGCCTGTGGGCGGAGTTTCGGCTCAGTATGATGGGACTCCTGCTGACCGCGATCTCGATCGTTTCACCTCTGAAGTTCATCGCGCCAGGAGCCGTGGTGATATCAGGGTTTGCTGATAGAGATCGTATTGGACGCACGGCCTTCGCCGGCCCTGCTGTGAACGTGGTGATCGCTGCAGCTCTCCTGATCGCGATGCCTCTCTTCGGGGATAGCGTAATTTCCATTGCTCTTCTTGCTGGCGCAGCCATCAACGCATTTCTTGCGCTGTTCAACATGATACCCTTCAGCGTCTTCGATGGGCTCAAGGTGTACAGGTGGAGCAAGCGGTATTGGATAGTTCTC
>Ga0315282_10018242_pt1 | contig 10050 bp, 7 predicted proteins | sample YL17G07_20_MG_FD_203693 | JGI IMG/M metagenome (GOLD analysis project Ga0315282, IMG submission 203693) | Sediment microbial communities from Yellowstone Lake, YNP, Wyoming, USA - YL17G07_20 | ecosystem: Environmental > Aquatic > Freshwater > Lake > Sediment | place: USA: Wyoming | collected... | reverse complement strand
ACCCGTCAGGATCAACAGGCCGATAGCTACAAGCAGCGACGAACCTACCGAGAGGAACGGCATCAATACCCTCTCGCCGACTAGCCCCAGTCTCATGTTTGAGTCTTTAACCTCACAATTCGCCGCCAGCGATACAAATGCCCCCGCGCGAAACTGCCCGCACCCATCGCTAGGCCCAGACACTTGCCGACGAATCCAGACCCCCCCAACGGATCTTCCCTAAGGTCGTCTGCCCCCTCGCTCCCAGCCAACAATCTTATCCCTATCCGACGGCCCAAATCTTCCCCGCCAGAAGTCCACCACGGCCACGCATTCGGCTTCTATCAGCTTGTGTCTACCGCGAAACAGCAGCGCGAGGAATTTGGGAATTCTCGTGACAGCGTAAAAGATCGTAAAGATCGTCTTTTCCCCAACCCCAGCATGTCGCAAAACAAGCATCAGGCGATGCTTATTACTGAAATAAGTCGAAGTCCAATTCGGGTTCCGCGCCTGACTTATTCCTCCCGCCTTATGCCACACGCGGGCACCCAAGGCCACACAGATTTGAAAACGAGCGTCCTTCTTTACGCGCAAACAAAAGTCACAATCCTCGTGTATGATGAAGTAGTCTTCGTTGAACAGGCCGATAGCCTCAAAAACTTCGCGCTTGGCGAACAATGCACATCCAGTGACGAATTCCGTATTTCTTGTGCCGAGGAACACCGGGCTATCCCTGTATCCCATTCCTAGCATGTGCGGGACGTCTCCCCGCCAAAGGCGCGAGGATGCTCCTGCATACCATATGACCGAGGGCGAGTCGTACCAGAGGATTTTTGGCCCCAGGACGCCTATCCGGTTGTTAGAATCGAGGGTGTCGATGAGGTGCGCCAAAGCATGTGCGTCCACAACAGCATCATTGTTCAGCAGGCCGATGTAGGAATACTTCGTACTGAGGGCGTACCTTATCCCGACATTGGCCCCGCCAGCAAAACCCAAGTTATCACCAGTTCGTATTATCACCAAAGGCTGGGGCGTGGCTGAGCCTCCGCCACAGGAGATGAACTGCTCACTCCCGCCGTCAACGCCGCTCTCGGCGGTGGGTTTGTGATATTCCACGTAGGGGATAGGTTTGTTGCCGGGTTCGTACTCAAAGAACCTACTTCCAATCTGGGTTCTTCCGTCTGCCCATTCCTTCACTTTTTCTGCAGACCCATCGGAAGAACCATTATCCACTACGACAACCTGGTACTGATAGTGACAGTTGCTCTGGAAGATCGATTCCAGGCACTCCAGGGTATCTTGCCAGCCGTTATAGGCAAGGATGATCAGGGCCAGGTTGGGGCACGTCTTTCGTTCCAGAACCTGCTTCTCGGACAATTCGGCCGCCCTCTGGAATGACATTCCTTGCCTCCCCCCTCGACCCGACAAGGACCACCTCTTCGCCGACCTCTTGCCAGACCGATTGTAACGCGTACTCGAGCCCGTACAAGCCCCAGCCCGTTTTTGTACTTCGGAAATCCACCCCAGGACCAGAGAACGTAGCCTTCTCCTTGATCCTCAGACTCGCTGCCCAGGTCCACCTCGCCACCCTGGAAGAGGTTCTCAGCAGGGAGATGTGCAAGCCACATCGTTGACCAAGAACCTTCAGGGTGCTTAGTGAGAAAAGGTAAAGGTGCCTTGGAGGATCAAGGTGAACCCAACATTCGTGGAACAACTTGTGGCAAAGGCTAGCGACATTAGGTGTGGTAAGCACCAAGAGCCCGCCGGGCCTGAGTACGCGGTAACTCTCCGCAAGTAAGCCGAAAGGATCATGAACATGCTCGATGACGTGGTCTAGGGTTACTGCATCAAAAGAGTCGGCGGGCAGCCTAGCATCCGCGAGCGTACCAACAATCACAGGGACGCCACGTCTCTCCTGCGCCAGCTGCGCTCCAACGGGATCAGTGTCGACCCCCAGTACCTCCCAGCCAGCATCTCGCATCAAGGCGAGGAAACAGCCATTCCCACACCCGATGTCGAGGAGCCTTCCCTTCTTGGTTCCCTCCAAGCACATGATCCCCAGCGTGCCGATTTCTCGCATGGGAGGGAGTAACCTTAGGGCCTTACCTAGTAGCCTCCAGGCCCAGCCCTCTGCAAGCTGGCTATAGCCGCGGTTTGCAGCGTATAAGCCTAGGGCCGCCTTCTCACGAAACAACCCCTTTCTCCGGTGTCCTCGATCAACGTGGGTTAGATAATTTTTGTAGGCCTTACCCACGTCTTCGGGAACGGGACGCGGGTTAAGCCAAACCAACCCACACTGCGGACATCGCAAGAAGCCCCACACGCCCGGGGCACCAAACAGGCGGTCGCGCAGGCCCGTGTAAAGTTCCGTGCCGACATTCTGGCAAAGGTAGCATCTGCGAACCTCTTCGACACGAATTCCGTCATTCGTAATCATTTAACCTTCGCCACGGCATCATAAAGCCAATTCGCAACCGAAGCAAAAACCCTCTTCTCCGAAGTATCCAGGAGATAGCGCCACGCAGCCAACGCAAAAACGGCGACGAGCACGGTCGCCAGGAGCGTTTTTGGCAAGAGCGGATCTACTCCTGAGGAGAGTAACGCCAGGGCAGTTCCAAATGCCAACAGGGCTACCACAGTCCTCCGAAGGCCAACCTTGATAATGCCACGAAGCGGAACCAAGCGGAGCCAAGCCACAGACCCAAACAACAACGCCGCGTCGACTGAGACGCGAAGTGTCCAGGCCAGCGCCACCCCGCTAATCCCCATACGCGTCAGCAAATACCACAAGGACACGGCATATAGCGGGACTTCCCCAAGATGGAACGCCGCAGTCAGGTCTGGCCTGCCTACGGCCTGCAAAAGGTGGAACGGAATAAACGCCAACGAGTTAACGAGCACACCAAGAGCGAGCAGCTGCAGGACAGGAGTGCTGGCTGATGCGAAGTCGGGACCCAACCATAGCCGAAGGATCTGACGGGCGAACATGATGACAAGCAATAACATCGGGCCTAGGAACAGAAGCAGGCATTTGGCGGAGCGGGCATAGAAATCCTCCATTTTCGCCTGCAGCCCCCTCGCGTCTAAAGCTGTAAAGGCCGGGAAGAGCGTCGTCACCAAGCTTGCGGGAAAAACCCAGACCCTCGTGATCGCTTCGTAGGGCGCCGTGTAATAAGTCACGGCTGCCATCGAGAGAAGTGCACCGATAAAAAAGCGATCGATGTACGTCAGGAACGGCCCCACCACGTTCGAGACCATCACCCAACCCCCATAGCCCGCCAGCGGCCGCAAGAACTTGCGCGCGAAGCGAAAGTCGTGTCTCAAAGCTGGAAACACCCTAAAACAGAACGCTAGATACGCGAACGTCGCAACAACGCGAGACGCAACCAACAAAACAACAATCCCCCGCAAGCGAAGGCCAAAGGGCAGGGCGATGGCGGGCAGAAGAAATACAGAGGCATTGGCGGGAAGCCTGATGTAGTTGACCAAATCGAACCGCTGGGCGGCCTCCAGGACTCCTCGAAGCCCGTTGGTTGCCAACACGATAGGTAATGACGCCGCGAGAATAAGAAAACTTACCTTCGTCTCCCCAACCAGAGAGGCGGGAACCTTGAGCACTCTATCCACAAGGAAAGGAGTCAGAGCTCCGACGAGTAGAGTGCCCGCCACGCCAAAGAGCACTTGGATCCCAAGGGATGTCCACACCAATCCAGGTAACTGATCGATCTGCCCATGTCCTAGATACTCTGCCACAAACTTCGTTGTGGCGCGCCCCAGGCCGAGATCGAAGAGGCTGAAGTAGCCCAGCAAGACCCAGGCAATGGAAAGGATACCGAAGCTCTCTGTGCCCAGGCCTCGAACGACATAGGGGATAGTGGCCAGCCCGACAAGGAGCGGAAGGGCCTGTCCCATGAGGTTCAGGGCTGTATTGCGCGCCAGCAATCCACCGTGTATTTCAAGCGGGCGTTCCATCAGATTTGGTGTGTGGTCCTGCGGTTCGCCACTGCCCCGAATCGAGTCCCCCCCGCGTACACGGAAACCTCTCGCCGAAACCGGAGCAATCCCTTGCGGTCGCACCCGGAGCGGCCCACTCAAGAGCACGGGTGCGCAGGAGGAGCCAAACAGGAAGTTGCCAAAGTGCTAGGTTTTGTCGCGGTGCTTGGACTCGCCCGGCGCATGCGCGCCATATCCGTAGCCGTAACCGTACCCGTAGCGATAGTAGTAGCTATACCCGTAGCCCTCCCGACGGAGATCCACATCGTTGAGCGCCACGCCCAGGATGCGAGCCCCAGCGCCATAGAGCAAAGCCCGAGCGCGACGGACGACATCATAAGGTGTCTCATAAGCGCGGACTACCAGAACCACCGCATCGGTAAGGGTTGAAAGAATTCGGCTGTCGGCCACACTCAGCAAAGGCGGAGAATCCAGCAAGACGTATTCAAACTGCGATCGGAGCTTTCGCAGCAGTTCGCCTGCGATGGGCGCAGACAGAACCTCTGCGGGATTCGGAGGAATGGGACCGCAGGGAATGACGCTCAGATTTGCCACACCCGGTACGGCCAGAATGGCTTGCGGGAGGTCCACGTGTCCCGTCAAACACTGCACGAATCCCGGCTTGTTCTGGACGCCCGTGAAGCGGTGGCAGGCCGGCCGGCGCATGTCGCAGTCAACGACCAATACTTTGTTCCCGAGGCTCGCGAGCGTCGCACCCAGGTTGACCGTGATCGTCGTCTTGCCTTCCCCGGGCAAGGCGCTGGTAATCAGGAGCATCTTGGGCACGGGGCTGGCAGAAAGGAGAATCGAGGTTCGCAGCGAACGGAAGGCTTCAACAAATGAGGGGTTGGTCTGAATCGCCGGGGCATGAGTCGTCGCTTGCCGGGCCGGAGCCAAGGACAGCGACTTTTTATCCGCCGCCTTCCCCGCGCCGAGGGCTGCAAGCGATGGCAGGACGCCCAACGACGGCAGCCGGAGGAGCGTTTCCACTTCATCCGGCGTCTTCAGCGTGTTGTCCAGATACTCCTGGAAGACCGCCAATCCGATTCCCAACCCCAACCCCAGGATGATGCCCAGTGCCAGGTTTAACACCACCCGGGGTTTGACTGGATTTTTGGGCGTCTCGGCCGCATCGACGATCCGGATGTTGCTGGCCTTCAATCCTGCCGAAACCTGGGCCTCCTTCAGACGCGTCAGTAGGCCCTCGTAGAGCTGCTTGTTCGTGTCCACTTCGCGTTTGAGAATGTTGTACTGGATGGATTTTTCGGCGATCTCGTTGACGTCCTTCTTTTGCTGCTCGAGCGCCTGGGACAGATACTTCTCATTGGCCACCGCCGACCGATACTCATCAACGATGTTCTGGGCGAGGGCCTTCTTTTGGCGGTCCAGCGCCGATTGTACGGTGTCGATTTGTTTCTTGAGTGCCACCGCCTTCGGGTAGTCTGGCTTGACCGTCGCCGTCAACTGAGCGTAGTCACGCTCGAGTTCCGAGAGGCGCACCGCCAAATCCTGAATCAACCGGTTCGAAAGGAATCCGGGCAAATCCTGAACTTTGCCGGCCCGCACCAAGCTGTAAAGGGACTCTTTCTGGAACCGTTCCGCCTGCGCCTTGGTATATTCCTCCTGCAGTTGCGCCAAGCGTTCATTCACCAGGTTTTTCTTTTCCTCCACGAAGAGGATGGAATTGGCCTGGGCGTAGGCCTGCAAAGAGTCTTCGGACTTCTCGAGCTTGGCCTTGAGGCCAACGAGCTGATCCTGAAGCCATTCCGAGGCCTTCACCGTCTCGTCCCATTTCACCTGCAGGTTCTGGTAGATGTAGTCAGCCGCGAGCTGGTTCGCAACGCGGGCGGCGAGTTTGGGATCTTCGGAATCAAACGACACCTCAACCAGATTGCTGCGCCTCACCGGAGCGACATCCACCGAGTCAATAAAATGCTTCACGCTGTTGCGATAGTAGTCCGCGGACGTGTCCGGCGGGCCGGGGTTGGAGGCCGAAGGAATCTTATCCGGGTCGGTCTCGATTAACCCGAAGGGCCAACGGTTTCGATAGAACTCTGGGTTTCTGTGAAGTTGCAGCGTCTGCGTGACGCGCTCGGCCAGCGTGCGGCTCTGCATAACCTTATACTGGGTCTCGCGGTAACTGTCGATGTCTACCGTGCTAATCTGGAGAACTTCCTTGAAGTTCAGAACGTTTGGCTGCTCAGGATTGATCTCGACCAGCACCTTCCCCTGATAGATGGGTTTCTGTTTGAGGGTGCCAATCGCCACCGTCGAGAAAACCACAAGAAGACAGGTGAGCACGACCCAGCGGCGCTTGAGGATGATCTGCCAGTACTCTCGCAGATGCCGGAATTCCTCCGGCGAGATGTCCAACACTTCCTGCTCATGGATCCCCTGAAAGCCGGCCGGAGCAAGACTCTGCGTCTGGTTTCCCTGGCGAAGTTCGATCTCGTCCATCAGTTCCTCGGGGGACTTGACCAGAGCTCTATCGTCGGTAAATCAGGATGCCGCTAATCGTGCCGATCGTGGCCTCTGCGCCGCGTTTGAGAGCGCCCTTGGCCGCGCTGCCGGGAACAAACAGGATGTCATTCGAAGCCAGCTCAGCATCCTGAGCTTTCCCTGCCAGCACCTTCCGTAAGTCAATGGGAATCTCGCGCCGGGCGCCATCGGGTGATTGCCGGATGATGCGCGCGGAGCCTTTCGCGGCCGTGCTGAGAAGACCTTCCGCCATCGCCAGCGCCTGCAAGACCGTAACGCGTTCGCGATCCTCCAAAACAAATCCGCCCGGCTTCCTGACGTCCCCGACCACATACACGATGTCGGCCTTGGCCACGCTGATTATGTCTAGAGGGTGAATGCGAATATTGAGGGCGCCCTCATGCGAAAAGAGCAGTCGCTGGATATTAATCTCCAGCTTGTCCAGGGCTACAAGGTTCATCCCCTCAGCCAACGGGATGTCCTCAAAGCCGCCCTTCCGGGTGACGAACAGCGTTCGCCCGGCAGGCGTACTGCTGCGCTTGGCAAGGCCTCCCGCCATGGCGAGCATTTCGATCAGGCTTCGCGGGCCAGTAAGCTGGTAAAGGCCCGGCCTCTCCACGGCGCCGATGATCGAGACCGGCTGGGCATGGAATTCCTTGATAAAGATGCTGACTTGGGGGTTCTGGAGGTACGTTTCACCGTACCTGTTCTCGACCTCTTCCCGGAGCTGCTCGGAAGTCAAGCCCGCCGCTTTAACCCGCCCGATCAGGGATAAGACGATCGTCCCGTCATTGGCCACCCGGACGGACTTGGCAAGTTCGGGAACGTTAAAGACCTCAACGTCAAGCACGTCCTCAGGGCCGATAATATAGTTACCCCCCAGCCTCTCCGCGGGTGCCTCCTGCTGATGCTCGGAACCGGGGAGCGCCGCTGGGGCCGACGTTCCCTCGATGCTCTGAACGTCCGGGGCGACCCGCAAGTCATGAGGACCCAACCGTCCGTCGCTTGAGTCGGCAGGTCCCGGGCGCGCGGGCTCATTTTCCTGGCTCTGCGCGCGCAGGTTCACTGTCACGCCAACGAGGAAGACCTCCAGAATAACAACGAGAGTGCGCTGAAACCCGAAAGAGAGAACCTGCAATGCCTGCCTCAGCTACCCCGTGGGTCGGGAGAAGTGTTTTGGAGGACCGGAGTCTCCGCGAGAACCGCTTCGGCCCTGTCGCGAAGTCCAACATTAAACGAGACTTTACCGCTATGTCAAGGAGACTTCTTCCCTAGAACTGGAACGGTACATCGTATCCCGCTGTGCGGTTGAAGTGCGTGAGATGCGGAGAGGACAGATGACTGCCTTGCTGGGGGAGAGCAAGGCAGTCGCCGCGCGTGCTTTGGGCCCGCAGGCGGGCTTGACATGAAGCGCCATCCGCACCATGCTGCGCGCCTGGAGTGCCGGCAGGCGAGCCAGTCGGTTGCCACCCTCGGCAACTACTCGAATCATGGCGGCTCCCCCCTCTCGAATCATGAAGAACCGGACGCGCATTTTCCTGCTCGCAGGACTCACCGCAGCGGTTGTGGTCGCACTCCTCGTTCTTCCGCTGGCAGAGTGGGCCCAGGGTGTCGTCGGATGGGTCCGGAGGCTGGGGCCGCGCGGAGCGTTGATCTATGCCCTGATCTATGTGGTCGGCGCCGTATTGTTTGTGCCGGAGACACTGCTGACGGCAGGCAGTGGATTTCTTTACGGTCCGGTTTACGGCACGCTGCTGGTCGCACCCGCCAACGTACTGGCCGCCAGCATTTCCTTCCTCCTCACCCGGTCGGTGGCGCGCAACTGGGTCGCGAAGCACGTGGCACGTTCCCCCCGGTTCACGGCCATTGACCACGGCGTGGGCCAGCACGGGTTCAAGATCGTTCTTCTCATCCGTCTGCAACCGGTCTTTCTTCCCTTCGCGGTCCTCAATTACGGGCTCGGGCTGACCCGCGTCCGCCTGCGCGATTACGTGCTGGCATCCGGCGTCGGGATGCTTCCCATCAATATCCTGTACGTCTACCTCGGCTCCGCCATCCACGACCTGACGCATTTGGTTCGGGGAAACCTTCAGGGTGCCGGGCACTGGAATCGGGTTTTCTTCTGGGGAGGACTGGTAGCCACTGCCCTGCTCGTCCTCGCGATGGGTCACATTGCGCACCAAGCCCTCCGGCGAGAACTGGAAGGAGCGAACGCTGCCACCAACAACGATCAGGCTAGTCGGATATAAAGTCCTGAATGGGTACGAAGCGGAACCCAGCTTTTCGGGCGCCCTCGATGATGCGGGGTAATGCTCGGACGATGCAGGTTCGGTCGGGCGGTGCGGCCGCCGGGGCTTCCGTCGACCCGGCTGTGCTTTGATCAGACCTCCAACGACGCAGGGTTTGCCTCCAGAATCCTTCGTACCCCTCCAGTCCGTCGTGAAGCAGGATGATCGAGCCGGGACCCAATTTCTCGAGCGACAACCGGACGATGGAGTCTTCATCCTCTTTCCAGTCATAGCCCGTGTCCGACCACTGCACGACCTTGAGCCCTCGCTCACGGAGCACCGGATAAAGGCCAAACCACCGTGCGCCATACGGCGGGCGGAAGAGTAAGGGTCGTCGCCCAGTGATTTTTTCGATCACCTGCTGGGCGCGATCGATCTCCTGCGCCATTTGCGCGCTGGTCCGCAGGTAAGGAAACAGATGAGAATAGGTGTGATTGCCGATCGCGTGGCCTTCGGCCGAGATCCGGCGGAGAAGCTCCGGGTGGCGTTCGGCGTTACGGCCGCAGACAAAGAACGCGGCGGGAATCTGCCGGTCGCGAAGGATGTCGAGAATCTGTTCCGTAGAAGGCGCCGTGGGGCCGTCGTCAAAAGTGAGGGCGATCTGATTTCCGTCCGCCGGACCTCGCACCAGGGCCCGCCCAAACACCTGCGAACTGGGGACACTGCACGCGTACCAGAGGAGGACTCCACCCGCGGCCACGACCAGTGCGCTTGCAGCGAGCCAAATCATGCCATGGTTCTCCGTCCGAATTGATTATATTTCGGGGACGAACGCCTCGTCAGCCTCACTTTAAGCCGCCCGCTGGGCGTTGCGTATGCTCACTATAGCGCACGTAGAAAGGATTCTCGCGCGGGGGAATGCTATAATTTCTCGCTTTTCATATCGGTTCCAATCTTGCCTTCCGGGATGGCATAAATGGCTGCAAAGAAACCCGCGCGACGCACGACGACAACCAATGCTCGCCTGTTCGCCCGCCTCAAGACCAAGGCCGCGGAGGTGGGGATCATCGGGATGGGCTATGTGGGCCTGCCGCTGGCCCTTTCCTTCGCCCGTGTCGGATTCAAGGTGACGGGCTTCGACATCGATCCCGACAAGATCGAGAAGTTGCAGCGGCGCGAGACCTACATCCGGCACATTCCTTCTGCCGCCATTTCCGAAGCCATTGTCAAACATGACTTCCGATTCACGGATGACTTCCGGAAGCTCCGGGATATGGACGCCATCCTCATCTGCGTCCCCACCCCGCTCGACGAGCATCGCGAACCCGACCTGTCCTTTGTTCGCAACACGGCGGAATCGATTGGGGCGGTA
>Ga0315282_10018240_pt1 | contig 10051 bp, 2 predicted proteins | sample YL17G07_20_MG_FD_203693 | JGI IMG/M metagenome (GOLD analysis project Ga0315282, IMG submission 203693) | Sediment microbial communities from Yellowstone Lake, YNP, Wyoming, USA - YL17G07_20 | ecosystem: Environmental > Aquatic > Freshwater > Lake > Sediment | place: USA: Wyoming | collected... | reverse complement strand
ATAGGCTCGACTCATTATTTCGCTTTTGCTATACTTCACCAGGGGTGGCCTCCTTCAACGGGTATTTTAGTGATTGTGCAATCCTACTTTACCCAATGTTGAGGCCACCTTTCAACATTTTACCTACCTATAGCGCATCTTTTTTCTGCACCTGATGGGTATTCTTACGTCTACTTAGATTAGTGCCGGGACAAACAATGATAGAATACACAAATTCTTAGACCAATGAAAGCTAAAATAATGCTGGCCAGTCAAAAAAACAAAAGCCCTGCCCGTTCGCCTGTTTCATCCCTTGATTTCGGGTATTACTTCAATTCATTCATAGCCCATTCCTTTAACTGGGTTTTGTTAATCTTTCCAGACCCTAAAATGGGCCAATTATTCCCATCTATAAAGAGAATATTTTTGGGAATCTTGAATCGAGCAATTTTATTTTTGCAATTTTCGAAGACGCTTTCTTTGGTCAAATTGATCCCGGGTTCCAATTCAATAATGGCCGTAACGGCTTCTCCCCAATTTGGGTCAGGGACCCCTATAACCTGAACTGATTTAATTCCTGGAATTGTTGCGAGAAAAACTTCTACTTCCCTTTCGGAAACATTTTCTCCGCCGGTTTTAATCATCATCTTATATCGTCCTCGATAAATGACATTCCCTTTTTCATCCATCCACCCATAATCCCCACTGTGGAAAAACCCCTCGGAATCGATGGCTTTCTTTGTCTCATCGGGATTCTTATAGTACTCGCGGAAGCGACTCCATCCTCTCAGGCATAGCTCCCCCCCTTCATTGGGAGGAAGCTTCTTTCCTGTCAAAGGATCTACCACCTTCATCTCGATTCCCGGCCAGGGCCTTCCATTCGTATTTTTTCTTACCTGGTAATCTTTTTCAGAAGGCATTAGGCTTATTCCTGTCCCCTCTGTAAAGCCGTAAGGATTGGCTATTATGGCGGCTCCTGGAAATATTCTGCGACATTTGTCGTACCATTCCGGCCCTGCAGCTAAGAGTATTCTGGATACCGAGCCTAAATTAAAATCCTTAAAGGTCGGATGATTGGTAAGAGAGTTGAAATGGTATTCAAACCCACCATAGAAGGTAATATTTTCATTCTGGATAAGCGGCAATATTTCATCGGGGTTAAATTCATTTACGTATAAGGCACAACCATTTGTCAATGCTCCCAGAGTGAAATAGACGCAGCCAGCAATATGATAAAAGGGGAAATAACATAACAATCTGTGGGTGGGATTCAGTTCAAAGGTTTTCCCCATTAAGTATATGCCTATGCCTAATAAACTCGTATGGCCATGCACAGCCCCCTTTGGAAAGGCGGTACTGCCCGATGTAAAAAGGATGTTACAGATGTCATTGGGCCTGACCATTTCTTGAAGGTTTTCAATTTCTTTGCGTTGATAATCATGACCTGATTCCATTACTTCAAAGAAATCAAAACAATTCAAAGATGTATTTTTATCCGGACTCAAACAAATTATTTTCTCGAGTGAAGGTAACACTTGCGAGTGAATTTCCTTTTCCTTGCCAGAGAGAATATTTCGATCTATCTCATCAAGAGTTGCAAGATAATTCCCGGTACGCATTTTATCGACGGTTATGAGAATCTTCACATCTGCTTGTTTTAGGACAAATTCTATCTCTCTGGCCTTGAAATTGCCATTCACGGGAACGATTACAGCCCCTATGATATGCAGAGCATATTTCGTTATCACCCATTCTGAAGCTGTTCCAAAAATGGTCGCTACGTGGTCTCCTTTCTTGATACCTGCTTTAATAAATCCCCAGGCCAACTGGCATGCTTTTTTGTATAAGTCGAGATAGGTAAGCCTTTCATTTTTGGATATCAAGCCCTGCCTATCTCCCCATTTTTCGGAGGCCTCCTTCAATGCCTTTGCTATAGTTAAATTCTGCCATTCCACCATAGCAGACGCTCCCCTTTTCCTCAGGCGTTGGGCTTTACGAAAACCTTATCGAAATACGCGCATCGCAATTGAGGTTTGACAGGGTTGGTTTACCCAACATCTTTTAAAAGGCAATTATGGATTTTCACAGCCGTCCACCTTGCCCTTGTCCCGCTCAAATACAGCGCTGGCCGACGGGACAGATTGAGATGCATCGATCGCATGCTGGAATCATACCGCAGACTAAGGATTGATATAAAACCCTTGACTCGGAGCTATGGACAAGTTGCATCTTCTCTTGCAATTTTTCCGTCCCCAGGATGTTAGAGATATGCTTCAATAGACCGCTTAGATTCTGGGCATGGACTCCTTCTTCAAGACATTTCTTCTTGTCGGTCCCTTCCAGGGACAAGGCGCCGGGTAGACAGGCTCGCAAACATTTGCCGCAATCCTTTCCCAGACAAGGCTCTTTCGAGAGGAGGGGGGAGGGTGCTAACGGAGCACTGGTTATGACGGTTCCAAGCCAAACTCTCGGCCCAAAAGCTTCCGTAATCAGTAATTGATTCATTCCAATCTTGCCCAGACCGGCTGCTTGGGCAGCATGCCGGTGGGAGAAAGCTCCGAAGAGTCCCTTTTTTTCAATCATATCCAGAGGGATGGTTCCTGGAATCATCACGCTCTTATATCCGTTTTCCTCCAAGAATTTGGCCAATTGGTATGATATTTCGTTTGTTTTGTTTCGTAACAGGGCATAAGAAAGTTGATAGACATGAAAGACCGGCGTCGAGAATGTTCCTTCCAAAGCATTTAAGGCGATGGAAACCACAGAGTTGGCGCCAGGCAAGATATCCTGGGGTTTATGTCCTTCAGGAGCCCGGTCGAACCTTTCTGTCGGGGCAACCCCGATGCGGTCTACCCCGTATCTTTTGGCCATTCTTTTAAGTTTTTCCGTCAACCCTTTGTCAACCTTCTTCACTGTCTCGCCCGCCTTCTTTGTTTCCACAAAGGTGCCCCCCCTCTTAATAGGAACTCGCTTTGAGGTTTGTTGAGTTTACTGGGAAGACGATTGTGCGTCAAGGGAATTTGAGCAGCCGGAGCGACCTCAATCGGGAAACAGACTTTTCAATTTCAGGAGCAGCGTCATATCGACATCCTCGCCCAGCGAGAAGTTTAGGTGGCGCCTTGATATCGTAACCGGTTGAAATGTAAACATTTTGAAAGGCAACCGACACATTTAAAGATCCGAAAGCACCCAGAAATTATTATGATTTCTTGCGGTCCTGTTTATAAAAATTGACTCCGAGGGAAGACAACAATTGCGCTTGACAACGTTTCCTGCTTTGTTAAAATTCATTAGATTTCTTCTGCCTTAAAGCAAGATTGCTTAAGAATTAAAGCCTTCTGGAGGGTGGGATGAAAAAAAGTTTCCAGAGGGTACCGATATGACTCCTCCATGGGGCGTTGCTCCGCTGTCAAGCCTTTTGTATTTTAGCCATGGATAAGGCTTAGCCCCCTTGAGAAGAAGGCGAATGGGGATGGGTTGGTGGTTATGTATGAACTCCATCTTGTGATTAATTCTTACCTGGGTATTTATCCGTCTTTGGCATGAAAAAGGAGGGAAAGATCATGAGGGCGGAGAGATTTCTTTTGCTTTTTTTGGCCGTATGCTTCGCAGGGGTTTTCTTTCCCAATAACGCATTTTCCCTGGAACTCTATGATAGTTTTTCGGACACGTATATCAACAAGGAGAAGTGGATATATAGAGAATGGATTAGGGAGATCGACACGGGGAGCCAGAAGCTATTATTGGAGCAAGCGTCACCTAACCCCATAGTTATTTCAAGCTATCCCTACTTTGACTCAAATATACTGGAGTTCATTAACCCCAGTACTGTTACCTCGTTTCAGGCCGACGTGACGCTTCTTGAAGCTTCGATCACCAATTCAGCGATCGCCAGGGCTCGGTTGTATGGCCTATTTTACAACGATGGCACTCCCGGCGGCGGCGTGATCGGAGACATCCTTGCGCAGGTGTATATTCAGAGGGGCACAAATGGCCAGCTCATAGCCAAGGCCGAGGTTCTTAGATTACCGGATCCCCAGGGAACTACTTGGGAGCTTTTGGGGGTCGAGACATTTTCGGTATCTGTTGAGATCGGTACTCCCTATCGTCTGTATCTTGCCTATAATAACGCTATGAATCAATTTACCTTCCGGGTTGGGGATGAAGAAAAGACCATCGGTCCGGAAGGCCTTCCGCCCAAGATTTCGGACGCCAAGGTGTCTAGGAGGGCACTTGCAACCTTGGTATTACTCAATAATGCCACCTCATCAGGATATGTCTCCGCTACCTTTGACAATGTATACAAAAATGGCGTGCTTTATGATGATTTCTCCTCTCCGATCCTTGATGAAACAAATTGGATAGATTGCGAATTCGTGCGAGAGATTTCAGAAGGAAAATTCCGGTCAAAGGCGAGGAGTGGCCCAAGATATACTTCTTACGTTTCATCTAGCACGCAATTTGTTAATCCTGAGAGAATCAATGTCATTTCAACAAAGGTCACCCCTTTGGCGTACCAGAACGAAGAAGGGGCCAGCCCCTTAGCACACATTTATGGAAGGTATTACAATGATGGTAGCCCGGGGGGCGGCTTTATAGGGGACGTGGGAGCGACCATAGGAATCGGGGGATCGAACCCAATTCCCAAAGCAGTGTGGGTGGTTTATAGATTGACCGACTATATGGGAGATCTTGACCTCAAAGAAACGCTGGCGCAAGGGGAATTTACTCTTCCAATTACTTTCGAGAATACTTACACCCTGTCCCTCGGGTGGGATGGGAGCCGATTTAGGTTCAAATTTGACGGCGAGGAGGCCGAATACGTCCCAACGACAAATATTAATCCCCCCCGTCACCCCTGGAGGGGTATTGGAAGCGGAGTCTTCTCGAATGCTGGGGGTAAAAAAGCAACCATTGAGGCTTTATTCGATGATGTAATGATAAACAGCATTGTCGTTACGCCTCAATTTGTAGATTTTGGTGCCGTTGAAATAGGTGGTTATTTTGATCAAACAGTTAACGTATCGAATAATGGGGATGGGGATGTAACATTCAGTTCTTTCACGTTACCCTCATCGCCTTTTGGCATTCCATTCAATAATTGCGAGGATCATCCACTTCATCCCGGAGAAAGTTGTTACATCGTCGTTAGATTTTCTCCAACCACGCAAGATCAATTTAGCTCAAAATTCAGCGCTTCATCAGATTATACCAATGAACCTACGCTCACTGTAAATCTTTATGGATCGGGGGGAATCCCCTCACATCAGGTACTGCCCGTAGACACACCAGCAAATGGGCAGGTGAGTAACAGCAGCGAAGTATCCTGGTATACGATTCAGGTAACGGGCAGTCAGCCGTTGTTTGTTTATCTGGATAAAACCAGTGGATGGGATGCCGGAATAGCTATCTACAGAGGAGCAATTAAGAATCCCTTGGAGTTATCGGAATCCTTGAAGGACCAAATGTTGATGGTGGAAGCACCGGAAGAGGGGACGTATTACATCGAGGTTTGGTCGGCGTCGCCCAATCGTGGTTTGCCGGGTGGGTATTCCTTGACGGCACGGCGTAGTCTAGACACCTTGACTCTCGGGCAGAAGCTGGAAGGCCAGCAGATAGGCGGCGATTGGGGAAAAAAGTGGTATCAGTTAAAAGTAGATGCTACCAGTGCTGGTAGAGCTTTGTACATACAACAAGAAAAGTCGACTACAGGGGAGACCTGTCTCCGGTTGCGTCATAGTACAGTGCCAGGGGACCAACCCGATTCTTCTACTTGTGGGGTCGAAACATTAACAGTAGGGGTTGCTTCGGCCCAAGAAGGTACCTACTACATTGAGGTCGAATCGAAGACAATTCAGACCCTGCATTATTCTTTGATGGCTTTCACGAGTGGCATCTCCCCTGAATTAGCCTTATGCAGCGCGCCCTTAGTCATGTCATTAAATAAGGGAGATCTGATCTGGTACAAACTAAATGTTCCTCAGACTGAAAATCTGTTTGTGATGGTGAAGAAAAAGGAGAAAACGTGGAATTCAACCGTAACTATCAAGAGTGGTAACCAGACGGTTGCGATGGTCACTGAATCGGGGGATTCTATTTTGCAATTGAAGAACCCACAGGCCGGAGAGTATACGGTCGAGATTTATGCCTCGGCGGATGGAGAGGCGGATATACGAGCATGTACAAATCTTCCCATTTTGTATATGGATCAGTTGTTTGTTGGTACCATTTACCGCAATGATGGTTACGACTGGCTGCAGATGGATGTGCCCGAAGGGACCGAGGCTCTCGAATTTACGGTGGAGACTGTAGGGAATGTTTCGAATCTCGATGTCTGGCGCAGCGATTTTGATAGCAGTGAGCACTGGTATGGACAGCAGTCCTTCAATCCTCCTTTAAGGCTGGTCATTCAAAATGTCCAACCTGGCAGGCACTACCTGCGCGTTTGGGACCACGGACTGCTCCAGGGCAGCCAGGTTAGAGATTACTCCATCCGTGTGCAAGAGTTACAAGCGCCGATCGTAATTGATAACAGTTATGTGCGTGCCCAAATCGACCCCAATCGGGGTTGTGTGACAAGTTTAATCTTCAAGAAAGGCAGCAATACTGAGCTGATTGCGCCTCAATGGGGTTCCTACATCATTGATTTTGGCACTGATCCTCGGCTTGGCAATCGCCTTCGTTCAGGGTGGTATGTGAAATCAATTGATCAGCAGCCCAATTACTGGAAGTTCTCATTCAAACACCCATCAGGATTCGCCAACGAGATGGTTCTTTCCTGGGCTGAAGACAAAATAGAAATACGCTGTGATATCATCGCGCCGGATTCCCTGGAAACTTTCAGCGTGCTGCGCATCGGCGGTGGATGGGAGAGTGGACGTGACAAGTGGGCATTCCCGGAAACCGATGGGGTGAAGACCGGAACCTTCTCTTACCCCGGAGCTCACACTGCGCTTTATCCCGCCGACCACTCCTGGGGCACACCAGCAGAAGGCTGGATTGCTCTCTGGGACGACCAGGTGAACGAGGTTTATGGTTTCACGTTCTCCGGTGGTATCAAGGCTAAGATATGCAATGGTGCGGGTGCCGACCAGCATTTCCTCTTCCCTGCGGGGGCTGCCCGCATTACCTTTCATGTGGTCAAGCCCAAACTGGCTACACCATATCAGACAATCAGGAATCTGGCAAGTAGTCCTTACCTATCTCTCACTAAGGAGGTTGACAAGCTTTTTACCGGCAGCGGTAATGAGCTCAATTACAGCTTGTTCTACGGAAACACAGGGACCTGCGATGCCACGAACGTTGTAATCGAAGACAATCTGCCCACTAATTTGGAAATGGTAGAAGGTAGCATCTCGAACGGCGGCACCTATAACCCGACAACCCGGCGCATCACCTGGAACATTGCTTCCCTGCCTGTGGAAGAGGAAGCGCAAATCGTTACCTTCAAGGCGAATATCAAACCAGGAACGGCGGAGGGGACGAAGATTGTAAACACTGCCGGCATACGGTCCACTGAACAGCCTACCCCCTATACTTCATCTGTCGCGACCACGATCGCTGCGGCTCCTTCCATTGTAAGCATTTCACCTGATAAAGGTGGCAATGCCGGCACGGTTACCGTCACAATAACCGGTAATAACCTCGATCCAAACGCTGAGGTAAAACTCACAAAAATAGGGGAGACGGATATTGTTGGCAATATGTCCACGGGCTCATCCGATGGAACACACTTGACAGCCAATTTAGACATAACAGAAAAAACAGTAGGTATCTGGAGCTTAGTGGTAACCAACCCTGGTGGCCAGTCTACGACACTTCCAAATGCCTTTACCATAGAATCTGGAGGGGAGGCGAAGCTATGGGTGGAAATTATAGGAAGAAATCAGATAAGAATGGGAAGGGAACAAACGTTCATGATTACTTACGGGAATCGAGGCAATATGAATGCGATAGGCGTCCCATTATGGATTGGAGGCATTCCGAAAGGAGCCACTGTAAAATTAAACTTTGATGTTCTTCCACCGCGTCCTCTTCCAGAAACCTCACTGGATTACAGTCAGGTTCCGACATCAATCGAAGCAGGCAATCAAATTATTATACCTCTTCTTTTACCCATGATACCATCAGGATTTACTGGTACACTTAGTTTCACCATTTCTGTCCCCAGTTCAGAAAAGTTTCAAATTCGAGCCTGGATTAACCCTCCTTGGTTCGGTTCACCACCGACAGAGGATACGATAGAGTGCATTATGTCTATAATCCAAGCCGCCTTCAAGTCGAGTATACCTTTTAAACACTGCGTAGATTATTTTTTCGACGATTTACGTAAGCTTCTTACAGGTGGCTTGAGTAATTTACCAGTTAACCTTTCCTGGAGTGTTGCAGATTTATTTTTTTCATGTGGAAGTGAGTCTGCATGTATGATATGCGGTGGATCTGGTACTACGTTGACCCCCGCTTGCGTTGTTTGTGCTGCTGGGAAAATATATCAGGCAGGGAAGGATATTTATGATGCTTACCAAAATGGAAAAGCATGCGCAAATACCGGACGAATTATAATGGAAGGAATTCTTGATATATCTTCGGTTACTAGTTTGGATCCCAATGGCAAAGCTAGCCCTGCAGGTTATGACGCAGAGAGTATTTCTTCGGCGCAACAAAAACGCTTCACTGCGCAAGATCGTCCCGTACCATATATGGTCTACTTTGAGAATCTCGAAACAGCTACTGGGGCTGTGCAGGATATGTCTATCACCGACCACCTCGATCCCAACCTGGATTGGTTTACATTCGCCTTCGAGTCAATTCAAATTGGCACTCGAAGGATTTCGACGCCTCTGGGCAGCAAGGACTTCAGCGCTGATATAGACCTCCGGCCGGAAATGAATGCAATCGTTCAGATACGGTGCACCTTTGATTCCCAGACTGGAATCGCACAGTGGTACTTCAAAGGCACTGATCCGTATACAGGACTTCTCGCTGACTTTCTGCCGCCAAATACGCAAAATATTGATCCCGGCGGGCGAGGCTGGGTCTCATACAGTGTCAAACCGAAGCCGAACATTCCTACTGGTACAGTGATCAAGAACAAGGCGATCATCGACTTTGAGGTTGGAGTGCCGCCAGCGCCCGTGGATACTCCCGAGGTTTTCAATACGATCGACTCAGTTCCCCCTGTCAGCAGTGTTTCTCCGCTTTCAGCAACGCAGGGCATACAGGGTTTTGCAGTGAGCTGGAGCGGAAGCGACGACGCCGGGGGTTCGGGCATTAAAAATTATGACATATACGTCTCAGACAATGGGGGCCCATATACCCTCTGGCTGACCACGTCAGAAACCTCAGCCATATTCAATGGCCAATTCAACCATCAATACTCGTTCTACAGTCGAGCGCGGGACAACGTAGGAAATGCTGAAGATCCCCCTGCAATGGCCGATGCCGTAACAACCGTATCCTTTTCAATCACCCCCAGAGAAGGAACCATGGGTACAGAAATCACCATTGCAGGACATAATTTCGGGAGTTCCAAGGGCAAGGTGATGGTGGGCACTTTGGCCTTAAATATTTCGAGCTGGGGAAACGAACAAATCCAGGGTGTATTGGGTAAACCCATGCTTCCAGCAACGTATAATGTCATTATTCGACCCACGACAAAAGGAGCATCTCCGATAACTGTGCCAAATGGGTTCACGGTTAAGGCTCCTGAGATCTATTCGATTGGGCAAACCGAAGGATCTGCATATGATCGGGTAACCGTTCGAGGCAAGTTCTTTGGGACGAAGAAGGGAACAGTTTATCTGGAACATGATGAAGGCGGAAGTCTCATAAAGAAGGGTTGTACGGTTCTCAGCTGGACGATGGATCGAGTGACGGGAGACAGCGAGATCGTTTTTGTTGTGCCGCCAGTAATGCCTGTGGCTTATGATGTGGTGGTGGATCCTTATGGGGGTCTTCCGGACGCTGAGGGAGAGCATGGATTTGAAGTGAAGGCTCCGGAAATAGGGTCGGTTGAGCCAGTTTCCAATTCGGTTGGGGATGCGGTGACTATAAAGGGTAAGTTCTTTGGTTC
>Ga0315282_10018239_pt1 | contig 10051 bp, 9 predicted proteins | sample YL17G07_20_MG_FD_203693 | JGI IMG/M metagenome (GOLD analysis project Ga0315282, IMG submission 203693) | Sediment microbial communities from Yellowstone Lake, YNP, Wyoming, USA - YL17G07_20 | ecosystem: Environmental > Aquatic > Freshwater > Lake > Sediment | place: USA: Wyoming | collected... | reverse complement strand
CCTCGGCATCCGTGATGGTGGTGTTCTCCACCACAACAACATTGGCACATGTTGGCCTTGCACCTCCTGCGTTCACTTTCGGGAACGAAGCACTTAAACTACAGAGTTAGTAGTAACGTAGCAACTATGTGCGAACGAAGTGGTAGATCAAACCGTCTCTGCCTCTGCCCGCTTGAAGGCGTCATAGACACAATAGGCAAGAAATGGACTCTGCTCGTGGTCAATGCGATTGGAAATCATGGAAGACTCAGATTCAGCCAGATGATGCAAGAGCTGAAGGGAATCAGTCCCACAACCCTGACTGACACACTCCAAGAACTCCAACGGGAAGGGCTGATCGCGAGAGAATCCTTCGCTGAGATTCCGCCGAGGGTCGAGTACTCTCTGACCAAGGATGGCACCCAACTTAGAAGGGCCATCCTCCCATTGCTACAGTGGGCATCAACGAGAACTGTCCCAGGTAAGAAGAGATGCTCAGCTAGGTACAGGCAAATCCGTGCCCATCAGATAATGAGAACTTCACAGTAGAGCCCCGATACCTCAAAGCCCTACATCCCTGGCACTTCACACCCAGCGCCTCAGCCAAACACTCTCCCCCGCATAGGCGATCTAATTTGTAACTTCTGTTCGAAGCTCTCCTCCGGCACCAAAGATTACCGGTGGCATCCAGCATGCCAGAACCACCCCTATTCTAATCATGGCCTCTACGCTCAGAAGCAAGAAATCCGTTCACGATGAATCGGTAGGCTAACGTTGAAGTATTCTTTTGCAAGGCTGTAGGCTACGCCCAAGGCCGTTCTCACATAGCTCTTACAACAGCAGGGTCCAGTGTCATTTGCGACTGCGTCAGTCGTCCGTGCGACCGTACGCATAGCGATGGCTGTCTCTCGATCTTTCGGGCACTCTGCTTCAAGGATCACGCTGAATACAGCGCCTACACCTATTGGGACACCACATGTTCCAGTTAGACCGCAATAGCCCGATACTGCCTGATTTCTCGTGCGCTCCATCGCTTCAACTATCTGTCTATCCTTAATCTCCGTCTTTCCCGTGTTCTTTAGCGCAGCCATGAATGCTGCGGCCGCTATCCAAGCGTTTTCACAACCTAACATAGGAACACTTGGATGGCTCATCATAGTTTCAGCGATTGCTAGCGGGTCCCTTGACGTGACGGAGAGAGCCAAATCTCTAATCGCTTCGAACGCCCCTTTCCCGTGGCATATCTCACAGACGTAGTGTCCTCTGGGACAGCGGATGTAGGCTGACTCACCCTTGCCACAATAGTTGCAGACAAACCGAGTCCGCATGAGTCCAAGTGAAGCTTGCACGAACCTCCAGCCCACAGGTCAGTAGGTACTCTGCGTACGTACTTTGCGTTACTATGGCCTTATAGATGCTCGTGGGTTTGTGATGTTACGAGGATTTCTATGGATGTCGCTTTGATCGGGCTCGCTTTGCTGAGGCTTGTCCTGGCCATAGTCTTCGCCATCTTGGGGCTGTACATCGCCTCTTGGGTTCTAGGGAAGCTCACGAAAGGAATCGATGAATGGGAAGAGATAGAGAAGGGCAACTATGCTGTCGCAATATACATGGCTGGAATATTCATTTCTGTGGCCATAATTATCGGCCCAGGAGTCATCGGGCTCTTCAGAACCTTCGACTTGATCGGCATAGTAGTCGGCTTTGTTCAACTTGTGCTTGCACTAGCGCTGGCTGTTGTCATGCAGTACGTTGGCCTATGGGTGTTCGGTAAACTGACCAAAGAACTCGACGAATGGGCACAGCTCAAGAAGGGCAACGCAGCGGTCGGTATAGTCATGGCCTCCATAGTGATAGCGATCAGTACGATCGTTTCACAAGGCGTGGCAAGCATCATCGCAGCGATCTTTGCCTAGACCCGTAGCCACCATTTCTCTTTTTTTTGCGACCGCATACCTGTGGTTCTATCACTCTCGGTTTGAATTATGGTCTTCTATGAGCCACCGATGTTGGGTGCACACAAATCAAGGCCCGAAGAACCACCATTTCGCATCTTTCGTCTTATGGTCTGTGCACGCCAAGAGGCCATCACCTCTCCAACACTCCGCGAAGCTTGGCCCTGGTACACGAAACCCGTTTGATGGCTAGCGTCCGCCCCGTGGTGTGCGTATGTGTTATTTACTCGACCCGAACCTGCTTTGTTCTGCGATTGGCTAGTTTCAGTGGTGTCGAATGAAGCGCTGTCCGGCGGCAATTGTGGCATTGTTGGTCGTCATGCTCTTAATTCGTTTTCAAGTCCTTGCCGTCGCGCAGCCGACGCCCTATGTGCTGACGGACAAGCCATTGTATACGTCGCGAGACAAGCAGGTTCTGCTTCAAGGCGCAGGGTACGAGCCGAAGCAGACCTACTATGTTTGGCTTCAAGGCCCCCTAGATAACTTGACGCGCAGTACTGGAATCGGATTCGTGACTACAGAGAATGGAGAGATCCCCTCCATACTTCCGGTGACCGCGCCCCCGACCGTTTCTTTGCCGATCGAGTCGGCTTCTCCTCTAGGAACCTACCTTGTTAGCATCTCAAACTCAACCACGGTGGATTCCGCGGTTGCTCGAGCGCATTATGGGATCTGGGGCACCAGCAAATATCTCTACCAGCGCACGGAAACCGTTCAAACGAAGGGAGGAGGGATCCTGCCTAAAGCGAGTGTGAAGGTGACCATCCAGAACCCTACAGGTGCCCAGGTGTACGATATGACAGTAGCCGCAAACGAGACCGGATCCTTCGAGGCGACCTGGAAGATACCTCCCGACGCGGTGACGGAATCCTACTCAATCCTCGTGCACGGCATCGGGACACGCGATGACCCAGTTACAGAGTTCGTCTCGATCTCGAGATTCACTGTGACGCCAGCGACCCTGATCGTAGCAGTCCACGGCCAGCCTGATGGCCCCTATGAGAGGACACAGAAGGTTTCCGCGAAGTTCGTGACACTGTACCCTGACTCAACTCCAGTCGTTACAATAAAAGAGGGCCTCATGCCGGTTGCGTTCTACGCAGGGCAGATCAAGAGAGCCGAGCTCGCGCTTGTGGCCTCTGACCCCACAAGTGGGATCTGGGCGGCTGAGCGTAAGATCCAGAGAAACGCTACTCTCGACGCAGAGTACAGATTTGTGATGGTGGCAAACGCATTCGATGATGGGTACGGAAATACTGGCCCAGAAAAGAACGTCGAAACTGACAGTTTCACTGTAGTGCCCGCTACACTCCAGGTAAGCGTTAGCCTCAACTCGACCCACTACCAGATCCCACTTGACACGATCACCGCGTACGTCAGCGTTAGCTATCCAGATGGATCACCAGTCACGAACGCCACCGTTCGAGCATGGTTGAGTAGCGCTGACTCGATATCGAACGCCAGCGTCACCTACGACAAAACTGCTGCCGTATGGGTTGTCGGGTACAGGTTCTCACTGGGAGACCTGCTTAGACCAGGCGCTTGGACCTTATCGATGAAGGCCGCAGATATCTATGGTAACTTTGGGTCTGCGTCTCTTGAGATCGTCGCTGAGCCCTACTACTTCATCGCAATTCTGCTCCTAGCTGTATTTGCCCTACTCATGGTCAGGTGGTTTCTGTCAAAATACTGGCATCGACTCTATCTGAGAGCGAAGCGTGCATCATCATCGTTCAGAGACCGCTGGAAGCCACCATCTCTCGGTCGATATCTTGGCAATTCGTGGGTGGCTTCACGAATGAGAGACATTAGTCAACGTGCAGAAATTCAAGCTTCGTAAGAAGCTGTTCGATAACGTGTCCCTAGTTTTCTCGCCACTAGCCTGTGGGCTACGTACAATAGTTGTTCGTTATCCCCCTAGGCTGCGACAGCACTTCTAGATGCACAATTTCCCACTTGACATGTCAAACACTGATGGCGCGGGTCGCCACAGTTCGCTGGATTCTGAGAGGAACCGAAATATCACCAGTGAGGGTCGATGACGCAGAATACCTGCGCTTGGAGATGGGAGTCAGGGCGTCATGGTGAAGATAGGATCAGATCTTCGCAAGATCGAATCCCGCGTGACAAGGGTGACTTCACGCAATTCGCTGTACTTGCTAGTCACTCTTCTTATTGTAGGATCAATCTTCAGTCTACTAGGCCCCACTTTCGAGCAGATGATCGGGGTACTAGTTTTTGCTGCGACGGTTGCAGGGACGCTTTTCTTCTGGCGTTTCCGCTTGGCCTTTGCGATTGGTGGTGTCGGCGTTATTCTGTTGCTGGGTCTTGTGCACTTGGACTTGATGATTCACTCGATGAACATGGAGGTTGTTCTCTTCCTAGTATCGATGATGATCATTATCGAGTCGCTTGAGAGGTCAGGGTTCCTCAGAGTCATGATAGTCGCTCTAGTAGGAAGGGTACACGGTCAACCTAGGCGCTTGATGGTCGCCTTGATGTTTTTGGGAGCGGTGCTGGCAGCCCTCATGGATGAGGTGACCGCGATGCTTCTTCTCGGTACTCTGATCCTTGATCTGTCGAAGAGGCTAGGTGTCAATGCAAAGCCCTACCTCCTATCGACGGTCATGGCAATAAACATCGGTAGCGCGGCGACCCTGCTGGGTAATCCGATCGGTGTCTTGATCGCATTCGAGGCAGGTCTGTCATTCGACGAATTCTTGATCTGGGCGACGCCGATTGCGGTCGTCGCTCTTTTGGTAGCTATTCCAATGGTCATTGTGTGGTATCGTAGGGCGCTTGACAACGACCGCAAAGTCATCTCGAGATCGATCAGCGGTGCAGGCCCGGTGACAAGGGGACACAGTTTTAGTGGGGGTGACTGGATGATATTGGCGATATTTGTCGCGGTGATTGCCTCGATAGTCGCCCAATCGGGGCTTGAGAGCGTCTTGGGTTTGCCCAGGAACACAATCTTGGTCGCGGCTCCTATGCTCGGCGCAGCTTCCGTACTCCTGGTGAAACACGAGGATGCTAAGGAGCTTGTCGAAAGCGGCGTTGACTGGTGGACTCTGCTCTTCTTTGTATTTCTTTTCGGTGCCGCAGCGACGCTTGAGCACACGGGAACGACTCTGCTCGTGGCAAAGCAGATTCTAGAGGTCACCGGCGGAAATGACTTCCTCCTCAGTATAGTCCTCACATGGCCAGTAATGTTGCTCTCAGGAACAATAGACAACGTGCCTCTCATTGCAGGTGTGATTCCCGTCGTCTCCAGACTTGGAGAAGCGGGAATTGATGTGTATGCGCTATGGTGGACCATACTCTTCGCCGGATGCTTCGGCGGAAACCTCACTATGGTAGGTTCGACGGCAAACATAGTGGCAATTGGTCTCTTGGAGAAACGGGAACCCAAGTCATTCTCGATGAGGGAATGGATCGGATTGGGAATCTTAGTCTCCTTCAGCACGGTTCTTCTGGCGCAAATGGTGATTCTTCTGAGGAACCCCTACCCCATCTGAATCTCTGTCAGACAGACAGAGGGAAGAATTCCGGAAACCCCTCTTTCCTTCTTGTGAGGACGCCAATGGACTCGGAACTTCGTCAGTCTTTTCGAACGGTGAGCATGGCATTCTCATCAGTCCATCTTACGTTGTCAGGATCTTCGAAGCTATTCCGTATGTTCTTCTCAAATTGTGCTAGGCATGCTTGCAGATCACTCTTGGAGTATTGGGAGAACGTGGAGTAGTGACGATGCCCTGCCAGTTCAAGTAGCCTGTTCAGAGTGCTGACACGTTGGTACCTGAAGACCTGAACCTGCTGCACCTTTAGCCTTGGGGTCGCGCTTACCATCCGCTCCAGTTCTTCGAATTCATGGAGTCGCGTCTCCTTTTCGCAGAAGAGTGGAAAGTGTCTGCCCCAGATGCTCTGACGATTCTGACTTCTGAAACGAGTGTAGATAAACAAGTATCCTCTCCGCTTCAAAACTCTGGAGGCTTCGCTCAGAAAACTCAAGACGTGGAAATGGTGGATGGCATTGAAAGTGAATATGCAGTTCAGATGCTCGGGTACGAGCGGTAGATTCTGAGCAACCGATCTTGCTACTTCGAAATGCCGCATGTGATGTTCTGTAAGGTAGTCCCTGACTTCTTCCAGCATTCCTCGAGTCGCGTCCAGGCAATAGAGATGCTCGATCTTGTGACTTAGGTGTTGAAACAGTTTCAAGTCATACCGTCCGGCGCCACAACCAACATCGGCAGCCTTGATGCGCGAAACGCCACGCAGCTGCTTGACAATGTGGGTGATTGGTTCCAGATCAGTTATCCTAAGGCTCCGGTACCTTGCTGCGATTTCTGAGAAATGTTCGTGTACGCTGCAAAATGCCGTACCGAGCCGACCCCTAGTCTCTTCTCCCAAGCGCTAGATGGCTCTGAAACTGTTCGGGCATGAGGTTCATCGACATCCGCGTACCTAAGATCGCTTCCGTCTGGACTTGGCAGCCAACAGACCTGGTGTTTTCCCAGGCAGACGCTCCGGTTTCTTGAGAAGGTGCATGAGAGCGTCTCAGTAGATCTTTCTGCAGTCTCACCGTATCTTCAGCCCCAGAATCTAGCGAGGAGTATCAGGTTGGTCACTGCGGTGGTAAGGACCAAGATGACCATTCCAACCTTCGCGAACTCCATGAATGTGATCTTCACGCCTCTAGCCTGAGCCAGACCCGTGGCGATCACGTTTGCCGAAGCCCCTATGATGGTACCGTTTCCTCCAAGCCCGGCTCCTGCCGAAAGCGCCCACCATAAAGGATACACCGACACTTCAGAGAGTTTTCCGAGATCCGTCAACACCGGGATGAAGCTCGCCGTGAACGGGATGTTATCGATGAATGCCGAAGTGAGACTGGAAATCCAGAGTACGGCGCTTACGCCCAGCGCTCTGTTTCCGCTCACAAGTGGCGACATCCCTTGAGCCACCAAGCCCATCCAGCCAGTCTTCTCGAGAGCACCGACCACGACGAAGAGCGCACCGAAGAACATCAATGTGCCCCACTCGACGTCCCTCAAGATCTCCGGCATCCTCGGTCCGCCCACAAAGAGTAGGATGACCCCGGCCACAAGAGCAACCACAGTCGGATAGACTCCGACAATATCCTGCAATGAGAACAGCGCGATGGCACCCACAAGTGCCGCGAGGCCGGTCCAGAGGAGACGACGATCAGAAGACAAATCCGACGTTTCAATCGGTAGTGCGATCTGCTTTTCCTCACCGTCCTCTGCCTCCGTTCCCTTCAGGTTCTTCCTGAATTGTCTCCGAAGATAGAGATACGAGATCGCAAGGGCCACGAGCGAAATCGGACCCATGTTGACCAGAAACTCTGGAAACGAGAAACCCGTCGCAGTCGCGATCATTATGTTGGGAGGATCACCGATCAAAGTGGCCATTCCCCCTAAGTTCGAGGCGACTATCTCGCTCACAATGTAGGGCTTGGGATCAAACTTTGCCAGCTCCGCTACGTCGATTGTAACGGTAACCATGAAGAGGACAGTCGTCACGTTATCTAGGAGAGCGGAAAGGCCGGCGGTCATAAGCGTAAAGACCAGTAGGAGATGCATCGGTCTACAATGGGTCGCGTTTGCCACGTACATGCCGACCCGTCGAAAGAACCTCGCTTCTCGCAAGGCCCCGACGATTATCATCATGCCGAAGAGCAGACCAATGGCGTTCATGTCGACATAAGCAATCATTTCGGGAGGAGTGAGGATGCCAAATGCCCATATCGCTGCTACCCCGGCCATTGCTGCGATAGTTCGCTCGCGATAGCCTGTCGCAAGCAGCAGGTATGTCACCAAGAAGATCAAGAGTGCGACTAGCTGCTCGCTAACAATCTGCATTGTACTTCTCGGGACACTTGCCGGCATATTATGTAAGTGCGTCCGTACCGTGCGTACGTATTCCGCTTACCTGAATGATTATCGTGCAGTTCGTTCTGATACTACTCATAGTTCATGCGAGCTTCGATGTGTCATGAGAATGCTCACGCAGAGCAGCTCTATTCATGCAATGTCGATTCTGGCAGATGACATATTTGTCTATGTTTCATTCAGCCTCATGGTTGTCATGACTACCTTCACGCTCTACATGCTCGCTAGAATTCTTGACTGGTCGAGTGACAAACCACTTCCAAGAGTATTTCAAAGCTCAGCCTTCAACGTTCTATTCGTGGGTTCGGTTATGGCGATTGCAGTCCTCCTACTACGTGGTATCGACCTAATTGGATTATTCGCGAAGGTTGGAAAGTCCGTTGTGTGTGACCTAGTTGAGGACTATGCCCCCGTGGTCGCTGTAGGCCTGGCTAGTGTTGTCATGCTCATAGTCGTCCGACGGCTGCGCGTAGATCAGTCTAGGCCGAACCGCTTCAGCACTTCAGCAACTTTCTCGTACTCAGACACGAAGCTCCTACCCTTCACCGTGCAGGCTAGACTGTCACCGTACTCTACGAGCCCAAGCGCCTTCATGTCTTCAAGATGTACCCGGAGACGGTCTGAAGGAAGATTAACCTCATTTTGAACCCTAGTAATCTTGACAACACCGGCAGACTTCTCTTGCTTCATTATCGAACAGAGGATGTCATAGAATATCTTCGGGCGATAGCGAGGACGAGGCCTCTTTGCTTCTTCCGTGTGGTGCAATGGTGATCATCCGCGATGGAGTCCGGTAACCGCAGTTGCAGCCTCAATCAAGAGCGCGACAAGGCCAGAAAGGCGGAACAGGTTCGCCAGCGTGAAGGACCAGAATCCCTGGTCCAATGTCCAGAGCAGGAGGCTGTATTGCCCAAACGCAAGAAGAATGAAGCCTGTCTGGACTAGGAAGTTCACCTCATGTGGGGGCTGTTTAAGAGCCTGGTTCAGACTGAAAACGATGTAGCTCAGCAAGCCTAGGTTCATGACTAGTAGAATCTGAGCTGCAACAGAATACGGAGGAAGAGCGCCAAATGGCGGTACGACTTCAACTAGGATAACGACAACAATAGCTAGAAACGCGAGAGAGAAGAGCCAGTGAGAGAATGTCCCAGTCGCACCTTTCCGCCTTAGGAAATAGGTTCCCCCTATGAATGCAAATCCGTAGGTAGCAGAGAACACTTCAAACCAACGTGCAACCTCATTCACTGCAGGAATTGCAGTAGATGCGGCAAAGAACAGGTAAGAAAGCGCCAGGAAACTGAATCCAATCGGAAAACCGAGCAAGTAGTCTCTTTGCGTCATTCTGAATGACCTGAGCATCAGGTATGCTATACCTAACGCCAAGCCTGCTGAGATTATGCTGCTATAGAAGAGTGGCGCAATCTCGAAATCCAAGCAGCAGGCCTCTGTCCGTTTCGATTAGATGAGTCCGAGCTTTCTTAATATTTGGGCGACCGGTTCTGTCACCTTGCGTTTCTTCGGAGAACAGATGAAATGCTATCAGGCGTTTAGATGCTATCGGTACGTGCACTACAATCGGGGGCAACATATCTGAGATGATGTCTGATCTGGATTTCATAGGGAAGCCATACGAAACAAGTGCTGAATAGCAGCGAACGAACGTGATCACCAGAACCGCCTTTGGGCCACCGAGAGTTCCTGTACCAGAAGCATAACCTCTAACCGAGGATAGCTGGGCGCCTTCGGAGAGCACACCTAGAGACGCTTGCGATAGGCCCAGAGTGAAAGTGATCTAATGCCGCAAAGGGTCAAGCAGTCAGAACCGAAACTCCATCCAAGCCAGTTATCACGGGTTTGCAGTGAACGTATTATTGTTTCGCTAGGTTCTGGGGGAGTGCTCCTATCTTGCTCATGACTATGAGTATCCCAATGGCCGCAAGAAATACGGCCCCTGACAACAGAGCCGCAAAAAGCCCGCTTTCATGTCCTGCGTAAAACGAGGCTCTGTCTCTAAACCATATTAGATGCTTGGTTCTAAACGGTTGACTTGGGCCGTTACCCATCGAAGGGATTAATCTTCAAGAATTCCTCTCGACTGTAAGAGGCGTTCTGGATAAGGCTCCGCCAAGATGGCGGAGGAAGCGTACCGGTAGACCTCCATTCGACCCAACGAGCAGACTCATGGCTCTACTGGTGAAGGAG
>Ga0315282_10018238_pt1 | contig 10051 bp, 11 predicted proteins | sample YL17G07_20_MG_FD_203693 | JGI IMG/M metagenome (GOLD analysis project Ga0315282, IMG submission 203693) | Sediment microbial communities from Yellowstone Lake, YNP, Wyoming, USA - YL17G07_20 | ecosystem: Environmental > Aquatic > Freshwater > Lake > Sediment | place: USA: Wyoming | collected... | reverse complement strand
TACTAGCGACCGAACGCCCAGGGGTAGGTGTTGGGCCACCAGTACGGGCCCTTGCCCATGCTGATGGCCAGCGCCGTGGCTTTGATCTGCGCCTCGCCGTCGTAGATGCTCTGCGACCGCCACGGGTTCCAGGAGCCGTTCCACGTGCCGGTGCAGTACTGGAAGAGGCCGTAGAACCCGCCTCCGTCGGCCGTCGCACAGCCCCCCGACTCGCTAATCATGAGGCGGTACATCCCGTCGGCCGACAGACCGCGCCGGCCCGCCTCGGCCTTGATGATCGTCCACCACCGTCCGCTGCCGCTCAGACCGCTGGGGTCCGGTGTGGCCGCCGAGGAGGCGGCGGAGCGGGCGCGGGCCGCGGCGCGCGCCCGCTCCGCCGCCTCCCGAGCCCGCTGCCGAGCCTCGTTGACGAGGCGGCGCACGTCAGCCTGGACGCTGCCCAGCATCTGGCGGCGCTCGCCGAGTGAGCGCTCGATGGCCGCCTTGCGCTCGAGCTGGTCGGCGACCAGGCTCTGGGCGTCGGCGGCCTGCTTCTCGAGGTCGGCGCGCTGCCGGTCGATGGCGGCGCGATGGCTTTCGATCGTGTCGATCATCTGCGCGTCGCTCGCCTCGATGCGGCGCTCGTAGTCGAGGGCGGTGAGCAGCTCGTCGAAGGACCGTGTGCTCAGCACCACGTCGAGGAACGAGACCTGGTCGTCCTTGTAGAGCGTGGCCGTGCGGGCGGCGAGGAGCTTCTGAGCGACGCCCAGCTGGTACTCGGTGACCGCCAGCTCGTCGCGATTGGCGCGCATGCGCTCCTGGAGGTCGGCGAGGCGCTGCGCGGCGACGCCGTAGTCGGCCACCGCCACGTCGAGCTTCTCGTCGAGGATCGCGACCTCGGCCGTCATCTCACGCGCCTGCTCACGCTTGGCCGCCAGCTCGCCGGCCCGCGCCACGGCGCTCGCGCAGGCCGAAACGACCAGCAAGGTGAGTGCTAGAGCTGAGAGGAAGACCGTCGCCTGAGTTCGACGGTGTCGCACCGATTCGCCTCCTGACCTGACGGGGACCGCTGCCTTGAGGCCTCCGTCGAGGGCCGCTCCGGCCGGTTCGACGACAGGAGCCGCCACCTTACCACGGGCTCGCGAGGGCTGGCAAACGCCCTCCGCGGCACCCTGGAGTACACTTCTGACGCTCGAACGACCGCCTCACGACGTCCGGCCAGGGAGCGTTCCGCACGTGAAAGCCGCCGTCCTGCTCAATCCCCGCGCGGGTGCCCTGTTCGCCCGCGGCGCCGCGCACGACGTCGACGGCGTGCGCGGCGCGTTCGCCGCCGCCGGCGTCGAGGCGACTGTCGAGCTCATCGAAGGCGAAGATCTCGGTCCGCCCATCAGCCGCGCTGCGCGGCGCCATGCCGACGTGCTGGTGGTGGGCGGCGGCGACGGGAGCGTCAGCTCTGCCGCCGCCGTCCTCGCCGGCGGCGACGTCCCGCTCGGGATCCTCCCGTTCGGCACCCTCAACCACTTCGCCCGCGACGTTGGTCTGCCCCTCGACCTGGCCGCCGCCGTGAGGGTGATCGCCGATGGCCACGTGCGCGGCGTCGACGTCGGCGAGGTCAACGGCCTCGTTTTCGTCAACAACTCAGCCCTGGGCGGCTACCCGCACCTTGTCGAGGAGCGCGAGACCCACCAGCGCCACCACCACATGGCCAAGTGGCGCGCCGGAGTGCACGCCTTCGCCGCCGTGCTGCGCCGCCCGCCGGTCCTGACGGTCACGCTGGGCGGCCCCGACGACCAGTCGTCGACCCTGACCACCTCGTTCGTGCTGATCGGGAACAACCGCTACGTGACCGGCCTGCGCGGCTTTGCGCGCCGCACCGCTCTCGACCAGGGACGACTGTCGGTGTACGTCGCCTACGGTGGCCGCCGCTACGATGCCGTGCGCTCGCTCAGCCTGCTGATGCTGGATCGTCCGGAGGCCGGCCACATCTTCCAGGCAGCCGAGCTTCCCGAACTGTCCGTCGCGGTCGACGCTCCTAGCGTGAAGGTATCGATCGACGGCGAGGTCCGTCACCTGGCGCCACCGCTCGTCTACCGCGTGCGACCGCGCGACCTGCGTGTCGTCGTCCCCGCCGTGGCGCCGTGAGGACCATCTTCCACATCGCCGACCTGCACTTCGGCAGCGAGGACCCGCGCCTCGTGCAGGGCCTCGTCGATGAGATCACCGAGGTGCACCCGACGCTGGTGGCCGTCAGCGGTGAGCTCACGCAGCGCGCGCGGCGGCGTGAGTTCATCGCCGCGCGCGCCTTCCTCGACAGTCTGCCGGTACCCGCCATCGCCGTCCCGGGCAACCACGACATCCCCCTCTACAACCTCTACCGGCGCTTCTTCAGCCCGGTGCGCAAGTTCCAGCGCCATGTGTCGCCCGACATGGCGCCGCTGTACGCCGACGGCGAGGTGGCCGTGCTGGGCATCAACACGGCGCGCTCCAACGTCCTCAAGGCGGGACGCGTCTCCTATCGGCAGATCGAGCTCATGCGCCAGCGTCTGTGTCTCATCGCCCCGAACGTGCTCAAGGTCCTGGTCGTCCACCACCCGTTCATCCCTCACCCCGACGAGCCCGAGGCCCGCCTCGTCAGGCGCGGCCGCCAGCTCCTCGAGGTCGCTCAGGAATGCGGGCTCGACCTTATCCTCGCCGGTCACACGCACCTGGGCTACGGCGACGACGTGCGCGCCCGCTACCCCGAGATCGAGCGCTCAATCCTCGTCTTCCAGGCCGGCACGGCGGCGGCGCTGAGGCTGCGCGGGGGCGAGTCCAACGCCTACAACCGCATCATGCTTGATGGCGCCGGCCTGCGGCTCGACGTGCGCGCCTGGGACGGCACGCGCTTCGCCTCCGAGCTGACGCGGGACTACCGGCGCGAGGAACACGAATGGCTCGTCGGCGCGTCTCCACCCACCAGCGCCGTGGCGGACTAGAAGGTCGAGCCGCGCAGCCGGCGCCAGAGCGGCACCACGTACCAGAAGAAGAGGTACCAGGCGCTGGCCACGGCACACGTGACCGCCGCCCACGTGTGTCCGATGACGACGTCGGTGACCAGGAACACGACGCACGTCACGGCCGTGGCGGCGAAGATGCTGCCGGCGATACACAGGTCGTTGAACCAGAAGAGCATGCGCTCCTTGTCGTATTCGCGGAAGCGCAGGCGATGGTTGACGGACGGCGCCATGAGGAGTGCGTTGCCGGCCGCCGTGCACAGGAAAGCAGCGTAGTACACGTCGCGCTGCGCGGCGCTCAAACCCTCGAAGCGGCTCGTGAACGGGATCGTGAGGAGGAACGCGAACATCACCTGCAGCCCGGGCAGTGCGATGCGGATCTCGTTCAGCAGCTCGATGAGTTCGCGGTCGACGCGTTCCTTCTGATCCTCGGCCACCGCACCCTCCACAGCGCATCGCGACGCCACTTGCACAGGCGGCATCGCGCTTCGCGACGATCCCCTCGTAGGGTACCGCGCCGGCGGCGGGTTCCCTTCTCCTCGACGACCGCCATCATGGCGTGCGTGGAAGTCCAGGCTCGCACACGGTCGTCCGCTTCTTCGCCACCGTCCGTGACCTCACCGGTGAGGTGGAGGCTGAGCCCGGTCGGAACGGGCACCGCCGGGCAGGCGCCCCCCGTCAGGGACTTCTGAGAGTCCGGAGGTCAGGCTGCAGACGCTCGGCCAGAAGCGGCTCCCATTTCGCCCGACCCGAGGGCAGCAGATGGAAGAGGTCGGCGAAGTCCCGCGTCTCGAGGCCGGCCTGCGACACGAAGTCGACGTACGAGACCCCCGTCTCGCTGGCCAAGTCCGCGCAGATCGCTCGCTCCTGTGCGACCACAGCGTCCCAGCGGTCGCCGATGAGCCCGATGTCGCGCGGCGTCTCAAGCAGCACGACCCGCAGACCTTTCGCCCTGGCCGTGGCGACCAGCGCCCTCAGCAGCTCCTCGTTGTAGGCGGCGTTCGACGCCAGGCGTTCGGAACCCGTACCCGCGATCCACTCGAGGTGCGCACGGCGGTCTTCCATGCGGACCGACGTCTCGAAGGTCTGGAAGCGATGCTGCACGTACTCGTACCGTGGGAGGCGGCCACGCAGGATCCCGCTCTCGTTGTAGAAGGCCCAGGTGCTGAGCTGACGCAAGACGCGTGGCAGCAGCAGATCCGTGTACCGGGCCCACCACACGCGGCGCCCCACGATCTCGCGCAGCGCCCGACTCTCGACCAGGATCGGCCCATGCGACACCGTTCGATCGAGGTGTGTTTCGTCGAAGACGAAACGCCGGTAGTCCACCGCCACCACGACCAGCCCGCGTCCGTCTGACGGCGGCAGACTGTCGACGATCGCCAGATCGTCGGCGAAGGACTGCCCGCAGGACCCGAGCAGGTAGACCTCGATGTCACGACCGCTCACACGGCGAAGCTCGGCGGCGATCGACTCGGGGCTCTCCACCATCTCGAGCACCTTGGAGCCGCCGACGAAGTAGACGACGTCACCGCGTGGCGGATCGCGCCGCAGGTCGGCGAGCAAGTACGTCTCGTGCATGGCGTCGTCGTGCTCGTAGATGAGGAGGTTCCCCTCGGGCACCGCGAGGAACTCGCCGCTGACGACCGCGTGATGGAGAAGCGCCAAAGCCGTGCCGGCGCACGCCAGACCGACGAGCAGCGCCAGGAGAGAGGGGGCCAGGAGACCGCGCAGGAACTCGGCCGGCGCCGGCCGGCGCACGCTCCCGCGTCTCGGGCGACTAGAGGGCTGCCGCCGTCGGGAGGCGTTCATCCCCACCCTCGCAGATGGGAGTCTCGCAAAGCGCAGGCCGTCTCGTCATCACCCCACCAGGTGCTTGGCCCACAGGAGCGGCCCCCACAGGCAACCGAAGAACACCCGCAGCGCCTGCGGGAAGGTCTGAGTGCCGACGAACGCGTACCCCAGGGCCACGTAGAGGAACGTCACCAGGTACTGGAGCGGCGCCATGAGCTGCTTGCGGCGCCGGCTGGGCCGCTGCTTGCGCTTCTTCCACCATTGCTTCTTGTACTTCTCCCAGCGCGAGAAGACGAAGAGCCCGGTGCCGTGGTAGAGGCCCCAGACCGTCCAGTTGAGGTCGACGTAGTGCCAGAGGCCCATGGTCAACATGCTGGCGTAGAGGCCCAGCCACACCTTGCGCGTGAGCCCGAACACCGGGAAGTAGACATTGTTGCGGCACCACGACGACAAAGAGATGTGCCACTTGCGCCAGAACTCGCTCACGTTGCGGCTGAACAACGGGTTGTCGAAGTTCTCCATGATGCGGAAGCCGAACAGGCGCGAGAAGCCGATGGCGAGGTCGGTGTACGCCGACAGGTCGATGTAGGCGCGCACGAAGACGAGCACCACGAAGGCCAGGGGCAGGAGCGGCTGGCCCGGCCGGAAGTGGTAGTTGGCGCTGGCCACGCGCTCGACATGCGGCATCAGGTAGATCGCGAAGATGAAGTCGACGACGAACGCCTTCTTGAAGTAGCCCACCACGATGCGCCGGATGCCGCGGTAGAACAGCTCGCGATCGAACGTGGTGCTGCGCTTGCCATAGAAGCCCTGGTAGGTCTCGAGCGGACCGGCTGGGAAGGTCGGCAGAAAGAGAAGGAAGGCGAGCAGATCGCGGAAGCGGTTCTCGGTGAGCACGCCGCGCAGCTGGTCGAACACGTACTGCAGAAGACGGAAGACGAAGTAGCTGACGCCCAGCGGCATGGCGATGTGCGTCCAGAACCAGTCGTCCTTCCCAAACAGGGCTCCGACCATGCTCTGGCCGTACTTGCCAATTGCCAGCGTGACCACGGCGACGGCGATCGAGATGACCAGCAGGCGCGTGCCCTTGAGGAGCTTGTCCTTCCAGAGCTCGACCAGCTGGTGGGTGGCCAGCGTGAGACCGACGGTCACCGCGGCGAACGCCGGGTGCATGGTCGCCAGGATGCCGAGCGAGACAAGCGCGAGGAACCAGATGCGCCACCCGTCGCGACGCAGAAGGAGCCAGTACACCGGCACCGCGACGAGGATGACCGGCAGCACGATGAGGGTGAAGTAGATCCTCACGGCGCCGTCTCACCCGCCGTCATGCCCGACAGAATCGGGCACAGAGCTTCGGCCAGGGCCTGGGTCCACTTCACGCGCCCGGGCTCGACCAGGTGCGTGAGGTCGCGGAAATCGCTGCTCGGCAGATCGAGCCGGTCGTTGAAGTCGACGTAGTGGGCGCCGTGTTCGTCGGCCAGCCGGGAGCAGAGAGGCTGGTACTTCTCTTTGAAGCGGTCGAACTGGTCGCCGACGATGACCTGGTTCTCCGGCACTTCGAGCAACACGACCTCGTAGCCGCGCTCGCGGGCCTGAGCGACCATGTACTTGAGCAGTACCGCGTCGTAGTCGAAGTACGTGTCGAAGGCGCCCCCCGGAGCGCCCTTGTCCGAGTTCCACTTGTCGACGTGCGCCTGCTTCATGTCGTCTGTCCAGATGTCGGACTGCGTGTAGCGGTGCGCCACGTAGTCGGTGTGCGGGACGTGGCCATTGGCGATCGTGCTCTGATACTCCTCCGCCCAGCTGGCGGCGTAGCTCATGATCCCGGGGACGATGGTGAAGTCGAAGCGGCCCTCGTCGCCGTGGTCGCGGACGAAGCGCCACAGGGCCGGCGAGCGCAGGAGCAGTTCCTTCCCCTTGAGCTGGACGCGGATCTCGGCCGGCGAGTAGGCGAAGCGCGTCTGGTTGACGCCGATCACCACGACGCCCGGGGGTGGCGGCAGATTGTCGACGATGGCCAGCGACTCGCCGAAGTGCTGGTTGGTGGACCCGAAGTCGTAGACGGCCGTCTCGACACCGCACGTGGCCGCGATCGCCTTCTCGAGGCTCGCCGGCGTCTGTATGCACTCCCGGACGTTCGACCCGCCCATGAGGTAGATACCGACCTTGTCGGGCGGCGCGCGCTTCAGACGGCCGACCTGCCACGAAACGTCGCCCCAGTCGTCGTGCGGAGTGCGCACGAAGCTCGCCTCGTGAACGACCGTGAACCAGCCACTGGTGACGGTCCGCTGCAGACCGAGCAGCAGGCCCGCCATGACCAGCAGCGCCGCGCCCAGCACCAAAGGATGCGGGTTCCAGAAGCCGCGCCAGAACTGGCCGCGCTCAGCGCGTGGGCCGCGCTCGCCGCGACGGGAGGCGGCGCGGTGAGCGCCGCCCGCGGCGCTCACCGCGCCGCCTCCTCAAGCAGCTTCTGCAGCTCGGTGCGGATCGCCTTGCCCGATCCGGTGCGGGGGATCTCGTCGACGGCGACCACGCGGCTGGGCAGATGGCTGGCCGGCAGCACGGCCTTGAGCTGCCGCAGCACCCGCGTCTGTTTGAAGCCCTCGCGGTCGCGGGGCACGACGAGCGCCACCGGCACGTGGCCGAGCATCTCGTCGTCGGCGGCCACGACGGCCGCGTCGGCGAACAGGCCGAGGCTCATGAGGCCCTGCTGCACGTGGACCGTCGAGACCTTCTCGCCACCACGCTTGATGATGTCGTCCTTGCGACCCTCGATCCAGACGAAGCCGTCGTCGTCGGTGTGGCCGAAGTCGCCGGTGCGAAAACCGTGTCTGGTGAGCGAGCGGGCCGTGATCTCGGGCTCGTCGAGGTAGCCCTGCATGACCAGGGGGCCGGCCACGTAGAGCTCGCCGGACTCACCGGGTTCGGTCGGCGTGCCGTCGCCGCGCCGCGCGGTCACCGTCATGTCGCCGATCGGCACGCCGACCGAACCTTCGCGGCGGTCGATCTCATCGGGTGGCAGGACGCACAGGCGCCCCGAGACCTCGGTGAGGCCGTACATGTTGTACAGTCGCACGCCCGGCAGGACGCGGCGCATACGGTCGATCGTCTTGACCGGCAGGTGGTCGCCGGAGCTGACCCAGAAGCGCAGGCCGCCGCCGGTCCAGGGCTCGTCCATCGGCTCCACGACCCGCACCAGGTGCGCCGGGGCGCCGCCGAAGCCCGTGCACCCGAGTGCGTCCATCTCGGCCAGCAGGTTCTGGCCGAAGAAGAAACCGAGCTGGCCGGTGGTACCCCCACCGCGGGCAAGCAGGGTGAGGAAGTGGCAGATGCCGCTGGTGAAATAGGGCGGCGTGTTGATGAAGACGCGGTCGTCGGCGCTCAGGTCGAGGACGCCGGCTACCTGGGCCGCGTTGACGCTCATCGCCGTGACGTGCTGGCAGACACCCTTCGGCACACCGGTCGTCCCCGACGTGAAGACGATCATGGCCAGCTCGTCCGGCCCGATCACGTCGAGGTCCGCGACCGGCGCCGACGGGATCGCGTCGGCCGCCAGCACGACGCGCCGCGGTCCGTCCGCCAGCGTCGTGTCGGCGCCCGGCGTCACAGCGAAGCGGGGCTGCGACTTCGCGACGAGCCAGTCGATGTCGCGCTGGGGCAGGCTGGTGTTCAGCGGCACCAGCACGCCACCGCCCAGCCACACCGCGAACAACGCGGCGAAGAAGGCGTCGTACTCTTCGAGCAGGGTGGCGACGCGGTCGCCGCGGGCGAAACCGGCGGCGCGCAGCGCCGCCAGGACGCCCGCGGCGCGTTCGACGAAGGCGGCGTAGGAGTACGTGCGACCGCGGGTGCTCAGCAACTGGGCGTCGGGCTGGGACGCGGCCAGCGACAGGAGGGTCTCGACGGCGTGGTCCACGAAGGGCGGGCTAGAACCCCACGTAGCGGAACTCGGTGAGCTGACCGCCGACGGCGATGGCCACGACGATGCCGAGGAAGATCAGGGCCCACACCAGCACCTGCACGACCAGGCCGAGGACGTAGTACCCGCGGTAGGACTTGCCGGCGGACTCCTCGACGTCGGCGGCGCCGTCGGCGGCGGCGCCGGCCGCGTTCGCCGGTACCCCGCCCGAGGCCTTGGGCGCCGGCTCGTCAGCCATGGGCGGCCGCTCGCTTGCGCTCGATATAGGCCAGCATGTGGTTCACGGTGTCGAGGTTCTCGAACACGATGTCCATCGGTCCGACCTTGATGTCGAACTCGTCCTCGAGGAACGTGATGAGGTTCGTGAGGCTCATGGAGTCGAGGAGCTGGTCGCGGAAGAGCGACGTGTCGGCGTCGATCTCGACTCCGTCGGGCAGGTCGTCGGCCTCTTCACGCAGGAACTCGAGGATCGTCTCGGCATCGGCCATGTGCTCACTCCTTCCGGCGACGCGCGTCGACGCGCGACTCTGCAGCGGGACGGTCGTGTCGTTCGGTGGCCGGTGCTACGGACGGACGCCCGACGTGTACGAGAACCGCATGGGGCTCTCGTAGTCGAGCGCCGCGATGCCGGCCCGGACGACCTTCGCGACAGTATACACGCGCTCGGCGGTCTGAAAGCCCTGCTCGAGGCCCCACTCGTCGGTCATGATGTGACCGCGGGCGCCGGCCCAGCCGTAGGCGCCGAACTGACAGGTCGCGTCACCGTTGCCGACCAGCAGGCACCCGTTGCGGATGAACGGCAGCCAGGTAGCCAGAATGGTGGTTTCGGCCCCGCCCGAGCGCCGTGCCGCGATGGCCATGACGCCCAACGGCCGATTGGCGAGCTTGAAGTCCTGGTGGCGCAGCACACGCGTGCGCATGACGAACTTGGCGAAGAGGTCGGACGGCAGGCCGAAATACACGGGAGTGGCGACCAGAAGACCGTCGGCGGCGACCATCTTGTCGAGGACCACCTGGACGTCGTCTTTGCCGGCGCTCACGCAGGGCATGAACTCGCCGGTCTTCTTCTTGCCGCATACGTCGCAGTACTTGCACGAGATGATGTCGAGGTCCTTGAGGTCGATCACCTCGTACTCGACGTCGTCGTACGTCGCCGCCAGCCGATCGAGCGAGTTGGTGACAAGCAGCCCGCTGTTGGAGCCCTCGCGTGGGCTGGCGTTGAGCCCCAGGATGCGCACTGTCATACGTACAACTCCTCCTGAAGGAACCGACCCCTGCGGCGGCGAAGTGCGGGGCGAACGTCCACCCGCAGTCGTCGTCCCGCAAGGCTTGAGAGCGTATGGTACCAGACCCCCGCGCCCCGCGA
>Ga0315282_10018237_pt1 | contig 10052 bp, 7 predicted proteins | sample YL17G07_20_MG_FD_203693 | JGI IMG/M metagenome (GOLD analysis project Ga0315282, IMG submission 203693) | Sediment microbial communities from Yellowstone Lake, YNP, Wyoming, USA - YL17G07_20 | ecosystem: Environmental > Aquatic > Freshwater > Lake > Sediment | place: USA: Wyoming | collected... | reverse complement strand
GACAAGTCCGAAGGCTTTTAACCAAGTTCAACAAGGACTGAGGGACGCTTTCGATGCGTGCCCCAACAATCTTTGCTTAATATTGTCTTTTGCTTCCAGGGACGCCTCAAAGTTGGATGAACTGCTTATAGAGGATTTGGCTAGCAGGGTGTCAAAAAGAATACATGTTCCACCCCTAAGTGACGAAGAGGCATCTGAGTTCATTGTGGATCTCATCAATGTTAAGAATTTCAGGAAAGATGATAACGAGGACATTTATTTCCCCTATACCAAGGATGCTATCGAGAAAACGATTGAACTCGTTAAAGAAACTACAGATTGCACGCCGAGAAATCTGATGAAACGGTTTGAGAACTTAACGAAGGCCGCAGAAAACGAAATATATCCAAAGAGAATTGACACTGATTTCGTATCAAAGACCTTCAGTAAAGAATAATGGGCTGATTTTGCTGACAGAGAAGGCTTCTCTTAGATTCTTCGGTGGAGCTGGCGAAATAGGAGGCAATCAGATCCTCTTAGAGGCAGACGATACTAGAATATTTCTGGATATGGGGCTGAATCTCTCAAGATACAATGAATATTTCAAGAAGTTCTTTTCCGAACCCAAAGAACTGTCAGAAGTGACTAGGGTCGGTTTGATTCCTGATTTGAGAGAACTCGATGCAATTGATGCCTGTTTCATAAGCCATGCTCACATAGATCACTGGAAGTCTATTTTTGCATTGGCGAAGAACACGGAAGTGTTTACGAACTCATGTACTAAGAAACTGATCGACGCATCCATCTCATCCTCGAGAAGCAAAATCGAACATTATGACCACCTCAATTTTCATCAATTCAAGACAAATGAAGCCATAAAAATCAGAAACATTACAGTAGAAGCATTTAGCGTTGACCATAGTGTCCCTGGCGCCAATGCATTTCTGGTCCATACCACTGCAGGTACTCTGGCGTACAGCGGCGATTTCAGATTGCATGGAAGGTATCAACCTTCTACTTATTTCTGGGAACCAGTGAAAGAACGCGGTGAAAGAATAGAATCTTTGATATGCGAAGCTACGAATTCCGGCCATTTGCTTTCTGCACAGACTGAAAAGGACGTTGAGATGCATTGTGTTAGCTGTATCGAGAAATGCAAAAGGCTGGTGATTGTTGACATTTCTGCAAATGACACAGAGAGAATTAGAACATTGTTGAACGTAGCCATGAAGACAAATAGAAAAATGTTAGTTACAAAGCGAATCATTGAGTCCTTGAAAGCTTTACAGGACGAACCAGAAATGTATCTTCCCAAAGTTGAGGAGGTGGCGTCGTTCGAGGAGATGTCACAGCATGCTAGAAACAATCCCAACAAATACTTGATCTGCACCTCCTTCTATGGAGAGAAAGAAGTGCGAGAGTTGATGCCTCCTCCAAGCAGCTTGTACATTCTAAGCTCATCGGAACCGTTTGAAGAAGAACGAGAGATAGATTTTCGTCGTCTTCAGAATTGGCTGAACATCTATGGAGTTCCAATGTATCAAATACATTCCTCGGGGCATTCATTTCCATTGGACTTAAGATATGTTGTCCAAAAATTGAAACCCAGAACCGTCTTTCCTGTACACACAATCTTTCCTGAGGCCTTCAGAAAATTGGTAGAAGACGTCACATCTGTGATGATCCCTAGCAAGAACGAAAAGTATCATATTGGAAGCTAGTTCAAGATTTATTTCTGAAATTCAGCATTGACGTAGTCTTTGGAGATTGTGACAAACTCTCTGGCTCCGGAATCGGACACATGAAACCGAATGTCTTTCTCAGACTCCTCATGCATTCTTTCAATAGTCCGAATCACATCAGATTGCTCGCACAATCTCCTAGGAGGAGCATGCAAAAGCCTAATACAGACCATATCGTAGATGGAATTGAGCCTAGCGAGACGGAAATACTCATCTTTTGTTTCGTCATAGGCCCTGACAATTTCTTGTTTTATATTTGAATAATCCCTCATTTGGTCGATTTTTTCTGTGGTCAGTCCAAACGATATGGATGCCCTTCTAAAGAAGTCACCGTTTTTCGACAAAATATGACCTAGATCCAACACACTACTGAACTCTCTGGATAGAATCGCCGTTAGATTGGCCATCTTGCCTTTTTCATTCCGAACAACTGGCCCATATTTCACAGCATTATTTTCGTACGATCGGCGGACGAATCCAAGGTCTACCAAAGGCTGAATATGAGTGAAGAATTTGTCGGTTCTCACTTTGCTCGAATAGTTCTTATCTCTAAGCACCAATAGTTTTGATAGCTCGTAACGAGGCGATATGTCAAAGACTTCCTGCAAGTAGTCTTCTGCAGTCTTGACAAATACTCGCTCTACGCCACCTTCATTCAAGAACCGAGACATCAGTAGGCCTTCATCTCCCAATTCGTTAAGTTCTTTCAGAAAGTTGATTATTAGTGCTCCATCGGTATCGAGGTAATACTTGAGGTACGCAACCTTTTCGGGTTCTGTCAAATCAGTTTTGTGTGACGTGAATGCGTTAATTACCCAGCCTCTTCCTGACCAATGTAAGTCTCTTTCGACTAGTTCCATTTTTAGAGCAAGATCTATCAAGAACTCACAGGCCCGTCTGTTTATCCCGATTTCTCCAGTCAGACATGAAAGCAATTGACTAACAGATTTCTCTTCCGAACCTGATGTACAACGGCTTATTAGTACTGACAATTGATGAGGGTGGCAAACCTGCTCATGAGTGTTCAAGACGTATCTGAGCTTATCTATCAATATTCGGTGCCGCCATGAGCACTAACTCTGGGCCGTATCTTCGATAAGAATACCCTGTTCGCATTAGGACATGATATTACAGCGTACCCTGTCTGCAATCCCCTAACCATCCGTTCGAAAACATTAGTACTCACGGTCTTCTTGTTCACTTCAAAATCAGATGGCACAGCTGTGTTCAACATATTCTCTGCAACTTCAATATCACTCTTCATGGTAATCGAGTGAATAATCAAGATATCGGCGTTCCGTCTAATCGACGAATCAAGCCCAGATGGCTGTTGAGTGGTAACCGCAATCGACAAGCCTATATTTCGCCCTTCGTTCACGAATCTCTTCAGAGGCCCTTTGGAGCCTATTATTCCAACTTGTGGAATGTAGTTGTGAGCCTCATCAATAAGAATCCACCCTCGTGATAAACCCTCCTTGGCCTTACTACGGAGGTTTTCCGCCTCTCTCTGCAGTTGACCTGCTCTTTTTTCGTCCTTTTCCATCGACAATGATGCTTCTTTGAGCTTTATCTCAGCCCTCTTTTCACATTCACATGCTATTCCGCGCAGTTTTATCATTCTCTTTACGATATTTCCGATAACTAGACCTCTAAGTTGGGAGTCCAAGTCTCGAAGCAATAGAACAGCAACTTGTCCTGGACGAAAGAGCTCACGAAGATCAGTCCCGACTGGAGAGAACAACGAGAATCCTTTGATAGCTCTAAAACGGCGACGTACAGCTTCTATCGTCCTGCTATCGAAGCGTTGAATTTCCTCGTCATATGTAATACATGTCAAAAGGTCGTCTATGTCATAATTCGGGTTTGGTGCAACTCTGACACCTTCCCGATTATATCCCTCCAGCACAACTCTTTCATATAGATCACCAACAAGCTGTCCCATGGGATCGGTAATTACATCGACTTCGAACAGTGCTGCCCAATCATTCGCGTCTAGATCGCTTGTTCTAATTGCGAACTCTACATAATGGTCTGGGAAATACGCTTGTCTCAGGCCTCTGGGATAGTAACACACTAGGTTCTCTACACTTTCTGCTTCCAATCCCCACGCATCTAAATCATCGATTGTTTTCTTGTCAGATTTGGAATCTGTTGAGACAGCATGTTCCATAGTCCAGTAAATGTTCAAAGTGTCAAGTATCAGTACTGCTTGATTCACAGTGCCCGTCTGAAATTTGTTGTTTGACAATCCTTCCGCAATGTTTCCAAGAGTGTAACTCTTTCCGCCTCGCCGCTTGCCTATTATGTAAGTTACATGTGCCCCTTTCGTATCAAGCCATAGGTTCTTTCCCATGTCACCATTGAACTCGGCAATCTTTCCTATTAGAATTGCACTTGGGGGGGTATTGTCTAAAGCGCCGACTATGAAGTCTTCACCATTGTTGAACACGTCAAGTTCCAAGTCTTCAGAAAAGTAGTATCCCTGATCAAAACGAAGTCTGGTATGTTTGATCAAAAAACCAACCCAATCATACTATGAGTTCTCAATCGCTTTTTTGGTGATAATGTTGAGGCCCATTTTGTTCTTAGCATAACTTGCTGATCTAGACATTATTCTGCAGATATTTCTGGGAACTATGTCTCTTCCCAATTTTACTTTTATGGCTTCAATGGCTTCTTCAGTGAATGGATACAGATCAACAGTTACGTTTTCCTTTGTTTGAGTCTTGGCTTTTTGAATGAAGCGTTCAAGTTTCAGGTCTTTTGGCCTGTTGTAAACTATAAGATCCTTTATGAAAGGTTCCACATCATCAGTCACCATATTGGGAATTTCCTTTAGATCATCAGTTCCAATTCTGCTTTTCACAGGCGCAGATATTATACCTGGAACGTCTGCAATTCTGACTGCAGACGTTGCCAAAAGTATGGCAACATCCGTCTGGTTTAGGTCAGTTAAAGTTGTAAATGCTGTGGAAAAGGTCCCAATTGGATCTTGACCCAATGGTTTTGCTCGATCCAATTCATCGAATACAAGAACCAAGGTTTCATTCTTGAATTTGCTCAGAAGTTTTCCAATTGTCAATAGAATATTCGCGAGTTTTTCAGGATCAGCTGTCTTCAGGTCTGAGGTAACACGTAGTTCCACTTTGTCTTTGGGAGATATGCCAGACGCTGTGAGCCAACGCCAGAGCCACATGGGGTCGAACGATGAAGTTGGCTGGGTCAGTTGATAGACAGCCCGGCCCAAATCCTCATCTCCTAACAATGAAGAAAGCTTCCTAACCGAGTCTTCAGGGTTAGAGAAACCAGTTTTTCTTGCTACGTCATTCAAAGCTTCTCTGAAGAGAGACAACACAAATTCCATTCCCATCTGATTCATAGTCTTTTCATAGAGCACAGCGAAGGTTGATGTGCTCTTCAACGTTGGGCACTCCACGAAAACAGTACGTATGTCGACGCGATCTCCTAGCTCTTTAAGAACCTTGTAAAGTGTATGAGTCTTTCCGCCTCCGTATGGACCCCAGTAGACTTTCTTTGGAGAAAGCTTGGCGCCAAGGTCGACTTCCAGGCGGCTTATTTGTTCGTCAATATTGAGAGAACACGACCTTCTGGCATAAAATGCCGCGTCCTCGGGACGTTCTTTTGGATTAAGAATGTAATTGTCTTCACGTAAACCGAACCATTCCGTTATACTCACCTGTTTTTTCTTGTCAGAAGTTTCACTTTCCAATTGAGTCTTCCTCCTTGAACCCTGTGCTTTTTGCGCTATTGTAGATATCTTCCCAATAGATATATAACTTGTCAACGATGACAGAATCGGTTATTCTTATGCCTAACTCAATATTCTTCGCTCCGGTTAGATTCTCTGAGCCAAATATGGCTGTCTGAAACTCTTTGCCATAAACAATGAACAGCTTGGCATGGAGATTCGGGAGGTGGACAATATCAGTTCCCCTTTTCCTAAACCAGAGAAGAGTGTTGCGGATTTGCTTATCCCATGATTTCTCAGATGTACCTGTAGGTGTTTCTGAAATTGGCCGAGTTATTATATGCAATCTTGGGTTTGATTTCGTTAGCTTTCGGGTGCTTTCAAGAATGTGTCCAATGTCATTCAGCGCATCTGGCAGAAGACGTATCCAGGGGGAGCATATGAATACGTCTGAAAAATCTCGACGACAGGCAAGATCATCTATGAAGTAGTTGGTCATGTCGTGTGTGATCAAAGTGAAGACAGAAGTTCGAACATATGTAATCCTGTCAAGGATCGAACTCAATGAATCGCCATTAATAACATCTACCAGCGAAACGGCTTCTTTTCCTTCTGTAGTGAGATTATAGCACGATTCTTGCTTCTTCGAAGGACTCCTTGCGATAAAACCTACTCTTTCAAGCTCAGCTATTCTTTCTTTGATATCGTCTGCAAAGAAACCGCTTCTTTCCATATAAGTCAACAAATCCTGAAGGAAAGATTTGCCATGTACATCTAGGAATTTCAATGTCTCGTATGAGCCTTCTTTGGATATGATTTTGTATGGTCTTTCATACGATTCAGACATTTTCCAGACGACCTAGGTTTTCGAAGTGAATAATGTTTCTTGCCTCTAGACGTTCAATCATACTCAGCTGGATAGCGACTACTCTCCAAACGAAGAGATAGTCTCCAATTCTTTAAAACAACTTCGCATTATCATGCAGTCTTTCATAGCGCGCGACCCAGCCGTAACAATTAGAGAAATAAAAGCACTTTTGAGCAATGGTGAAAGAATAGTAAAAGGTAACAAGTCGTAATGCGCGCTAACCAATGACGCTCGCGCTCTCTAGATTGTCCTTATTTGGGAAACGCCGTCTTTCTTTTCTATTCTCATGACTTGGTCAGCGAAGCTTTCCAGCTCCCTCTCATGCGAAACCATGACCACTTGTGGGCATTTGAGTTCGTCGAGTATCTCCCTGATCTTGAACAGTTGCTCTTTGCTAAACCCATCCGTGGGTTCGTCGAGGATCAGAAGGTTAGACTTGATTCCCGCTGAAACCTTCTGTACGATAGTGTTGAGCGAGAGTCTGTATGCAAGGGCCAGACTGGTTTTCTCTCCGCCGCTAAGATAGTTGTAGTCCTGCTCATACCCATCCTGCTCAACCAAGGGCGTGAAATCTTCGTCAATGCGGGACTCTTTGCTGGGATCCTCTACGAGCATTCCCCACCATTTTTGAAAGTGCTGATTAAACTCCTGGTTTATGTTCATCATAACATGCTTTTCAATCGCTTCCAAGGTTGGCATCAAAAACTCTTCAAGCCACATCTGGTACTCCTTCAGCCTCTCAGCAGCCTGCTTCTCCTTCTCTTTGCGCCGAATCTCCTCTTCCAACTCCTCTACCTGATTCGTAAGCATTTCACGCGTCATCTGGGTTCTCATAATCCTTCCTTCGATTTCCCTGAGCCGCGACTCAACTTCGTTTAAACTCTTAGAGGCTTCCTCAGTCTCGCCTGAGATTCTGTTGAATTCCTGTGCCTGCTGCTGGGCCTTCTCAAGCTTCTGTTTGGCCTCTTCGATCTGTTCGCTGAGCCTCTGGATTTTCTGATGATCCTTCTCCATTCTCTCGTTGTCTCTCTCTATCTGTCCATTCAGGTTCTGCAGCTTTTCTTGGGCAGCCTTATGCTGGCGGAGTGATTCCTGCAAGTCTTCTATTTCCTTGATTCTGGTCTCGCACGAACCGACTTCCTCCAAGGCCTTCTCTCTCTCTTCCTGTTTCAACCTGATTTTCTGCTCGAACTCCATAGGCTCTGCAGGCCTGTCGCAGGTCGGACACACCTTGTTCTGCTCCACAGATTCATAGTCACTTATCTTTGCGCCTATGACATTCTCGGCGGCTCTAAGCTCACTGCGCCTCAGAAAGTCCAATTCTTCCCTCAATTCAGCCTCAGACTTCGACGTAGCCCGTTGAACCTTGCTCAGCTCCTCCGCCTCAGGCAGCAACTTCACTAATTCCGCAGAAAGCTCCCCCATCTCACTCTCGAGATCGGCCACGTCGCCATTCTTCTCCTTAACTTCGCTCTCAAGGTGCGGAACTTCAACCACCGCCCTTCCCAGCAAGTCTTTGCTTCTCCGCAACGAATCAACCCTCTCCCGAAGCTGAGCCACTTTTTGATCAAGGTCAGCCTTGTACGCGTTGACACTTCCTAATTCCTGCTCATACTTTCCGATATCCGCCATAGCTGCGTCGTATTTTTCTCGATGGCTTTCAAGGTCAGAAGCACGCTCGTCTAGCCTGATCGACTTTTCTCTAATCGACTTCGCCAGAGCCGAGCAGTTATCCAGCGCGATACGATAATCTTCGATTCTGAAGGCTTTTCGAAGAGTCTGAAGCCTAGAGTCTGCCCTCATCCAGATGATTGCCTTCATCTCTTCCTGCGGCGTGAAAATAGCGTACCTGTAGATGTAACTCTGCGCCTTAGGATCTGCAGGCTCGTTGAAAGCCAGAATGTCAAGAACCTTCTGTTTCATCTCAGACGCCGAGAGCTGCAGTACCGTGCCGTCGGTTTTGAGGCTGCAATCAGCTTGCTGGACGCTTTTCGCCTTCCTCTCCAGGCCTCGGCACACCTCATACTCTTTCCCCTCAACCTCGAAACTCAGGCTTACGAGACCCCTTTTTGCCCCAGCCTTGAGCAACGCTCCGCCTTTCTCTGAGCCCAAGCCGAAGAGCGCGAACTCTATGGCCATGAGAATCGTTGACTTTCCTGAACCTATGTCACCCTCAAAAAGCGTCGTCCCCATAGGAAACGAGACAATCTGCTCAGTGTAGCTTCTGATGTTCTCAAGCCTCATCGACCTCAGAATCACACGGCCTCATCTCCCAACCCCAACGTGTTCAGCGCATGCTTCTGGACGCGTTCCACGTAGTCCTTCTTCGTCTCGTTCAGCTTCTGCTCCTGCCGCAACACCTTCAGCAAGTCTTGCGCGAGCTTGGCACCCTTGTCCGCCTTCAACTCCTCTAATGAAACCTTAACCGCTCCGATATTCTCTCTCAGAAGCCTGTTCTCAATCGTCGGAACATCCTCACCCACGAGTTTGACGGATTTGAAATCTTTTGATGCAAGTCCGTAACGGTTTATGATCACTTCCATGGCGCCATTCTCTTTCAGCAGGTCCCTGATTTCACCCGAGCTGATGTCCGAAGTCTTGCCTCCAGACAGTTCTCCCCTTATCTTGACAACGACAACCTTCTTCCCAGCGTCAACCTTGCTCAGCCTGTCCAACAGATCCTTCTTGGCCTGCACAGAATTCCTGTCGGAAACATCATACTCGAAGTACTCAAAACTGCACACGTCTACTTCCATGAACTCAACGTTTTCCACCTTCTCGTCAAAGCTCACTATGTAGAAACCTCGTTTCTGGCCCTTGGCACTGTCCTCCAAGTCTCTTGAATAACCGCCGAAGAGCGCCCCCGGAAAAACCACTCTCGCGTACCCCGCGAACCCAGACTCAGTCCTCTGATGAACGTGACCACTCGCGTAGTAGTCAAAACCTTTCGGAAGGAGAGATACGGGAATCGACTCCATCTGCGCCAGAAACTCCGGCTTGAGCTCCGAGATTGCACTGTGAAACGCGAATATCTTGAAACCCTGCTCCTTCTCCAAGCTTTCCCTGTCGAGCATCTCGAAATAGTTCCGTTCCAACCCCGCTTTCCTGCCCGATATTCCGACGAGCTTCGCCCCTGTCTTCGGATCCGTGAACACCTCCAGCCTAAGCCTGCCATCAACATCCTCTCCCTTCACGACCTTCTTAACCAGCCCCGTGCTGTCAAGAATGTCGATTATTGACGTGCCGTTCGGGCTGTAGTCGTGGCTTCCATAAATGACGTAAATCGGAATCCCAGCGTCCCTGACCTCCTTCATCTTCTTCACAGCTTCATTAGCAACATACATGTCAGGAAGGTTAGCGTGAAAAAGATCCCCGGAAATCAGAACAAAATCAACTCTCTCCCACATACACACATCCATGGCCTTGCTGAAAGCCCTCAACTCCAGCTTCTCCAGAACCGGCCCTCTATTCGCGCCAATGTGACAGTCAGCAAGATGAGCAAACTTGAACATTGTTCTCACTCACCATGAGAATTGATCTTTGCGTTATCTCTGTGAAACGATTGGATAAGTCTTGTCACTCCGCATCCTCCGTTTCGTTTCCTCCCATGTTTGCATATTCAACACATTGTGAGAGTCCTCTATTGCCGGTATGAGAAGACTTCTTTTCACCCTCACTGTCAGCGGATACTGTTAAGTCTGTTGTGGTAGTACTCCTAAGTTAAGTTACCCAAGAAATCTTTGATGACCTTGAA
>Ga0315282_10018236_pt1 | contig 10052 bp, 9 predicted proteins | sample YL17G07_20_MG_FD_203693 | JGI IMG/M metagenome (GOLD analysis project Ga0315282, IMG submission 203693) | Sediment microbial communities from Yellowstone Lake, YNP, Wyoming, USA - YL17G07_20 | ecosystem: Environmental > Aquatic > Freshwater > Lake > Sediment | place: USA: Wyoming | collected... | reverse complement strand
ACAGCGGGTGGTTTGATGACCACCGCCTACCTCAGCCTGACCCCTGGAGTGACCGTAGAGACAGCCATTGCAAGATTGAAGGCGGAAGCTCCGAACTTAGACATCATGGACTACATTTTTATAGTGGACGAAGAGGAAATCCTCCAAGGGGTGGTAAGCATTCGTGATCTTCTCACCGCCCATTCCCATCAAACCCTTTCCGAACTCCAGCCCCCCAGAGTGGTGAGTGTTAAACTTGATGAAGATCAGAATGAAGTGGTGGAGGCGTTTGCAAAGTATGGATTCAGAGCGCTTCCTGTTGTAGACGAAGGGAACCATCTGAGAGGGGTGATCAGTTTCCGGAGCGTCCTCGACGTGTTAGCACCCGATGCAGGGTAGATAACCAAATTCGAAATAAATTCGAATTACTAAAAATCAAGCCATCATGGAAAATTACGCAAAATGGTTTTCGAGTTCGAGGGGCTCATTGTGGAGAACGGTTGGGCTCTTCTTCGTCCTGATGGGGCCAGGCATCATCACCTCCAATGTCGATAACGATGCTGGAGGGATCACCACCTACTCCTTAGCCGGTGCACAATATGGACTCAAACTGATCTGGTCGCTCATCCCGATTATGATTGCCTTGATCGTCATCCAGGAGATGTGCGCCCGAATGGGTGTGGTGACCGGCAAAGGGCTCTCAGACCTGATCCGTGAAAAATTCGGTGCTAAAATTACTTTCTATTTGATGATGGGCGTTTTCTTGACGAATATGAGCAATGTCCTTTCCGAATTTGCAGGGGTGGCCGCAGGGATGGAAGTCTTCGGGGTGAACAAGTTTATCTCTGTCCCTTTGAGCGCCTTTCTGGTCTGGTGGATGGTGGTGAAGGGGACCTATAAATCCGTAGAGAAAGCCTTTCTGGTCGCATGCGTCTTTTACATCTCCTACATCATTACAGGCATCATCGTAAAACCAGATTGGGGGTACGTGTTTGAACAATTTTTAAACCCTCAACTCAGCCTTCAACCTTCAGAAATGACGATGCTCATTGGCGTGGTGGGAACGACGATTGCACCCTGGATGCAATTTTACCTTCAAGCTTCAATCGTGGAGAAGGGAATCAAATTAGAGGATTATAAATTTGCCCGATTCGACGTGGTCATGGGAGGGGTCATGGTCAACGTTGTTGCCTTCTTCATCATCCTCGTCTGTGCAGAAACCCTCTTCAAACACGGAGTCCGAATCGAAACCGCTAAGGATGCAGCCCTCTCACTTTATCCATTGGCAGGGAAGTACTGCTCCTATCTCTTCGCCTTCGGCCTGGTCAATGCTTCCCTCTTTTCTGCCTCTATCCTTCCTTTATCGACAACTTACCTCATCTGTGAAGGGTTGGGTTGGGAGACAGGGATTGACAAAAAGTTTGACGAAGCCCCTCAGTTCTATGGGTTTTACTCCTTGATCATCTTTTTGGGAGCAGGGATCATCCTTTATCCTGACTTCCCTCTGATCCCAATCATGTACTTCTCACAGGTGATCAATGGAATGGTTCTTCCCTTTGTCCTAATTCTCATGCTTTTACTCATCAACGACAAGAAGTTGATGATGCACCACACGAATGGCCCCGTCTTCAACGCCATCGCCTGGGTGACCACGATCGTGATGATCGGCTTCACCCTCCTTCTTCTCATTCGAACGATTTAAACTCAGGGCAAACGGGTCAACAGCGGGCTCTCCTCAGGAGGCGCTCCCATGCATCGTCCACCCTCCTTTGTGTCTCCCCGATATCCTGTTCTGTGAGGTGGCTAAAGCGGCCCTGAAGTTTCAAGTACTCTTTGACGGGAACGACCTGAGATTCCTCTTGAAGGGTATAGAACCTTCCGTTCTCGATTTCGTAAAGGGGAAAGACTCTTGACCGGACGGCAAGCCTTGAAATTTTAACGCTGAGTTCTGAAGGAATCCTCCAACCCGGAGGACATGGAGAAAGCAGATGGATGAATCGGGTTCCCCGGATCTTCTTGGCTTTTTCTATTTTTCGTAGGAAGTCCTCTGGATAGGCAATCGTAGCTGTTGCCGCATAGGGAATCTGGTGATCGGCCATGATCGCTATGATGTCCTTCTTAGGGTTCTCTTTGGGCTGTGTAACGGGAGTGGTCGTTGTCCAGGCGAACAAAGGCGTGGCTGAACTCCTTTGTGTACCTGTGTTCATGTAACCCTCATTGTCATTGCAGATATAAAGGAAATCTTCGTTTCTCTCTGCGGCGCCAGAGAGGGATTGGAGCCCGATGTCAAAGGTCCCCCCGTCTCCAGCCCATACTGCCACCAAGGCATCCTGATCACCTCGAATATCCAAAGCTGCTCTAACCCCTGATGCAGTCGCTCCACCCGTTACAAAGCCCGCATGGATGGCTGTAATTCGTAAACTGGAATAGGGCCAGAATCCTGGGATAATGGACCAGCAAGAGGCGGGGAAGACCATGACCGTTTTCTCCCCAAGAGCTTTAAGGGTCAGTCGCATGGCGATGGCTGCTCCGCACCCGGCGCAGGCGAGGTGACCGTGTCCCAGATTCTCTGAAAGAGGTATCTCCGTCTTCTTCATCTAAGACCCCTACCTTATTGTCCTGTTTTTTATCACTGCCTACTGCTTACTGCTGACCGTTCACTATTCACTTCTTGAGACCCAGCCACAAGATCTCTTCTTCGGGCCAAGGATGGTTCAAAGTATATTGAATGGCTTCTTCAATGAGATCCGGTGTAATATCCCTTCCGCCCAGTCCTGAGATGAATCCGAAGACCTGAGGTCTTTCCTCTCTGGAGTAGAGGGAAGCCCTCAATTCCTGTGCAAAGATCCCCCCGACTCCGGCAGAAAGGTTTCTGTCGATGATTGCTAACTTCTTTGCCCCTTTGATCGCCTCATAAATCTCTTCGGACGGGAAGGGTCGAAATCTCTTGATCTTTATTCCTGCAACGCTGTAACCTTTTTGCACCAGTTTCTGGATGACAATTCTTGAAGTACTGGTCACCGTTCCTGAGGTCATCAAAAGAACTTCGGCTCCTTCTTTCCCATATCTTTCAATGGCACCATAACCCCGACCAAACCTGGATCTGAATTCATCATCCACTTTCTTTGCGATCTCAGGAACCTGTTCCATTGCCTTTTGAATTTTATATCGGAATTCAAAAAAATATTCAGGAGTTGTGATGACTGAAAAGGCGATGGGTTCCTGAGTGTCGATCGTATACTCCAGAAAGTAGGGCGGTAAGAATTGATCAACTTCCTCCATGGTAGGAATTTGGACAGCCTCAGAGGTATGGGAGAGGACAAAAGCATCGAGGACGACCATGACAGGAAGTTTTGCCGTTTCTGCAATCCGAAAAGCCTGAAGGATGGTGTCAAGGACTTCCTGGTTATTTTCGCAATAGAGTTGAATCCATCCGGTGTCCCGTTGAGAGAGGGAATCACTTTGATCGGTCCAAATATTCCATGGTGGCCCGATGGCACGGTTCACATTGACCATCACAATCGGAAGCCTGGCCCCGGAGGCCCAGTGGAGCATCTCATGCATATAAGCCAATCCGTGGGACGAGGTGGCAGTAAAACATCTGACCCCTCCTGTAGAGGCTCCGATGAGGGCAGCCATCGCAGAATGTTCTGACTCCACTTTTAAAAATTTTGTCCTCATGCGACCGCTTGCGACGAGCTCTGATAGTTCTTCCACGATCGTCGTCTGCGGAGTGATGGGGTAGGCAGAGATGACGTCTACACGGCTCAATATCACTCCGTAGGCCACCGCTTGATTTCCCGTAATCACCTTCTTCATCGTGCCTCCTCTTCCAAGGAAATGGCCCTGCGAGGACATTCAACGAAGCAGATCCCACAGCCCTTACAAAAATCGTAATCCACTTGCTGGGAAATTTTTTCTCCCTTCTTTAATATGGAAGCATCGGGACAGAAGATATAACAGTTCTCGCATTCATTACATGTTCCACAACTGAAACACCGCTCTGCCTCCCTTAATGCAGCATTCTCCGTGAGGGTTGATGTCACCTCTGTAAATCTTTTAATCCGCTCTTTAAGCCGACGTTTGGATTCCCTTTCTCTCCTTGTAGGTTCGAAATAGTCCATATTTAGCTCTTCAAAGTTGACCACATGGGCATTTCGGGGTCTCTCCCCGGGATGGAGATATCTGAATATCGAAAGGGAAGGACCGTTTCCAACAAGAATTTGGCGGATCGCCTCTTCAGAATCATTGCCTTTTAAGTAACAGTCGATCGCCATGGCCACCCTCTTACCCGAACCAATGGCATGGGCCACCGTGCGCTGATTTGATGTAAGATCTCCTCCCGCAAAGATCCCTTCTATGGCTGTCCTTCCGCCATCCTGTGTGAGAAGGATCCCCTCTTTCTTCCCAATCCCTTTTGGAAGAAAGGAGGTTTCGATCTCCTCCCCCGCCGCGACGACCAGGCTATCAGCGTTGATGAAAAAATTGGAGTTGGGAATGGGAACAGGCTTTCTCCGACCACTCTCATCTTTCTCCCCTAACTCCATCCGGAGGCATTCCAACCTTTTCAAATTCTCTTTTTGTTGAATACGAAGGGGGTTGACTAAATACCTTATTTTCACTCCCTCTTCGAGGGCTTCTACCATCTCTTCTTCAAAAGCGGGCATCTCCTCCTTCGAACGACGATAAAGAATGGTTGCCTTCTTACCCAGCCGGATGACCGATCGCGCCACGTCGATGGCTGTATTTCCTCCGCCGATCACCGCAACTCTTTTACCTATCTTTACCTTTCCATCAAGATTGATCCTCCTGAGAAGATCAAGACCGCTAAAAACGCTCTTCCCTTTCTCTCCAGGGATGTTGAGAATTCTACTTCGATGAGCACCTGTGGCGATGAAGATGGCTTGATAATCCTTCAGCTTCTCTATCTTGATCTCTTGGCCAATAGGAACCCCGGTGCGAATCTCCACCCCTAACGCCTCAATGTCCGACATCTCTCTGTCTAAGACGTCCTTTGGCAATCGATAGGAGGGAATTCCCATTCTTAACATCCCTCCTCTCAAGGGAGAGGATTCAAAGACTGTGACGTTATAATGAAGTTTTGCCAGATGGTAGGCACAACTCATTCCGGCTGGTCCAGATCCTATGATCGCGATCTTCTCTTGACCTTGGGGTGAAATCTTTCCTGTTTTCTTAGGAAGTTGAGAAGCAAAGTCAGCGACGTAACGCTCCAGGGCATGGATAGCAATCGATTCATCATACGATCCGCGATTGCACTTTGTTTCGCAGGGATGAAAACAGACTCGACCACAAATCCCAGGAAAGGGATTCTCTTCCTTGATCAAATTCCATGCCCCTTCAAAATCGCCTTGGGTTATCTTTCGGACGAAAGCAACAATATCGTTTCCCGCAGGGCAGGCTACATTGCAAGGGGCTGTTTTATCTTCATAAAAAGGCCTCTGCGTCCTCCATGTACCCGTCTTATTCCAGTCCATATGTCCACGGGAAATGGCGATCTCGGGCATTTCAGAGACTTTATTGAAAAGGATTTGATTTGACATCTCAGAACTCCTGAAGGCTAAAACTTCACTTCCTGATAAGCCTCCCTTGCCGCCTGGGCGTTCTCTCCTTTCTTTCCAGGAACCTCCTCGCGGATGGAGAGGGCGATGGAGTCGATCTTTACAAGGCCGGTCACCTTCGAAAAGGCACCCAAGATGGCCGTATTGACGATCGGGTTCGTTCGAGAACCTAAGCCATTTCGAATGGCAATGGAGGTTGCATCGACGGTAGCCGTTCGAAAATCTTTCAGATGATGGAATGTTTCAGGCAAGTGGCCTGAATTGATGATGACCCATCCACCCTGCTTTAGTCCTGATGTGACATCGGCCGCCCCGATCAACGTAGGATCCAAGACCACGATATGATCAGGTTCATAGATATTGACCCTCAGTTGAATGGGTTGTTGATCGATCCTTAAGAAGGCCATCACAGGAGCCCCTCGCCTCTCCACCCCAAAGGCAGGGAAAGACTGGACATAGAACCCCTCATGGAAAAAGGCGACGGCCAGCACTTTGGATGCCACCTGAGCCCCTTGTCCGCCCCGTCCGTGAAATCTGATTTCGATCACTTCTTACCTCATGAAACCGGCTTTGGTTTAAAGGTTAAGGTAAAGATGCCAGTTTTGGTGTCACGTTATGTCACCTGTTTTAAAATCCGCATCCTTGCCCCCAAACCCAAAACCTCTATTTTTCATGCAGCACTATCGCACAGGATAGATCACCGTCAGAGCCTTTGCGTTTTTTCTCCCCAATGCCCGGTAGGCATGGGGAAGAGAGGAATCAAAATAGAGGGAATCTCCTGAATAGAGGACATATTGCTCGGTTTCTGTCCTGAATTCAAGGGTTCCTTCTAACAGATAGATGAATTCTTCTCCTTCATGGCTAAAATAGGATAATTTCTCGGGCTTCTTTTTCTTAAATTCCACCAAGAAAGGCTCCATATATTTCTTCGATTTCTTGTACGCAAGAGCTTCATAATAATAGCCACTCTCCTCCCTGCCGAAATATCGAGAGTCGACCACTTTGCTTTCATTGCTTCGGACCAGTACCACCTTTTCCTCAGAATCATCGTTCTGAAAGAAAAAACTGATATTGACGTCCAACGCCTTTGAGATTTTCAGAAGAGTGGCAATGGGAGGAGAGACCGCCCCTTTCTCAATTTGGGAGAGAAGGGGCTTCGAAAGACCCGTTCGGTTCGAAAGATCTTGAAGGACGAGGCCCGCCTTCTTCCTGAGGTCCCGAATTTTCTTCCCGATGTGAAGCTTCTTGACCTCATGTTTGATATCTTCAATGACCACAATTTTTAAATAATATGGATCGAGCCCGTTGTCAAGATTTTTTTATTTAAATTTAAATTTTTTTATTTTAATCAAACCTATCGGGAAGACCGCTCCTCCCCCCTCTGTCCCGATATCCTTTTTCTAAGGTCGTTGAGAAGAGAAGCCTCTTTCCACCACTTTCTTGTTTTTTTAATCAACCCGTGTTAATTTTTGCTTATTCAGGAATGGGGGATAAAATGAAAACGGTCATCATGGGTGCGGGTGCCATGGGAAGCCTCTTCGGTGGTCTCCTCACCCTTTCGGGAGAGGACGTCTGGCTGGTCGACATCTGGAAGGAGCATATCAATACCATTCGTTCAAGAGGTCTTATCTTAGAAGAGAAGGGAAGGTCAGAAAATATCCATGTCAATGCCACCACAGAGGTCGCTTCTGTTGGGAAGGCGGATGTTGTCCTCTTCTTTGTGAAAACCTATCAAACGGAAAAGGCTGTTTCAGATGCTCTCGTCCTCCAAAAAGAGGATACGGTCTTTCTCACCCTCCAAAACGGTCTTGGAAATGAGGAAACGGTGTGTAAGCAGGTCGACCGAAAAAATGTGGTGTTGGGAGTGACGAACCATGGGGCGACATTATTGGGACCGGGTCATATTCGCCATGCTGGGTGGGGAGAGACTTATATTGGCGAACTGGACGGAAAGGTGACCGACCGAGTGACCGAGATCGCTCAGGGGTTTTGTAAGGCAAAGATTGAAACCGAGGTTTCCTCGAATATCCATGACCTTGTATGGGCTAAACTTTTTGTGAATATAGGCATGAACGCTCTGACGGCTTTAACTGGATTTAAAAATGGTCAACTGTTGGACTATCCCGAAACACTGAGATTGATGGAGGCGCTGGTATCCGAAGCTGTAGAAGTCGCCAAAAGAAAAGGGATCCGGTTCGAAGGAAACCCATTTGACAAAGTCAAAATAGTAGCAGAGGCAACCAGGGAAAACCGATCTTCGATGGGGCAGGATTTTGACTACAAACGGAGGACGGAAATCGATGCGATCAATGGAGCATTGGTGAAGGAAGCCCATCATTTAGGGATTTCTGTTCCTTTCAATCAAGCGATTACCGATTTGGTGAAAGCCAACGAAAAGAGATTTGGTCAAGGCTGAAGCCTTGAATGACAATCGATATGGAAAACGTAACTCAGCCCTTTAGGGCTGATAGATCGAGGGAGGAAGATATGGAACGGAAAAAGATCACGCCAGTTGATATTCAGGCAATGAAGAACGAAGGGAAGAAAATCAGCATGCTCACTGCTTATGACCATCCCATGGCCCTGCTCGAAGACAGGGCCGGGATTGAAATCATCCTGGTAGGGGATTCGGTAGGGATGACGGTCCTGGGTTATGAGAACACAATCCCTGTGACCATGGATGAGATGATCCACCACACCAAGGCGGTCACTCGGGGGGCGAAGTTTGCCCTGGTCATCGGAGATATGCCTTTCATGTCTTATAACACATCGGAAAGGGATGCCATTTTTAATGCCGGCAGATTTATGAAGGAGGGAGGGGCTGATGCAGTCAAATTGGAAGGGGGCGTCGGCGTGAAAGATATTGTGAAGGCCATCGTCAGAGCGGGTATCCCGGTCATGGGGCACATCGGGCTGACTCCTCAGACGATCTCCATGTTGGGTGGTTTTAAGGTCCAGGGCAGGGATGCCCAGGCTGCCCAGAAGATCATTGACGACGCCATGCTGCTAGAAGATGCAGGAGCCTTCTCCGTTCTGCTCGAAGCGATTCCTGCACCCATTGCAAAGAGGATTACAGAACGTTTGAAGATCCCGACGGTCGGCATCGGAGCCGGAATTCACTGTGACGGCCAGGTACTGGTCGTCCATGATATGCTGGGGCTCTTCGATCGCTTCACGCCCAAGTTTGCGAAGCGATATGTGAATCTAAGCGAACTGATGCTGAAGGCTTTTGAGTCATTTAAAGAGGAAGTGTTGAAAGAAGTGTTCCCGACGGACCAACACAGTTTCCACATCGATGAGAAAGAATTGGGCAAAATCAAAGGTTGATGTAAAGCCCTTGACAAAATAAGCATTTTCGGATATTGGATTTCATCCTTAAAAATTCTTTTCAAAAGGAGGGGAAAAACATGAAAGGGCCCTTTACGATCGTTGCGTTATTGGCCATGTGTATCCTAGCGATGACCTGGGTTGATCAGGGTACATGTCAGGAAAAACCGATAAGCCTGAAGCTCGGCCACGCCGTAGCTCCTGAACATCCCTATCATCTCGGTGCTGTGAAATTCGCAGAACTCGTAGCTCAAAGGACAGGAAATAAAGTGAAGATCGACGTCTACCCTTCCACGCAACTTGGTAACGAGCGAGATATGGTTGAAGGACTTCAGCTTGGAACCATCGATCTGGTCGTCACATCGACCGGTCCCTTAGGAGGATTCGTTCCCAAAATGTTTGTCGTGGACTTACCCTTTCTGTTTCGGGACAGGGAACATGCCTACAAGGTCCTCGATGGACCGATCGGCAAGGAAATCTTTGAGGCATTTTCTGCCAAGGGAATCAAAGGCCTTGCCTTTTGGGAGAACGGGTTTCGTCAGATTACCAACAACGTGCGGCCTATCGAGAAGCCCGAGGACCTAAAAGGGATCAAAATCCGGACGATGGAGAACAAGGTACATCTCGCTTCCTTCAGGGCCTTTGGTGCAAGCCCCACTCCTATGGCCTGGAGTGAGGTCTACATGGCCCTTCAGCAGAAGACGATTGACGCTCAGGAGAATCCCATCGCAATCATCTATTACCAAAAGATATACGAGGTCCAGAAATATCTTGCCTTGACCGGCCACTTCTATTCCCCCACTCCTCTTCTCATGAGTTTAAAGGCCTATCATGCACTTCCAAAAGATATACAGAAGATCATGGACGACGCAGCCATTGAGTGCGCGACTTATGAGCGAAACTTACTTCGTGACTCTGAAGCCAAGCAAATCGCCGAGCTCAAGGCGAAAGGGATGCAGGTGACCACGCCGAATAAGAAGCCGTTCCAGGATGCGGCTGCCCCTGTTTATAAGGAGTTCGAGAGCCAGTTTGGTAAGGATATGATCGATAAGATCATCGCCACCAAATAAATACCGCGCTTAGGGATCGGGGATTAGGGGTTTGCGATACCCTAACCCCTAAACCCTAATTCCAAAATGACCTTTCTATTAAAAGAGATGAATCCAT